>Ga0169931_10010557_pt1 | contig 13148 bp, 11 predicted proteins | sample Kivu_15m_20L_FD_129675 | JGI IMG/M metagenome (GOLD analysis project Ga0169931, IMG submission 129675) | Freshwater microbial communities from Lake Kivu, Western Province, Rwanda to study Microbial Dark Matter (Phase II) - Kivu_15m_20L... | ecosystem: Environmental > Aquatic > Freshwater > Lake...
CGAGCACACCGCGTGCAGCGCCTCGCGCTGTCCCGGATCGCGCGCCATTTCCCAAGGCTTTTCGCCATCGAAATACTGATTGATGCGATCGGCGAATTCCATGGCGGCCCGCAGCGCCTTGCCGTATTCACGCGCTTCCAGACAGCCTGCGATCTCGTCTGAGGTGGCGGGTGCGTTCAGTGCCTGCCACGCCGGCAGCGTGCGAGCATCGAGCACCTGGCCGTCAAAGTGTTTCACCAGAAAATTGGCGGCTCGGCTTGCGATGTTCACGTACTTGCCGACCAGATCGCTGTTGACGCGCGCCACGAAATCGTCAGGATTGAAGTCGATGTCTTCAACCCGGGCATTGAGTTTGGCAGCGATGTAATAACGCAGCCACTCCGGGTTCATGCCAAGCTCAAGGTAGCGCAGCGGCGAAATACCGGTGCCGCGCGATTTGCTCATCTTCTCGCCGCTCACGGTGATGAAGCCGTGCACGAAAACATTATCGGGAACTTTGCGACCCGAGAAATGCAGCGTTGCCGGCCAGAACAGCGTGTGGAAATAAATGATGTCTTTGCCGATGAAGTGATACTGCTCAACGGCTGGATCAGCGATGAACTGGTCGTAGGTCTGACCGGTCTGGCGCGCTGCCTGGCCCTTTTCAAAATGGTTCTTGAGGCTTGCCAGATAGCCGATCGGCGCATCGAGCCAGACATAAAAATACTTTCCCGGCGCATCGGGAATCGGAATGCCAAAGTACGGTGAGTCACGGGAGATATCCCAGTCTCCCAGCCCTGATTCGCCGTCCAGCCACTCGCGCGCCTTGTTGGCCACTTCGGGTTGCAGACGACCGCTTTGCGTCCAGCCCCGCAGAAACTCCACGCAACGCGGATCGGACAGCCGGAAAAAGAAGTGCTCCGACTGCCGCATCACCGGCGTGGCGCCCGACAGCGTGGAGGTGGGGTTGCGCAGGTCGGTGGGCGCGTAGACCGCTCCGCAGGCCTCACAGGAGTCGCCGTACTGATCTTGCGCGCCGCATTTTGGGCACTCGCCCTTGATGTATCGATCGGGCAGGAACATTTCCTTGACCGGATCAAAGAACTGTTCGATGACACGGGTGCTGATCAGGTTGTTGCCCTTCAGCGCAAGGTAGATCGCCTGTGACAGCTCGGTGTTTTCGCTTGAATGCGTGCTGTGCCAGTTGTCGAACGAAATGTGAAAGCCATCCAGGTACTGCGGCCGTTCGGCGGCAATACGCCCCACCAGCTGTTCCGGGGTGATGCCTTCAGCCTGTGCTTTCAGCATGATCGGTGCGCCGTGCGCATCGTCGGCGCAGACAAAGTGCACCTCGTGTCCGCGCATGCGCTGAAAGCGCACCCAGATATCGGCCTGGATGTACTCCATGATGTGGCCGATGTGAAACGAGCCGTTCGCATAGGGAAGAGCGGTGGTAACGAAAAGGCGGCGTTGCATGGTCGTGGGGGCTCGCGGAGGAACTTCGGACGGGCTTGAACGGACAAAACCGCGATTTTAGCGGGGACAGGGTGAAAGGCTGATCGTTTAGACTGAAGGGTTACCGTCTTATTCCCGCAGCGAGCCCTCTCATGAGCCTTACAGTTGACCAGGTCACCGAAGCCCTCCGCGGCGTTGTCGATCCCAATACCGGTAAAGATCTGGTGAGCGGAAAATCGGCGAAGAACATCCGGGTCGACGGCGACTCGGTCAGTGTCGACGTCGAACTGGGATATCCCGCGCTCAGCCAGGTTGATCCTATCCGCAAAGCGGTCATTGCTGCGGTGCGGGCGCTGCCGGGCGTTGGCAACGTGTCGGCCAATGTGTTTCAGAAGATCGTTGCGCACGCTGTGCAGCGCGGCGTCAAAACCCTGCCCAATGTCAAAAACATCATTGCGGTGGCGTCTGGCAAAGGCGGCGTTGGCAAGAGCACGACCGCGGTCAATCTTGCGTTGGCGCTTGCGGCCGAGGGCGCTACCGTGGGCATGCTAGATGCCGACATTTACGGGCCCTCTCAGCCGATGATGCTTGGCGTATCCGGCAAACCCGAGTCACGCGACGGTAAAACAATCGAGCCCCTGGTGGGCCATGGTGTGCAGGCCTCATCCATTGGATTCATGATCGAGCCCGACACGCCGATGGTGTGGCGCGGGCCGATGGTGACCCAGGCACTCGAGCAGCTGCTGCGCGATACCAACTGGCAGGATCTTGACTATCTGGTGATCGACATGCCGCCGGGCACCGGTGACATCCATCTGACGCTGTCCCAAAAGATTCCGGTGACGGGCGCGGTCATCGTCACCACGCCTCAGGACATCGCCCTGCTGGATGCGCGCAAAGGTTTGAAGATGTTCGAGAAGGTGGGCATTCCCATTCTGGGCATCGTCGAAAACATGGCGATGCACACCTGCTCGAACTGCGGCCATACCGAACACATCTTCGGTCAGGGCGGCGGCGAGAAAATGGCGGGCGAGTACGACATTGAATATCTGGGTGGTTTGCCGCTCGATATTCGCATCCGCGAGCAGGCGGATTCGGGCCGTCCCACCGTGGTCGCCGAGCCGGATGGTGATCTGGCCGCCACCTATCGCCGCATTGCTCGGCGCGTGGCGGTGCGTATCGCTGAACGGGCACGCGACATGAGTCTCAAGTTCCCGTCCATCGTCGTTCAGAAAACCTGAGACTGGCGGTGAGGGCCGCGCCTGCCCGGGCGGATCACCTGCGGCCGGTGCAACCCGCCACAGCGCGGCGCGCCTGGCTAGCGGCATTCCTTGCGGTGCTGGTGCCCGGCACCAGGGTGCACGCGCAGGGATCATCGGCGCCTGATTCGGCCGACGCGGGCAGGCCGATTCGGGTGGCCGCTGCAGCCAGTCTGCGAGGCCCGCTCGATCAGGCGCTGGCCGACTGGAAGCAATCCGGCGGCCCTTCAGCGGTGATCACCTATGCGGGAACGCCCGCGCTGGTGCGCCAGATTGAGCAGGGGCTACCCGTTGATCTGTTTCTGTCCGCTGACCCGGAATGGATGGATCATCTGGCGCAGCGCGGCGCGCTTCGCAAACAGAGCCGTCGCGATCTGCTGTCGAACCGGCTGGTGCTGGTCACGCGCCCGGGCACTGACGCCACCTTGCCGCCACCGGCGCAATCGACAGCGGTCTCGGTGGAACTGGGGCAGGCGGACGGCGCGGATGGCGCGCTCAGGAGGGCGCTCGCGCAGTGGCCAGGCAACGGCCGGTTCGCGCTCGCCGAGGTGGTCAGCGTGCCGGCCGGACGGTATGCACGCGCGGCGCTCGATGCGCTCGATCTCTGGCGGCCCTGGTCGGCACGTCTTGCCATGACGGATAACGTGCGGGCTGCGCTGCTGCTGGTGGCGCGCGGTGAGGCGGAACTCGGAATCGTCTATGCCTCCGATGCAAGGGTTGAACCCAGGGTTCGCGTGATCGCGATGTTTGCCGAGTCGCTGCATCCGCCTGTTCGGTATCCCGCTGCGGTGCTGGCGGCGTCCACGCATCCGCGCGCGGCCGAGGCGCTTGCCTTTCTCAGTCAGCCCCAGGCACTCAAGCGCTTCACCGATGTCGGTTTCATCCTTCCTGGTCGTGCCGGTTTGGGCATGGGTGACGATCGGGTGGCCCTGTCATGTGAGCGCTGCCTGCGATGATGACCCTGGGCTTTAGCGACGAAGAGTTACAGGCTATTTTGCTGACGCTCAAGGTGGCAACGGTCGCGACGCTGGGCGCGCTGCCCATCGGCATCGCGTTGGGTTGGCTGCTTGCGCGAAAGCGTTTTCCTGGGCGCGCGCTGCTGGATGGTCTGGTGCATCTTCCGCTGGTGTTGCCGCCTGTGGTCACTGGCTACCTGCTGCTTGTTGCCTTCGGTCGGCAGGGTTGGATCGGTGCATGGCTCGCTGAACATCTGGGGATCGTTTTCTCGTTTCGCTGGACCGGTGCCGCCCTGGCGTCTGCGGTCATGGGACTGCCGCTGATGGTGCGGGCCATTCGGCTTGCGATCGAATCGATTGATCGTCGCTACGAACATGCGGCGGCCACGTTGGGCGCACCGCCCGCGATAGCTTTTTTCACCATCACTTTGCCCCTCGCGGCACCTGGCATCGTTGCGGGTGCTGTGCTCTGTTTTGCCAAGGCGCTTGGCGAATTTGGTGCCACGATCACCTTCGTATCGGCCATTCCAGGCGAAACCCAGACGCTGGCGGCCGCCCTTTATGCGCTCACTCAGACGCCCGGCGCGGATGCGGCGGCGTGGCGGCTGACCGCGGTTGCGATCGCTGTGTCGATTGCGGCGCTGATGGCATCCGAATGGCTGGCAAGGCGCGTCTCGCGCCAGCTTAAAGGGAGCGTCTGACGGTGGCAGCGTCCACGCTGATCGACATCGATGTCACGCTGCGCCGACCCGGGTTCACGCTCGATTTTCGGCTGGTGGGCAACTTTGGCGCACTCGCGCTGTTCGGGCGGTCGGGTTCCGGCAAGTCAACGGTGCTGAGTCTGATTGCCGGCCTGCTGCGTCCTGATCGGGGCCATATTCGGGTGGGCGGCGTCACACTGGTCGATACGGCCCAGCGGGTGTTCGTGGCGCCTCACCGCCGCCACGTCGGGCTCGTGTTCCAGGACTCGGCACTCTTTCCGCATTTCGATGTGCGCGGCAACCTGCGCTACGCAAAGCGGTTTGGTCATTCTGATGCCGGCGATGCAGGCGGGAGCGAGGCAGAGCGAACCGGGCTTGCGCTCGACTTCGATGAAGTGGTGGGGCTGCTGGGTCTGGCACCGCTCCTGTCACGCCGGCCGGCCACGCTGTCTGGCGGTGAGCGCCAGCGCGTTGCGATCGGGCGGGCGCTCTTGAGCGCGCCGCGTCTGCTGCTCTTTGACGAGCCGCTGGCCTCGCTCGATGCCGCGCGAAAGCTCGAGATCCTGCCGTATATCCTGCGCCTCCGTGAGCAGGCGGGTGTGCCCATCGTCTATGTCTCGCATGCCGCAGATGAGGTGGCACGCGTCGCGGATGCGGTTGCTGTCATCGATGCGGGAAGCCTGCAGGCGCTTGGCCCGCCAGGCGAGGTGCTCGCGCCTGCCTGGGCACGCGGTGCCGGTGGGTTTGCCGCAGTGTCGGTGATTGAGGCGCGGGTGCGCGACTACGATGAGGCCTACGGGCTCACCCTGTTCGATCATCCGGCGGGCATGATCGCGCTGCCGGGCCGGATCGGGCGGTCCGGTGAGCCGCATCGGTTTGTGATTCGGGCCACCGATGTGGCGTTGGCGGTGCAGCGCCCGCGCGATGTCAGTTTCCGAACCGTGTTGTCCGGCACGATCGAATCGATCGAACGCGATCCGGGGCCGATTGCCCGGATCGACATCCGACTGCCCGGTAACGAACGGATTGTGGCGCTGATCACGAGGAAGGCGGTCGATGATCTCGCCATCGACACCGGCGACCGGATTTTCGCGATGGTGAAAGCCACAGCGCTCGATGAGCGCTCGCTCGCCCGCTGAAATCTGTGTGGTCTGCGGTGCGGCGACCCGTTGTTGGGTCGATCAGTTGCTGTGGTCGCGATGCACTGACATCTTGGCCCGCACCGCAGCGAATTGGGTGTCCAATGAGCGTCGGGCATCTGCTTCCACGGCCCGAAATGCCCGCACCAGTTCTGAGCCCAGCGCGCTGACGCGGGCCTCGCCTGAGTGTGGATCGATCAACACCACCGGCTCGCCAAAAAACGCGGTGAGCGATTCGATCAGAAGCAGGGCGCGCCGCTCGGACATGCCCAGCGACTGTCCAGCCGCCGCGACCGAGCCGGTTCGTTCGACCGCCTCGAGCAAGGCAATCTTGCCTGGTCCAAGCCGTGCGTCATCGCTGAAACGAAGCCGGATCGAAAGCAGCGAGCCAATTGAGTTGTCCATGCGGCGATGATAAACCGGTGCTATCGTCAGCTCGATGAATGGTCACCCGATCCTTGCTGTGTCCCGCGCCCGGGGGCGGGCCGCCCTGCTGCCGATGTTGCTCGCGGCGGGCGGACTGCTGTGCCTCGTGTCGCTTGGCGTGGGGCGTTATCCAATCGGTATCGATGACGTGCTTGCCCTGCTCGGTGCGGCCTTGGGCGGCCCTGCGCACGGGCGCGATGCGACGCTCGAGCAGGTGTTCTGGCAACTGCGCCTGCCACGCGTGCTGGCTGCGCTGCTGGTGGGCGCTGCGCTGGCGGTGTCAGGGGCGTGTCTTCAACGCGCTTTTCGGAATCCGCTCGCCGCCCCCGAGCTGCTGGGCGTGTCGGCGGGCGCAGCCCTCGGGGCAGCGCTTGCGATTCTCGCGGGGGCAAGCGTGGTGGTGCTTCAACTCTCGGCCTTTGGGGGCGGGCTTGCGGCCATTGCGCTGGTGCTCGCGCTCGGGCCCCTGCTCGCCACGCGTGACCGGCTTCTCGGCCTGATTCTGACAGGCGTGGCGGTATCGAGTCTGGCCGGCGCCATGCTGACCGCGTTGATTGCGTTCGCCGATCCGCGTTCATCGCTGCCCGCGATCAGCTTCTGGATGATGGGAAGCTTCACGTCGATTCCAGCCGGCGCGCTCGGTGGTCTGGCTTTGGCGCTTGCGTTCGCGCTGGTTCCCCTTGCGTTGCTGCGCTGGCGAATCGATGCGCTCGCACTTGGCGACGATGAGGCGCATGCGATGGGGTCTTCTCCGCACCGTTTGCGGCTGTGGGTGGTGGTGCTCGCGGCGCTGGCCACCTCTGCGGCCGTGGCGGTGGCGGGCGTCATTGGCTGGGTGGGGCTGATCGTGCCGCATCTTGCCCGGATGCTTGCGGGTGCTGCGTTTTCGCGCTGGCTGACCGCCAGCGCGCTGCTGGGCGCGGTGTTCATGTTGCTGATCGATACGGTTTGCCGGGCGGTCGGCGAGTCCGAACTGCCGCCAGGTGTGCTCGCAGCGTTCCTGGGCGCGCCGGCGCTGTTTCTGCTCATGCGTCGAGGCGAGCGGTGATGAAGGCTGATGGCGCATCGGTATCGCACCCGTCCGAGCCACTGCTGTGTGTCGAATCCCTGCGCTTTGGGCCTGCGGGGCGCGCGCTCGTCGAGCCTGTGTCCTTCACGCTCGAGCGTGGCCGATGCCTGGTGCTCCTCGGCCCCAACGGCGCGGGCAAAACCAGCCTGATGCGCACCCTGATCGGTGCGCTGTCGCCGCTGGGCGGCAGTATTCGATGGGACGGCCGCGCACTCGCTGATCTGACCGAGCGCGAACGTGCATCGCTGATGGCCTTCGCCGCGCCGCGCCCAGTCGACGAGGGGGCTTTTACCGTTTTGCATCTGGTGCTGCTCGGGCGCATGGCCGCACGCGGCATGTTTGCGGGGCCTTCATCCGTTGACCTTCAGCGTGCTCACGATGCGCTGACCGAGCTTGGACTGGATCGGCTGTGCGAGCGCACGCTTGCGCAGTTGTCAGAGGGTGAACGGCAATTGGCTCAGATTGGTCGCGCGCTCGCACAGGACGCGCTGGCGCTGTTGCTTGATGAGCCGGCGGCCAGTCTCGATCTCGCACGACAGGCTGCGCTGCTGACCACCGTGCGCAGGCTTACCGAGGGTGGACGAGCGGTGGTGCTCAGCACCCACGATCCCAACCATGCGCTGGCCGTTGCCGATCAGGTGCTGTTGTGGCAGGCCCCTGGCCGGATCGCATGGGGACCCGCGTCGCAGTTGCTTGAACCCGCCGTGCTGTCTGCCGCCTACGGCGTTGAGGTGAAGCGTCATCGCGCCGAGGATGGCGCGGTGATGTTCGGCATCGGTCAGCGCCAGCCTGGTCCCTTGTTGCCGTCCAGCGACAAGACCGCTTCGATCAGGTTCTGATAACCCGTGCAGCGGCACAGGTGGCCGGCGAGTGCGGCGCGAATGTCCGCTTCGGTGGGCGAGGCCTGACGTTTGAGCAGATCGATCAGCGTCATTTCGATGCCGGGGGTGCAGAACCCGCACTGCAGCGCATGATGCGCGCGCAGCGCCTGCTGCAGTGGGTGCAGGGGCTCTCCGGCGGGCGCCAGCCCCTCAACCGTATCGACGATGCTGCCGTTGGCCTGCACGGCCAGCATCAGACAGGCACGGACGCTGTTGCCGTCGACCAGAACCGTGCAGGCGCCGCAATGGCCCTGCTGGCATCCGATATGGGTTCCGGTATGGCCGAGATGGTCGCGCAGCAGGTCTGCGAGGGTTTCCCTGGCCTCAATCGCAACGTTTAACGAGCGGCCGTTCAGCTGTAACGACATCGGGATTCGGTTCGTCATATCAACGCGCCCTGGATACAGCCTGTTCAACCGCTCGGGCAGCCACGATCGGGGCAAGATGTCGCCGATAGGCAGCATCGGCGAGCGCGTCGTCGCGGATCACATGACCAGAAAGATCGGCTTCGATCATGTCGGTGGTGATGGCCCTGAGGTCATCGGCCGACTTGCCAACCAGCAAGGCTTCAAGCTGGTGGCAGCGAATTGGCAGGGGGCACACCGCGCCAATCGCCAACACCGCCCGCTGAATGTGCCGGTTTTCGTCGAGCAGAATCAGCGCTGCCGCGCAGGCCAGCGCCGGATCATTAGGCCGGCGCGCCACCTCTGAAAATCCGGCGCCGTGCTCCGGTCGCCAAAGAGGCCAGTCGGCGGCTACCACCAGTTCGCCGGGCGCGAGAAGCGGCCGATTGGGCGCCGCGGCAAATTCGCTGAACCTGGCCTGTCGTGGGCCAGAAGGGCCCGCGATCAGCAGGCTTGCCTCCAACGCGCATGCCACCAGGGGCACTTCGGCCCAGGGATCGAGCTGACACAGGCTACCCACCAGCGTTCCGCGGTTTCGGATGGCGCGATGGCCGATATGGCTGACCGCCTGGTGCAGGAGCGGCAGATTCTGTGCGATGTCCGGGTGATCGATGACCTGCTGCATTCGTACCAATGCGCCTGTGCGAAGCCGACCGGGTTCGAGTTCGACGTCAGGAAAATCTTGAATTCGGTTGAGATCGACGATCGCACCGGGGGCAATCGCGCGTGCGATCAAGGTTGGCATCAGCGACTGCCCGCCGGCCAGGGGCATCGCACTGCCGTCTTCAAGCAGCCGAAGCGCGTCACTCAGGGTGCTGGGCGCGTGGTAGCTGAATGCAGCGGGCGTCATGGGCGTGCGTTGGCAATGCGCGCGGCCAGCCGCGCGGGTGTCATGGGAAGCTCCGACAGGGCCAGCGACAGGGGGCGCAGCGCGTCTTCGATGGCGGCAATCACTGCGGCAGGTGCGCCGATGGTGCCGCCCTCGCCAGCGCCCTTGGCACCCAGCGGGTTGAAGGGCGTCGGGCTTTCGCGATGAAGCACGTTGATCTTGGGTGCGTCCCAGGCACCGGGCACGACCGATGCAGGATAGGGGGCGTTTCGAATGCGCCCCTCAGCGTCGACCAGTACTTCCTCGTGCAACGCCATGCCGATGCCATGCAGGGTTCCGCCAATCACCTGGCCCTCGACAAGCGTGGGGTTCAGCGCCACCCCGCAGTCATGCACGACCAACATGCGCGTGACCCTGACCTGACCCGTGAGCGGGTCAACTTCAACTTCCGCCACATGGACACCATTGGCGTAGCACAGGCCGGGCGGCTCAAACGCGATGTCGGCCTGCAACCCCGGGGCCTCGCCGGCGGGAAGCGGAAAACCAGGCATGCCGCAGAGGGCGCGCGCGATATCAGCCAGCGCAATGCCGTCTCCCGGTACACCAACGATTTGAACGACGCCGTCGACGATTTCAAGGTCTGACGGCGCCACCTCCAGGCGAGCCGCAGCGACTCGCAGCGCCTTGTCGCGTACCGCTTCAGCGGCAAGCCGTACCGCTGCGCCCGCCACAGGTGCCTGACGGCTTGCAAAGGCGCCCAGCCCATGCGGCACAGCAGCGGTATCGCCTGCCCGGATGACGACGCTGGCAGGGCTTACCCCCAGCACCGCGGCTGCAACCTGCGTGAGCACAGTGGCCGTACCCTGTCCCTGCGCGGCGGCGCCGGTTGACACCTCGATCTGGCCTGCAGGATCAACGCGAACCCGCGCGGATTCGAACGGACCACGTCCGGTGCCCTCGACGTAGCAGGACACACCCACGCCCATGCGCGTATCAGGCGAGGACGCAGGCCGTTGACCGAAACCCAGCGCTGTGGCTGCCGACACTGCCTGTTCAAGGCATGCCGGATAGTCGCCGCTGTCGTAGATCATCGCGTTGCCGTCGCGGGTCTGGAGCGCGGTTCGATACGGCATGTCGCTGGCGGCAATCAGGTTTCGCCTGCGAACCTCGATCCGCGACAGCGCGGCTGCATCAGCGACCGCATCGAGCATTCGCTCCATCACGAAAGTTCCCTGCGGTCGGCCCGCGCCGCGCGTGGGCGTGACGGGCACCAGATTCGTTGCCGCGCAGCGCACGCTCAGTCGGTACGCCGGAAGCCGATAGGGTCCCAGCAGATTGGTGGAGGCGTTTTGCGGGACGGTCAATCCATAGGGTAGATAGGCGCCACAGTCCTGCACCAGGGTTCCGCTGATCGCGCGCAGCGACCCGTCCGCATTGGCCGCAACGGTGACCTCCCACACCTGCAGGCGTTCCTGGGTGGTGGCAACGAAGTTTTCTGCCCGGTCCTCGATCCACCGCACGGGCCTGCCGAGCGAACGCGCAAGCGCTGCGATCACGACCTCTTCCGGGTAGGTGACGAACTTTGGACCGAAGCCACCGCCAACATCCGGTGCGATCACCCTGAGCGATAACTCAGGCATTCCCAGCGTCGCTGCCACGACCGCGCGAACGCGGTGCGGCATCTGGGTGGATGACCACAGGATCAGGCCGTCGGGTTGCACGGGGTCGGGCTCGGCCATGACCCCGCGGGTTTCAACCGAGTGCGCTGCGCCCTTGTTCAGACGGAAACGGCGGGTGATCCGGATGGGCGCATCCTTGAGGCCTGCTTCAACGTCGCCGTACCCGGACTCAAAGGCGGCGATCAGATTGTCTTTCAGCTCCGCCCGCGCGAGGGGGGCGCCAGGATCGAGGGCGGCCTGCGGATCGGCGACGACCGGCAGCGGATCAAAGAGGGGGCGCAGCGCCGCGACGCCATCATCAGCCGCAAACGGCGTGTCTGCCACCACCACGGCAATGGCCTCGCCGATATGACAGATTTCCTCGGCGGCAAGAACAGGCGGGTCAGCCGGACCTCTGACGGCCTTACCCGGCATGGCGACCGGCAAGCGCGACAGTGCAAGACGACCAAGCAGGTCAGTGGCCGACCAGGCAGCAATCACACCGGGAACGGCTCGCGCCGACGAAAGGTCGAGCGATTGCAGGCGCGCGTGTGCAATCGGGCTACGCAGAAAGCGCGCATGCAGCATGCCGGGCCGCTTCAGATCGGCGAGAAAACGCCCCTGGCCGCGCAGCAGCGGTTCATCTTCAACGCGAGACAGTCGCGCGCCGATTGGCCAGAGCGCGGACCCCTGCGTGGTCATATCGAGGACAGCAGGTGTGTGGCGGGGTGGAACAACGCTTCTGGAGCAGGCATTCGATCGATGAGACCTTGCGCATGGCTGTAGCGGATGAGCGCCTCGACTTCGTGGCGGCACGCGGCAAGCCCATAAGGCCAGATGTCGTGCCCCAGCACCTCGCGTGTGGCCGCCAGCTCGGCCGCCACCCAGGGCAGCGTGACCGACAGCGCGGCGCCGCGTTCGAGCGACTGCACGGCCAGCGTCTTGGCCTGCACGAATGCCTTGGTCAGCGTGGCGGGCAGCCAGGGATTGGCCTCGACGAGGCTCTTGCGCACGACCACCGCATGCATGAGCGGATGAAATTTTGAACGACGGAAATAGGCCTGCTCGGCGGCGCGGAAATCGGGCCACAGGCGCGCAACATTGGGGGCACCATTCAAGAAGCATGAGGGCGGGCGGGCGCTGATCAGCGCGTCGAGTTCGCCGCTTGCGAGCATGCCTGACAGCGTTTTGTCGGGGGCGATCGGCTTGAGATCGAGCCAATCGGGCGCCGCGAAGGGACTGCGCTCCACGCGGCCAGGCTGCTCCTGACCGCCGCTTCGCCAGGCGACATCACGTGCCGACACGCCGTAGTCATCCTCGAGCAACCCACGCTGCCAGACTGCGGCGGTCATCTGATACTCAGGCACACCGATGGTCTTGCCTTTCAGGTCTTCGGGGCCATTGATGCCGCGGTCGGATCGGATGTAGAAGCCTGAGTGGCGAAACACGCGCGACAGAAACACCGGAATCGCGACGTAGGGCGTTGTGCCCCGGACCCATTGCATGAGGTAGGTGCTAAGCGAATACTCGCAAACATCGAAATCGGCATAGCGTGCTGCCCGAAAGAAAAGCTCCTCGGGCTCCAGCGGCAGGTAGGTGATGTCACAGCCGTCAACCGCAACCCGACCATCGCGCAGTGCACGCGTGCGGTCGTAATCTCCAGCGGCGATTGTGAGACGCAAATTTTGCGCGGCCATCGGTGGCTCCTGTGTGTTGAGCGGATTCAGCCTACGGGCTCGTCGGTGGCATCAAGATGCTCGGCGCCCAGCAGGTCGCGCCAGATCGCCGCGCAGGTTGTCCGGTAGGCCTCGGTGGCGCGCAGGTCGCGGACACGTCGCGGCCGTGGCAGCGGCACGACATGCTCGGAGGCAATGCGGGCAGGGCGCGGGGAAAACACGATGACACGATCGGCGAGCGCAACAGCCTCTTCGATATCGTGGGTGATGAAAAGCACGCTGCGGCGACGGGCTGCGGCCCAGATCCGAAGCAGCTCGCGCCCCATCTGCATTTTGGTCTGGGCATCCAGAGCGCCGAAGGGTTCATCGAGCAGGTAAAGCTCAGGGTCGTAGGCAAGCAGGCGCGCCAGCGCGACGCGCTGCCGCATGCCACCTGAGAGTTGGCCAGGGAGTGCACGTTCGAAGCCAGTGAGCCCGACTAGTGCGATCAGTTCGCTGAGCCGCGCAGGGTGCTGCGCTTTGGGCAGGCCGCCCAGTTCAAGCCCCATCGAAATGTTTTGCGAGACAGTTGCCCAGGGCATCAGCGTGTCGCGCTGGAACATGAAGCCCACACCTGGAGGGGGACCGTCTACCGGGCGACCGCTGACCTCAACCTCGCCGCTGCCTGGCCTGATCAGCCCGGACGCGAGGCGCAGCAGCGTGGATTTGCCACACCC
>Ga0169931_10010558_pt1 | contig 13148 bp, 9 predicted proteins | sample Kivu_15m_20L_FD_129675 | JGI IMG/M metagenome (GOLD analysis project Ga0169931, IMG submission 129675) | Freshwater microbial communities from Lake Kivu, Western Province, Rwanda to study Microbial Dark Matter (Phase II) - Kivu_15m_20L... | ecosystem: Environmental > Aquatic > Freshwater > Lake ...
CTGCAGCCTTACGAATGTCATCAAGATACTTCTCAGGGTCTTGACCCTTCATAATCTGATTACCTGCACGTTTATACCAAGCATCACCCATATTGACACCATAAGCCTTAGCAGTGTTAAGTAAGTCTTCTCTGCTTCGTGTGGCTAGGCTATCAGTTTCATTCTTGTATCTGGCACTGATATAACCACGTGCCCAAGAGGCAATATCAAATTCACCTTTAGTTGTAGTAACAACTTTCCCACCAACAACTTTGCTAACTGTTTCAACAGGATTACGAGCAGCAGCAGCGTTCAAATCTTTAGTAAACTCTGATAGTTCTTGATTAGTAGGATTACGTTGTAAATATGCACGGAATGCTTCAACTGCTACATTCTTTGCTTGACTTGGTGTATACTGACGTACAGATGCAGTAGGTATATACTGACCTGTACCGCCTAGTTTGTAATCTTGCAAAACACCAACATTAAAGTTAGGACTTTTAATTGCTTTAAATGGAGTACTGTTATTAAATACTGCCCAGTCAACGGCTTCGCGCCAAATAGATTCGTATTGGCTTTTTGTGTAACCAGGACCGATAGCCTTAATAATTTGATTGTATGTTTTAACATCATTGGTTGCTAAAGATTTTTTAATTAAATTTTTGGCTTCATCAACAGTAAGAAATTCAAAAACTATTTCTGCACCACGGCCTGCACCAGCAGATTGCCTAGTACTTTTAATTTTAACTTTACCAGTGCCGCCAGTAGAACCAGCGCCACCTGTTACTTCATTTTTTTCAGGAACATCGCCCATTTATTTCAACCTTATCTGAACCTTGTTAAGTTTATCTCCAGCAAGATAGCGCTCAAAGAATTCTCTAAACTCTGGATGGTCCAATGAGATTCTACGTGCTGCTTCTTCATAGCGAAGCAAATTAATTTCATCAGCCTGTTGTCTGCCTTCTGCTGCTACTTCATCAGCAATTTGTTGTCTAGCAACTGCCCATCTACGAAGCCCTTGCCAAAGTGAACTTTGACCTTGAACAGAATTAGCAAACTTATCGTTATTTAATACTGTTATGATAGATTGAACTACAGAAGTTTTATTTGTATTTATCTCTTGACCGTAACGTTCAAACCAAATAGGATAATCTTGTGCAATGCGTTCACGTGCTATTTGTTTTGCGCGTGTTCTAAAGTCAGAAGATTCATTAGCATAGATAGCATCAATTTGCTCTGATGCTTTAATGTACCTATCCCAACCTAAGTTTTCTTGACGCTGCTGTTCTGTTTCAACAATATTTTGCTTTAAGCCTTTTAGGCTTTGGCCATCAACTTTGATATCTCTAAGTTTTTGGTCTGCTACTGGACTATACTCATCTACAGTACCAGCGTTTACTAAAGCACCAGCAACTGTTTTGTTACGAGTAAAGATTTCATTAAATAAATCTCTGTGCTCATTAATATTTTTAAGAGTTGCATTTGTTGCTAATAAGCCAGCAGGATTAGAAGACAGTGATGCTCTAGCATAAGTTGCGATTACAGGTCCGTATTCTTCCTCAAACTTTATGCTGCCTTCTTCAAAACCATATTCACTTACATAAAGTCTATATTCAGATTTAAACAATTCCCATTTAGAACCAGGCTGAATTGATACTGGACTTGTAAATCCAAAAAGAACACCATTAAGCAATGACCTGCGTGCTTGGCGAGTAGCATCTTTAAATATTTCTGATGCAATTTTTGTTGTAACTGGCTCGCCAGATTCATTTATTTCAAGCATCTTCTTTTCAAGAATCAACTCTACGCGTGACCAGTAACGTGGGCTTTGCTCTGCAAACATCCAGTCATAAGCATTTCTCATCCAAGCAGTTGCTGGAATTAAACCTTCTGGACCACGAACCTGTGGACCAACTAAAAACTCTTGAATAGTTTTACCAACAAAGCCCATATTTTCTAGTTCTTTGTTTGGGTCAAAATCTTCACCAACAAGACGTTTTAATAGCATACCTGCAGGCACCTGAATAGGTACACCTAAAGATGGAACAAATGGAATCGCACCTTGCAAAATTAAATTAGCAGAATCCTTAGAGAATTTTAGTTCTCGTAAATCTTCTACGCCAAGAAACTTCGCCATTCCCTTTGGCATAGTAATCCAGATTTGTTCACCAGTATTAATTGGCAATCCAGCAGTACCAGCACGTCTGTTGTATTCATCAACATCTCGTGTCTCTAAAGGTTTGTTAACTGCGTTCCAAGCCATAACACCAAGATATGGAATACGTGGATTCTTAATTGATTCACCTAGCCAAAACTTGCTAGAGTTTTGCTGAGCCATCCAAAATGGTGAAGCAAATCTAAAGAACTGTGCTGGGTCGCTTAAGCGATTTACTGTGTACAAAGTTTCAACAACTACTTTGTTTGCACGGAAATGTGCTTGACGACCTATAGATGCTAGTATGTCTTCGTTAAGTTCTTTGCCTTGAGCCTTAATTAAATTGCCCAAAGATTGAATTTCATTTTGATACACTGTGCGATACAGTGGATGACGCAAGAAGAAATCCTCAGGCATAGAGCCAACATATTTAAAGAAAAGATTTACAAATTTTTGGTATGCACCACTAACAGTAACATCCGCTGTAGGCATTAATTCAAAACCTTTAATTGTTACACGCAAATCTGGCGGAATGCGCAAGGCTTGCTGTGGAGTTAAGTTACCTTGAATTAATGCTTGACGTAAATCTAAACCAGCATCTGTTAAGTCTGGCAGATTACGTTCAGTCATAACACGTACTGCCTGTACAAATCTAGGTAGGCTTCCGCCTCCCCAATCTGTAATTGCTTGAGCAGTATTCTTACGATATTGACGTGATTCTTTTTTACCTAACCACGCTAGAATATCTGCATCTGATTCACCCTTAGCAATGCGAACAGCAAGTTCATCATTGTGAAGTTTTACATTAAAGTATCTAGCATAGTTGTCTGCCCACTCTGGCATATCAGGAGTTATCTCAAGAGCATTTGACTTACGACCAAAGTTAGCAATAAGGGAATCACGAACGTTAGAACCTATTACAGTTCGGGCTGTATTAATAGCAGAAATATCTTTTCTTGCAAGTGCACCTAAGGTGCCAGCAAAAGCATCATTAACAAACAAGCCATCAAATGCTTCATACACGCCTTCATTTAATCTTTGATAACTAGGCGTAGCACCATTAACTAGACCGTCAAATTCATCTAAATAAAAACCACGCTTTAATTGTAAATTTGCAAGTGCTTGATTTTTAAAAATCATATCCTCATAAACAGCACGTGTTCTATCAAGTAAATCAACTTCAATAGGACTAATTGGGTATTTGCCAATATTGCGTGCTTTTGCTGCAGCCTTAGCACGAGCACCGCGGTCTAATAACCTACCTACTTCATCAAGATTATTTTGAAGTGCTTCATTTAAAAATTTAAAGAATGAACCAAACTCTGCTAAATCTTTTTCGTTTTGTAATTTAGTTACAAATAATTCAATTGCTCTATCCCGTTGAGAATCAGTAATAGTATTATCAATAAATTTATCCATCAATTTAGAAAATTCTTTTTGTTTTGATGGAGGAAACTTAGTAATTGCTATTTTAAATAGATTGTCAATGTCATCTAAGCGAGTATTGCGAATTGATTTAATCTCACGTATGTACTTATTTGCTTCACGAACTAAGTTGCTTACGCCTCTAGTGTACTGACGAATAAGATTATCAGTAGCATCTATATCAGAAATAATATCAAGTTCTTTTTGCTTAAGTTTATACTTACCAACACGTGTTCGTTTGTATTCAAGAATATTATTTACTGCTGTTTTTGTAGACTGAACAGATGGCATAAGCCCTTTAGCAAGGGCTAATTTACTGTAACCCATTTCTTCACTCAATGCTGCAATAGCAACTGGTAAACGTAAACCACCTTCTGCTACGTTACGAATAGGATAACCAAGACGCATTAAAGTAATTGGTTTCCAAACAGCATTAAATGTGTCGCCAACTAATCTTGAGTAATCTAACATTTGTGCAACGGCAGTATTAACTGACCGCTCAGCACCTAGTTTAGTTGTGCCAACATTCTTGCTGGCAATTGTTCTAATCTGGCTGCGTAGTCCACGCTCGTCAAGACCGCTATTTTTAATCTTGTCAACCATTATGGCAAGACGTTCAGGGCTTGTTCTAACCACTCTTTCAAAAGCATCAAAGTCCATTATCTGCAAAACAGCAGCAATGTCTGATTCAAAAAGTGGAGCGTTTTCTAATTCTTTAATAAGTTTAGCACGGTATCCTGGCACATCTTCGCCGAGACCTTTTAGTAAATCTTCTAAGCCTTTAACATATACTGGAGTTCCAGTGCCATCAAGTGTATGAAAACCACTATCTAATGTTTTAACTAATTCTTTATAACGTGCTTGCTTATAGCCTTTTGTAATTTCTTTAACTAAAATTTTAAGCATATCTAACTGAGCAGCATTCATATCTTCTGTGCCAGGCACTAACTTCTTAATAATTAAATATGCTGCTTCATCTTCAAAGTCTTTAACAAATTGATTACGTTCTACTTTTGTTGTTAACTTAGACCAATCAGATAGTTTTTGTTTAGCCCAAGCAGGGGATTGGTCAGTCTTTTTTGCAACAAAACGAGCATTAGCAGCAATTTCACGAAATGCTGATTGGCTAGCGCTTTCATTTGTAATTACATAACCAGCAGGAACTTCATTTTGTAAGTTGCCACGATTCAACCACGAAAGTATTTTAGCAACATAACCATCTGGAGTAGCATAGTCATTTGTAACCCAATAAGATTCAGAAGCACGGCCAGCATTTTTTACACGTGCTCGCTCTAAAAATTCATAACGAGCAGTAGTTTTATTTCGGATAGTACCAAACAAACCATCATACTCTGTGCCTGCTTCAAAGTCACCCTTAAGAATACGCGACAAGCCTTCATCAACTTGTTCATATCTTTTAATTTGCTCAGCAGCCTCACGTACAAGTTTATCTGCTTCGCTTGGTGTAATGAATGGACCAAACAAATCAGGGTCACCAACGATAGGTTTTTCCATTTGAGTCTTAACCCAAGAAGGAATTTTTTCTGCATCAATAAGTGCTTTACGTGCTACTTCAGATTGTGCTTTAACTTTAGCCAAAGCATTAACATCCCCAATAGCAACTTTAAATACGTCACCAACAGCCTCACGGCCTAATGCTTTAGCCTTTAATAAAGATGCTGCTAAGTCAATTGGTTTTGTTGCGTTAGCAAATAAACCACTAGAAATAATATCTGCTTCAGTTTGTACTCTATCACTCATAATATCATCAATGATAGGTCGCCAAGGAGAAGGTTGTTTTGCAACTGCAGCAGTGATTTTACTTGCTTGATAAGCAACATCTTCTGCTGATTTAATTGGCTGTATCAAAAGATTAGTACGTGCAGTACTTACACCTTTACCTGCAACTAAAAACGGGTCTAAACCAACAGTAAAAGCAAAGTCCGCAGTACCAGACCAAAACTTTGCTGCTCCTGACTTAAAAAAGTTTTCTACTTGCTCGCGGTCTGTAAAATCAACTTTATCAACTGCTTCTTCCCAAGGGGAAAATTGACCTATGCCACGAACAATTGCTTGACCAGGAGAAACATACTGAGCAACTTCTGATTCTTTAAAACGTGAACCACCAGGTAAGCCTTCAAGAAACTCACGACCACCAGCAGCCCAACCTTCAAACTCTGCAGCAACAAATGGTTCAGCAACAAGTTCACGATAAGGTGTAGCAAGTTCTGCTACTGCCTTAAGACCTTCTGTCTCAACATTTACTTTTGTTTGTTGCCCAGCACGTGCAGCAAGAGTTGCAGGAGCACCTGCTCTAGAGGCTTGTGTTGTAACAACACCACCGATAGCAGTACCTGGTGCGCCAAGCGCAGCACCTAATCCTTGTCCAATAGCCTTAACAGGCTTAAGTAAAATATCTTTTAAGTCATCCCAAAAACTCATTGTTGACCGCTTTGTTTAAGCGTAGCAATTTCGTAAATAAACTTATCTCTTTCTTGGTCAGACTCCCAAGGCATATTGGCTAACTCAAATACAGTGCCTGGATAATCTAAACCAAGAACATTAACAAATGCAGCAATGTTATTGGCTAATCTCATTGTCTACCTATTTGTGACCGAATTGCTTGTACAAATAATTTAAAAGATTCTGGTGCTTCAGGACTACGAGCCATATTTTCCAATGAATCATAATACTTAGAAACCGTTGTTAACTCTTGTGGAATAGTTGGCTTAAGTGGAGGAAGTGTTAACGCTTCTGGGCCTGGACCTGCACCAAATGGCATACCTGCTTCTGCAGGTTCATCTGGTCGCATTGATGGTCCACTTAGTAGAGCAATAGGTACGTTAGGTACAGGAGCAGGATTACCTTTCATAGGAGCAGCAGTCTGCAAAGACTGCAGTTCTACGCCTTCGCCATACTTACTACTTGGCATTTCTTTTGCACCTTGAATCTTACGATTGTTAGGATTAGATGGGCTTAGGTCTGTACGTTGCGACAAACGGCCTGGGCCTGATACTGGCTTACCCTTACTTGGTGCCATTGTTTGTCCTTTCAGAACGTTCTATTTGGATTTCTCCACCACTGTTAATATCTAATTTGATTGCTATCTTTACTGCTTCTTCTACAGTAGCACCAGCCATTAGTGCGCCTACTGCGTAGTCAGCACCAGAACCTATACCATAGATTCCTGTGTTGGTTTTTAATAATGTGTAGTCATTTGTTATCTGGAACACTTCACCATTAATAGCAAGTAGTAAATCAAAGCCATCATCTTTAGGTTGTTGCTGATAGTTATTTTCAACAAACATTTTACGTAGGCTTTTGATTACATTTGTGGCTACAAAATGATATAGTTCTTTGTTACCTCTAGGAGTTGGTGGCTTCCATATGTTTGTGATTAGGTCACAAGCGTTAGCATCGCCTGCTGCTGCAATTAGCCACTTACCCGAACAAATAATTTTTTTTACATTTTTATGAAAGAAAGGCCTATTGTCATAAGTAGTGTATGACTCCGCACCTATTGTTGCAACAGTGCCACCCTGTAATGCAACGATGGTTGTCATATTATCCGCCTAGTTGTGCCAATATTGCTGCTATGTCTGGAGGTGGTGCACCTTCAGGAGTAGGCTCCCCAGCAGGAGATACCTCACCTGGAGCACCCATCATCATTTCTTCGGGGGCTTGCTCTACAGGGGCACCTTGCTCAACCGCTGGGGAAACTTCAGGTTCAGGCTTTTTGAATACATCAAGCACCGCATCTTCAATCGGTGTGCCTTTTTTGCGTGCGTCAATAATCTTAGCAATCTGCTCAACTAGCATTGAAGGGTCTTGACCCTGTGTTGCCATTGCTGGGATTGCTTGTGTCATTGCGCTAATCGCGCCATTCAAGTTATCGCGCAAACGCTCCACGTCAACTTGCTGAGTTTCTAGTCCAACATTCATTGACCAAGGAAGTTCACGCATTACAAAGTCTCGTGAAACCAAGTTAGCCTGTAGTGCTTGCAATGAGAATATCAATGCACGAGATGGGTCAAGTCCTGACATAAGACCGTAGCGTACCTGAATGTGATAGTCGCCTTTGATGTCTTTGTTTGGATTGTAAGTAATCTCGTATGGAGCACCCTGATGTGTACCGCGAACAGTCTTCTCTTCGTTAAACAACATTTCATCCATCTTAAGTGCAACACCTAAAACATCTTGGAATGCGTCTGCTAAGACAGTCTGTCCAGTTTTAATCTGTGTATCAAAGCCACCCATAAGTGCTTGCACACCTTGGCCAGTAATAATGCTGGCATCAATGTTACCAGTACGGCCTTCTGGGAAGCGTGAGCCGAGACGAATCTCGCGCTCTAAAATGTTCTGCTCAGTAAATGCAGCAGTAGGTAAGTCTAGTCCTACACGTCTGATTAGGTCAGGTCGTTGTGAGCGGATGATTGCATCTGGTCCAAAGGCAAACTCGTCAACATCATCTGGCAAAGCCAGAGGCGCCTGTACACTGCGCTCTGCTGCTTGCACTGCAAGAGTGGCGAACTGTGCACGGGCTAGTTGAACCCAGATAACATCATCAAACTGACCACGAGGGTCTTCGTCAATACCTGGTCGTCTAGCGATACGTACAGTTAGTTCTCCAATAGGATTTTTTGTACGGCGTAGTACCAAGTTTTTTCGTGATGGTAAGAACAAAATGATTTGGTCTTTATCCTCGTAGCGAATCATTTCTAGTGGTGCATTCCAATCAGCCATATCTGGATTGCGACCAACAATTTGAGTTTCATACTCAGGAAATTCAACGGCCAATTCAGCAATTGTTTTTACATATCGCTTGGCGTAAGCAACGCATCTTCCGTAGCGGTCAAATTCTGGGTAAGCACCCAATGGGTTTTCTACGCGAATACGTGGCAAACGTTCTTCATAATCTGGCTCCACAACAATAGGCAGGAAGCCATATGTTATGTACCAATCAGCACCCGTGTACATTTGTGTCTGTAAACGGGAATTCTCTACGATGTTGTTAACAATCATCGTCTTCTTATCTGCAAACGTGCGAGCACGGTCAGATGTGGTGTTTGTTGGAACAGCATTAAAGGATGGCAAAGGTGCCAATACTTCTGCTACGTCACGGGCTGCAATGTCAATGAAGTTGGCAACCATTGGCTTGGACATACCTTCTGGAAAATAATCCGAAAAGATTGCTGTCATTTCGCCACGGCGTACCGATAGTACATCACCCATACGGGCATCGCGTGCAGCATAGCGTCTTTTAAGGTTATCTACCTTATGCGCTATCTCTTGAACACTTAAAGCCATTTTCAACCTTTACATATAGATGACATTGGGCTGGTACTGAACATCGTTCAGGCTTACTACTTCTTGAGTTTCGTAAGCACGCCGCGTTGTCCAACGGTCACCAGCGTGGTAAGTCCGTTGCTTGTTTTTCTTGAGTATCTCTTTTGCGCGAATCTCGCAGAACCATAAAGCCATCACCAAGTCGGTATGGCCTTTAGTATCTGGTGACCAAGTAATCAACTGATTGACTAAAGCCTTAAAGTGCTCGTTATCAATAGAAGGCAGTTCAATCAAATTATTTTTTTGATGCTTGCCATTGTTAACCGTACCAAACAGGTCTGACATAGAAGCCACACCGAAGGAAGTATCCCACTTGTTGTTGCCTGTAAACTGACCAGAGAACTTGACACCTCTACCTGCTAGGTATTGGCGGAAGTCCTCATCCAATTGGTAGGCTTTTTGATGAGCATTGGTTTCAATGCGTAACTCTGCTGGCTGATACATATCAATCCAGCGACTAATTAGGTCGCGAATCTTGCCAGGAGTTGGGTCTTTCATATTGAAAGCATCCACGATAAATCGTTTACCAGAGTTGCGGTCAATGGAGTACATCACCGCAGCAGTTCTACCAGACATCGCTGGGTCTAAGCCCATAATGGTGTAGAACTGACCTTCTTGTGGATGGCCTGCTTTACTAGAGTCTAAAGCCCCAGGCTTTCGCATACGATTAATAGAACCGTTAACTGATACCAAAGGGAAGATGGCATCAGTCTCAACATCTTGTTGTTGGTAAACCATAGCCCAGGTGTTAGGGGTTACCTCAGACCTGCGCTGGTATAATTCTAGTCCACCCCATTTGGGGTAGTCTCCATCCTCATTGGGTTCCTCATCTGGCTCACCATCCCAAGGACGGTCAGACTTGGGCCAAAGGGTTACCCAATCTTCGGGTTTGTCTGCAAACTCTAAGACTGCTGGCATCGCCAGGTATGTGAACGGAGACTGCCCACCTTGCCAATGTTCTGGTTGGCGGATTTCTCGATATAAATCGTTAGCAGAAATGCGAGTACCTACGATAAGAAGTTTTCCATTCTTACCTAGACGGGTAATCACTTCTTTCTGTAGCCATTCAAGTTGCTTAGCCCACTCGTGGGCGTTGCTGGTTACGACAACGTCATCAAGAATAATTAAGTCCGCACGAGCACCATAGATTTGTCCACCTATACCGATGGCCTCAACCGTTGGGTCTTTCTGGTCGGAGTCACGGGCCTCGGTACCCAGGTAAATGCTATTGGCTTTCCACTGGTCAGCATCTTGCTTCCAGCCACCAGACGGACCGAAGGTAGCCTGTAACTTGGCCCATCGTGGGTGTGATAGTCGCTGCTTGATAGAATATAAGAATTTAGCAGCGGAGTTTTGAGTCTTGGACACAATCATTACGCGAACGTTAGGGTCTTTGCAGATGCGGTAAACCACATAGTTGATTGTGACCGTAGTTGACTTGGCGTGCTCAGGGGGCACGTTAATTAGTAGCCTGTTTTTGCTGGCCTGATTGTAGGTCATATTTGGATGGAGCCAGGATGGTTCTTTATCCTCTAGCACATCAATCCAGTTGCGTTGGTGAGAATAAACTTTCATATTGAGGAACTCTTCAGAAAACTCCTCAAACTGAATGGTGGCGGATGAGTGAGCACCCTTCTCACGAAGTCGCTCATACTCAGCCCTAGCATCTCGCTCACGGTCAGCAAATTGTTTGTCTTTGGTTCGCCAAGTGTAGACCGTTTGGGTTTTTACGCCAGCAGCGTTAGCGGCATCACGAAGGGCTACGCCAGTCCTTACGAGTGCTAGGTAGGCTTCTTGATTCTTCTGCTGTTTTTGCGCAAAGTGGTGGTCACCACCCTTACCTGCTGCCATATCGTCAAAATCCTAATCTATATATTAATAGAGCCGCGCCAAGCGGCTCGTATTGATTATTATGCCAGGCAGCAAGCCTGGCTTATATACGCGACCCTCAAGGGTCGCTTAATATTTACCCCCTATATATATTAACCCCGTCTAAAACGGGTTACGAACGCTTTGTTTTCTGAGAATTTTTTTAAGGTAATAAAAACCCACTATCTACGGGGGAAATAACTGGAAAAAATATTTGGAGGGAGAGAGGGGGTATGGGGGGGTATGCGAATTTAAGCATAGGGGGGTCTGTGTTTTTGTTTGTGAAACACTTCACAATCTACTTTTGAACACTTGTTCGAATAAATTATGACTCGAACAGGTGTTCGAATGACATTAATTAAACAAATTTTGATTTGCGTAATTAAAAGCGAACATATGTTCGAATGCTGTCTATCTCCTCCGCATCTTTTGGAAGTAAAATAGTTTCATAACAATTTGATAAACATCGGCGTGTCGAATTGACAGAATCAAAAAAAGCAAACTCACAAACCCTTGAATCTGTTAACCTATTGTTCATCTATTGTTCATCTATTGTTAACCTCAAGTTCACCATTTGTTAACCTTGATACCCTTGAATAGGCCTCAGCACCACAGGGTGAGTAATGGCGGTCTGATTCATTCCGCGCGACCACACCTGCGTGACCCAGACCTAGCGCAAATTAAGGGAGATTCACGCGCAAATTCAATAGTGGAAAAACATCCGAGCAATCAGAGGCTCTGCGCCTCTGCTTTGCTTACTGTTTCGGAATGGTTCCGAGGCGGTAAGTAATGAAAGGATGAAACTATGAAAGCAACACTTGCGCCCACCGTGCAGGCATTAACCGAGGCCTATCGCCTCATTGCCGAGGTGGAGGGATTACCCGAGGCGGTAATTGTAGTCAAACGCGATTCAAGAGCGTGGGGCCACTTCACGCCTGCCACTACTTGGTCAGACGGTGAAACTCGCGCTCACGAGATAATGCTGAGCGGAGAGAATTTGGCACGCGGTGCGCGTGAGGTACTTGGAACATTACTACACGAGGCAGCGCACGCTAAAAATCACGTTGAAGGCGTGAGAGGCACAGATTCAAATGGCAGACACAACAGGAGTTTTGCAAATCAGGCTGAGGCCTTTGGCTTGAAGATAAGTGAGAGAGTCAAATCCCACGGGTGGTCATTCACTGAGGTTCCCGATGAATGCGCCGAAAGATGGGCAGATGCCCTCGCTTTAATAGAGGATGGCATCAAGTTTTACGCCACCACGATGACCAAGTCATCGGGAGGAATTGCCCCTAAAGGTACAGGCGAAGATACGGGCGAAGATGGCGGAGATTCAGAGACACCAAAGCCAAGAAACAAGAACAACATCAAGGCCGTCTGCAAATGCGGTAATATTGTCCGCTTAAGTGCTAAAGTGCTGGCGGTAGGCGTGACCTGCAAGGGATGCGGGGAAGATTACAAGGCCACCAAGTAAAGGAGGAGGGATGATTGAGCAGGGGAGATATTCCCTGCTCTTTCACCTCTTGTCTTAAGACAGAGGAACACAACTAACAAAGGATGAAAAAATGGAAACAACAACACCAACCGCACGAGAGCAGTTTGTCAGAGATTATCTGGTTGTTGTGGAGAATGACCAAAGCGCGTACAACACTTTAACCGAATGGGCAGAGGAGTTTGATAGCACTTACGCCCTAGCCGTACACATTCAAAACGAATGGGAGACAGCAGTCATAGAAAACACGGGAGACATCCAAGACGAAACGATGCGTAATTTAATGCGTCAGATGTTAATTGGGTACGGAATTGACCCATTCTATGACATCGCTTGCCAATTTAGGGATGAGGGTAATTAAGTCGGAAGGTTTGGCAGGGATTAAATGCCCTGCCTCTCCTCCTGTCTTAAGGCAGGAAACAAAATGAAAGGATGACAAAATGGAAACACTTTTAAGCGTAGAGGTGACGGATACGTTCTACCTGTTGCTACACGTTGAAAGATTCTTTTACACAGAGATTAATCTCTTAAGTTTTGCAGCGGTTGCCGTGGCTGTGTTTGCTTTTAGATTCGCAGCCATTAGAATCCGCAAAACAATCAAGTCACGCCGTTAAATGTGGAAGGTGTGGGGTTGTGTCTTAAGACAGAACCCCTATCCTCCTGCCGTTAACACGCAGGAAACAAAATGAAAGGATGAAAAATGCAAGACAAAGAAATGAAAACCTATCAACTAACCGTGACAGTGGAATATGTCTACGAGGTAGAAGCCGAGAGCGCAGAAGAGGCGGAGGAAATGGGCTGGGAGTACGAGGAACACATCTACAATGCCGAGGTCTGCACCATAGATGTGGAAGAGATAGAAGAAGAGGAAGAAGAAGAGGA
>Ga0169931_10010559_pt1 | contig 13147 bp, 15 predicted proteins | sample Kivu_15m_20L_FD_129675 | JGI IMG/M metagenome (GOLD analysis project Ga0169931, IMG submission 129675) | Freshwater microbial communities from Lake Kivu, Western Province, Rwanda to study Microbial Dark Matter (Phase II) - Kivu_15m_20L... | ecosystem: Environmental > Aquatic > Freshwater > Lake...
AGCGAAACAGTCATCATGACCATCATGCCAAACAACATGGTTACGTTGTAATACAAATTGCGGATGGTTTCGTTGAGCACAAAAAGCCGCGGTACAGGACCAAGCATCCCCCAAACAAGCGAATAGGCAACAAGCAAAACACCGGCGATTTTCCATCCGGTATGCATTCCGTTTCGCGGTAACGATTGCTGGTTCATAAAAACTGTCGCAAGGTACACAAGAAATAAATCGTGTTGGCCGTAAAAAGGTTTAATACGCGATAAAATCGTTTACACATTCACTAAAAATTATCACCTTGCACACATTCTAAATTAGAAATGGAACCTTATTCTGTGTTCTCTAAATCTGAAACACCCGAGCCGACTCAATATGCAGGCTTCTGGCTTCGCGTTGCTGCGACATTACTCGATTTTATCATACTGAATTTCGCTATGGCCTTGTTACTGGGCGAAGCGACATTCGATTATGCCAACTTTCACGCCGAATACAGAGGCCCGGGTTTAATTGCCGGATGGCTTTATTTCGCTTTGATGGAGTCTTCCTCAAGGCAAGCTACCCTAGGAAAAATAATAGTCGGAATTCGGGTTTGTAACGAACAGCATGAGAAAATCACCTTTCAACAAGCTACCATTCGTCATTTTAGCAAATACCTTTCTATTCTCATCTTTTTTGTTGGCTTTTTAATGATTTTAGGCGATGTTCGCAGGCAGGCGCTTCACGATCGAATTGCCCGAACATTTGTAATTAAAAAAGCATGAAGATTATTAATATCCTAATATTTTTTTCGGCATTTAGAGTATCGGCTTTGGCGCAACAGAATGTGCTTGAGGCGCCCGAAGATCAGCGTTATCCTAAAACTACAACGATTATTGAAACCCAGAATCAGGATGGCGACATGGACCCAACTACGCCTGTAGAAATTCCGCCCGATTCGGAACATGTATTTGTTGAGGTAGAGCAAATGCCCGAATTCGAAGGCGGGCAAGAGGTCTTGATGAAATTTCTCGTTAGCAACATCCGTTATCCCGAAGCTGCAGTTGAGCAAGAACTCCAAGGCAAGGTGTTCGTCGAATTTGTGGTATATCCGAATGGAGAATTGGGGCAGTATAAAATCCTTAGGGGCGTTCATCCCCTGCTCGATAAAGAAGCCCTGCGTGTAGTGAAATTAACTTCGGGAAAATGGAAGCCGGGCAAACAAAATGGCAAAGCGGTTCCTGTTCAGTTTCGGCTTCCAGTGGCCTTTGTGTTGAAATAACTCCATCAGACGTATTATTAAATATCTTTGAAGACGCGCCCCAAAATTTATATTCGCTTGGCAGAGTCGTTAATTCCTTTATTAAAATCGAATCAGGCTGAAGTTGTTGTTTACACAATCCGTCGCCCCATGGAGGAATTGTCGGATGCGCTTGTGCAAAATCGTAAGCAAGCACTTGAGTTGCTTAATTCGGCCGGAATATCGTGTACTTTGGTAGAAGAAGAGTCGCATGTTGTGTCGTTCGGTTTTGCCAAACAAACGCTTTCTTATGCAACCGAGAATGCTGTAGATTTGATTGGGATTGTTCCGCATGGCTCCGACGAATTTACATACATGGCAGACGCCGAAAAGGAGCGGTTTTTAACCAACGATGCCGGAATTCCTATTTGGTGCTTTGGTTAACCAATAATTCCCATTCTCGGCGTTGAAATATCTTCACGGCGACTCAACAATCATAACTTGTTCGGGTTAATTTGTGGATGAATCTCCGCCAAACCATCCTCCGCAAAGCGTATCCTTTACTAATCAAGCTGAGTGCTTCGGGCAATAAGGCTTCGATACTTTTTCCGCCCGAAGGAGTACCTCTGCTGGCATTGCCTTCCGATTTATCCTTGGCACTCAACGATGCCCATACGTGGAATATCTCCGAGTCGAACCGAAAATTCACACTGCTGGTGAATACAGCATCCGATTGCGGTTTCACACCTCAGTATACGCAGTTGCAGCAGTTGGCGGATGATTTTCGCGAATCGCTCTTAATTATTGGGGTTCCTGCCAACGATTTCAAAAAACAAGAGCCAGGCAGTGATACCGAAATCGCCCAGTTCTGCACACGCAATTACGGTGTAACATTTCCGATTGCTCAAAAAACTTCTGTTGTTAAGGGCTCAACGCAGCATCCCATCTACACCTGGCTTACTCATGCCAATTCGAACGGCTGGAACAATCGTGCTCCCGACTGGAATTTCGCGAAATATTTGCTTTCGCCCGAAGGGAAATTAGTGGCTTATTTCGGACCCGCCGTTGAGCCCTCAGTATGCGCTGAACTGCTCCGTTAAACGCTGCAAACAGGCCTTTCCTTCTTTCTTCAATCGTTCAAGGTCTGAGCTATTTTTACTTTGTTCAAATTCAGTTCTGCTTTCGCGCACGTGCACAACAGTTTGGCCTTCAGGGCGTTTCCAGCCAAATCCTTCATCGAAGGTGTAGAGCGCGAATTCTTTGGCGTACGGATTCATCAAGTCCTTACTCCATGCGAAGCGACTCGCATCGATGTTTAATTGATTTAACAGAGTCGACGCCAGATCGAGCTGCGAAGAAATACGATGGTATTGCTTGCCGCGAAAATCTGGCTCGATGACTTCTCCAAAAAACAACAGCGGTATGCGTCGGTACTCGGGCGAATAATAACTTGTATTGCGCGCACTGGCGTGGTGATGATCAGACACAAAAACGAACAAGGTATTCGTGTACCAAGCTTGCTTCTTGGCTTCCTGCATAAAGCGTCCAAGCACAGAATCGGCGTAATGCAAGCCGTTGAGGTAGCCTTTGGTATCGCCCTCCCATTCGATGGTTTGTGGAACAGGAATGTCGTATGGGCCATGTGTGCTTTGCGTAAAAACCGACGCAAAAAAGGGCTGTTTGCTATGGTTTAGCTGATTCAGTTTTCGGGCAAACAAATCGCCGTCGTGTACACCAAGTCGGCCGCGGTAAATTGAAGCATCGAAGGCACTTTCTTCTTCGACCAAATCAAAGCCCATGTGGTAGATGTATGATTTGATATTGCCGTATTCGAGTTGACCGCCGAACAAATACGAAGTGCTGTACCCGAGCTTTTTGAAGGGTTCAACCAAGGAAGAAAGCGATGTGTACTTCGACGGAACCGTTACAATGGACGTGCGCGGTTGCGCCGGGAATGCCGAAAAAATGGCACCCATGCCCTGATCGCTCAAATTGCCTGATGCATAGCAACTGTCGAACGAAACACCTGCCGAGACGAGTTTGTCGAACTCGGGCGTTATGCCTTTGAGGCCACCGAACGATTCCACGCAGTCGGCCGTCCATCCTTCAAAAATTACCAAGCACACATTAGGCTTAGATGAAGTTACAAACCGAAGCGTACTATCTTTTTCAACGCGGTATAATTCGCGTACAATACGATCGGCTTCCGAACCGGGCATAAATTGGTATGGTTCAACCGCTTCGAGGTGCTGAAATACGTTGCTCAATAAATGAAACACCGAGTTCGACGCGGCTGCATTCAATGCCGGATTTTTACTGTAATAGGCATCCGAAATCTGAATCGGAATGGGCGTCCATCCGCCACGTGCGGCAAGCAGCAATGGAAAAAGCAGCAGCAGAAAAACAAGGCTGTGCACATAACGCTTTCCCGATCTCCAATTGATGTGTTCTGCTTTGGGAATGTACTGATGCATCCGAAAACCGATGAAAAAGAAAATCAATATGCCAGCTAAACCTCCAATAAGTTGCAAGCCCGATGCAGTATGGTAAACCTCAGAGGGATTTTGCAAAAACCAGAGTGCCTTGAAATTGAGTTTTTGATTCCACTCGGTATACAAAGGCAGTTCGGCAATGTGGATGATGCAACTTAAGGCCAGTAAAAAGAGGCTAAACACATTGCAGACACGAGTCCAAAATCTGCTTGCTCCCCAGGTAGCGAGGTAGGTAAAAAGTAAAACCGGAAGTACAAAATAGGCTGCCGTCGCTAAGTCGACGCGAAAGCCAGAAACGCCCGAATAGGCTTGTTCTGTAAATGCAGCTCCGTTTATTTTCTCGTGTTGATACAGGATGAAAACAATACGACCCAGGTTAAAAATTAGCAACCAGAATGCAAAGTAAAGGCTCGTAATGCGAACCAAAGGATGAATTTTTGAGAAGCCCGATTGAAGCTTTCCGGCAATCATTTCCCTTTTTTCTTCACCTCTTCGACATAACGGCCGGCAAGGATATCGTCGTAAAAACTTTTATTTTTCAGGATTTCGACTGCTTTTCGAAGCTCTTCGTCCTTGGCAAAAGAGTTTTCAATGCGTCCGCGCTGGTAATAATACCGGCTTACAATTTCGTCGGAAAGCAATTCTGAAATCTCCGTCTTCGCCTTTTGGATATCTGCTTTCTTGTCGCGAAGCATTTTTTCTTTAAGCGCGTTGTATTCTTGCTGAACAGATTCGAAATACTTCTCTTTTTCGGCGGCCTCTTTGAGTTTGCCGAGCAATTCCTCGCTTTCGGTTTCGTATTTTATTTCTTTATCGCCGATGTATTTCACGAAGGCTTCGAAAATAGTTTCATCCACTCTAAATGTTTTTGCGGCCTGTATCTCGGGGTTTTTTAGGCGGTAGTCGGTCGCAAAATCGAACAACACATTTTCGCCGGCTATTGCACGCGTAACGGGAGCGAATTCCTGCATCGGCAAGGATACATCGGGGTTAACACCTCCGCCATCATACACTTTACGACCATTGCGGGTTTTGAACTCTCGAATCAACGAATCGGGTACCATGCCCACCGAACCATCTTCGTTGCGGTGCGAATAATCTTTCGCCTGAATGCAACGCCCGCTCGGGATGTAGTATTTCGATGTGGTAATTTTGATTTGCGTATTATAGGTCAGCGGGCGCGAAGTCTGCACCAGTCCCTTACCAAACGAACGCTGACCGATGACAACGGCGCGATCTAAATCTTGCAGCGATCCGCTCACAATTTCTGCCGCTGATGCCGAAGAACGGTTCACCAGCACCGCAACCGGAAGCGTTAAATCTACCGGATTGTTCATCGACTTGTAGGTTTTGTCCCACTCTTTCACCTTGCCTTTGGTACTCACGATATCGATTCCTTTATCCACAAAAACATTAACGATGTTAATCGCCTCGCGCAGAAGTCCTCCGGGATTGCCGCGTAAATCGAGCACCACGCCTTCGAGCGAAGGATTTTCTTTGAGCTTGGTTAAGGCATCGCGCACCTCACGGCCGGCATCTTCGGTGAACCCGGTGAGTTTAATTAAACCGATTTTATCGTCAATCATCCCGAAATACGGAACGTTTTTAACCTTAATCTCTTCGCGGGTAATGGTTTTTTCGATGGGTTTCTCAGTTCCGGGGCGCTGAATCAGAATCTTCACCGGCGTGTTGGGCGTTCCCTTCAGAAACTTCACCACATCGGAGGTCGATTTGCCCTTGGTCGATTTGCCTTCAACCTCAAGAATGACATCGCCCGCCATGAGACCTGCTTTTGCCGCCGGAGCATCTTCGTAGGGTTCTGAGATAACGATGTAATCATCTTTGGTGCGAATCAATGCACCAATGCCTCCGTACTGCCCGGTCGTCATAAATCGGGCATCTTCGATATCGTCTTCGGGAATAAAATTGGTGTACGGATCGAGCGATTCGAGCATGGCATCGATGCCCGTTTTGATGAGCTCGCCCGGCTTCACATCATCGACGTAATAGAGGTTGATTTCGCGAAACAGCGTGGTGAAGATGTCGAGGTTTTTGGAAATCTCGAAATAATCGTCCCTAAAACTTAGTCCGCTGATTGCGGTTATAATTACGATTGCTGGAGCGGCAATCCACTTAAAGCGTCTTTTCATAGCATTCAATCAAAACGTGTTATGGCACCGGATCATAACCATGTCCTCCCCAGGGGTGGCATCGAAAAATCCGTTTCAGGCTCAGCCAGCCGCCTTTGAGCGCTCCGTATTTCCGTACTGCTTCAATTCCGTAATGCGAGCAGGTTGGATAAAATCTGCACGAAGGTGGAAGGGCAGGGGAGATGAAGCGCTGGTAAAGGGTAAAGAAATAAATAAGCAATTTACCCGGCAGCTTTGTCATGAACCTGAAGCGTTAAACGTTGTAAAAGTAGGATTATTTTACGATGAATTTCCTGAGAAGGCACTGCTTCTTTACCAATAAAAATGAGCATGAATTTCAGGCTTTTACCCTGTTTAAGCAATTCTGCTTTCAATGCTAGGTTGTTTAGTCTGAAGGCTTCACGGCAATGGCGCTTGATGGCATTACGGTCGTGTGCTTTGCGAAACCAGCGTTTGGGTACTACGATGCCAAATTGCAAGGATGCTTCGATTTCATCGATTTCCCCCAAGGAGTAAACAACTTTGAAGGGATGCTCATAGCATTTACTTCCTCCGGTGAACAGTGCATCAATCTTGTTCTTCCCGCGAAGAATCTCCGATTTTGGAAGTTCGAACACAAGCTTACCGACCTTTATTCACCACCTTGAGGTAGTTTTCGATGGCCATGGTCATCGATGGTGCCTGCGGTTGCGGTGCGTTGATGTCGAGAATTAATTCGGCTTCGCGAACAGCTGCGGCTGTGGTTTCTCCGAAAGCGGCAATGCGGGTATTGTTCTGCATAAAGTCGGGGAAGTTCTGGAACAAACTTTTAATGCCCGACGGTGAGAAAAACACCAGCATATCGTATTTCACATCCGACAAGTCGCTCAAATCGCTGCACACGGTGCGGTATATTACAGCTTTGGTGTAGTTGATTTTGTGCTCGTCGAGAATTTCGGGAATCTCATCTTTATGAATGTCGGAACAAAGCAAAAGAAATTTCTCACCTTTGTTCTTCTTGATTACGTCGATGAGTTCGATGAATTTCTGGTTTCCGTGAAAGATTTTCCGTTTGCGGAACTGCACATATTTCTGCAAGTAATAAGCAGTTGATTCACTGATGCAGAAATACTTCATTGTTTCGGGAACAACAATGCGCATTTCGGTGCAAAGGCGAAAGAAATTATCGACCGCATTGCGGCTGGTTAGAATTACCGCCGTGTGGTCGAGTATGTTTATTTTTTCTTTGCGAAACTCCTTGGCCGATATTCCTTCGACATGAATAAACGAACGGAAATCGATCTTCACATTCATCTTTTTCGCCAAATCAAAATAGGGCGACTTATCCCCCTCCGGTTTGGGCTGTGTAACAAGGATTGTCTTTACCCGCTGCTCTCTTCCTGCTGATCCCTGCTGACCTTCGGTCTGCAAATTTTTTTCAGAACTCATCGTATGCTCCATTAAATGAATGCTTTCGCGATTTTTAAAATCAGGAAAACAGGTATTGCTTCCAAAGCGCAAAAGTACAAAATCAAATGAAATTTCGATAGTGTTTTACTGCGCAATCCCGAAATGCTTCCAATGGCTAAGCTTATCAGGTAAAAAACACCAAAAAAGCCGCAGCCTGCTATAATAAGGTAAGGAGTCCATTCAGCAGGAGCAATCTTAACGGAAAGGCAGATTGGAATCAGCAGCAAGGCCAGCATGCAATTCATTACGAGTATGCCGTGCCGGTAAATCGTGCTTTCTTCTATGCAATTAAATAAGTAGCCGAAGATGCTTATCAGTGCAATTTTGCCGGCCAGAAGACCGCCACTCAGAAGAAGCAATTTCCAATAAAGAGGAATAGCTGCAAAAATATCAATGCTAATTTGCCCGAAGTTCAATAGCTGGTAGGCAAACACCGGAAACAGAAAAACATACACCAGGTGCATCAGTCGCATCGCCTTGCGCATCATGGAGTTTTCGTCCGACTGAATTTTCCGGATGCCATCTAAACGGAAAATGGCGGTTACTATTTGCAAAAGTGCTCGTGGAAAAGTCAGGTTAATCAACGCGATGCAGAAGAAGAACAGCAGCAGCAGCGGTAAAATCCAGCTATCGGCATCGGCAACGCGCGATTTCGGTGCAATTGGAACTCGGTATTCTGTGTAAAAAAAATTAGGCCATATCGGCTCTTCTATTTCTGTTTTTTTATCGCCCGAGGCTTTGGGAATGGCGTTTTCGAAACGAGCAACCGTATCGGCTTTCAGCGAATCAATGCCTGTCGAATCGCGATTTGCGCCGAGGCTGTCAGGTTGTTGTTGCCACGCTTCCATCGAGCGCAAAAATACGCATTCCTTTAACCGAAGCATTTTCGATTAAGGTCTTGTGTGAGGTATCTTTCAACAGGTTACGAACGATTCGCAATATTTACGTAATCGCGTTTTACTGCGCCGGTATAAATCTGGCGTGGACGAGCGATTGGTTCTTTGTTTCCAATCATTTCTTTCCACTGGGCAATCCAGCCCGGTAAACGACCCAATGCAAACATCACTGTAAACATGTCGGTTGGGATTCCCATGGCTTTGTAAATAATACCCGAGTAAAAATCAACATTGGGATACAGCTTACGTTCAACGAAATACGAATCACTCAATGCGGCCTCTTCCAGTTGTTTTGCAATATCGAGCAGTGGATCGTTGATGCCCAGTTTATTCAACATTTGGTCGCATGCATTTTTGATGATGGATGCCCGCGGGTCGAAATTTTTGTACACCCGGTGACCAAAGCCCATCAGGCGGAACGGATCGTTTTTATCTTTTGCCTTGTCGATAAACTTACTTACACTGCCGCCGTCGTTACGAATGGATTCGAGCATTTCGATAACGGCTTGGTTGGCACCACCGTGCAAGGGACCCCACAAGGCACAAATGCCTGCCGAAATCGATGCATACAAATTAGCTTGCGATGAACCCACCATGCGCACCGTTGATGTTGAACAGTTTTGTTCGTGGTCGGCGTGAAGAATCAGCAGTTTATCTAAGGCATTTACAATAACAGGATCAACTTCGTAGTCTTCTGTTGGCATGGCGAACATCATGTGCATGAAGTTCTCTACATAGTTCATCGAGTTGCGCGGATACATGATCGGATGCCCGACCGAATTTTTGTAGGCCCACGCGGCAATCGTGCTAAATTTTGCCAATAAGCGAACGATGGTTAAATCAATGGCTTCCTCACCGCGGTTGGGATTCAGCGATTCGGGATAGAATGTAGACAAGGAACACGTTATCGAGGCCACAACACCCATTGGATGCGCTTTTGCCGGATACGCCTCATAGAAGCGCTTCATGTCTTCGTGAATCAGGGTATGGCGGGTGATGGAATTGGAGAATTTCTCGAGTTGTGCAATGGTGGGCAATTCGCCGTAAATGAGCAAATATGCCACTTCGATAAATGTAGATTTTTCAGCCAGTTGCTCAATTGGGTACCCACGGTAACGCAAAATGCCGGTCTCGCCATCGAGGAACGTGATATTGCTCTTTGTTGCTCCGGTGTTTTTATATCCTGTGTCGAGCGTTACCAATTCGGTTTGTTGACGCAATGCGTCGATGTTAATAGCCCGTTCGTTTTCTGTTCCTGTAACTAGCGGAAGTTCATACGACTTACCATCGAAATTTAATTGAGCCGAGTGTGCCATTTGATTTAAAAATAGGTGTTGCTAAAGTACAATAGTCGTTACAAACCTAATTACAGATAAGCGTTAATTTTGTTTATGTACTGAAAAAATTTCGGTGGCGTGCAATGTCTATTTTTGCACCATGAAACTTTCCGGCTTGATTTTTTTTCGAACTGCTCGCATCGCTTTAATTTTAACCCTTCTGGTCATACTCGCAGGAAGTGTTGTACGGGTTACGCAATCTGGCATGGGTTGCCCCGATTGGCCCCGTTGTTTTGGGTATTACATTCCGCCAACGGAGGAAACTGAAGTACGTTTTCAACCGAATCGGCAGTATAACAAAGGCATGATGGTTATTGAGCGCGATACATTGTGGCGGGCAAAGGCCGGTTTTACAGCCACCTCAACATTTGATGCCGCCGATTGGGAGAAATACCCCAAACACGACTATGCCTCGTTCGTGGTGTATCAGACCTGGGTCGAATACATCAATCGTTTGCTCGGAGCCTTGTTGGGCTTGGTAATTTTGGCGCTGGTGATTTTTTCGTTCCGCTTCCGTAAGACCAAACCGCTGTTGGTTTTCTACAGTCTTGTCCTGCTTGTTTTAACCGGATTTCAGGCATGGTTGGGGAAGCTCGTGGTAGATGGAAACCTAATTCCGCAGTCGGTGAGCATCCATATGTTGGCGGCATTGGTAATTTTATGGGTTCTGATATTGATTCTTTATGGAAAAGAAAGTGCGGCGCCTCGCATCGGAAATAAGCTTGTATCAACATTGGCGATCGTCTTGGTTGGAGTCACGACATTGCAGATTTTGATTGGAACCCAGGTTCGGGAAGAAATCGATGAACTTGCAGAAATTACAGGCTTTCTGGATCGGTCAACCTGGATCGAATCACTCTCTTCGGTTTTTACTTTACACAAACTTTTTTCATTAACGGTTGCGGCGGTTTGCGCAATTATTTTTATTCAACGAAAGCATATCAAGGATTCGTGGCTCAAAAATTCGGCGATTCTTCTCGCCTTTGTTCTTCTCGCCGAAATAGGCTTAGGACTTATTATGACCTATGGCGAAGTGCCTCGGTTTGCGCAAAGCCTGCATCTGCTTTTTTCGACAATGTTGTTTTGTATGGGCGGAAGAATTTACCTCGGCACCAGAGTCGGTGCTATTTCCAATTAAGGGTTTGGATGAGGTGTTCGACATCTTTCGAAAGAAAGGAGATAACCGGAGCTAGCGAGTCGGCATTGGGAGAAGCATTGAAATACAGCGAACCCCGAATAAAATGGCGGCTACTGTCTGTGAGGTGAAATTGGATGGCTGATGCGGCATTGCCACTAACGGAATACATCGTTCCAAAAACACGTTTATCGGGAAATTGTACGAACTGTTCGGCAATATCGTTGGCTTTCACCGTGTGTTTGTAAGTTAAGGTTCGCGAGTCTTCAAGAATTTGTTCGAGGTTGTTGTTTATCGCAGAATAACTTAGGTGCACACTTGCCTTAAAATGAGGGAAATAAATATCGGGCCAGCATTTACTTCGGTAATCGTTCCGATACATGATTTGACTGTAAACGGGATGTTCGAAGCTAAACGGACAAGAATCGTTATACGATACGTATGCATGTTCGGGGAATGCGATTCTGTAATATCCTTTTGGGCGTGGAATATCGGATAACTCATTAGAGCCGCAAGCCGAAAAAAGGGATATAACAATACCACACAACAAGAAATTCTTCATGCTGCAAAGTACAAAACCTGATGATTCCTAAATTCTAAAAATGAGAATCTAATCCATCTTCATCGGTAGGATGCACAAAATTGTTAGCATCCTCGCGTCTTCCATTGAGAACGGTAAGTGTATCGGCAACAATTTCGACCGAATAGCGCTTCACCTTGTCCTTGTCTTCCCAAGAACGAGAGCGCAATTTTCCCTCAAGGTAAACGGTTGCCCCTTTTTTAACGATTTTTTCGGCCACTTCGGCCAGGCCACGCCATAGCACAATGTTGTGCCATTCGGTCTGTTCCTGCCTCGCCCCGTCTTTTTTGTAGATTTCTGTAGTTGCCAATGGAAAGTTAGCGACTCGAACGCCATTCTCAAGAACCTTAACTTCAGGGTCTTTGCCTACGTTTCCAATTAAAATTACTTTATTTACCCCAGCCATTTAATTTAAGATTAACTAATAGTATAATTGCGGTAAAATTAGGCATTACACCCTCGTTGGCAAATTTTGTCGAAAAATATTTTGTTAAGCACTTAAACTCAAAAATCAACACCTTTCAACACATTTGCTTAAGTGTCTTTATATCAACTCATAACACAGGTATATTGAATTGAATAATCAAAAGGAAAACAAATTACCCAGAAAACGAATTTTCCGAATAATTATTCTGCCAAAGGCTTGGTAGGGTGCTATTATTTTTCGAATCGCTCAATGCGCAATCCAACTTCCATAATTGCCGGAAGATTTTCCATCTGCATCGCCTGAATAACCGAAAATTCGTAATGGCCCTTCATGGGGAAGCGTAGGTTTTGCTTGAACCGAATCTGATGGTCCCAAATATCGCCGAGTCCCGAGCCGCCCCATTTCCCATCCGGGTTTTGGAGCATTAGTTCTACCGTGTCGCGCGCCATTTGTCCGTTGGGAAATTTAGTGTTCAAAAACACATATAGATTACTAAACGGATAAGCCTCAGCGTGCCGAATATTCATATAAAAATTGCAGGCGCTAAGCGTATCGCTGATATCAACGCCAAAAACAACAGGTTTATTAGCGTTCCAGATGGAATTCTCGATAGCTTGATTGTCTTCGAAAATACGCGTCGAATCGCATGCGGTAAAAAACCACAGTGTTATAAACCCAAGGAGAACAGCTGTTTTACTGCGCATCGCGGTTTCGGTTTTGATTGGGCGCCTGCCCGGGACGGTTGTTTCGGTTTGGATTTGGACGATTTTGTCCTTCCTGCGCCGCCTGCGGGCGATTTCGGTTATCGGGCTTTCGTTTTTTCTTCTTGTTCCGCGATTTATCAAAACGCGTAAGGCTATCCTGCCCAACAACGTTTTCGTAGTCGGGCGTTTTATCCACATGCACAATTTCCTTCTCGCTCAACAAAGCATCGGGTTTTTGCCCCAATTTGTTGAGTTCGATAATCTCTTTAACACGCGCAACCGGAACGGCGATGAAGTTACCCGGATCGTCGGCATAGGCGTAATACAGGATGCGGCGAAAGATGTCGGTTTTTTGGTGAAATGCTCCGCCTTTGTTTGTTTCGAGGCGCACGTTTGTTTCGGGAAATTCTTTCAGCGCGTCGATGTATGAATCGAGTTCGTAATTGAGGCAGCACTTTAATTTACCGCATTGTCCGGCGAGCTTTTGCGGGTTAAGCGATAATTGTTGATACCTCGCCGCTGAGGTGTTTACTGAACGAAAATCGCGCAACCAGGTCGAACAGCACAACTCGCGTCCGCAGGATCCTATTCCGCCAACACGGGCGCTTTCCTGCCTCGAGCCAATCTGCTTCATCTCAATGCGCACTCTGAACTCATCGGCCAAATGGCGAATCAATTCACGAAAATCAACACGATCATCGGCGGTGTAGTAGAAAATCGCCTTTGCACCATCGCCATGAAATTCAACATCGCTGATTTTCATG
>Ga0169931_10010560_pt1 | contig 13147 bp, 8 predicted proteins | sample Kivu_15m_20L_FD_129675 | JGI IMG/M metagenome (GOLD analysis project Ga0169931, IMG submission 129675) | Freshwater microbial communities from Lake Kivu, Western Province, Rwanda to study Microbial Dark Matter (Phase II) - Kivu_15m_20L... | ecosystem: Environmental > Aquatic > Freshwater > Lake ...
GTCGAATTTCTTGACAGTTGGATGAAATTTGTACAGCGTCGGAACTTGGGATTTGATTTGATTACCTTAGTTCATCTAATGGTCGAACTCGAACAATCACTTTGATTGGTTCCATATTAATGCGAATTCATGGTTATGATTTTTTGCCATTCGATACAGTCACTCGCAAGATATCTTTAGGCTAGATGGCATTCCATGATTTGATAATTGCTCATTATCGATCGTGTGATATATTATATCACACGATCGACAATGAGCGATCATCAAATCAGTAGCATGGAATGTAACTCTAGCCTAAAGATATCTTGCGAGTGACTGTATCGAATGACAAAATCATAACCATGAATTCCCATTAATATGGAACCAATCAAAGTGATTGTTCGAGTTCGACCATTAGATGAACTAAGGCAATCAAATCAAATCCCAAGTTCCGACGCTGTACAAATTTCATCCAACTGTCAAGAAATTCGACTTGAAACACCATTACTCAAACATGGTTCGAAATTTTCCAAGTATGACTACGTCCTAGGTCCTGAATCGACTCAAGAAGATGTTTATTCTCAAGTTAGAGGTTGTATTGATAGTGTAGTGAAAGGATACAATGGTTGCATTTTGGCGTATGGTCAAACGGGATCTGGTAAAACATACTCCATGTTTGGGCGTCAAGGGATCAAAAATAGTGGTATAATTCCAAGATGTATCAATGACATCTTTACAATTGCTCAGAAAGATCGGAGTCACATCACTTCCTACAACGTTTATGTTTCTTTTATGCAAGTTTACAATGAACAAGTTTACGATTTATTTGGTGATGCACATAGCCATCAACCTTTGAGTATTCATGAAAGCTTACCGCAGCAGTGTGGCGGAGGAGGAACAAAACTTAAGAATAGTCATGGCTCCAAAAATTGCTTTCCCATGAAGCAAAAACCATGCTCCATTATCGTGGCAGGTCTTTCAGAGCTCAAGGTGCGAAATATACGAGAATGTATGGCCTTACTTCAACTGGGTTTAAAGAATCGATCGGTTAGGGAAACCAGCATGAATAATGCAAGTTCTCGGAGTCATTCCATTTTTCAGATCCTTGTCGAGCAAGTTCGGAAAGAGGTGGATAAAATGAATCCTAATATAGCTATTTCTGCATCGAAGGCCATTTCGAGTAAATTAAGTCTTGTAGATCTTGCTGGTAGCGAGCGATGGAATATGTATCGAGACTCACATATCGAGGACACTCAGATCATGGAACTAACTAACATCAACTCCAGTTTGCATACGCTGGGTCGATGTATGGCGGCACTTGTGAAGCAGCAAAAGGATTACGAGGTCATTCTCAAACGTCGTGAATATTCTCGGTCTGTAATACATATACCATATAGGGACAGCAAACTCACTAGACTTTTACAGGACAGTCTTGGAGGGAATGCTACGACTATCTTACTTGCCACGATTAACCCATCACTCACATGTATCGAAGAAACCATAAGCACTCTACGGTTTGCTGATAGATCTGGTCAGGTTTTAACTCAGGCTCAGTTGAATGAGGAAAGAATTGTACAACCCAAGGAGGAACAAGTTGCATCGCTTCAAAAGGAAATAACACGACTACAGGATCTTTTAAAGCATCATGGTATCAACTATGAAAATCTACAACTGACAGCCAAGAATATGAATAAAAGCATAGCGCGTCAAATTATTAGGACGGATATATATGAAGAGACTGATAAACAAAATATGAACACTGTAGTAAAGGTATCTCCTTCTATGGGACACTTAATCGAACCGTCATTTTCTTGTGAACGCATGGTGAAAGCTGTCAGTGACGTCGTTCACTGTTGTGAAATCTTCTTAAACACAGCAGCGACACTGAACAGTACAACACCACCAGCTCATCGAGAGACGCCAATAAAAGACCCATACAAAGCTATAGAGACTTCCGTCATTCCCAAGACTGTAGTAATCGAAACCAAGGTTTCTCGAGATGCCAAGAATCGTGATGTAAACACTGCGGATACAAGTAAATCCAGGTTATCTCAGTTATTGATCCGACGACAACAACTCACACGGAGCGCATCAGCAACACGAAATGATGTAGTATCACCAGCTACTTCACCAACTATAAATGGAAACTATAAACGTGAGGAGGAACGAATACGCACAGAATTAAAAGAAGCCCACGAAAGGAAGCATAAGAAAACACAACTTTGCGCATGGCTCACAGAAAAGAAAGCTCATGGTAAAAATATAAATCATTTACCTACAGACTTTGTTGGTGAGGAGAGTCATAGCAAAAACTTGCCGACTACATCCTCACGATCCATCAAAACTCCAACGACGACGGGTAAACGAGGGAAATCTCTTGAAGCTTACTACCACGTCGTTCAGCAGCAACTAGACGAATTGAATGAATCATCTCAGATGTCTCAAATCTCTGAATCTGACGAACGCTAGTGATATTTAGTTTCATATAATTTAGAAAAACACACATGAAGCCACCGAATCGCATATTTCTTAAATATCTTTTTAAAGAAAATATATTCATGTCTGCTTTTTTTTTATAAATCATTGAATACTATATTCTGAAATTGGATCCCATTTATCGGCATTATTATCAAATGGTGGACGCTTTTTCATAAAGTAAAGTTTCGGTCGAGTACATTTTGGTATGTCTTGACCTATTTGTTGATCTTTTACTACTACTGTTTCGTCGGAAGAATAGCAAATTCTTGTAGATGAGGATCCACAATATTCACAGGATCGTGGTCCGATCATATCACGGTTGAATGGATCTATATTATTACTCGTCGATATAGGTTCCGATGATGAGTCATGAAAAGTTGCAGTAGCATCATCATCACGTATGTGATCTAATCCATCCTTTTCCTTGTTGTGATTATGATTAAACATGTGTGTTCTATCCATGAAAAAAGGCCCACAAATCGTATCCGTCGAGCCACCACAGGGCATATTCGTCGCATCTAAAAAATGTTGAAGTAATGAAGATTCATCTAGTCCTCCTGAATGATTGAGGATATTTTGATCGATGGATGTAGATACGCTGACTTCGTTCGATGTCATTCTGTATTGGTCTATATCTCAAACAAGGTCAAATAGTCTTATCTATAATACACTGTAAGGCATTTGCACTCAGCACTACAGTTACAGATTTACGAGATGCATGAATTTTACACTCATAAAGCAAATAATCGCACGCAGAGAAAAAAAGCTTTCAGAATGACAAATTAAAAAAATGTTTCAAGGGAAAAACGCAGACAAGGAGCATGAAACCATGATGGTGCCTCCATTAGTTCCACCATCGTATCATGAGAAGGTCACGATAACTCAACTTCATCCCAGTATAACATCCAAATATCAAGTTGAGTTTGAAGTAACATCAGTATTAACTATTTTTTCAACCTCTTCTTCACCAACAATCAGTTCAAGTCCGTTTGATACTCCATTTATTTCCGTTTTGAGTCAAAATATAAACATCACATCACTATCCTTTAGTTCCAGTGAATTTTCAAGTATAGGAACACCCTATTTCCTGTCAAAGCCTATTCTATCCTTCCCTGTAGGAGTATCAATTCAAATTACAACCAATGTAGCTAAACAACTCCATAAGGATATTGAAATACCAAACTTTAATTCCCTTCGTCCACTGTTAGAAAGTTCACATCTTTTATTTCCATTGGGAGTCTCTGCAAGGTCAGATTTAATGCAACGATCTCCTACCTACATTCATCAAACAGAGTCTTATTCCAATCAAAATCAAAATTACAACTTTTTCTGGAATTCTCCTCATCCATCTTTAACTTATGGCATTTTACATTCTTCTTTTCTTCATCAAGTCAAGAAGGAGTTTACATATCCTTGTGCCTATCATAAGGGATATGATTCCAATGACAAGAACAGATCAAGGAGGATAGGAATACTTTCTACGTTATTTAATTCATGGGAACCACAAGGAGGGCCATTATCAAACGTTCTAATAAGTCATAGAGCTACCTATTTGCATGTTTCAAGAGACGAAGAGAACAAAACTTTCAGTGATTTCATGCAAATTTCCAAGATTCGTACACGACGGATCTTACGGTATACAATATCATTACCGAATCCTGACAATACTACTGCAAAGACGAAAAATATCCCTCTACAAATTTTATTTGATGCTGTGGCCAAGAAGAAGTCGAGTCCGACAGATGAAATGATGTTATTACATTCATGTCCCATGATGGATACAAGTGAACTTATATTACAATACTTTGATTCTTCACATGGGACAAGAGAAATAGATTCATCATCATCGATTCATCATGAGCGAGAGGATTGCATGAATGATAGAGTTGCAACATCAACATGTCCAACAACATCATCTACCGCAACATCAAAATACGTGGATACTGAAGATACTATCGATAAGTTTAGCAATCGAAGGAGAATGGAAAAAATAATTGTTGATTTACTGCTGCATCATATCCCTCTGAACTCGACATTGGCTGACGTAATCCGTAATCATAAATCCGAATCCGTCATGGATAAGGAGAGACAAGATATCGCTCCTTCGCTGATCACTATTCATCGAACTGTCAAACAGCCACGTGGCATTTGGAATTCAGGTATCTTAGAGACGTTTGTTTCTAATTGTGGTCAAGATGACCATTTAATACCCTCCGTATCAAACGTTGTTTCGACCAATCTAACAATTGTTGATGTATATCCTTTTATGATCAGACCCATATGGTATACATTGGGTATATCTTTGATTCAACATGATGTGGATGATGATACGGTATATAACGCTACCATATGCACTTCAATGTCTCAACATACTGTACTTTCTCAAAGTAAAGGCGTTCAACGATTGAAGCTTTCAGATTTTTCTTCAAAGGAAGTTCAGTTAAATTTGAATGAAGATGGATCTTCCTCATTTTCACTCAACATGAATCTGCAATCTCATACGTCACTGTACATATCGATACAATACTATCCAAAATTTCTAGCCTTGGATCATTTCCCAGCAGACCCTAATCGTGGCTTTGATATATCTCCATCATTTTGCATCATTCACAATATCTCCCAATCATTTATGGACAGTTGGGATTCATCTTATAGGATATATTCAAATAGTCTACTTTTAATGCCACCTGTACCGGATATGTCTATGCCGTACAATGTTATAACAATAACAAATTCATTTATAGTCTTGATCCTAGGCATTGTCACAAATATTTTGACAAGGAAGGCTACCACACAAATTAAAAATGCGTTGAAAGCAATTGATGCAAACAAAGAAGAATTAACCTTCATTCGAAAATTACGGGGAAAAGTACACGCGTTCATCTATAATTAAGTAAGGATCGTCTCTAAATAAATTTATTGTTATGGTTATCCTCATCCTAGCCTTATGAATGGAATTACATACTCGCATCGAATCTGCAAACAGGCGCAGTTCGAGTTCTAGCCATTTCAACCTTGTGGCCGAATAAATCTCGAATGTTTTTAATGCGATATTTGATCATCGTAGGCCGTTCTAAGGATAATCCCCAAGCAATCACACGGACATTTTCGGGCAGTCCCATCGGACGCAACATCTCCGGTCGAAACATTCCAGAATTACCAATTTCAGTCCATTTCTTAAGGTCAGGATGATAGCCAAAGACTTCCATAGATGGTTCAGTGTATGGATTGAAGGCAGGTTTGAAACGCAGTTCCGTAATACCGATCTTCTGAAAGAAGGTTTGAATCGTTCCAATCAAATCACCCAAAGAAAGATTGTAGTCAGCAACAAGTCCCTCCACTTGATGAAATTCGCAAAGATGGGTTGCATCCATAGTCTCATTGCGAAAGACACGATCAATTGAAAAGTACTTCTTGGGTTTGAAGCCTCCTTCTTGATTCGCAAGCTGGTAAAGCATCCTCGAAGAAACAGCTGTTGTGTGTGTTCGCAGCAAATTTTTATATGCCTCTTTTTATTGCCAATATAGAAGAGATGTTTGAGTTGGAGAACTGCATGGTTATGCGGCTAAACTAGCTCGCGTACTGAGTCCTTGTACTCACCTTCTTGTTTAAAATCATAACGATAACCAATAGACCCAAAACCTCCGATTTCATGCATAGTTTTAACTTTTTCGTAATAATCCTCCGGTACCGAATGCGTAGTAGCAGGATGGGCGATAAAAAAGGTATCATGAGCATCACGGGCTGGATGACTTTGAGGCTGAAACAAGGAATCAAAGTTCCAGAAGCTGCTTTCCACCCATTGGTTGGTAGGCATTTCTTCAAAGCCCATTTGCATAAGTATCTTGCGAAATTCGGCGCGAACCTTCAGGAGCGGATGAAGATTTCCTCCTTGTAGAATCTTATCTCCTAGGGTGAGAAAATTGTAAGGCTTAAAGAGTGTATGTTGCCATGAGCTGGACTCAAGCATTTCCTTAGTCAAGTCAGCATAACGCTTTCGTCGAATGGGCTCGTAATTGGGCCCTCTATGAACTCGATAAGATTTACGAGTATGTAATGTGATGAGTTTCCGCTTTTTTAATAAAGACAGAGCCGATTCATCCAACTCTGCTGTCTTTCCAGCTTGGAGTATAGACAGGTGACGTCGAGTAATATCTACATCCTCCTCATCTAAATTTAAAGCCATTACAGGGACTAAGATGGAAGGATTATCTTCCTTTTTTCGTACCCATTGTAATTTCATACAATTTGCCATCCCAATTTTAGCAACATCCTTTCCAAGAAGTGCGACAAGTTGGTCTATAGTCAAGCCCCCCTCAGTCGCTGCTCCGAGAGCACGCAAGACACGGATTTCTTGTGAGCCATGTTGTAAAATCTCAAGAGCTTCAGATGACAAGACGTAATAGGATGTTGAGAGCTCCTCCGATGTCACGTAGGCCTCAACTAGGAGGGATTTGACTGCTCCAACTACAGTGTTATGATCAAGACTCTGGGTTGAAGCAAAGTCGAAAGTATCTAAGATCACCGTATCAGGTGAGTTGGAAAGATGTTGGAGAATGGCGCCTTCGCATAATTCTGTCATTGTCAGACAAACCGCAGACGACTTTGTCAAGGATTACTGTGTACCGTCCCTCAAACAGAAGTGGCTGGGTGTTTTATTTGATCTCTTCAAAAGCAGCATCTCAAATGTGATAACATCAATGCATAGCATCGTGAGTACGTAGGCTAGAGAGGAAAGACGGCTAGACGGTGATCAGACGGTCAGACGAGATCTTGCACCGTACTCATGCTACGTATGTACAATACTGTATACTATGTAAGTACGTTTACATGAAAAACAAACGGTTTACAGAACAGCAGGAGAAGTATTGGCTAAAATGCCGTGCTAAAACCGTGCTCTTTAGGAGCCTACATACGAGGAGCTCGTGAATTTTTCGCTCGCATGCCGTATGTAGGCTCCTAAGGAGCACGGTTTTAGCGTTTTATGTATTAGCACGGCATTAGCCAGCACGGCATACAGCAGCAGGCAACGTCGGCTCTGGGAGTGGGATTATAACTACTATCCTACAGTACCGATACATACTGAGACCTACTGTACATAGTTGTTCCCAGACAACCCGATAGCCGGATAGGCCGGATAGCCCGTGAGCTAAATAAAACAGCAAGAAGTATTGAGAATCAAAAGCGAACGTGTGTACTTGTATATGGCATTGGATGGACGGAGCTTTTCCATCCTTCCTGGATCTATCTATTCTTTTAGTTCATCGCAATCATACCCAGGATCTGATATTATTTGAGACCACGGTCTTTGCGGTCCACAAGTAACTGCGGCTAAAAACAATGGCGAATGAAGAAACCAAAAAACGAGTCACATTCTCAGATACACCCCATTATTTCAATCTCCCGACTGAGAATGATGATCGTAATAATGATGAAACTGAGGTTATCCAAATGACTGATGCTGTCTCGGTCAAAGTAGTTACCGTAGATCTGCACCATTCAGATGAATCGGCTGAAACTATCTTATCGCATGGCACTGACACTATGCGACTTGAAATTATTGACAGTTCAGTCGTACCTCCCATCGAGCAACCTACATTGGCGTCAGAAGAATCAGAACCGAAATATTTAGCAAGATTATCAGAGGAAGAATATAAGAGTGCCTTTTACTCTCCCTTTGAGGTACATCAAATGAGAATTGATGCTTGTGAACAAGCAGCACAATATAATCGTAGTGTGCGATTATATGTAGATCCAGATAGACTTACTAAAGCAAAAGCGGAAGCTCGGGGATTAGAAAACTCTTCTTATGACAGAGATCAACATAGATCTCTTTGTATAGAAGCTGTCGTAGAGGGACAAAAACATGTTAAAAGATTGAACGATAATTGTACGAGGCCCAGGGATAAACTAAAAGAAGACGAATACCTCGCGAAGCTGAGTTCTAATTGTTCAAAGTGGGCTAGAGATTTGGCAAGAGAAGATGGTAATTTTGATTATGAAGAGGCATATGGTGATGAACCTTGGTTTCCCATGAAACCACATGGAACTCCAACGCCTCTTTTGGAGGATAGAGCTAAACGGGGAAACAGATCCAAAATCCCAAGCTATGAAAGCTTACCTCCTGTATTTGCATTGGAACATAGACCCTATCCATACTACAACTATTTTGATGCGATATTAGATGCTACCAAGGTTCAAACTCCCAAGAAAACATCCTTCTGGTCCAAGTTATGTCGGAGGAAACATCGATCATCATCGCAAGTGTAAGTTAATCACTTAAATAAATATGGATAGAACTTAAGTCAAGGGTCTTATATGTTAGTAATTGTGTCAATTTGCAATAAATGTATGTCTTAAAGCTCATCAATAGTGAGTGACTAAAACCATATACCTGTATAGTGTAGAATGGGAAAGGGCATTACGAGACACAGCGCACGACAGCGACCCGGATGAGCAGCAGTTCAATTTATCATCGCCAATCAACATCAGCTGACACGAAGGATGAAATCGGCTCAAGTTTTTCGAGTAGACGATAGATATACTAATAAAAACAAGAATAATGATGAAATATCTGTTAAAGGAATATGGATCGGTATTGACTTAGGTACTTCGACGACAACAGTTGCAGTTTGGGACATTCACAAGCAACGATCAAAGCTGTTACGTTTTCCATCAACTTTAGCCCCACCAATTGAACGAAATGGTAAACTGGGTAGATGTGTACCATCTGCAGTTTTGTTTGCTAAACATTCTCGGGGAGAAATAAAGGATAGTAGTGCCAATATATTTGTGGGGTATGATGCTGTCAAACGAGTTGACGAAGAGAACTTTCAACATATGAACGGATCCGTTTTGATCACAAGTGCGAAACGAATCTGGGGAATGACATATGCTCAAATCAAAGATGAGCTAGGAAAAGATCCAGAGTTTCTAGAGAGACTTCCTTTCGAGTGCAGACTGGTCGATAATGGAGTCTCATCGGAAGGTTTGAAAATTCGCATCTCACAACAATCGCAGAACGACGAAATTGAACCCGATTATTTTAACGTTCCAATTGATGAGTGGATAGATCCATTAGATATTGCAAGATTGATTCTGTCCTCGATGCGCAATGCGGCTAAAGAATATATTTACAAACAACGACGTAATTTACATGTTTTAGGGACACCGATATCTGACGAGAAGGACTTGTTTGACATTCAAAATTGTGTTCTTGCAACACCCGCTCACTATAGTCGAATTCAACGTCGATTCATAGTCGAGGCAGCTAAAAAGGCTGGATTCCAAAGAGTAGAGACCATCATAGAAAGTACCGCTGCAGCTTTGAGCTATGGCTTATTCGTCTCTCCTAAATTATCACTCTCGTCCAACGAGATACAGTTTAATAGTAATGCTACGACTCCTACATTCGAAGCTAAAACGATAATTGTTTTCGATATGGGTGCTGGGACCACCGATGTCACAATTATATCAATGAATATAGATCCAAAAGATGATGATGCTAAATTCAGGGTCATCGCTACGGCTGGTGATAAATATTTAGGTGGCGATGATATGGATGCGGCACTAGCGAAGTTTGTTTTACAAGAATTAGAGATGGAAAATTTGCCTTGCACAAGTCTCGATAATCTTAATTATAAGGATAATTTAGCTCTGCAACGTCTTTGTCGAAAGGCGAAAGAAGAATTATGCGGAAATGACTCTTGGAAAGACACGAGAGAGCCCAAATCGTCGGTAATGGTATCCTGGAAGGGTCACAACATTGAAATCCACCAAGTTGATTTCTGCAAAATCATTCAACCTTTGGTAAACCGAGTTCATAGAGTATTTGATGATGCTTTCATGACAATAGATTCAAAGCTGAGTGTTGTCGTGGATGAAGTCGTCGTTGTTGGAGGCGCTTCAAAAACACCATCTATCCGAGAGATGCTCCGATCACGCTTTCCTCCTCCTCATCCGCCAGAGCTCTGCTGCTCCATCAAAGGGGAGGCTGCGGTAGCTCAAGGTGCTGCTATTCAATCAGCTCTTGTCAGTAATCTTGTGCCAAAGTATGAGCTGCGAAACGCTATGATGCTTGATGCCTTACCGCATACAATCGGCATATTAATTAACCCCGCAAGTAGTGATGGCGACGAAAACATAGTAGAAGAGTATGTCCCAATTATTCCAAAGAACAGCCCTTTGCCATCCAAGGGCTCTTCTAGATTTACCCTGGCCAATGTGCGACAGAGAGGGATAAGTGTAACCATAGTGGAAGATGTTGGAGAGGATTATCCGTTGCAAAGGATAGGGCAATTTGACTTTCTTTTGCATCGTCTGTTGGAAAATGAAATAAAGGAAAAATGCCCTCTAGGTATACGGCAAGTGGATATTGAAGTATCGGCAAATAATGACGGTAGTCTCACAATATCATACTTTGATGAAAATGATCCAGATCATTTGCGACGAAGAAAAATCTCTCCACAGTCTACGACGGACATTCATCCGAAATCTGGAGAGGAACTTTTACTCATCGTTGGTTGTATCTTTTTCTTTCTTTTGTACGTGGGTACAAAACTTATTTTCAATAAAGTTGAAGTTGATCTATAAACTATGAACCATATACTTGATCACACATTCAACGAGAATACTAGTTTACAATGAACGATTATATTTAGTACCATTTAATGTACAGTACTAGGAATGGCTACTCGCATTTAAAAAAGAATCAATCTTTTTTCTTTTCAAAAGAATTTGATTGAGAAAGAAAAACTGTCCACCAAACTTGTCTCGAACTGATTTTCGAGCTATGTAATCGAATAAGTGTTGTGACATATTATTCGTTGATGAATAATAATTCATTAATTCATGGGGATCTTGAAACGTATCAAAAAGCCATGGTGTATTATAAGAAGATGCTAAGACCAATTTAAATCGAGACGTTGTAATCGCAGCCCAAAATCCAGTAATAGAAACTACGATTCGGTTTTTATCCTCACTGATAAGAGTCGATGAATCAAGTAATTCACTTGTTCTATCCTCTCCATGGAAAGTTTGATTCGTAGTATCGATACCTACTAATGAAAGTAAAGTTGGGGCAAAGTCTGTATTGATATGCGCAGTATGTATAACCTTTTGAGGTGCAATCAGAGGTGGATATCGAAGAATCAAGGGTACATTCAATGATGCCTTGAAGGGTTCCCCCTTGGTCATATCTCCATGCTCACCCAACATGGCTCCATGATCAGATGTGAAAATGACAATGGTATCATTATACAAACCTGTATCTTGAAGGTAATGAATTAATTTCCCCACATTATCATCAATACATTTTACCATACCAAAATATTGTTGTAAAGGTCTTTGTTCTTGAAATAGTTTCAATGTGTTGGATAACGTATCCTCCTTGGCCAAGGTGTTTTTGAAATTAGGAGACAAACCGTGATATGTCTTATTTAAGGTATATGGCCATTGAAAGGTCAGATCGTTAAACATGGTATCATAGGGTGGACGAACATCATATGGTGTATGTGGATCGGGTATAGATATCATAAGTAAGAATGGTTGTCGGTCTGATTTTGAAGTCCAGGATGAAGTATGATTGGATAGAATATCCATCCCCCTATCGAAAAGAAAATCCGTTACATAATTTGATGTATTTACTTTCAAGGGATCATAGGACGATTCATACATGGTATGATTTTGTTCATATAATTGTTTAATACCCACATGCATTCCACTATTATATTGATACTGAATATGTTGAAATCCAAAAGACGATGTTCTACTAGTAGTAGTACTAGTACTACCACTACTATTCTCGTCTGTACTTTTTATAGCCCAACCGGGAGATATCTTTCCATGTAAATGCCATTTACCTACATAAGCCGTATAATAACCATGATTTTGTAATATCGATGCAAAGGTGGTTGCATTTTTGGATAGAGGTGAATTATTCTTTTGTGCACCAACAGAACGCGGATATTTCCCAGTCATGAAGGATGCTCTGGATGGTGTACATTGTGGAAATGTTGTAACAAATTGTGTATAGAGTGCACCCTGTGCAGCTAGAGAATCAATAAAGGGTGTATCCACTGCTACTGAATCACCCCATATATATGCTTGTTCTGGAGTCAGTTGTTGTTTACGATAACAACCCAATGTACGAAAGTTCAGTTGATCCACCATAATAATCAGTATATTGGGTTTGTGTTTTGTTGTTGTATGATTAATTTGCATTTCTTCTTTGTTATCATCTTCCATAACATGTTTAGGATCATTGTCAACTGTGAATTGATACGATTCTTTTCTCCCAATGATTGGGTTGATCCAACCCAAAGACGTCTCAATTGATTCAATAACATTTATGACACAAATCAAGGCTGTAAATAAAAATGTACAAAGTAGTAAAAAAGGAATCGATTGCCTTGTCCAAGTATTATAATTCACTTGCATTTTTCTTTTCTTTTTTTTTTCCAAGTGTTTGTTTATATGTCTGTTAGGGTTTGGCAAAAATTACAGATATGATGTAGTATTTTATGTCATTCGTAAATAAATGCAAATAACAAGGACCGCTACTGCCGCTACTGGTACATACATACCGTGAAAATAAGTGTGGTAGGTTAGGTACCATTCCTACCTACGAACAGTTGGTGACAGAGTTTATGACGGGTATGACAGACCTGTCATCGAGCGTGATGTTACAGTA
>Ga0169931_10010561_pt1 | contig 13146 bp, 10 predicted proteins | sample Kivu_15m_20L_FD_129675 | JGI IMG/M metagenome (GOLD analysis project Ga0169931, IMG submission 129675) | Freshwater microbial communities from Lake Kivu, Western Province, Rwanda to study Microbial Dark Matter (Phase II) - Kivu_15m_20L... | ecosystem: Environmental > Aquatic > Freshwater > Lake...
CTGCGGCTTCGGCAACTTCTGCGACAACACCAACCGCTGTGCGCCGCTGCCGACGTGCACGGCCGACTGCAGGGGCTTTGGCCTTGTCTGCAACTCCGGCACGGGCACCTGCGAGCGCCCCTGCACGAGCCACAGCGTCTGCCAATCGAACCAGTACTGCGACCTCGTGAACCAAGAGTGCGCCGTGCTGCCGACGTGCACGGCGCCCGCCGACTGCACGGGCTTTGGCCTTGTCTGCAACTCCGGCACGGGCACCTGCGAGCGCTGCACGAGCGCAGCGTCTGCCAATCGAACCAGTACTGCGACCTCGCGAACCAAGAGTGCGCCGTCGGCTGCCGCAACAACGCGTCGTGCCCCTCGGGGCAGACCTGCAACGGCAACCGCCAATGCGTCTCGGGCGGCGGCGCGGGCGGTCAGTTCGGCGACCCCTGCATCGACCCCGCGGAATGCCAAGCACCGATGGTCTGCAGCCTCCTGTCAGGCACCTGCGCTGAACTGTGTGCGGCTCCAGAAGACTGCATCGCCTGCAACGCGCGCTTCGCGAGCTGTCGCTGTAACGGCCTCGGGGTGTGCGTCGCCCAGTGAGTGCGATCGTGCAGACTCGTCGGTTGCATCTTGCCGTCGTCGCACTCACGGCAGCTGCGGGATGCTTCGTCGACGCTCCGCCTAGTGAAGGTGGGGTCGTCAGCGACGAGACGCTCGTCGTGCTCTCCGGCGGCAGTGGATTTGGCCTGACGGTGCTGCACGGCGGCGGCGTCGTCGGTCAGACGTCAAGCAACCCGGCCTGCCCCGCGCTCGTCGTCGGGCTGCGTCCCTCGGGCACTGGCGAGACCTGGATCGATCCAGTCGCCGCCGACGCTCGCGAGACAGCTTTCCTCGCCGATCTGTCTCATTCTGGTGTTCGAGAGGCAATCGGGCCTACGATGGCCTCCTGCCGTGTGTCTCGCACGGTGCCAGGGAGGTCAGATGCGACGTCAAGCCATCGTGATCGCGATCGTGGGGGTTTCTGTCTCGGGGTGCGCCTTCGAACGGACCTATGACACCAACGACCAGTTCTCCCCGACGGACGAACGCTTCGTCGTGCCCCGCGACGGCCGCGTCGTCGAGGAACCTGACGTCGAAGAGCCCGTCGTGCTCGGCGGCGTGTTTCGCGGTGTCAGCGATGGCTCCCTCAGCGGCGACATCGGCCCCGCGCGCAACCTCGACAACGACGCACCCTACCTGAGCCTCTACGACGACGGCTGGTACACGGCTATCGAGGCCGTCGACGTTCGCCCTGGCCGCGCCGCGATGTTCCTCGTGACGGCGTCGATGCCTGAGGAGATCTTCGTCGTCGGCACGAACGAGACCTACCGGCTGGAGGACTACCAAGAGGCGCACCTGACCGTGCTCGGCTGCACTGGCCCGGCCCAAGGCATGTACGACGAGTTCGACGTGCCCGCCGACGAGGTCGACGTCGTCGTTGAGGACGGCGAGCAGCCCGGCGAGGTTCAGGTCCAGGTGCAGGCCCGCTGGAACAGCATCGCGCTTAACGAGGTTCGCGTCGCAGAGTCGAAGTTCACGCTCTCACGCTGAGGTTTCGCCGTCGCGAGACCGTCGACGCCGCCTCTTCAGGCGGCGTCGTCGTTTCTGCATCGTGTATCGTCACGGCATGTCGCTGATTCGTCTCGTCCCGTGTCTCGCTGTGGCCGTTGCCGTCGGCGCGTGCACGCCCAAGCCTCGGCCAGAGAGCGAGCGCATCGGCCTGTCAGAGATCGCCGACGCGAGCGCCTTCCCCGACGCGCGCGCCGCCATCTTGCTCGATCGCACCGAGGTCACAATCGCAGCGACCGTGCCCGGCACGCGCCCCATCGCCGAGATCGTCCACACACGGCGCGTGCAGGTGCTCACCGAGGCGGGCCGCGACCTGGCACGCGTGACGCTGCCATTCGACGAGCGCACGCGCATCTTCTCGATCACGGGCCTCGTGCGAAAGCCGAACGGCACCATCAAGGAGATGCCCGAGGCTGCGATCATCGACGTCGACCGCTTCACGAGCGAGATGCCGGCGAGCCGCATGTACGACGGGCCCGGCTACAAAGTCGCGAAGGTCGGCGACGTCGAGGTTGGCGACATCTTTGAGATCACCGTGCTCTCCCGCGTACGCGATCCGCGCTGGCTGCCGCCGATCACCGTCGGCGGCGATCTCCCCTTCGTGCGCGGCGAGGTCGTCTTCGACGTCCAGCGCGACCTCGACGTCGACCTGCGCGTCACGAAGAACGGTCGCATCACGAGCGACAAACCGACGCGCATCCCGACGACGTTGAAGCTGCTCACGGAGGTCGAGCCGCTCAAAGAGGAGCTGACGCGCGGCACGCGGTTCTCGTGGGTCTTTGAGCGCACCCCGGCCGTCTTTCCTGAAGGGCAGGGGGCCACCGCCGACGCCCTCGCGACGCAGGTGCACGCGACGCTCAAGACGGGCGCAGACGCCTTCCGCTCCATCGACGACGTCGCCGCCTGGTACCGCGAGCTCGTGCGCGGCATGGTCGACGACAAGAGCTCGGCCGAGGAGATCAAGAGGCTCGGCAAGAACCTCAAGGGCGGCAAGACCGACAAGGTCAGACAGATACAGCGCTTCGTGCAGGACGAGGTGCAGGACGCGCCGACGTTCATCCACCTCGCCGCGCTGCGGCCGCGCACGCCGGGCGACGTCGCGCGCTTCAAGGTCGGCGACGCCAAAGACCAAGCGACCTTGACGATCGCGCTGTTGCGCGCGGCCGGCATCGACGGCTTGCCCTTGCTCGTGTCGCGCGAGGGTACGTTTGCCAGCGTGCCCGACCTGCCGAGCCCCGCGCCGTTCAACCACGTCGTCGTCGCCATCCCGACCGGCGGCGCCTTCGCGTACATCGATCCGTCGACACCCGGCCTGCCGACCGGCAAGCTGCCCGCGGTGTTGCAGGGCGCCGTCGGTGTGCTCGTGACGCCGGACAGCGGCGAGCTCGTCACGCTGCCCGAGGACCCGCCCGAGGACAACGTCGCCGACGTGCGCTACGAGCTCAAGCTGAGCGCCGACGGCGCGCTCACCGGTCAGCTCAAGGGGTCCTTCACCGGCGTCTTTGCGGCGCGCGCGCGCAGCGTGCTCGAGCTCGAGGAGCAACAGCAGGTTGAGGCGTTCACGGCGATGCTCTTCGGCGACGCCGCCGGCGACCCACGCGTGAAGCGCGGCCTCTCGATCACCGACGTCTTTCGTGTCGCGTCACGCTCCAAGGACGACAAAGGCCGCGACGAGGCCGTCACGCTGCAGTCGAGGCTCGTGCCGGGGCGCACGGGTGACGTCCTCGTCATGGACGACATTGCCGGCCGGCCGCTCGCGTTCTTGTGGCGCGAAGGCCGAAAGAGCCCGGTCTTCTTCGGCGCTCGAGGCACCTTTGTCGTGCGCGTCGACGTGAAGCTGCCGCCCGAGCTCGGCGTCGAGGGGCTCCCTGTCAGCGTCGACAAAGCTGGCCCGCTCCTCGATGTGCAAGAGCGCTGGGCCATCGCCGACGGCACCGTGACCTACATTCGGACCATCAAGACCAACGAGCGCGTCGTCGCGGCCGACCGCTACGACGAGCTGCGGGCGCCGATCACGTCGTCGTGGGCGCGCGCGCAGCAGCCCATCAACTTGAAGGCCGGCGGCGACCGAGGCGCCAACTACGGCGGTGACGCGTTTTGACCGTCGCACGCGATCCTCACGCCGGTCTTCGGTGTCTCATCGTCGCGCTGGTTGCGGTGTGCCTCTTCGGCGCATGCAGCAAGCCGTCGTCGACGACGCCGACAACGCCGCCAACGCGTCTCACGCTTGGGGTCACGGCCGAGCCGTCCTCACTCGTCCCGTTTTTTGGCGGAAGCGCTGCCGACAGCGAGGTCTCGGGCTTCTTGTTTCGTGAACTCGTCGTGCACACGAGCGAGGGCGTGCGCGGCGACTTGGCGGCGCGCGTCCCCGTGATCGGCGACGGCGCGGTCGTCGACGGTCAGGGGCGCCTGGTCGTGTCGTGGGCGCTCGTGCCGGGGGCGCGTTGGACCGATGGCACGGCGGTGACGAGCCGCGACGTCGTGGCCGGCTGGAAGGTCGCGACCGACGAGGCGCAGCCGATCACGGCAGGGCGCGATCAGCAGAAGCGCATCGAGCGGATCGACGTCGTCGGTGACACCCACTTCGTCGTGACCTGGAAAGACGCAGCCCCTGGCTTCGCGGCGCCCCGCGTGCACCGCGTCCTGCCGGCGCACCTCGTCCTCGACGAGCAAGGCGCACCCAAGAACCTGGCAGCGTCAGGCTTCTTGCGCCGACCGATCGGCAACGGCGCCTACGTCCTCGCCGAGGAGGTGCCCGGCGCGCACCTGCGCCTCGTGCGTCGCAAAGACACTGGTGGGGAGCCGTCGTCGCACCGGCCACCCGACGAGGTGCTTGTGCGCGTCGTGCCGTCGACGGAGGCGCTGACGTCGGCGCTGATCGCCGGCGACGTCGACGCGACCCTGCCGCACGTGGGCCTCTCGCCGATCGACGCGGCGCGCCTCGTCGCCGACCACCCCGACCGCTTCACCGTCGCGCGGGCACCGGGGACTACGTGGGCCCACCTCGACTTCAACCTCGACGACGTCGCGCTCAAGGACGCCCGCGTTCGGCGTGCCTTCGCCCACGCCGTCGACCGAGTCGCCATCGTCTCGGCCATCGCCGGCGACGCCTACGACGTCGACGAAGGCTTCTTGCCTCGCCACCATCCGGCGCGCATGGCGCTGCCGCGCGTCGTCGTCGACCACGCCCGCGCCGAGGCTCTCCTCGATGAGGCCGGCTACAAGAGACCGTCGCCGGGGGCGATGCGCACTGACGCAGGCGGCAAGCCATGGCGGGTGCAACTCGCGTCTGCGTCGGGGCAGAGAGACACCGAGCGGCTCTTGCAGCTCGTTCAAGCCGACCTCGCCAAGGTCGGCGTCGACGTCGCGCTCGACCTGCGGCCCTTTAAGGTCTTCTTCGCCGAAGGCGCAAAGAAGCGAAAGCTGCCACACCTGGCGTTCTACGCCTGGACCGTTGACGCCGACAGCACCGGCGGCAGCCTGTGGCGCGCCGATCGCATCCCGAGTGAAGCGAACGGCTGGTCGGGACTGAACCTGCCTGGGTGGCGTGACGACGACGTCACGCGCGCGCTCACAGAAGCCGATGCCACACTCGATGACGCTGTGCGGGCGCGCGCGTTGGCGCTCGCGCAAGAGCGCTTTCACGAGGGCCTACCGGCGCTGAGCTTCTACTTTCGGCCGACCGTCGTCGTCGCGCGCGTGGGCGTCACCGGCATCTCGCCAACCGGCACGCCGACGCCGGCGGCGGCGCTGTCGTCGACGTGGCAGGTTGATCCTCCGGCGCATCGGCCGGCCAATGCTGGAGTGGTCGACGGCGGACCTAGGCCCTGACGTCGACGTGTTTCGCCGCGAGCATGCCGCAGGCCGCCTCTTTGGCTTTGCCGCCCGAGTAGCGCCGCACGATCGGCTGTTTGAGGGCCTGCAGCGCGTCGAGGAAGCGCTTGAGCTCGTCGGCCGACGGTGGCGCGAAGCCACCCTCGTCGGCGGAGCGGCTGTCGTTGACGTCGATCAGGTTGATGCGCAACGGCACATCGCCGAGCAGCGCGCGCAGGGCGGTGACCTCGTCGTCACCGGTGTTCTCGCCGCTCATCAGGCAGAAGGCGACGGTGACGCGATCGCCGGAGGCCGCGTGCACGGCGCGGATGGCGTCGGCGACGTCTTCGAGCGGCCACTGCTTGGCGATCGGCAGCAGCGCGCGGCGGCGCTCGGCGACGGCGGAGTGCAAGGAGACGACGAGACGGTACTTGTGCCCCTCGGCGGCGAAGCGGCGCATCTGCGGCACGAGGCCCACCGTCGAGATGCTGATTGCCTTTGCCTCGATGCGGCCGCCGCACGGGTCTGACAGCACGCGCGCGGCGCCGATGACCTCGTCATAGTTGTGCAGGGGCTCGCCCTGGCCCATGAACACGACGCCGCTGATGCGCTCGCCCGGCCGCAGCGTCTGCCGCACCGCGAGCACCTGGCCAACGATCTCGTCGCGTCGCAGGTGGCGCGTGAGGCCGAGGCGGCCGGTCGCGCAGAACACGCAGCCCATCGCGCAGCCGACCTGCGATGACACGCAGACGCTGAACCGCCCGGCCTTCTCGAGCGGGATCTTCACCGCCTCGACGAGGGCGCCATCGGCGAGGCGCAGCAGGAGCTTCTCAAAGCCGTCGGCCTCGTCGGTGGCGCGTTCGACGAGCTCAGGCAGGCGCCAGGAGAGAGCGTGCACGGCATCGCGTACGGCGGCGCGCACGGGCTTCTTCATGCCGACGAGGCTGTCTTCGCCTTCGGAGATCAGGCGGCCGAGGGCGCGCCGGGCTTCTGCCAACGAGCAGTCGACGCCGCGATCGGCGAGCGCGCGCACCAGGTCCTCGGGCACGAGACCGAAGCCGTGTACCCCCGTCGCCGCGTCGGTCTGCGCCGCGGGCACCGCAGGGCGCTCGTCGAGGATGGTGAGGGCCGACACGCTGTGAGCCTCGCGGTTCGATTTTCGCAGGACAACCCCCTGACGTCGCCCGCGTGCGTCGGGCACAAGCGACTCATGTCAGACGCTGCGGTCGCTCCTGCTGCCATCACGCGCCCGTCGTTCGGGCAGCTCCTCGCGCTCGCCGGGCCCGTGATCGTGAGCCGCGCGGCGCAGGTCGTCGTCGGCTTCACCGACGCCGCGATGGTCGGGCAGCTCGGCGAGGCCGCGCTCGCGGCGACGACGACGGGCGGCCTCAACACGTTCAACATCCTCGTGTTGCCGATGGGCATCGTCTTTGTCGTGCAGAGCTTCGCCGCGCAGCTCACGGGCAAGGGTGAGGTCGTCGCCGCGCGCCGCTACGCCTGGTACGGCCTCGCCATCGCCTTGCTCACACAAGCCGTGTGCATCGCGAGCCTGCCGTTCATCGCCGACGGCGTCGCGCTGTTTGACTACGCCGACGACGTCAATGCGCTCATGGTCACCTATCTCAGCTTCCGCCTCCTCACGGGTGGTGCTGCCATCGGGCTCGAGGCGCTCGGCGCGTGGTACGGCGGCGTCGGCAACACGCGGCTGCCGATGGTCGCGCAGATCGTCGCCATGATCCTCAACGTCGCCCTCAACTGGGTGCTCATTTACGGCAACCTCGGCGCGCCCGCCCTCGGGGTGAAGGGCGCAGCGATCGCGAGCGCCATCGCCACCTTGCTCGCGTTTCTGTTCTTGTTCGCCCTGTTCGTCGCTGGCGTCGGCGCGCCCCCAGGGGCGGCCGGGCTGCCATCGGGACTTGCGCCCAAGGAACTGTTGCGCTTGCTGCGCTTTGGCATTCCTTCGGGCTTCAACTGGTTCATCGAGTTCCTCGCGTTTTCGTTCTTTGTGAACGCGGTGCTGCCGATCCTCGGCACGTCGGCGGTGGCCGCGCTGATGAGCGTGCTGCAGCTCAATTCGGTGGCCTTCATGCCTGCGTTCGCGCTCGCCAGCGCTGGCGCGATCTTCGTCGGCCAGGCCATCGGCGCCGACGCCAAAGACGAGGTGCCGCGCACGGTGCGTCTGACGATGGGGGCGGCCGCCGGTTGGATGATGTTCGTCGGCACCGTCTACTTGACGGCGCCCCGCCTGTTCATGAGGCCCTTCATCGCCGACGACGCGACGCCGGAAGCGGCTGCGGCGTTCTTGGCCCTTGGCGCTCACATGCTCATGTTGTCGTGCCTGTGGCAGCTCTTCGACGCCGCCTCGATGGTGCTGTCCGAGGCGCTGCGCGCCGCCGGCGACACCGTGTTCTGCTTCTGGGCTCGCTTTGGCATCGCTTGGGCTGTGTTCGTGCCCGGCGTGTGGTTGACGGTGAAGAAGTTCGGTGGCGACGAGAGCGCCGCCGTGCTCTGGCTCGCTGGGTACCTCGGGCTCTTGGCGCTGGCGCTGGCCTTGCGCTTCCAGACCGGGCGCTGGCGGCAGATTCAACTCACGGAGGACATCATAAGTTTAGGCGAAGCGCGCTAGGGTGCTCCCATGCACGCGTTGCTCTTTCTTCTGTCGTTGGCCACCTAAGACCCCGCAGGCGAAGAGCCGCCGGCACCAACCACGAGCGATGCCGAGGCAACGCCAGGCATGACCCCGCCCGCCGACGCGCCAATCGTGGTGCCGACGCCCATCACGACGACGACGCCGGCGCCACCGCCTTCGCCGCCTCCTGCTCCACCACCGCCCGCCTCGCCGCCGCCAGCGCCCGAGCGTGCGAAGCCTGACGGCTGGGACACCGTGCCGACGGCGGCCGCGCAGATCGGTGCCGGCGTCGGCGGCTGCTGCGTCGGCGCGTGCGTCAGCCTCCCCTGCGCCTTCATTCCCTTCGTCGGCGGCATCTTGAGCAACGTCGTCACCGGCGTCGTCATCGGCTCGGTCGAAACCGTCGTCGGCGACGCCCTCGGCAAGACGCGCTCGCCCGTCATCTGGCCGGTGCTGGCGTCGTCGGCGATCTTGGTCGCGAGCGGCCTCGTGAACATGGGCGTCACGGCCGCGTTCGGCGTCACCACCTTCGACCCGAACAACCCGACCGCTATCCTCTCGAGCCCGGCGGTGCCCATCACGCTTGCCGTGGGCCTCGGCGGCACCCTGCTGGCGCTCATCGTCCCTGCTGCCGCCTACCACCTCACGAGCGTCGACAAGGAAGAGGGCGACAAAGGTGGTCTCTCGATGCCCGGCATCTTCTCACCAGCCGATCCGAACGGCGCTCGCGCCAAGCGCGAGGCCGCCCCACCACCGCCACCGGACCCGCCGCCGTCACCGCCGGCCGATGGCGCTGTCGGTTTCTAGCCGCGCGCCGTCGCACGTCGACGACGGCGAAGCGCGATAACGCCGAACGCGACGGCTGCGCCGCCGCCGTCGCCCGTGCAGCATGAGCCGGGGGGCTCGCCTTCGCCTTCGCCCTCCCCCTCCCCTTCGCCTTCTTCACCCTCGCCCTCACCCTCACCCTCGCCTTCGCCCTCGCTGGCGCACAAGGGGTTGGCGCGGCAGTCGTCGTCGTCGCAGTCGGTGGCGCCGTCGAAGTCGTCGTCGTTGGTGTCGCCGCAGAAGGTCTCAATGAACGACGCGCATGCTGTTTGGCCGGCGGTGCCATCGGGGCAGGCGCGGTAGTGCACGTCGATGAAGGGGATTTCGGTCTGCCAGGCCGCGCCGTCATTGCTCGCGAGAAAGAGGGCCGCGTTGAGGCCCGCTTGCTTGCCGCAGCCGATGAGGCGCGCGCCGTTCTTCACGACGCACTCCGACGGTCCGCCCTCGACTACGCCGAAGCCGAGGGCCGAGTCGTTCTCTTTGTAGAGCTCGCCGCGCGCGCCGTTTCTGGCGATGGTGTAGACGGCGCCGTCGAAGATGACGGCGTGCGTTGTCTGACGCGGCGTCACGCCGACATGCGTGATGGTCGCGGCCGTGCCGTCGAAGGCGACGCGGTCGATGAAGCCCTGTGTCGACGGGTCGAGGCCGCCGAGCAAGAGCACAGCGCCGTCGTAGGCGAGGGGCGAGACGATCACGCGCTCAAACACGACGGCGGAGACGTCGACGAAGGTGGCGCCGCTGTCGCGGGACATGAGCAGGAGCACGCCTCCATCGCCGTCGTTGCCGCCGATCCCGATGTGGACGCCGTCGTCGCTCGCGGCGATCGAGAAGAAGTTGCCGCGGCGCGCGACGATGACAGGGGTGACGGTGTCGCCGCCGTCGCGCGTGCGCCAGATGCCGTTGTCGGCGCCGATCGTGCTCGTGCCAAACAGCATGTGCGCGGCGTCGTTCGGGTCTGTCCACAGCGCGTTCGGGAACGTGCCGGCGAGCTCGTTGTTGAGCACCGTGAAGCTGCAGCCGCCGTCGGTGGTGGCTTCGAGGCCCTGCACGCCGCCGAGGATGATGCGGCCCTTCGTCGCCCGTTGATCGATCGCGAACGTGACGGCTGGGCCGAAGCTCTCCTCGCACACGCGGCCGAAGCCGCCGAAGTCGTCGTCGGGCAAGACGAGGCCCCAGCTGGTGCCGCCGCCCACGAGCGCGTTGCCGACGGTGAAGGGAAAGCGACCAAACTGGTCTTGGCCGAGGTGAGCGGCGACCGGTGATGCGGCGAGACCGATGACAACGACAGCGAGCGACGTGGTGCGCACAAAGAGATGGTAGCGCCGCCGCGCGCGTCTGCCATCCTCGCCCGTGATGATCCCCCCGGTCCCTTCGCTGCTGTGCCTGCTTGCCCTGGCGACCCCGCCGCCGCTCAACGCGCAGAGCGTGATCGCCCACGTCATGGTCGACCGCTACCGCGACGGCGCGCCAAACCTGGGCGACGTCGACGCCGCCCACGTGCGCCGATTCCAGGGCGGCGATCTGCGCGGCCTCCGCGACGCGCTGCCGTACCTGAAGGCCCTCGGCGTGAGCCATGTCCTGATCACGCCGCTCCACAAGCAGATCGGCCACCACGTCGGCGCTGGCGCCGACGCGACCGCCGCCTACCACGGCTATTGGCCAGAGGACTTCACTGCCGTCGACGCCCACTTCGGCGACGACAACGACGTGCGGGCCCTCGTTGACGCCGCCGCTGCCGACGGCATCGGCGTGATCCTCGACGTTGTCGTGAACCACACCGGCTACGGCGCCAGCGATCCCCGCGGCCTCGTGCGCCGACCGTGCGGCGAGGGCGACCAGCAGAGCTGCCTCTTTGGTCTGCCCGACCTGCGCACCGAAGACCCGCGCGTGCGGGCTGCCGTCGTCGACGATGTGCGCTGGTGGCTGCGCCTAGCGCCGTTTGCCGGCGTCAGGCTCGACGCGTTCAAGCACATCGACAACGACACGGCACGCGCCATCACCGCGGCTGTGCACGAGGTTCGGCCCGGCGCTGCCGTCATCGCCGAGCGCTGGGGCGCCGGCCCCGACGACGACGCCGTCATCGCTGACGTCGCGGGCGCCGCCGCCGACACCGCCTTCGACTTCACCGTCATGGGCTCGGCCCGAGACTTCCTCGTTGGCCGCATGCGCGGCGAAGCCCTCGCCCACCACGTGCAGCGCCGCGCGCGGGCGCCGCTCGCGTCGCAGCTGATCACGTTCCTCGACAACCACGACACCGAGACGTGGGCCCACGCCGTCGCCGACCGCGCTCCCCTCGGCGCGTTCCTGCTCGTCGCTCAGCCGGGCGTCCCGTCGATCACCTGGGGTGCGGAGGTCGGCCGCGCTGGCGGCCCGAGCGACCCCACATGCCGCTCGTTCATGCCCTGGCACGACGTCGCCGCAGCCGAGGAGGATCCCGACAGCGCGCTGCACGTCTGGCGCAAGCTGGTCGCGCTGCGGCGCACGTCGACGGCCCTCGCGACGGGTACGACGACGGCGACCGGCGCACCTGGCTTGGTCGCCATCGAGCGGCGCAGCGACGTCGACCGTGTCGTCGTTCTCGTCGGCGCGACACGCGCAGCGCAGCACTGCGTCGGGCTGCGGGCCGGCGAAGAGGTCACCGATATCGTGGCGTGGCCGCGGTCGCGCGCGCGCGCCGACCTCGTCGGTCAGACCCTCTGCTTAAGGACGGGCACAGCGACCGGAGGTGGCGTCGCCGTGCGCGTCGCTCCGGGCGTCAGACCTCGCTGAGCACGTCGCGCAGCGCGCGGGTGTAGGCGACGACGTCCTCACGCACATGGCGGACGAGGGGGCGGCCGACGCGCGCGACCACGCGCGGATCGCTGAGGTTCTCGAGGTGGATGATGTCTGAGCGCGTGAGCCCCGCGGCCAGCAACTCAGCCATGACGTCGTCAATCAAGGCGCCAGTGCCGGCGCAGTAGTCGTTGGCGAACTCCGTCCACTCACCCGTCTGTGCCGCGATGGCGGCGCGATGGATCTCGGCCGCGCTGCGCTTGGTGAGCACCTGCGCGACATGGCCGCAGTTGCACTGGCCCATGTGGCCCCATTGGTAGGGCATGCCTTCTTCGAGGCGACGGGCGACGATGTCGAGGGCGGTGGTCAGCGGTACAGACATGCGTGCTCCTCACTCAGCGCGACTTCGTATACCGCGCTCCAGGCATCTTTCCGACTCTGTGGCAGGCGCGCCACTGCTATGGTGTCCACGTGCTCTCCGCTGGCTTCCTGGTCATGGCTGTCCTGGTCATGGTTCTTGTTCTGATCGAGGCCCGGCCAAAAATGCCGCGCTGGCAGTACGGCGTCGTCAAGGTCGTGGCGTCGCTCTGGTTCGTTGCCGTCGGCGCCATCAAGGTCGCCGAGGTCGACGGTGCGCCCTACGCGCGCTGGTTGTTCCTTGGTGCCCTCGCCCTGTCGCTTGTCGGCGACGTCCTCTTGATCCCGAAAGGGCACAAGGGCGTCTTCTTCGCCGGCCTCTTTGCGTTCCTCGCCGCGCACGTGCTCTACGTGCCCGCCTTCGTCGCCCGCGGCGTCGACGTCACCGCCATCGCCGTGGCCGTCGTCGTGCTCGGCGCCCCGGCCGCGCTCGTGTTGCGCTGGCTCAAGCGCCACGTGAAGGGCAGCATGTGGCCACCGGTCGCCGCGTACGTCGTCGTCATCACCGCAATGCTGGCGACGGCGATTGGCGCCGTGAGCTACGGTCTCACGCACTCGGGCGGGGCCACGCCAGCGCTCGCGATCGGCGCGTTCGCCTTCTGGTGCTCCGACGTCTGCGTCGCCCGCCAGCGCTTCGTGCGCCCCGCTCTGGTCAACAAGGTGATCGGCGTGCCGCTCTACTTCTTCGCCCAGCTCGGCCTCATCGCTGGCGCGGCCGGCTGACGCACCACGTCAGACCAGTTGGGCACGTTGACGCCGCGGCCTGTCGGTGCGAAGCGCCGGGCCAGTGCGAGCGCGACATACACGCGCCCACCATCGCCTGAGAGCGGAGGAGAGGGTCGATGACTGACGATACGCCCAAGGGTCACCCGCGCGGTCTGTACGTGCTCTTCGTGACCGAGATGTGGGAGCGCTTCAGCTACTACGGCATGCGCGCGATCTTCGTCCTGTTCATGACGAAGGCCCTCCTGATGTCGAAGGAAGAGGGCTCTGAGGTCTACGGCAGCTACACGGGCCTCGTGTACCTCACGCCGCTCATCGGCGGGTACGTCGCCGACCGCTACTGGGGCAACCGTCGCTCGATCATCGTCGGCGGC
>Ga0169931_10010562_pt1 | contig 13145 bp, 9 predicted proteins | sample Kivu_15m_20L_FD_129675 | JGI IMG/M metagenome (GOLD analysis project Ga0169931, IMG submission 129675) | Freshwater microbial communities from Lake Kivu, Western Province, Rwanda to study Microbial Dark Matter (Phase II) - Kivu_15m_20L... | ecosystem: Environmental > Aquatic > Freshwater > Lake ...
AGATTTAGTGCGGGAAAGATATAATATATAAATGAATAAAGAACAATCTCAAAAAAAACTGTCTGTGCTAAAAGAATCATAGAAAAAATAGCTGAATCGAACAAAACCTAAAATAATATATAATATTCCTTCTGACGATGATGAGTATAGTTAATAATAGTATCTTCCTGCATTTAGTGAGCTTCCCTAGATAGAGGCGTTCAAGTTCGACTAAGAATACATGAAAAAACTGAGGTTTAGAGCAAAAGGTGAGCATATAGGATACAAAGAAATTATAGTTCATTATCCAGTAAACTCTGTCATGGTTGAGAAAAAATCTAAGAGAGCAGCGCTTTAACAGAAAAAGATGATCAAAGCAAAGATTTAGCATATACAAATGGCCAAACGAGATCCCGTTAAGCAGGAAAAGCGCCAAATTAGTAAGCGCTAAAATCTCAGAGAAGTCAAGCTAGAGGATGTTTATTCAGTTCAAACAAGTGTCAAAGATAAAGATGAGAGTAGATAGCCTTTAGAGTAGTCAAAAGAGCATTAAATTCATTAAGTGCTTAAATAAATAGTAGAGGATCTCAGCTTTCTTCAGGGGCTAAAATTTGAATAAGACAAGTGATTTTTGATAAATTATTGACTATAACTTATTGAAAATAAAGCTATCAGCAAAAGCAACATTTAGGCACAGTTTATTATGCTCCTTCAAGAACTATTTGATTCAGAAAGTATTCTGATTAACATTAGATCTACTTTGCACCAATAGAATTAATCCATTTTTGAGGGAATTGTCGATCAATCCGCTTCCTTCAACGCATAATCCATCTATGTCTTTCATCATGTCTCGCTATTCTCCTTGTACTGCCTTGCCTTATAGACCGCAAAGATCCAACTTGTTGCCAAAAAGCAGCACTGGCAATCTTCTGCGATCGTATATATCTTAATAGAAGTTTCCATACTGTCCAGCCATTATCTCGCGCAGTGAAGTGTATCAAAAGAATTAAGGTCGTACACTATAAGCACGGCATCAGCAGAATCCACGTATCTGAATGGACAATATGATACCCCATGCCCACATTTCTTGATCTTTTCTATCCAGCTGCATTAAAAATCAGTCACACGTATCCCAAAACTGAAGTCTTATCTACTTATCGCCCACCTATATCAAAGATCAAATACGTTTATTGTGCCTGCGTAGAACTACAAAGCAATAGTGGCAATAGTTTGACTCCTAAGAGGTCTGCCTACTAAATGCCTGACTGCTGTTGTTTTGCCCACAGAGGCATCGCCCACCACTAAAACTACATCATCTTAGACATACTTTTGATGACTTCTTACGACATCTAACGATTTAGCGAGTTTATAAATCAAATGAACTAATGATAATAATAGCAATAGTAGGACGATCATCACTCGAAGATAGTGTGAGCTAGTCGATAAAGCAAAACATCTGATTTAATTGGCTCGATCAGCATGCTCACAGTTTTTTCAAAATCTGATTTTTCTACTAAATTTGCTAGCTTTTGCTCTATTTACTTGGTAAACTTCTTCTCCATGTCATAGTTTTCCTTATATCCTGCCTTTTTATTCAGCTATTCTATCTTTTCTTATGGGAAAAAACGAGATTTTGGCTAATTTGTAAATAAATGAACGTAGAAAAGTTTGCCAGTTGACTCACTTGAACGATCGATTACTCCAATTATGCCTTAGTAGAGGTACGCCAATCTTCCTTACTCCAGAAGCTATCTTGATATGACTAAAAGTACCTTCTTTCATCGTCAGATAGCTTGTCTATAAAATCTTGACTCACAAGCATCTGATACTACTTATGATAGAGATGCAGACGCCCTTGAAAATTGATGACTGTCGCTTCAATCATGACTAAATCATCGACCCTTAACTGCTATCTGGGCTGCTGGTCTTTGCTGTCGTAAATATCAATATTGGCAAGCAGTTCCTTGATTGGTGTGGTTTCGTTACAGACGTAACTTAACTTCGAAAGCTAACAAGTTTTGTGATGTTTTAGTATAAATTTTTAGTTATAGCGTGTAACTGCACAGTAATTCATATCTTTTTGTAAGCTTTAGCTCAAATGATCAGGTAGATTGAGTACGTTTCCAGTCTCAGTGAGCTGAATCTAGAAAAAATGGCCAATAGATTTAATGTTTCGAACAAAAACATATTTTGAAGTGGCAACTCCTTGCGCTAATAGATTTTTTTTCAAATAAAATTTATTTTCCGAATTATCTCTAAGTTAGATCATAGTATTTGAAATATTTTGACCTTCTTATATATTGTTTTGAGAGTTTCCTGCAACTTAAAGAATCATATTGAAAGGTTCAGCCATAATGCAAAAATTATTGACCAAATGAATTCCTAATCTAGGCTTATATTCTTAATAAAAGTAATGTCTAAACCATTCGCTTAGTCTTTTGGCTTTGGTCTATAGTTCTTAGGTGACTATTGCATTTTCCATCTACACGCCTACCAGCTGAGTGAGAACGTTATGATCAAGATCATAGCTGTATATTTTTTCAATAGTAGACTGATATTTTGTTTCTAATTTGATTTGATTCCACACCGAAAAGGTAAAATTTTGCAGAAAGACTATTTGACCGATACTGGCGGCAAATTCAATCTCGTTTCTATTCTTCGAAAAAAGGTAGATGGAGCAAAATTTGACAAATCCTCCAAAAGAGCGATTTTAATTTAAAGTTTCATCAACGATTTTGATCTCGACTATGAAGTTTTGTTCCAACTCACGATAAAGAGGACGAGTCATATCTATGATAACCCCAATAGTGTTGGTAGAAGCAGCGTTGGCTGATTTCGAACTGAGCTCGCCTATTTTGACCAGTGAATTCAATCTATCAGAACTGTAGATCATTTTTGGCAATTATTATGAAGCGAATATTTGATTTACCAGACTTATAAAAGTAAATAATGATAATTGAGTATTAAAAATAGATTTACATGCTTAATATCATCGAAAAATTGATTTATTATTGATAAAAATATTTTTTTATTCAATTAAAACCCGAACTTTTAAAAAATTACAATATAATATTTCTTTGAGCTGTTTTTAAAATAATGGGGTCTGCTTCTATTGTTTTCATATTTTTAATCCAACTAACACAAATTCAGTGTGAGGAGACTGGAAATATATGCCTTTGAGCTTAAACTGAATCGGCTAAGGCACGCTGTATAAAAGATATAATATCTTTAATAAATTTATTAGAAAATGCAAAGTCCCTAAAATTTTCTGCTTTAAGCATAATGTTCGTCTTAAATTAGTCCTCAAACGCCTAAAAAACTAACTTAATTAGAAAAAGATGACGAATAGCTTAAAATTGTTGCACTGGATTCTGCTGATCCCCTGAGTCCGTCTCCTTGTTAAAGCACTCAGTCTAGAGGCAACAAATGGACTTAGGAATAGTAGCGACTCGTTTTCGACCTCCACGCTCAGTTGGGTAACAAATGGACTCAAATCGCTTCCTATCTGATTTACCGGTAAATATCGTTTCATGTAGGTCTGACAACTGCGTCAAAAATTTCTTCTATGCAAAGCTAAAGGCAAACATTCAGAGATTAAACAAACAATTAAGTTAGCTGGACCGTCTCCATCGACGACCTATCAAAACCCATATTATCTATAAACTGATAGCCATATGTGAAGATAGATATTCACCCCATCCCAAATACAACGCTTAGTTTTTGCTCTACTGTGCTGGTACTTTTTGATTTTATTCAGAACTTAAAGATAAGATCGTCGCCATTAGTCGCACTTCAAAAATCGAAACGCAAATATTGCTAAAATTGACTCAATAAATACAAGCTTTTTATCAAAATTATAGGAAAAAATGTTCTTTTTATTAAATTTAAACTAAAAAGCCTCAATCTCAAAAATAAAAATACAAGCACAAGTACAAAGTTTAAAAATAATTGCTTCTATTATCTCAAGAAAATTAAGTAAGACTAGCAAAGAAGAAAACTGAATTCTAATTTTAACAACTAATCTAGCTTCCTTAGATAAGTTTATAAACTCCCTTCACTCCTAAAACTCCTTAAGATCAACTGTAAGTTTTAGATGATCCATTGGCTAACGGACTATTTTTGAAGGAAATGCCGCTTCCTCTGCTAAAAATGATTGACTAAGACGACGATTTATGTAAGTGAATATTTTATTTAGACCTTTCTGATTCGCATTTCGCTCGGAGATACTACGATCAATACAGGGATCTACTATTTCTGCCTTGATAGTATAGAATATAGATCATCACTATTTACGATCTTTAAATTTTATGAGCCCTAATAAATTAATAGTAGAATGTCATAGGCATAAAATAATATACTAGACTCCATTAGAGCACATCATCGCAGCAAATAAATTACTCTGAAAATGCTAATTGTGATCCTCAACTAACGAAAAATAGGTATCCGAGAAGCTAGGCTTTATTTGTAATATGCCAAAGACCTAAATATAAATTAGTGGAGAGAAACGAAAGAATAATAATTAAACAAAATAGCCATTGAAGCTTTTGATTGGATAGTTTAATAGAGAAAAAATAATGAAGCAAGACAAAAAATTCATTAAAGTAATGTTCAAAAGTATCAAAGTAAATTGATTAAAGTACAATAAATTTTAAAACAAGGCATAGCATAGCTAGATAGATAGAAAGTTTTACTTCTTATCGATTAAAAAATTGCCAACAAAACAAAAAATAAAAAATCGATATCTGATTAATAAAATAAATTGCTGATAGAAACATCTGGAATAGCAAAAGATATTAGTCAATACTAAGAAGAAATTAAATAAAATTAGCAAGAAGAAAAATCATCTTAAAATATATTAATATAACAGATTCTCAAGCAAACAAATTTAGTTTAAAAAAGAAACTAACAACAAAAAAATCAGACTATTGATTTGATGGAACAATATAAAAGAAAATTGAATTTAGTCATAAAAAATCTGAAACTCATATTCGGATATTACTGTAGAGAACATCACAAGGTCATCTCAACTTTTGAAAAATTCTAATCTAACGCACAACTTATGGATTTACATATGTTTTTTATATATCTCAAAGATTATCGTTATCAATAAAAGCAAAAGCGTTAAAAATATAGAGTTTAAAACATGACAAAACTTTTTAAAGCCATAGCGACTTTTGGACTTCATCTTAACTAAGATCAATTCTGGGCAATTCATAAAAAGTGGTTTGAAATCGAAGACTTAAATTTTACTACTTAGAAAGTTCAAAAGGCAAAAGACAAATAAAGTCTTTAATATGAAGAAAAATTACATAGATAAATGAAAGTTTTAAAGTAACTTTCAGATATAATTTAAAATCAAAACACGCAGCATATTTAAAGAATTTATCGTCAAAAAACTGAAGCCAACAGTTTAGCTAAGGCTAAAAGTAGCACTCTTAATGCAATATAAAGCAGAGTTTACAAAACAAAGAGTTCAGGTAAACTTTAAAAAAATACAGTTTTTTCTTCAAAAAAAAGTTTGACTCCTAACAATTAACGCAAAAATTTTATACAGTAAATCAGGTAGTAAGTGAAAAACTAGGAATTAAAACATAAAATAAAGTAAAAAAGTAAAAGCTTAAACGGAATGAGTCCCGGCAAAAATATTGATTTGAATTTACCCAAAATATTAAAGCTTAGTAGTCAAGAAATAACTTCTCAAGGAATTTATTAGTCTCTCAAGCATTTTGCAACATATGACTACTTAGCTCAGTAAAAAAAGATTAGAAATATTATTGGTTTGTCAAAAGGAGAAGATGAAAAACCTCTACAGGCTTATTTTAATCGTTAGCAGACTAACCGAAAGGAAAAGATCGCTGAGAAACTACTTTAACGATAGCATAATCGTAAACATAAAATGCACAGCCCTGCTTGTTACTGCAAGCGCTACAATCCTGAAGAAATACAACCGTATATGCGTTTTTCATGAGGCAATGATAGAATATTTATAATTAAAATTTTATATGATATGAGGATTATCAGTAGACTGAATTGAGACTAGTGAACAACAGTTAGTAAATTTGCTACATTCTGACTCTCATTTTTTACAAATCTCGCTCATGATCAATATTTCCTGCTCTTAGAACTTCGATCTAACGCTCCAAAACAGTCTGCTTCTATTTGCTTTATCTAAGCTATGAAGTTAATTGGCTCGCATCTTTGTTTTAATCTTTACTAGATGCCATTTTTTTAATTTAAGTTGACATACTTTCTTTCTATTTTTTCAATTTTTCAATTTCCTTTTGAAGCTAGCTTATCACTTTATCTTTTTCTTCAAGTTTTCTTGAAATGTCAGTATCGTTATTTTATTTGTTCGAGCTCACAATTTATTGTTTTACTTGAGGCTATTAGTTGATTTGCAGAACACTTTGCTTGCTAGAAAGTGAAAGAGTTGACAGTTATGTAGATTGACTCAAAATAGTTGAATCTACACTCATGGTATCTGATACGTTTCCTTATCCAATCAACTAAGCAGTGATCTTAATCTGTACGTTAGAATTTTTAACTGGGCATTTTTCGAGCATATAAGTGTTTTAGAATTATGTTAGCTTGTTGTTTAACATTTCAGCCACCTACAAATGCACTACTCCAGCTTGCTTCTACCCTTTAGGTGTTGCCATCGTAAAAGTTAGAAGAGTCTTAATCGATACATACTTACTTTTTTCTATTAAAAACGTTGAGTAGTATCGTCGAAGTACATGTTGACTCTTAGAGACAGGGTCTGATTGAAATCAGCTTTTCCTCCTACCATATCTACTGGTGATGTAGAAACTATTTCTGAACCTTAATTGATATAGATTTACTTCGCTTCCAAGTGGCTACTAAAGGGCTTGAAATATTGGTCGCATTCAATAAGAAAGTGCCTAAAGTTGCTGAAAATGTAAAGCGATATGTTTTTCTAGTCTCTTTCATTAAGTTAAGCGTTTAAATCAATAGAATTTATAAATACAGAAAAAAACAACCTTAATAACAATTTTTTAAATACGTTTATAGTGAATGCTTCAGAAGAATATAAGCTTAATCACAGCTAGGGCTCTGATAGAGCAAAAGGATCGAACTGCAATAGACTTTTAAGCTTCATTCTTTCTGGTTTGTTGGGCTCCATAGGAGTGCTTCCCAAGAGAGTTTTAAGGCTCTCAGTATTTACTTTACTGCCAAGCTTAGTGTTCTTGATAGCTTCAAACGCGTTGACAGCTGCTTTATCGTTTTGCTTTCTCTTAACCTTCTTCTTTTCAGTCTTTTCGACAACTGTTCTAGCCTTTTCTTTCTCCAACCAAGCAGAGTTATGCTAGACCCAAATATTTTTCTTAAGTTTCCTTTCCTCTTCGTTCAAAATAAATCGATTTATTTCTTCAGAATCGATTTAGTTGGCTTAGTTTTCTTCGTCTTCCCCATCTTTAATTTCTTAGTCATTCTAGCTTTAGCTTTCCTGGAAAATGTCTTAAGTGTTATAGCTTGGGGCTTCTGAGATCGATTAGTCATCAAATCTTTATCTGGCTTGCTGCAGTTATCTTTAAACACCTCTCACTTGTCTTGCCAGCACTTCCTCAGGAATATTCAGATTGTCTTTGAAAGTTTCCCAAGGAATTTTTTACATTTTATCCTTCAGAGGCATGTTTGCCAGTCTCATTTCAATTTCCTGTTTGTACTGCATTTCCTTAGATTTAAGTCTGGCTTTCTGAAAAGCAGGAGGGTCCATTTCTTCACCCTCTTCATGATTGTCCTACATTTTTTAGAACTCCTCTTTTGTAAGCTTAGCCACGCTTGTTTTCTTGAATTCCTCTAGCCTTCTTCTGATTGTCTCGTCACACACAAACACAGTCTTGCAGATGTCAGCTGTCGAACATTTCACATCATGTATCTTGGTAGCAATCAGAATGGCAGCTCCACACAAGCTTGAAGGTCTTCTTCCTTGGCACATCCAGTCTCTTTGCATTCTTTGAATAAGCTTAATCGCAGTAAGGGTCACACTTTTAGTCTTGTTGGTCAAATCTAGAGCTTTGCAGTATCTATGAATGTATAGAGAAGGATCAATAATTGGGAGTTGACTTTGGAAATCCAAAAATTTGTAAAGTTTGAGAAAACATCTGGCGAGCTTGAAAAGATTGATATTCATTTTTTAGCTGAAATCGATAAGCAAATATGGAGCCTGTATGATAGAATAAGTACACTGATGGACCTTAGAGCTATGTAGAAAGCAGCAGCTGCATAAGTTTCTACAGTCTTTCCCTTTTCGAAAAAGCCTAAGCTGTCGGCATATCTCATGATTCTCATTCCTGGCTGTAGACTAATTTAAAATATTCTTACGCATCTTCATCAGGAATCTCAATATGGAGTCTATTTCTAAGATCCTCCATGGTTTATCTAGCCTTGTTTAGTCTTTTTTCCGAGGCTCCTCGGTTGTATTTTTCTAAATTAATTCAAAATGTACCATTGACGTTGACTACTTGTCCATCCATTTGTTGATTCCCAAATGTAAGACCTCCTGAAAAAGCCAGACTTTCCTGAACCCGCCCGCAATTCATACACTGGAGTTGTGCCTGTTCGTTTTCCTAGAGCGAAGTGGATCCACAAGCTGGACAGCGGTGCTATTTAAGTTCTTACTTCATTTTTTCACTAAAACTATATATTATAGCTGTATACTCCCCTTAATTCTTTTATTTAATTATAGGTACAACTCTCATCATAATCATTTTTAATTAATTAAAAATATTTATTTTTGTTATTTAATCATATGCGTAATTGATCAATATTATTTAAACATCTTGTTAATATTAATATTATATAAGAGATAAGTAAAATATTGATCAAAAATCGTTAATTGACGTGCTTTTAAGACTCTTCATAGTAGCTTAATGATTCCAAACTGTTTTCAAGTGGTGAACAAACTCCTGTTGAGATTACTATTGGTGATTTACTGAACGATTCCAAGACTAAAGCGCTAACTAGAGCAGCTACAGCCCTATAACTACCATAAAAACATTAAAAAGTATCCAAATAAGAATCACTGATATTTCTTTGAGAGTCGGCAGAAAAGTGGCAAAAATATAGATTATTATTATTATTCCTTACTATATAACAATCGACCAAAATTTTTATCTTTAGGGTAGTGGTTTTTCTTATGTTGGTGTCTAGCGTCTTGAAGGAGAACCTCCGAATCTATGTGAAGGTCTTTAAGCCATGGTATGCCTGCTCTTTAATTTGTTTTGAGGTGCATGTAGCTATATTTTCTTCTGAGGACATAGACATAATTTTAGATAATTAGTTATAAGTTCGTATCTATATCTTAATACGACAAAAATGCATTCCACAGCTATAAGTAGGCCGAGAACTACAGGTATATTTCGATCAATGCCTCCAAGCATACTACCTACACCCAGAACACAGCCAAGAAGGATTCTTTTTAAGCAGTAAATGCCACCTATTCGATTTACATAGAACCGAATACTTGAAAAAATGGCTATAATAGATAAAAATATAATTGAAATTATTTTGTATTTAAGAGACTAAGAAGATGGAGCCAGAACCCACTATTAGTTAAAAAGATTAATGAAAAAGTAATAGACTAGACCTAAGAATGATGTTTAAATGAAAAAAAGTAACATATATTGCACTGATTGACTATGATCTATGTCTATCCAACTATAGCCTTTTCGACTACAACTATATTTTGATCCAGAATCTTTCCGTACCGCGCAGCCTTTCATGACAACTAAAGCGATACCTAAAATACCAATAGCTATGATAAGCATTAACAAAATTGACCATACATTTCTTATGCAATTGTTATCGATAAAAAGTAAGTAATGAGCATTGTTTTCTACCTTTTAGAGATATCCATTTTGAAAAAGAGAGTTAGTTCTGGTAAAAAATCGAGGGTTGCTAAAAAATTACAGAAAAGTGCTCCAAGCAAAACCATACATAAAGCTGTAAGTATTAAACGCAGAAGGATCGGCACTAAGATTCAAAGAAGGAAGAATTAGATAAACTACCCCGAAAGTTATCATAACGTTGTCAGTTTTGTAATTAATCTGCCTGGCTAAAAAAATAACTGTAGCAATTATCAGTAAAATCACATATGCTCGACCGTACATGTACAAATTATATGTTTAATCGGTTAAGACATTGATCATCGATTTGGAATAATGATCAAAACCGTAAAGAGAATTCCCAAGGTAATATTTTTCACCAGAAATAGATTGGCCCACTATGTTTGATGATTATAAAGAAAAAATAAGAGATTAAATTGTTTTGGAGTGTTGAGAAACGATCACAAATCCTAAAGGACTCATATGAACTTGAGTTTGTTATTGAAGCAATCTATAAGTTTTGGACTAAGAATATAGCTTGAGAACTTGACTCTGTTATGAAAATTATAGTCTTTGTTAACTCATGAACATGTATATAATAATCTCATCTAATCTAATAATGCTGCCAAGAAACTTAATAGTTTAAGCCACACTTGACCCTTTCTGACAGCCTAGATTATCTGAAATTTTTACTACATTTTGACTTGCCGGACAGTTAAATGTACAGTTAATCAAATAGCTTTTATTTTTTTATGTAAATTGAAAATTTTACCTGATAAATCCCGAGCAGCCTTTTTGACAGATCAAACTTTAATTTCGATATTATCCAGTTCGACATGATAGCTATCTAAGACTCAGCTCTACACACTGATTCTAGTCGTTCAAACGATAAATGTCCTGGCACTTCAGACAATATTGATACTTTTCTGATACAAAAACACATTATGCACAAGGAGGCACACATGGCGAGCAAGTTCCCTAAACATTAATTCCGAATCCAGCTTTGCATTTACGGCATGACGCCTGAGAACTAGCAATATTGATATCAATAGCGTTTGCCTGATTTCTGTTATATTGAAAAAGAATTCCAAGAGGATCGTTTAAAGGATCAGTATTTTGAAAGTTTACTGTTAGCATGTAGAAATATCCATCGGCGAACTGATTTATTCTGTTTTTCTCAAAGATCCAATATATGCTTTAGGTGAATTATGACTAACAATTTTAGAGAATTTAATTAATGCAGACTCTTTGAAATTGATAAGGATAAGTTTTTTGAGGACATTATTTGTAGCATAGACCTTAGTATAAGAAAAACCCTGTGACACAAATGCTACATTGTTGAGTATCACGATTTAAGCATACAGCACAGTTCGATACATTTGCAAAACAGGCCATCCGAGAAGGTGTTTTGAATACTATTTGAACAAGCTCAGTTAAGCTGCATATTTGTGATATTTTATCGAAACTATTAGGGCATTTTGTAATGATTGAGTTTCTTTAACAGTAGCTGTTTTGAAAAAGATTAACGAATAAGCTGTATGCAGGTCTACAACTTGTACATTAAACTCGGCTGCTGTTATCCAGAGAACAAGTGAGGCACCCCACAGGACATGCCAGACACTCGCGAGTCGAATTACTATAATATTAATCGATCTGGCACTGTTCTGGAGTATCTGACTGACAGTTAGCCTGGTAAGCTGCAAACCCATTTCTTATGCAAAAGCAAGCAGACTGATTATTAGTGCCAGTAGTCGTCATAGAAAGTGAATTACAGCCATTAATAACTCTGCATTCGAAGAAGCCTAAAGTAATAAACTAAGATTTAAATCCTCGAGGACATTGAACTAAATAACAAAAGAAATACCCAAGCATCGACCTACATGCAAAGAATACGGTCGAGAGCATCTCTAGCATCTTTAACTGTTATTTAAGCAAGTAAGGCAGAATTTGTCAGTGCAGGTCAAACAGATATTGCTTTAAAAAACTATGGAAGAAACAGTTGTATTAGTAGGTCTTGATGATGAATTATTTTTCGTTTTTATGCATTCTTTAATGCAGAAATTTTATTTTAAAACATATTATGGGGCGCACTAAACACATCTTAGATATCCATATGATGTATTAGATCTTACGCAGTTAATGCAAAATTTTTGACATGGAACGCATATTCCATCTTCATGAGCGTACAGAAAAGGGCCACATGTCTTTTGACAGTAGTTTTTATTTGTATCGATACGTTGATTGTATGCATTAAAGTAAGTGCCGTTGAAACAGAGACATCCCAGAGGAGTTGGTTGAGTATTTAAAGGACATGACATTAATCGTGGAGAACCACAGGCACATACTCGAGTAGAAATATCTCTTGTAAAACCTTAAACGCAGTTAAGCACACATCTGTTCATACCATTAGAATGTAGTTGCTGATAGTAAGGAGATGGACACGTTGCTAGACAGTTTCCTTTGTGTTCAAAAGTATTCTAAGGACAGAACCACTACATGCACTCAGGAGAGCTCTTTAGTTCTGATATTTGCAAATTAGACCAGCATTTGACCATCGGATAACGGATGCTGATTATTTAGTAGCCGGTTCTATCAAGTAGTCTCAGTTCAGGCCAGTAAGAACTTATTTAAAATACAAAAGGTCCTTGAAAAGACTTGAAACCAGTCCCTGCACAAGTGGGATTGTACTGAAACATTTTGAAGTCAGCCTGAGGGAGGGTGTTGCTGTTGTAGTCAAAAAGATTATTAGGAGTAATCGTGAAACCGTTGTAGTTATAGCGAGTGATTCTCGAAACGTTATCGACTCTAAAAATGCGCAGCTGTCCCTTGGTAGCGGAGAAGCCCCAGTTGCCTCTGTTTTGAATAAATGAAAGCGATTGAAAGTTGTTAACGTTTAAATCTGAAATCGAAAAGATGTAGGGCTGGGGAGTTCTGAAAATGGATACCCAGTTTTCTGCAGTTTGAAACTGATTAAAAAAGACTCCATTCATTCGAACGATTCCCATCTCATCAATCGTCATGTAAATTTCTTCGTAGTTTGCTTATTTTTGGGACTAAAGTAGCGAAAAAAGCAATTAATTATTATTAGATTTTAGCGATTTTTAGGTGATATTGACTGAAGAACATGGCTTTAACGCATCACGAGGGTAGTAGCCAACTATTCCGTAGCTGTTTGATGTGAAATTCTACAATTGTAGCTGGCATGTATTCGGATTAAGAGTAAGTCTAAAAGTTCCCAAAGTGCTTATTAGGTAGTCATTATTTGTAAGTTAACTGGGACCGAAGGATGACAGCTTAGAGAAGATGGCAGCCTGTGCA
>Ga0169931_10010564_pt1 | contig 13144 bp, 8 predicted proteins | sample Kivu_15m_20L_FD_129675 | JGI IMG/M metagenome (GOLD analysis project Ga0169931, IMG submission 129675) | Freshwater microbial communities from Lake Kivu, Western Province, Rwanda to study Microbial Dark Matter (Phase II) - Kivu_15m_20L... | ecosystem: Environmental > Aquatic > Freshwater > Lake ...
AAACTCGCGCCGCGATTCGTTCATCCCGTCCTCCCTGACTGCCAGTTTCCTCGCACGTTCAGCGGGCGAAATATAGCCGGGGAAGGGAAGCGGGGCAAGGGGTGAGGGGTGAGGGGTGAGGGGTGAGGCCACCACACACAATGTCGGACCTGTCGTCAAGTCAGGCCGCAGGCAATCTTCTCTGATATAGTAATGGACGTGTCTCAGCACGATCTGTCGATGACTATCCGTGAGGGCAGATGGTGTCGTGGTGGTTGAAAGCAAAGGGCAGGAAGATCTGAATCCGCCACCGTCGGCGTGATGGAAGATGCCCAGTGGAGGAATCCATGAACATGCGAAACAGAGGAAAGTTGCGTCGATCTGGGTGGGTAGTCCTTCTGCTTCTCGTTTCGACGGGAAGCGGCTTGGCGCAGGGGCACGGCGGAGGGCACGTGGCAGGGCCTGGAGGGCCGGGCATGGGTCGGCAACGGGACGACATGCAGACGATCCATGCGCTCTTCGCCGACCATCAAAAGATCCGTCGGACGGTGACGCGGATCGAGGGAGGAGTCGAGACGCTCACCGAATCGGACGATCCAGCCGTCCAGGCCCTCATCATCGGCCATACCCAGGCGATGAAGGAGCGGCTCGTCAAGCGGCAGCCGATCCGGATGTGGGATCCGCTCTTCGCGGCGCTCTTCAAGCACGCCGACCAGATCGAGATGGATGTATTGCCGACCGCCAGGGGCGTCCGGGTGCGGGAGACCTCGAAGGATCCTGAGGTCGTCCAGCTGATTCAGGCTCACGCCGAGGGCGTCAGCGAGTTTGTCGAGGTCGGGCCCTCGATCATGCACAAGGCCCACCCGCTGCCGGGGGCGAAGTCCGAACCGACGGGCGAATTTCTCGGCAAGGGCGATGGCGTCGAGACCTGCCCGGTGACTGGGGCGCCGGTCGATCGGGGGATCAAGTTCGGCTTTGCCGGTCGAACCGTCTACTTCTGCTGCGCCAGCTGCCGGGACGCCTTCAAGAAGAACCCGGAGCGCTATCTGCGTCCGTGATCCCGCGGGGCTGTCGGTTGACATCGCTCCCCCCTCTGGGGAAAAGTAGAGGCTGGTTCGATTCCTGGTTATTAAGGAGGAGTTCGATGCAGAAAGAGACGCCGTGGGGACCAATCGAGGTGCGGGACGCGCACGCGCACCTCTTCTCCAGATCCTTCTTCGAGGCATTGATTCGCCAATCTCCCGACTTGTCGCAGGTGCCGAACCCGCTGGAGCGGGTGGCGGAGCGGACCGGGTGGGTGATGCCTCCGGAAGATCCGGCCCAGTTCGCCGCCGATTGGGTACGAGAGTTGACGGCGCACGGAGTGGCCCGCGCGCTGCTCATGGCGAGCGTGCCGGGGGACGAGTCCTCGATCGCAGCGGCCTGCGCGGCATTTCCGGACCGGATCAGCGGCGCCTTCTTCCTCGATCCGACGCCGCCGGGGAGTCCGGAGCGGGTACGGCGCGCCTTTGACGAACTTGGGCTCCAAGTGGTCTGCCTCTTCCCGGCGATGCACGGGTATCGAGTGTCGCAGGCGGAAGGGGTCCGGGCGATTGCCGAGCTGGTCCGGGAGCGGCCCGGGACGGCCATCTTCGTCCACTGTGGAGTTCTCTCGGTGGGCGTTCGTCAGAAGCTGGGCCTCCCCTCTTGTTTCGATCAGACGCTCTCCTCGCCGCTCGAACTGGCCCGCCTCGCCGCGGAGTTCTCGACCGTCCCGTTTCTCGTCCCCCATTTCGGGGCAGGGATGTTCCGGGAGGCCCTCATGCTCGCCGATCTCTGCCCGAATGTCCGGCTCGACACCTCCGGGAGCCACCGTTGGATGCGCTACGACGCCTCTGTCGGGAGCCTCGTCGATGTCTTCCGCCGGGCGTTGGCGGTGGTTGGGCCGCAGCGTCTGCTCTTTGGCACCGACTCGTCCTTCTTCCCGCGCGGCTGGCAGGCGGGCGTCTTCGATCAGCAGGCGGCGGTGCTCGCCGAGCTGGGCTGCTCCCGCGAAGAGGCCCAGGCGATCTTTGGCGGGAATCTCGCCCGCCTCCTCACGCGACCAGCGGAGACCCAGGCCCGTCACGCCGCGGAGCAGCGTGCCTGACCCTGCTCGCCGGGACTGGGAAAGCTGGAAAAGACAGAAAAGCCAGAAAAGATAGACCCAGATAGAGGAGAAGCCATGATCTTCAAACAGTTCTACCTTGGTTGTCTTGCCCATGCCTCCTACCTGATCGGGTCCGCCGGCGAGGCCGCGGTCGTTGATCCCCAGCGCGATATCGCCCAGTACCTCGAAGAGGCCCAGGCTCACGGATTGCGGATCCGCTACGTCATCGAGACCCACCTCCACGCCGACTTCGTCAGCGGCCACCGCGAGCTGGCCGACAAGACGGGCGCCGAGATCGTCTTTGGCGCGCGGGCGGAGGCCGCCTTTCCGCACAGGGCGGTGCGCGAGGGCGAAGAGATCCGGATTGGGGAGGTGATCCTGCGCTTTCTGGAGACCCCCGGCCACACCCCGGAGAGCCTCTCCGTGCTGGTCATCGACCTGGCCTCCTCTCCAGACCCGGTCAAAGTCCTGACCGGAGACACGCTCTTCATCGGCGACGTCGGCCGACCTGACCTGGCTGGATCGAAGGGCTATACCCCCGAGCAGATGGCTGGAATGCTCTACGAGAGCTTGCACGGCAAACTCCTGCGCCTCGCCGATGAGGTCGAGGTCCACCCGGCTCACGGGGCCGGCTCACTCTGCGGGCGCAACATCTCCACCGAGACCTCCTCGACGATCGGCCACCAGAGAAAGTTCAACTACGCGCTGCAGCCGATGGAGAAGGAGACGTTCGTCCAGATGATGACGACCGATCTCCCGGCCGTCCCCGGCTATTTCCCCATCGACGCCGAGATCAATCGGCAGGGGGCGCGTTCGCTCGACGAGATGAGCAAGCCGCCGGCCTTGACACCGGAGGAGGTCAATCGACTGCACGAGGCGGGCGCGATCCTGCTCGATCTGCGCACCTCGGCGGCCTTCGGGCAGGCCCATATCCCCGGCTCGATCCACATCGGCCTCAATGGCCAGTTTGCCTCCTGGGCGGGCAGCCTCCTCCATCTAGACCAACCGATTCTCCTCATTGCCGGGGAAGAGGACGAGGTCACGCAGGCGGTTGTCCGTCTCGCCCGCGTCGGGATCGAGACGGTCCGGGGCTATCTCGATGGAGGGATCCTCGCCTGGCATCGCGCCGGATTGACGACCGTGTCGATTCCCCAGATCCCCGTCGATGAGCTGCACCTCTGGCTGGAAGAGGGGCGGCCCGTGACCCTCCTCGACGTTCGCCACCCGGGAGAGTACGCCCAGGGCCACGCTCCGACCGCGATCAATCTCCCCCTGGCCCACCTCCCACTCGACGCGGCGCGGTTTGACCCCGCCGCTCCGACCGTCGTCATCTGCGCCGGCGGCTACCGCTCGAGCATTGCCACCAGCCTGCTTGCCCGAAAAGGGTTCCGCACGCTCTTCAATGTCGTTGGTGGGACCAGCGCCTGGGTCGGAGCGGCGCTGCCCCTCGCGACGGATGCCGTCATCCCGGCGCGCGATGTCGCCTGATGACGACAGTTCCCCTGGTTCATGGCCCCTCTCCGTGCTCTTTCCCTCCCATAGCCGACAAATTCAGCTCTGGCACGGAAACTGCGTTGTCCTTGGCGAACGGAGCTGGTTCGGTCCGTGGGAAGGAGAACAGGGCAATATGGGCAGCTGGAGAAGGGAACTCATCGGGCGGTTGGCACGGTGGGTGCGGGAGGAGGAGGGGCAGTCGGTGGCCGAGTATTCGTTGCTCTTGACGATGATCGCGGCGACCTTCGTCCTGGTAGCGACGATGATGGGGATCAACGTCATTCGCCTGGTCCAGCACTCCTCCAAGGTGACGATCGATTCGTCTCCAGTGACGAGGTGGAGACTGGACCAGCCGTAATCCGGACCGCTCATCGCGCAAAGGGTTTCGACTTTTTGCGCCATCCCCGTTCGGTGAGGGTCCGAAGCTGGTGGTAAGAGAGGGTATCGTTCTCCGGCAGGCTGGGCTTTCGGACTGGTGTCCAGCCGAGAAGGAAGGGCAGGGCAAAGTAGTGAAGTCGCCCCCCGGACGCCTCGAAGATCAGCGAGAGGCTTGCCAGCACACCCTCCCAGATCGCCGGGACCGCCACCGGGGCAGACACGGGGCCAACCGCGGCGAAGCGCGCGCCGAAGAGGTGGAGCGGGCCGAGCGTCACCAGCGAGTAGAGAAGCAGCCCCCCAAAGTAGGCTGCCAGGGGATAGAATCCATCCCGCCGCCACGTCAGCAGCAGAGACGCGAAGATGATCGTGGTGATGACGAAGATCGGGATCGGCGAGAAGAGGGGCCGGACCGAGCTGACCGGCTGCCCCTTGGCCAGATAGCCCGCGATCGCCATCAGGATCCCGATTCCTCCCCAGGCCAGCGCGATGCCCAGCCAGGCTCGGCCGCGTGCCCCGGTCGTCCGCAGATCCGTCCACCAGAGCGCCATCGACCCGCAGATCCCTCCCTCGACCAGCCCTTGGAGGAGCGGGCGCCACCCCGCGCCAATCGACCATCCCATCACCGAGATGCCAAACCCCTCGCCCCGCATGCCGAGCCATTGCCAGACTGCCTCCTGTAACGCGTAGAGCAGGCTCCCGCTCGCGAAGGCGACCGCGTAGCGACGCTCCCCGCAGCCCCACCATCGATAGAGAACGATTCCACCCGCAACCAGGGTCAGGAGAAGCCGGATTTCGTAGTAGAAGGCCGCGTGGTCGTAAGTTCTGACGATCAGGAAGTCCATAGGTCTCCGGGGAGGTTTTGGTGCGACGTGAGATGATCGCTCCGGATCGAGTCGTCTCCCGGAGGACCATCCGCCTCGCGGGAAGAAGGGCGATTCTAGCCGTCTTTCTCAGAAAAGCCCACCCTCGCCGGACTCTCTCGCCGATTCCACTGCCAGGGAGGTCAGGGGCTCGGGGGGAGGGCGGCTTTTTCTGCCTGTTCGAGCTGGCGGGCCCGCTTGAAGCTGGCGGCGGCGGCGGTTCGCTTCCCTTGTCGTTGGAGGGCCTGCCCGAGGTGGAAGTGGGCTCGCCTGTTCTCCGGGTCGAGCTGCGTCGCCCGCGTCAACTGTTCGACGGCCTCTCCCAGCCGACCTTCCTGCAACCGTTGCACGCCGAGGTTGGTCGCGAAGAGGGCGGCCTGGAGGTCTGTGCGGCGCTGATTGAGCCGGGTAGCCTCGGCGAAGGCCGTCCGGGCGGCGGCCAGGTCTCCCTGCTGTCGCAAGGCGTTCCCGAGCGTGTTGAAGTACTGCGGGCTCTGCGGGGAGAGGCGAATCGCCTCGCGCAGCATGCCGACCGCCTCGCCGAGCCCCCCCTGCTGCTGGAGCGTCGTTCCGAGCAGGTAGAAGGCGTCGGCATAGTCTGGACGGGCGGCAATCGCTCCGCGAAAGGCCTTGGCCGCTTCCGGGAGCCGGCTCTGCTGCAGGAGGGTGACGCCGAGCGAGTAGTGCGCCTCGGGTAGCGTCGCCTGGAGGGCGATGCTTCGCGTCAACGCCTCGACGGCGGCGCCGAAATCGTCGAGGTACTTGTGGGCGAGTCCGAGGTTGTACCAGGCCTCGGCGTCCTCCGGAGAGAGGCGCAGCAGCTCTTCGTACCGCGCGATCGCCGCGCGATAGTCGGCCTTCTGCATCAGCGCGAGCCCGAGATTGTGGAGTGTCGCCAGGTCTTGTGGGGCGAGTTGGCGGGCCTGCTCGAGTTCGGCGATCGCCGCGTCGGCTTTCCGTTGCTGCAGCAGGACCAGTCCCAGCTGGTTGCGCGCTTCGAGCAGGTCTGGCCGAAGCTGGATGGCCTTGCGCAGAGCCCCGGCAGCCTCTTCGAACGACTCTTCCGCGGCGAGAGCCAGACCCAGCACCCGGTGAACCTCCGCGACCTGTGGGCCGAGCCGCGCCGCCTCCCGCAACTCGGCGAGCGCCTTCTGCCGCTCTCCCAGCTCCTTCCAACATTGACCAAGATAGAATCGGGATTCGAGATGACGGGGTTGCAGGCGCACGGCGGTCTGCAGCGGACCGATCGCTTCGCGGTAGGCTTTCCGGAGCCAGTGGGTCACGCCAAGGCGAAAGTGGGCCTCGTGCAGGCTCGGACGGAGGGTCGCCGCCGCCTCGAAGGCGGCAATCGCCCCCGCCAGATCGTTCTGTCGACCGAGGGAGTACCCCAGTCCGCTATGGGCCTCGGCGAAGTCCGGACTCTCCCGCAGCGCTTCGCGGAAGGCGGCGATGGCCGCGGCGTCCTCCTGCCGTTGTTGTCGCGCCAGGCCCTCCCGGTAGGCCTTCTCTGCCGCGGCGGAGGAACGGGATCGGGATTGGCCCACTCCTTCGGGACAGGCGAGGAGCAAGGCGATCAAGATCAGAGCCCACCGCCGGCTCCTCACTTCTTCTCTCCTTCCGCTTTGGCCATCCCTTCCCGGATCTCGACGACCTGGTTGCCGGGCAGGTTGGTCAGCCGGTCGACGATGCCGCTCGGCCAGGTCACCTCCAGGCTCGACACCTTCTCACTCGCCCCAATTCCAAAGTGGAGCCGGGGATCGTTCTGCGAGTAGTAGCTCCCCCCGCTGCGCGCGTCGTCGATCTGCGTCTTCCCGCCCGCGGTCAGCCGTACCCGCGCTCCCAGCCCGGAGCGGTTCGATTGGGTCCCGACCAGGCGCACCGAGAACCAGCGATGGCCCGAGGCGGAATCGTTGCGCATCAGCACCGGGAGGCCATTGACCGGGTTGATGACGACATCGAGGTCTCCATCGTTGTCGTAATCGCCAAAGGCGGCTCCCCGCGCCGCGGTCGGCTCGAGCAGCGCGCCGCCGATCGGCTCGGTGATGTCGCGGAAGGTCCCGTTGCGCAGGTTCTGGTAGAGCACTTTGCGCTGCGCGTAGCCCGCTTCGTTGTTCAACTTGTTGACTTCGGGATAGACGTGACCGTTGACCAGCAGGATGTCCCGCCAGCCATCGTTGTCGATGTCGGGGAATCCACATCCCCAGCCCAGCCAGCGGGTGTTGAGCCCAATCCCGCTCGCGAAGGTCACGTCGTCGAAGACGAGTCCGCCCAGCTGGGTCCCGAGGTTGCGATAGAGCGTCGAGGTGTCCCCGGAAAAATTGGTCTTGAAGATGTCGAGCCAGCCGTCGCCGTCGAAGTCGGCCGCAGCGACCCCCATCCCTGCCTGGGGTTTGCCGTCCCCACTGTAGGCCGCTCCCGCCTCCGCGGCGATGTCGGTGAAGGTCCCGTTCCGGTTGTTGCGGTAGAGCGTCGCCGGGGCGGAGTCGTTGGCGACGTAGATGTCTGTCCATCCATCATTGTCGAAGTCGGAGGTGAGGACTCCCAGTCCGTACGTCCCACTCGTCGCGAGGATTCCCGCCTTCTCCGAAACGTCCACGAACCGTCCCCCGCCCTCGTTGTGGTAGAGGATGTTCTTCGCCCCTTGCAACCCCGGAGGCCCACACGCAACCATCAATCCCTTGTAGAGGCAGGGACCACTCTCCGGCGTTGGCGCCCGCTTCAGGTCGAGGTCGATGTAGTTGGCGACGATCAGGTCGAGCCGGCCGTCCCGGTCGTAGTCGAGAAAGGCGCAGCCGGATCCCCAACGCGGCGGCTTCTCCTCGCTGCCTCTCCGCCTGGCCGCCCCGGGTCTCGCGGCTGTGCTCACCACCCCTGCCACCCCTGCCACCCCTGCGGGGATGGCGCGATCGGTGAAGGTTCCATCTCCGTTGTTGCGCCAGAGGACGTTCCGGCCGTAGTAGGTCACGAAGAGGTCTTCGTGACCGTCGTTGTCGTAATCTCCGGCGCAGACCGCCTGGCCCCAGCCGGTTCCGCCGACCCCCGCGCGCCCAGTGACATCCGCGAAGGTCCCATTCTGTTGATTGCGGTAGAGACGGGAGGTCGGGGCGCTCTCCTTCGCCATCCCCTCGAGGCGTGTTCCGTTGACAAAGAAGAGGTCGAGCCATCCATCGCGGTCATAATCGATCCAGGCGACTCCGCAGCCGGTCGTCTCGAGCAGGTAGCGATTGGTCGCCTCTCCGCCGTAGATCGTCTTGTGCGTCAGCCCTGCCGCCGCCGCGACATTCTCAAAGGCGATCCGTGGGAGGGCCGGGCCGTCCGACAAGGCCAACCCGCCGCCGACGCAGAGCGCCAGCGCCACTCCCCAGTACCCGCCCCTCTGCCACCACTTCTCTCCCACTCCGCCTCCTCTCTCCACTCGAAAATCGCTTCTCTCCCACGAAAAGTCGAGCATAAACGAGAACCGCGGGGAAAGAAAACCTTCCCCCGCGGTTCGAATTGGAACCAGGGATCGATGATCCCAGTTGCCAGTTGACTGGTTGCCAGTTGATCAGTACGACAACCGCAGTCCGAACTGCCACTGCCGCATCGTCGCCAACTGGAAGATGTTGGTGATCCGACCGGCCGTGCCCGGGCAGTCGACGCAGGCGTTGGGATTCGCCAGGTTGACCCGGTTCGGTACGTTGAAGGCCTCCGCGCGCAGCTGGGCCTTCATCCGCTCGGTGATGTTGAACGTCTTCGAGAGGGACATATCGAACTGCTGGAAGCTCGGTCCAAGCAGGCGATTCCGCCCGATATTCCCGAACGTCCCGCGCTGCGGACGTCGCCACGGACCCAGCGCCTGCCCGTTGGTCGTCATCGGCGTCACCTGCCCGTTGGCGGCCAGCGGCGTCGTCACGAACCACTGGGCCGACGTCTGCTGGGCTGGCTTCCAGTCCCCGATCAGATCCGGACGGCACCATCCCGTATCCCGGTCGGCGTTGCAGTCCCGATAGCTCGGCGTGAAGGGCAACCCGCTCTGCCGCGAGTAGATCGTTGTCAATTGCCACCCGCCCAGCACGGCGTCGGCCGCCTTCCCCGCACCGCTGAGGAACTTGCGACCCTTGCCGAACGGCAGCTCATAGACGCCCGCCAGCGTATAGACGTGGCTGCGATGATTGTCGTTCGGACCGTACGCCTCCCGGGCGTCGATGTTGTAGTAGACGTTGGAGTAGTTGAACGCACGTGACCACGTGTAGTGCGTCAGGAGCGAATACCCGCCGGAGAACCGCTTCTCCGCCTTCAACTGCATCGAGTGGAAGTTGTTGCTCGCATCTGAACCGTAGTAGCGGAAGTTCTGCGTCCAACCGAACCGGTTGAAGAAGGGCTTGCGCTGGTTGGTGGTCAGATTCGGATAGCCCACCAGGGTCGCCTGGTTGAAGTCGTAGTCCCCGCCAAATCCGGCGAAGACGTGCGTCCCCTTGGTTCCGACATACGCCGCTTCGACGGCGATCTCGCCGACCAGCTGCCGTTGCAGCGTCACATTCCACGAGTCGACCGTCGGCATCCGCAGGCGATTGGGCAGGATGAACGCGGTCACCCCGTTCGGCAGCAGCGGCCGTCCGTTCGGTCCTTTCGGCTGACGGTCGAGAATGCTCCTGGGATCGAGCGCCGGCGGCCCCTGCGTCAGGTTGAAGACCGAATCGAAGTTCCGCGCCGGCTGCATCGATTGAATCCCCAGCACGGGCAGGTTCTGGGTGACGTTGTGGCCAAAGACAGAGCCGAAGACCCCAATGTCGAAGCCACGACCATATCCCATCCGCAGGACCGTCTTGTCGCTCAACTTGTAGGCGATGCCGATGCGCGGAGCGTAGAGGTTGTTGGCCGGCTGGAGTCCGACATCAAGCCCGACCCCTTCCGATCCCGCGATCTTGACCTCGCCCGTCTTGACGTCGACGAAGCCGCCCTTGCCGGGGCCCGTGACGGTCTGTGGCCGGTAGTTCTCATACCGCAACCCGTAGTTGATCGTCAGGTTCCGGTTGACGCGCCAGTTGTCCTGAATGAACATGAAGAACCGGTGCTGCCGCTCCTCCGCGTCGGTGATCGTGCTGACATACCGCTCGAAGACGCTGACGTCCCCCAGCAGGAACGAGGCCAGCGCCGACCCGCCGCCCGTCGGACCCTGGGTCCGCGCGGCGTTGAACTGCAACTCACCCGCCCGGTGGCGATCCGAGGGAATCCGCAGGTTCATCGCATACCGGTAGTCAATCCCGAAGCGCCACGAATGGTTCCCCTGCAGGTAGGTCCAGTTGTTGACTAGCTGGAACGCCCGCTCATTCTGCCGCAGCGGGCAGTTGCAGCGCGCGAACTGCAGCGCATAGCCAAAGTTGAACTGGTTGCCGGAGTTGCCTCCCGGCCCATATCCGTTGAGCAGGAAGGCGGGCATCCCGCCGGTGAAGGAGTCGTTGTTCAGCCCGGGAATGCCGGCGTCCTTGGCCGGAGTCGTCTCTCCCGCGCCCGGATCGACGTTGACCCGGTAGCGGAACCAACCAAACCGGAAGTCTGTCAGCAGGTTGTTGTTGACCGTGTAGTTAAACCCCGTCGCGAGGCTCTGGTTGCGCGTCCGTGAAATGCCCGCGAACGGCGCCGATTCGTCAAACCCGCGTCCCCCGGCGGCGTATCCAAAGATTCCGGGAGAGTCCAGCCGGTAGTCGGCGAAGCTGTACCGCCCGAAGATCTGCAGCGCCGAGCTGTGGAAATAGTCCCACCGCGTATTGGCCAGATCCTCGTTGAACTTGACCGTCCCCGAGCCGACGTAGTTGGGCGCGTCGCGCAGCGCTCCACTGATGTTCGGCAATGGGATGAAGCTGAGCAACCGCAACGCTTGCGGAGAGATCCGCGACGTCGGAATCCGATTGTCCGCGAACTGTGTCCGCGTCGCCGGGGTATCCCCGCTCGCCGGATCGAAGATGTTCAGCTGCAGCCCACTCAGATCCCCCGCCCGCTCCGCCGCCGTCGGAACGCGCAAGAGCGCCGATCCTCCGGTGTTTCGCCGGGTTCCCTGGTAATCGCCAAACCAGAAGAACTTGTCCGGGATGATCTTCCCGCTCGCCGCTCCCCCAAATTGATTGAGCTGCGTCACCGGGATGAACCGGTCCGTTCCCCGAATCTTCTGGAACTGCGTGAACGGATTGCGCGCGTTGAGCACCCCATTCCGCAGGTAGTTGAATCCCACCGCGTGAAAATCGTTCGTCCCCGATTTGGTCTGGACGCTGATCACGCCTGCCGTCGCGCCAAACTCGGCATCGTAGGCGGCCGTCGTCAGCTTCGCCTCCGAGAGCGACTCCAACGTCGGATTGATGACGATCAGGCTCAAGAGCGCGTCGCGGTTGTCCGTCCCGTCCAGCAGATGGGTCGTCCCCGCGAAGCTCTGCCCGTTGACCACTTTTCGGAACGACCCCTGCGGATCCTCCGATGAGGCCGTCTGCGAGGTCGTCGCCTGCACCCCCGGCGTCAACAGCTCAAACTGCGTGAAGCGCCGATTGATCAAGGGCAGGTTGGTCACCGTCTTCTCCGTGAACGTCACCGCCACGTCCGCCCGCTCCGTCTTCAACAAGGGAGCTTCGGCGCTGATCTCGACGACCTGGGAGACCTCTCCGACCTCCAGTTTCAGGTCCGCTCGCGAGAACTGGTCGACCGAGACCGAGACATTGACCACCGCGGCCTTGAATCCACTCGATTCCACCCGCACCTGGTACGTCCCCGCGATCAACCCACGTTGCGTGAAGTTCCCATCCTCATTTGTCGTCGTCGTTGCACTCGTCTGTCGTTGCGTGTCGGTAATCACCACCCGCGCGTTGGCCACCGCCGCTCCCGCCGGGTCGACGACTGTCCCCACGATGTTCCCGTAGACCGCCTGTCCCCAGACCGCCCCCGTCCATCCCAGGAGACAGAGTACCAGGCCCATCCCTGCCATTGCCCTGCGCATCGTAAACCTCCTCGAAGATTGTTGTTCCCCGGAGAGCCGATCCTCGATCGCCTCTCCCCCCCTTCCACGACGGTAAATCATAAGAAAACGGACTCTGACGCGCTCTGTTTATCGGTAAACCTTTCCATTGCTTCACTGGAAAGCAGTGATGCGGGCAGTCCCGCACTTCACCCGGATAGGCGTTGAAAAACAGAGGATCTGGATCAGGTACGAATCAGTAAGATCGGCCAACGCGATCGGCCAAATTGAATCAATGAAAATGGATCAACAACATTGGGAAACGGCGCGGAGAATAGCACGAGAGGGGAGAGACATGCCAGCACGAATTACAAGTCCCGGGCGGAAAAAGAGGAGGGGGAATCAGCCGGCGGCGGCTTCGTATTCGCGATCGCTCTGGCGGGGTTTTCCAAAGAGCCAGACGATGAGAATGCTCAGAAAGTAGAGGGCAAGCATCGGCAGCGCGAACATCATCATATTGAACGCGTCCGGGGTGGGGGTGAGGACCGCGGCGAGAATGGCGATGCCAACAACGGCGTAGCGCCAGGATTTGATCATGATTCGCGCGGTGAGGAGCCCGATGCGACCGAGGATGAACGAGATCGTCGGAATTTGGAAGACGACGCCGAGGCCGAGCATGATCATGATGATCAGGTCGAGATAGTCCTCCGCGTCGAGGAGGGTCCGGAATCCCCCCTTCATGGCCAGCCCGAGCATGTAGTCGCAGACGGCCGGGAAGGCGATCGTGTAGGCGAAGCTGACGCCCGCGACGAAGAAGAAGGTCGACATGAAGAGGACGGGAACGATGTAGCGTTTCTCGTGCTGGTAGAGGCCGGGCGAGATGAAGGCCCAGATCTGGAAGAAGAGGAAGGGCACGGCGAAGGCGATTCCCGCGTAGAGGGCGACTCGCAGATAGACCATGAAGGGGCTGGTCACTCCCCGCAGGACGAGCTGGTTGCTCTCATCGTCGAAGAAGAGCTTCGAGTCGCCCTCCTGATGAATCTGATCGATCGGGGTATCGGCAGGGAGGATTGTCGTCGCGACCGACCAACGCTCGGCGAGGACCAGTCGCGCTTTGCCGTCGGTCTCGACTTTGCGGACGGTGATCGTCGTTCCGAGGGGGACTTTGACTCCGTTGACGGAGGTCTCGCGGGTAAAGGTGTACTGGAGGGTCTCCCCGACCTTGACTTCGCTGAGATTGATCGACCCATATCTCTCCTGCAGGGTACGTCGCTCCTTCTGAAGTTGGCGGATGACGGGGACGGAGAGAAACTTGTAGATCGGCTCGGCGAAGGTGAAGCAGACCGCGAAGGCGACGACGATCGCGACGACGCTGTAGATCAG
>Ga0169931_10010565_pt1 | contig 13144 bp, 13 predicted proteins | sample Kivu_15m_20L_FD_129675 | JGI IMG/M metagenome (GOLD analysis project Ga0169931, IMG submission 129675) | Freshwater microbial communities from Lake Kivu, Western Province, Rwanda to study Microbial Dark Matter (Phase II) - Kivu_15m_20L... | ecosystem: Environmental > Aquatic > Freshwater > Lake...
GGGCGTGTTGTGGAGAGTAGTTATTTGGCGTATTTGTTTTATTTTCTTATGTCGTTCTTTCGTCATCGGGGCAACTCTTTGACTATAAAAGGCGACTTTAAAGCCTTTTGGCAGTGGTTGTTCCTAAGTTCTTTATTTCAATAACCACTAATCTATGAGAATTATTATTATCCTGTGGTCATTAACCATAATGGACGTCATCGATCTCTTTCACGAATGTGTAAGATTTGTTGTGATGATGAATCGGTCGGAAAAGAAAAGAAACGAAAAGGCATGGATGCCGGGCAATATTGTTTTGAATGTGGGGAGTCGATGGCTTGTTGTAATGCTGAAGATCGCGATTGTTTTCAGAGACATGTGCATTCATTTAGGAGAATTAGTCCTAGACTCAATTCGCCGTAATCTAAGCCATCATCAAGATGTTACTGTTTTTGGTTGAGTCGAGATTTTTCTATTTACGAGTAGTATTATTTAAATTTAAAGAATAATAATGATGTGCAAAAACATGTATCTCTCATGATGAAGGATTTAAGGAGAACATTAAAATTCGATATACATTGTTGGATATCAGTCAAGAGCATGGAACATTTTGTTTGAAAATTGAAATCGAGCTTGTACTTGTCTAGTTCGTGAAATTTTAATCAAGGAGAACATGGATTCGATATAAATTGGTTGAATTTCAGTCAAGAGCATGGAACTTTTGTGGAGGAAATAAAATCGAGCTTGTACTTGTCTAGTTCGTGAAATTTTAATCAAGGAGTACATGGATTCGATATACATTGTTGGATATCAGTCAAGAGCATGGAACATGTTGTTTGAAAATTGAAATCGAGCTTGTACTTGTCTAGTTCGTGAAAGTTTAATCAAGGAGAACATGGATTTGAAATAAAACTGGCTGGTTATCATTCAATAGCGTGAAACTTGTTGTTGAGGAAATAAAATCGAGCTTGTATTTGTGTCGTTCGGGAAACTTTAATCAAGGAGTACATGGATTCGATATACGTTATTGGATATCAGTCAAGAGCATTGAACATTTTGTTTGAAAATTGAAATCGAGCTTGTACTTGTCTTGCTCTTGAAAGCTTAGACAAGAATTACATGAATTCGATATAAACTTGGTTGAATATCAGTCAAGAGCATGGAACTATTGTCGACGAAATAAGATCGAGCTTGTATTTGTGTAGTTCGTGAAACTTTAATCAAGGAGTACATGGATTTGATATTCATTGCTGGATATCAGTCAAGAGCATGGAACATGGGTGTTGTTTGAAAATTGAAATCGAGCTTGTACCTGTCTAGTTCGCGAAAGTTTTATCAGGGAGTACATAGGTTCCATTGGATCTCAGTCAAGAGCATGGAAATCGAGCTTGTGGTTGTCTAATTTGTGAAAAATTAATCAAGAAGAACATGGATATAAACAGACAATAGCTGCAGAATTACCGCTGTTCTGAAATTCAGTTTAAGTAAGAATGTAATATTGGAATCATCGACCATGAGGTAAGAATAAAAATGTTGAATGTAATAAATGGAACATACATTCTCATATCTAACAGATTTATCAGGAATTTATCACATTACTAATATTCGTGACTTTTCATACCAGTGTCCCAAGAGTTGAATATAATATATCTACTAATATTGAAAGCCATTGTTGTGGATGTATATGTATTTGATGATGTATTAGTTGTACTAATTGTGCGATTGTGCTGGATTTTACAAGATATCGTGATATAATTGATTGTGTAAAAAAGGATATCGCATATTGTACTGTTATAAATACTAAACACGGACTATTTTAATTCTAAAATCTTACACCGTGATTTCTATAGATCGATATCTTTTTAAATATCTCTTTACCATATGTTCCTGAACTACATCATAATAACATAATAAAGTGGAATGATAAGTGACAAGTCATGCGGCTATTTACAGGGTTCATCTCAGTCGTGTGACATCGAGCTGTATGTAGGAACTCTACTAGGGACGATTATCCGCGCTCTCTGCACTCTGCAGTACTGTATGTACTACAGTACGCTACAGAAGTTTGGTACAAACGGCAGCTCCGTTAAAATACACGAACTTGTATCTTTTCGGAGATATTTTATCGCTCGATCCATTCACAAGTCAGTGACTGATGCAAAGATGAGAAATGGAGAGGATCATGAAAAGGCTTCTCTTTTAACGGGTTACGAAAGAGAGCCCAGTAACTATGAATCTTCAACCACGATTATTAGGAAAGCTGTAAGTGCTGATGCAAAAGTGCCCACTTTTAGTTCTGCTGAAATGGGAAGACACGAGCTTTATGAAAATATACCTTTCGCCGCTGTATTTGGACTGCAAAAAAAGGAAAAGAACATGTCTCAGGCTGTTATGGGATACGCTGCAGATCTAGAAGTATTGGAAGCAGAACGAGTTGCGCTAGCAACGACAAAACAGCCACTGACAAGTAAAGAACTCGAAGAGCGGCGATCACAAGCGAATATGCTGTTGATGGATGAACTAGAACTTGACACAGTGATGGTAACAATACCACTCATCTTCGCAGTATTCATAGCCACCTTGAGTCAATTTCTTGTAGGATATAATACAGGTGTCATGAACGCGCCTGCAGCAGTGGTATTTCCCGGGCATAGCACTGGTATTTGGTCATTAGCTGTAGCTGCTTTCGCTGTAGGTGGGCCCTTTGGTGCTATATTTGCAGGATCACTAGCCGATTCTCGAGGTCGACGTGGCGCCTTGCTGATTAACACATGGACTTTTATACTGGGTGGGCTCATTCAAACCTTTGCAGTGGACATGCTTTCTATTATTTTCGCTCGTTTCATAATTGGATTCGCTTCAGGCTTTTCTTCTGTCTTAGTGCCTATCTACTTGGGAGAATTAGCTCCTCCAACCTTACGTGGCCGTCTTGGAACATTGACTCAGTTTGCACTCGTTTTAGGTATTTTAGCTAGTGACATTCTTGCTTTTCCATTTGCAACATTCTCTAGATGGCGTTTTTTATTTAGTGTTACTGAAATAGTCGCCTTTATTCAACTATTCTGTGCGACATGGTTGCTAGAGAGTCCTCGATGGCTTCTAAATCGAGACCCTAATAGCAAGAAAGCTCGTAGTATCATTCGAAAGCTACGAGGAATGCGTTATGATCATGAGGTTGAAACTGAGGTAAACCATTTCTTATCTGCGAGCTCGGCTCAGCAATCCTCTTCATCCTCGACAAGCGCGTCCAGTGGCGTTGTGGCCATGTTTAAAGACTCAAGCGTGCGATTACTTGTTGTAAGCTGCCTTGTTTTACAAATCTCCCAACAGCTCTGTGGTATCAACGCTGTCTTCTACTACTCTACAACCTTTTTTCAAGGAGTTATTTCTGATCCATTGGCAGGGACAACTCTTGTAGGAGCGGTCAATGTCGTTGCAACATATGTAGCTTTATTATTGATGGATTCATGTGGCCGTCGGATGCTTGTTTTAGTATCCAGTGGAGGAATGTTTTTGTGTTGTATATTTCTTACGCTGACATTGCTAGGATACTTCGAGAATTTCGTCGCACTCATAGCAGTCAATATATATGTTACATTCTTTGAAATAGGTAAGGAGTCTCAATTCGAGTAACTAAATCGACATGGTCTTTTATATTCTCACTTATTTGATTTCACTACATGCAGGTCTTGGGCCGATTCCATGGCTGATTGTTGCTGAGATGTTTAATGCGAAATACGTCACCACGGCCATGTCCTTGTCATGTATGGTGAATTGGGGATGTAACTTTGTTGTAGGACTTGTTTTTCCATTTTTGAACGAGTATCTTGGACCATACTCATTTGCTCCTTTCGCATTTGTTATTCTTTTGGCATTTATATTTGCACTATTTTGGTTGCCAGAAACTCAAGGCCTCACACCAGAAGAACTTCAAGATGCGCTTGTGAAAAAGAATTCATCGACATACACTAGTATATCAGTAGATATGACACAATCGAATCCTTTAGATTTGGAGTGGCGAAGAGCGATGGAACAAATTCGTAAAGATGAAGAAGACGCGATGAAGTCTGGACAATATAGTAAGTGTTGATTCGTGCTAATAGCTCATTTCGAATCCACCTTATAAATTTTGCCTGATCACTTAGTATGAAGACTTTGGATTTCAACCTATAAAGCACTAAAAGGTTTACATATACATACTTAGGGGGTCATGTCGATAAGATATAAGTCTTAAATAAGTAAGATAGTCTTGCTGGAGTTTAATTCTCGCGCTCGTTCGACCTTAACTCTATATAATTGATTCTTCTACGATCACCACTTCAGTCTTTCTGGTTGTCTAAGCCTATGACATAGTCGCATGGAGACTCTCGAGATGGTTATCTCTTTTTGTGGTGTCACTCTTCAATGTCTATTTCCATATGCAGAATCTTGAAAGCGTTGACTCCCACGGTTCGTCTATTAAACGGGATTTAAATATCTTCATTCGAATGTCCGAATGGCCCAGTGAAAAGCAATTTCTTTTAAAAATTTTTAAAAAAATATGTCAAACCAGTCGTGGGATAATGTAACAGTACTAATCAAGTACAATGTGTTCAGCACAAACGATTGTTACCCATCATCGATGAATCCTGCAAACTTTCCCAATTGGCTTTTGCCTCTTACTGTAGAGGAACAATCTTTACTCGACTTGTATGACAAAGTCAAGGCATGGGAGCGTGAGGCTAAGATTGGTGCCTCCATGGCTGCCAAAGCTAAACTCCTCGGTGAGCGAGGGGATCCATTATCAGCCAATGTATCAAGTGAGGGCATCAACAAGGGTGAAAAAGATCAAACCGTCGATAATGCAGAGGATCTAAATGAGAAATCAAATGAACGAGATGAGGATGATCACAGGAGTGAATATCATACCACCAATACCACGATCACAATAAAGCACGAAGAACCAGACTCTGATTCAGTGAAGCAGCAGCAACAGGAGGAAATTCGTCGTCGACAAAATGCAAAATTAGAATCTTTAAGATTAGAGCATGATGCAGCCTTAAAGAGAAAGGAAGAAGATGAAGCTGCTGCAAAAGCGGAAGAAGAGATGAGGCAAAAATTATTGAGGACTGTAGACCATGAATCACTCCACAGTACCAATTTAGGACCGGTGCTTAAGAAAAAACAACGAACTTTGGATGGAAATGAAACTACTGACACAATTCTGCCAGAGAAAGTGGTTGATACAGTTACTGAGAAAGAAAGTGATCCCTTTGGAACTTCATTAAAGAGGAAGAAGCAAAGAGCTGACGATAACACAGAACCTGAGACTTTGACTTCATCAGTTCATCCTTTCAAAAGCACTAACCCTCTTCATGATTTACGTAGAGCTCTAGATAAAGATGATATGCATGATTCTGGTACGTTTGTTTTGCGCTATTTACAAATCAATATGACAGACTGTATACGAATATGATACGTTTTCCTCAATTTGTTGCATCGCAGGGACATTCATTTTTCCAGACACAAAGCTCAGCGCAAATCTTACATGGTCACCTCCGCCTAAAGCATCAAACCCTCAAGATGGCTGTTTATTTCTTCCTTTATTTAACAACGATACCAATACAGATCCTGATCGACCTACCATGAACACAATTGCAATAAAATTTGTGGCTCCCTCCGATTCAAAAAGATTTAGTTTTAACATTACTACTCCCGATAACGACAATTACAAGAAAGTTCTGTTTCATTTCAACCCTAGACAATTTCAAAAAGGTGGTATGCTTGTGATGAACCATAAAGCTGATGGGTTTTGGGGTCAAGCTATCACCGTGCCTTTGGCACTCTTACCGATTATGTTTGGTGAGCCCGTCAGTGTTGTGATACAAATAACAAACATAGGCTTTGACGTGTTCATACAAGAACAGCATTGCGCAAGAATGGAACATCGAACACCTCTTAAGGTCGGTCCATTGATTTTGCAGTTCCCCAGTACTGATGACTATGGAGCGCCTGAAAATATTACTGTGTGTAAAGTTTGGTTCGGTCATAAAGAAACTATGGCCACTGGAGATTTGTCTGATGTATTTGGCGTGGACTTAAATGTCGAGCATCCGAAGAAACTATTTGTCCGAGGACTCACTCGTATTCTGACCGATTCAGAGGTAGAATCACGTCGAGCTGAATTAGAAAGAGCTTTCAAAAAGTACGGTGGAGCGCTGGGTGTAAAAGTTACTGTGTCGAAAAATACTACTTTCGCATTTGTAGAAGTTGAAACGGAGAAGCTTGCTAATCTTGCACTATCTGAGATGTCAGATCAATTTACTATGAGTAAGGCGCGTCGAAGTCGTCGTGAAGATTCTGTTGTTGAAAATACAGCTCGCGCCTCGGCAGATTCATGGGATTAACTGCAACGATATCAACATGATATAAATCCAGAGCAAGAAGGTAAATAACGAGATATAAAGATGTATGTAAATAATTCAATGCCGGAACCACATTCGTGCTTGGTTAATACGCTGAAGTAGTCACTATGTACTTTACCCACGATTACAGTATGTATGATGCATACGACAACGTAGCAAAGCTACATACATACGCTATTGTCACTCCATTCTCTTCCACGTGTCACGGCTACCTTTCGGGCACATCATCAAATTTTTAGCCATCATTTTCGAAGGATCTCTTCAAAAATACAATATTCAAATCATAATCGCAATTTATATTCTGATTTTTCTTAACTTATACTCAGTGATGAAGTTTAGCCCTTTAGCTCTGTCTGCGACGTTGTTGATTGCAATCAACTTATGGGGTGGAACTCCAGGTGAGTAAACGGTTTCGAAGTGTATTAGGCAAAAATAAACACCATACGCATTTTCTGAATGCCTATTTTGAAACTAAACACGTAATAGGTTTTGTTGGAGCTGATGTGGCGCCTGTATCCGATAGTACCTCCGTCCCTGAAGCGGCTATTACAGCTGAAAAGTTTGAATTCCAGGCGGAAGTACATAAGGTTCTAGATATCGTGGTCAACTCACTCTACACAAACAAAGATGTCTTTTTGCGTGAGCTCATTTCAAACGCATCTGATGCATTGGATAAAATACGCTTTCTATCTATTACAAAACCGGAGCTTTTGGATAGTAAAAAGGAACTTGAAATACGAATTTCATATGATGCAGAATCGAACTCGCTGACTATTTCGGACTCCGGCATTGGTATGACCAAGGAGGATTTGGTTCAAAATCTTGGAACTGTTGCCAGAAGTGGTACCACGAAATTCATGCAATCTGTAAAAGAGTCATCGGGTGATATCAACCAGATTGGTATGTTTGGTGTTGGTTTCTACAGTGCATTTTTGGTTGCGGACAAAGTTCGGGTTGCATCAAAGCATCCCGATGATCCTGTACAACATGTGTGGGAGAGTTCAAACGGTAGCAGCTCATTCACTGTGGCTGAAGATCCTCGGGGAAACACATTGAATCGTGGAACTGAGATCACTCTTTCGCTCAAAGATGATGCTTCAGAGTATGTTTACGTTATCTTTTCCCTCTATTTTTTATTTTATAGTTGGTTTCTCTTACCAGTTTACTTCTGATTTCATTTTGCACACAACAATTAAGATATCTTAATGACGTTAAACTCAAGGATCTTGTTCATCACTACTCTGAATTCATCACGCATCCCATATTTTTACTGACAACCGAGAAGACTCAAGTACCAGATGAAGATGAGGTTATTGATACTGAGAAGAGTGATGATCCTGAAGTCGACGAGTTTGACCGTGAAGATGTTGCAGAAAAAACTCCCAAAATGAAAGATGTCGTCACTCAATCTTGGAATAAAGTAAACGCTGAAGGTGCCATCTGGACTCGACCTAAAGATCAAATCAGTGATGAAGAATACCAGTCATTTTATCGAGAGGTGATTTCCAAAGGAGGAACAAATGCAACAACATGGAGCCACTTTGATGCAGAAGGAAATATAAACTTCAAGTCTCTTGTGTATCTTCCTGAAGAAATTCCGTTTGAGCTACGTCAGGGAAACTTTGACGCTGTCAAAAATGGAATGAAACTATATGTTAGACGCGTATTAATTTCTGATAGCTTCGAATTATTACCTCGCTACATGGCGATGGTCAAAGGTGTAGTTGACTCGGATGACTTACCTCTTAATGTGAATCGCGAAACTCTTCAGGAGAGTAAGATTATTACTATTATTCGCAAAAAAGTTGTTCGGAAAGTATTGGATTTGATTACTAAGTTTGCTGGAGAAGAAAGCGCCGCTGATGCTGATAAGGAAGTTGAAATTGATGCAGAGGGCAACGTCATCGATAATAAAAAGTCTGATAAGGATGCTTCAAAAAGTCCTTATGCAAGCTGGTTCGAGAAGTTTGGTCGTAAGTTTATCTTCTTCTCATAGAATCGACCGTTCAATACCATGTCTCAAACCCTTTCCCAACGTTCATTGCTTTCCCATTATGTTTAGCATCTTTGAAGATGGGTATCATTGATGATCCTTCAAACCAGAAACGAATCGCAAAGCTGCTACGATTTAATTCAAACAAAGGAACTTTCATTGGTTTCGATGATTACGTCGCTCGCATGAAAGACTGGCAAAAGCAAATTTACTACATAGCCGGACAGAAACAAAGTGACCTTGAGTCGAGTCCTTTTATGGAAAAGTTTGTTGAGAAAGATGTTGAAGTCTTGTATCTAACTGACCCGGCTGATGAATATGTAAGTGCTACTTGATTGGAATTTTTCATTCACTTACTTCTTTCGACGAATCTTACATTTCTCATATGCTTTCTCTTTTTCGTCGTTGTGTTGAACGGGGTGAAGGTAATGCAACACTTGAGAGATTGGGAAGGAAAGAAACTTACATCAATCACGACAGAATCTGTAAGCCTTGATGATGGTGATAAAGACAAAACACAACGACTCAAAGCCGCGTACGAAGAAAAGTTCAAGCCATTAGTCAAGTTCTTCAACCAATTCTACACACCCCACGTAATGAGCGTTAAAGTTTCGCAACGTCTAGGATCATCGCCGGCTATTGTAAGCTCTGGAGAATATGGGGCATCGGCAAACCAAGCAAAGATACTCAGCTACCAAGCCTTCAAACATGGCGGTCCTGATTATTCCGCACAATCCTATAAAACTCTTGAAATCAATCCTCGCCATCCCTTCATTGTGAAACTACTTAGTGATATTCCATCCGATGTGAATTCAGTTCCCCTCGAGCTCAAAGACACATTGTGGAATCTTTTGGATATGGCATTAGTCAATGGGGGGTATGATATTCGTGATCCTAAAGCCTACACTAAGAGAATGATGAGAACAATCCAAGACGATTTGGATGTAGATTCTATGGTGTTGGAGCCTGAAATCGATGTTCCCATCAAAGATAACGCACCGCCTGAAGTGGAACTTGGCGAGAATGATGAAATTAACGTACAGGATTTTGAAGATTTAGATTAGTTGATCATGATAATCATCAGTGGGATTGATTGTAAAGAAATAAGATATATATATATACATTTTGCTATATAATCTCTCTGCCAATATATGGAGAATCGCTGAAGTCATCTACTTCTACAGTGAATAATATACCAACGGGGGCAGCGATTGGTCTTTCGGCAGGAACTAGGTTTATCATGTCCTATGGTTCAGCAAATTGCCCTTTCATGATAAATACATAGAACGATTATCGCGTTTTCTTGTCTATCTGCCCCTCCGAATCGACAAGGCCGAGGAAGTACTTGTACTTACTTATAGTAGTATTCAGTGCATTCATACAAGCAGTGGAATGGGAAATGTTTGTCATCCGAAATAAACATAAAAGCCAACGCATTTCTCGAATCAAATATGTGGTAAACGGAGAAATAATCTCTTCGAGTGATTTAATCTTAGGTAACCTTTCACCATAGGAGCCTTGGATAGGTACAAGATCGACGAAAATCATGCGCTCGACGATCTTGCATTTTTTCTTACGAGAGTTCGCATGGCAATAATGTCCCAACTCATTAAATATTGCTTGAAACCTGATAGATAACATCCGAAACCCGACTACAAGTCAGGGAAACATCCTCTACGTATATTTGTGGGGTATCTTAGGAGCAGAAAGTGTAACTATATACAATTCGGTAGAGTTTCATGTCTAAGCTTGTCATCGATGCTACCAACAAAATATTTCAATCTTCGTCAACGTTACATTTGACTTCTGCAGATGATTCTTATGAAAACTGTATTCCATTGTTGATGGAGGCTCTTAATCTGAAAAATTCAAAGAGTAGCATAATTTCGACGTCAGTGTCTTCTTGTCACGGTCATGGTGAGAATGAGAATATACCACTATTACCTACTCAATATTCACAGCTATACTATTGGGATTGTGGTCTTGCATGTGTACAAATGATTCTCCGTTGGGTAACCCATCATACCCATCAGAATCAAAGTGTAACATCGCGATTGGAATTAGAGATTCAGCAACAACGATGGATGCGAGAATTTGTAAATACACAGTCAATATGGACGATTGATTTGTATGTCTTACTGCATGCTATCTTTGATCCATCATTTCCTCATTCCTTGAATCAGAAGATCCTTTTACAAGAAGTTTTTCCATCCACGAATGTCAAAGTTTCCATGGTTTACTTTTCTGATCATTGTGGAGTACGTGAATCCTATGGTGCATGTGAATATTATCGGGATCAATTGCAAGAGGATACCATTCGTGTCCGGAATCTTTTTGACATGGCATACAGGTTGGGCTGGAATATATTTCAAACAGATCGTTCCTCCAGAAGCAATGCAAAAGCTTTATCTTTAGATATACCTACATTGATTCACTTTATATCACGACCTGATTGCGTTGCCATTGCATTAGTCAATCAATATCTTTGGTCTCCATCGTTGTCGGTGGATGGTGATAATGCCTTTTCAAAGTCCGAGAATCAAACATACTCTTCTCCTCAAACCGTACACAATGATGTGGATGATACCAAGATTAGCAATAATATCAATTATACCGGTCACTACATTCTAATAGTTGGAATAACCTACGATATTCGTTCTTCCAGAAATTTAAAGCAACATAGGTTCGGATGGAATAGTACCGATCAATATCCCTACGGTCTAGTCGTTCGAGATCCAGGTGTCCATAAAAATGAAGATAGTACAGACATAATTGTATCAGTAGAAATGTTTGAATCATGTTGGAAGTCAACTGGGACAGACTCAGATATTATCCTAATATCACGGTCTCTTGATTTTTCAATACCTCACTCAACAGCTTGTGTAGATTGAGTATTGACGATGATCGACTCATCTTTGAAAGAAAGGATATTTATCTTTTTGCTACCACCTTTTCTTAATGTGTTGTATTGTATGTATATACTTTTGCTTTTTTTGGATGAGACGACGAGTCCTCAATATGATCTGGTGTTGTGAAATAATCATGTCAGATACTACTGTGCACTACATGCTTTCAGTTCCAATTAATAGATTATATAATTACACGAATATCCTCTATCGCCATTCTCTCTCTTATATTACTTTAGTTTTACTCAAAATCTACAAAACAACATAACTGCATTTACAACCGAGATAATCCCGGAAAGATGGTAGCATCCCAAAATCTTAAAAATGATTGTACGATGACAAGTTGGTTCACTATCAGTCAACTAATTGTTAGTTGCAAATCCCATCTTAAAAATAATTGACTGTCGATTGTAAATCAATCCTTTTTTAGCATAACTTTGTAGAACTTCATTCGCTTCATCGCTCAATATACCCCTGGTAACTTCAATGCCACTTCTTTGTAAGTGTTCATAGCTTTCGGGAAATACAGGTCCTTCATCAAATCCTTTAAAAAGAAGAATATCACATGAGAATTCAAATTTTATTTGATGAAAAGAGACACATTGGAAGAGAGCTGGAGAATACATAATAGAAATTGAGCTTGTTGTCTTTTTTACCTATCGCAGATGCTTGATCTTTCGTTGCTGCACAAACCAGTCGAGCTACACCTGACCATAATATAGCACCTAAGCACATGGCACAAGGTTCTGTGGAGGTAAAGAGTTCAAACCTTCGAATAATCATCTCCCCAGTATCTGAATCAACACGCGGTATTTGCAAAGTAAATAAACCCATTTTCTTTTGAGCCATCTGTATAGCAACTGTTTCTCCATGTAATGTAGAGTTAGCCAACGGTACCACTCGATTCATTCCAAGAGCAATGAGTGCAGCCTCGCCCGTTTCTACATCGCGTTCAAAGATTGCACAACCAAATGGTCCGCCTGTGTCAAAGAGAGAACGAGAGTTGTTAGAAAACATACGGTTGTGTTAGCCAGAGTGAATGTCCGATGATCTCCCTGTATATGAATTGTAATGTCCTTACCAGTTTGTTCCTCAACATTTCGAGCCGAAATGTAAATTGCCACTGCCATCATTTCTTCATCTTCTTTATAACAGCGTGAGAAATATTTAGAAGTTCTTTCATCATCGACCCAACTAGGTAAAGTAACCACTACACTATTTATTAATAAAAAAATTGCAAAAGGAAGTTTTGTATTGCATTATCATGTCAGATGGTACATCTCCATTAGCCATCCTACAAACCTGTCTACTTCGCGGCATACTCTCCGACCTATCTCAGTATCTGAGTCATCTTTAGTTGTTATATCTTCAACCATCTTATTGTATGCTCTTCTGTACTGGTATATTGTAAAACGAGCACACGTGTGAAATGACATGTACATTTCCTTTCGTATGTCTCTCACACGGTAGTATGACAAGAATTTATAAATATTATTTTTTCCAATGTTATGATAAACTTTCGGGCATGTGGCGCAGTTGGGAGCGCATTCGATTCGCATTCGAAAGGTCTCCGGTTCGATCCCGGACATGTCCAATTTTTCAATTTTTTACCCTCTAGTATTTACAGTATTGTGCGAATTAAATAAAGCTTTCTTTAGCTGCCTTATCTATACCGTAGTACATTTCTGTTAATAACGCATCAGCATCTCTTCATTGATTGATTAATGATGCTACCGTGATTTGCAGCCAACCTCACAGCTCAGTGTACCCGTCAAAGTCGACGCGTCACGTTGAATTATCGACCTTTGGGTACTTCCGCTACTAGCTTCATCACAAAGGGTGGAGATACTCGGTATGAACCC
>Ga0169931_10010566_pt1 | contig 13143 bp, 16 predicted proteins | sample Kivu_15m_20L_FD_129675 | JGI IMG/M metagenome (GOLD analysis project Ga0169931, IMG submission 129675) | Freshwater microbial communities from Lake Kivu, Western Province, Rwanda to study Microbial Dark Matter (Phase II) - Kivu_15m_20L... | ecosystem: Environmental > Aquatic > Freshwater > Lake...
AAAGAAGGAAGACGAAAAGGACAAACCCAGCACATGGGACACATTATTCAAGGGATTCATGGATGTCACCAACGGATGGAAAAAAGTTGTCGATGCTTTCCACACTGGAAGAACAACCGAAATAGTTGAAAAACTTAAAGGTGAAGGTTTCGAAAAATTCTATCAAGACGCTCAAGTACAAATCACCACTGGAATTAAAGAAGAATATTTTGATAGATTTACTGAGATCCTTTTAGGTAGAATTAAAGTACCCGAAGGAAGACAAGACGACATCCAAGGAGCCCTCGAAGTTGCCAGATTCGCTGACAGACAAATGTGGAGCGCTTTTAACACCTTGTTCAACGTCGATGATGGAGGAAACGTTAAATTCGCTTCAATTATCGTTAATAGAAATGAAAAGAATGGAAAAGATGTCTATGACTTTGTATTCACAGATTTGAAGAGTACTTTCAAACTTGCACCCGATGTTACCGTTGTTAACAAAAAATTAGTTGTTCTTGGAGGAATTTGGACCGATAACGAAATCGTTTACCAAAAAAATCCTAAAACATTGACTACTGATGACATCGAAGTTGTCATGAGCTTCTTCCAAATCATTACCTTCAAATGCTTTGCAAACCACTTCGGTGTTAAATTGGAATTCCCAAAACTCTAAATAGGAAAAAGAACAGGAACATTATAATATTTATTTTTTAAAATTTAATCTTAAATTTTAAGAACACTAAGAATCATAATGTATTTACATATTTTATATTTTTATTCTATATTTCCCTTAAAGTAAAGGTGGTATTTTTTATTAATTAACCTTGACAATATTAAAATAATTAAGTTGTTTATACTTAATTTTCATAAGCCAAAATTATGTAAAAGTATTTCTTATTTAACTAATTTCAATTTCAGTTACAAAATTTTTAACTGATAAATAAATAAAAATTTTTCTGTAGAGTTTATGATTCAACGGGATTCCTCCCCACCCCTCCCAAAATTTTAAAAAACTACCTTAATTTATATATTTAAATTTTGTTTTATATATATTTTAATATGGAAATTTTTCAAAATATCTAAATTAAATTTATTCAAAAATATAAAAATTCAAGGTTTAAATATAGATTGATTAATTCATTAAATAGGCATCAATTAGGAGGCAAATACAATTAGCCAAATTGATTTACTTTTCTGTTTGGAGAAAGAAACTCCAACATGTTTAAAATTAGGGTTAAGAATGTTCTCCCTTCGTTTTCCGTTAAAAATTTTATTGTCATCGACAACTTGGAGTAACATACTAGTTTCAGCGTTATCACTTCCTACATCGATGTTAATGAAGTACGAGGAATATTTATCCCCATTGTCGACTTTTAAACTTTTCAAGATAGTTTCTTGCCATAATTTGTCCTTCAGGTCGAAATTTTCTGGAACAGGCACTGAAATGTCTTCTCTTAATTCCAGAGGGGATGCAGCTACTCTCTCTTTTAATTGGTTAGCAACAGAATTAAAATGATCAACACCTCTGTTCAAACCAAGCTTAGTTCCGTCCTTTTCGAAAATAATTTTTGAATCCTCGACTTTGATGAAATTAACTAATTCACTTATTTTTTCTGCATATAGGGCTGGATTAGTTCTTATTCCATTAATAGCTTCAAACATTTCATTTGTATTTTTCTTTGGGTCTACTTTTTTCTTCTTAACTACTTTTTTCTTTGCAATTGATGATTGGTCTTTGATTTCCTCAAATGTGTTATTAACTTTGCTCTTTTAAATTTTAAATTAAAATATTGTACTTGCACTTCCTCCACAGGTTTTTCTTTTTCACTCTCTTTCTCTATTGGGCTGGTATTTTCATTCTTTTCTACTACCACTACAGGGATACGTTCCAGTCCTACTAGAGATTTCCTAGGACCTGTTTCGAGCACCATGTTACTCTTTTCTTCCGACTTCGTGCATTGACATCCCATTTTAAATTATATAAAATTAAATGGGAAAAGATTTAATACAAATACAAAGTTTAATAATTTATTTTTATTAAATTTAAATAAATACAAATTTGAATTTGTTTATGTTTTAGTTTTTCTAAGTAAGAAAATACACAATTATGAGACTCATAAGGGCTTGTAATTTCTAAAAAATGATTTAAATCTAAAAAATTAAATGAGACAATTAAATTATGACATTCTATTCTATTTTAAATTTTATCAATTATTTTTAACTAATATCAATGAATGAATGCACATACGAAGCTATAAAAAATTTAACTTTATCTGATGCATGTGAATATGCGAAAAATTGTGATTCTGAGTATATTAATTTTTATGCAATTCATTACTGCCTGTTTGATCAAAAACATTATTTCTCAATACCTTTTCTGATAATTTTTTTATTGATTGCTTTTTATTTGCTATCAGATACTAGTAACAGATACCTTTCTTCCGCCCTTACAATATTATCAGACAAACTAAAAATGAGTCAAAATTTAGCAGGTGTCACATTACTTGCACTAGGGAACGGTGCCCCGGATGTAATTTCAGGAATCGTAGCTAGCAAAGGGACACTAATGTTTACACTCGGGTCGCTGATGGCTGGAGGAGTTTTCGTGACATGTATAGTTTTTTCATCTGTTATTTTATTTTCTGAAAAGGTTCAGTTGACTAGGGAATTGTTTGTTAGAGATATCTTATTATACATATTAGCAATTATTTTCCTTCTTCTATTTTCTTTTAATAAACAAATAAACATTTATCATGCAATAGGATTTTTCTCTCTTTATATTATGTAAAATAAAAATTTTAATTAACATAGAAATGTAGTAGTTGCTTTGATTCAAGATATAAAATCAAAAAAGTTAAAAGAAAAGAAAAAGAAAATTCGCATAGAAACTAATAAAAATCAAGAAAAAGACGAAAAACAAGAAGAAATTGTTAACAAAAGAAACAGCACAGCTGAGGAAGGGAATATTTCAGTTTCTGGAATACCTGAAAGCCCTAGTGACAGTGAATCAGTAAACACTGAGGCTAGAGAATGTGAAACAATATCTAGAGCTTTAACATTAAAAGTTAAAAATCATTTTAAGAATCCTATTACAAAAGTTGAAGATCAAATAAAAATTCATCGAACAGACATTGAAAATGAAAAGGAGTTTGATGTATCCCATGAATTTGAATCAGAACCTAAACAAAACATTGAAATGAGTCAAATCGAAAATAATATAATTGATCTGTTGAAAGATGATCATTTTTACAAAGAAGAAAATTCTCAAGAAAATAAAATTCCAGTTTCCCAAATAAGATACAGAAAAAAAAGAAGTCAGTTAGCTATAAATCTTTCTGCATCAATCGATTCCATAAAATATAGATTGAAAAGAAATTATTTTGGACAAAATCAAAGGTTAGAATTTTCTTTATTTATATAATAGTAAATGGGAAGACAAAGGATTTCTGGAGAAAATATTTTACGTTTTAATAGAATTTCCTTTGACGTATTTAAGAGATATTACTATTCCTGGAGTAGAATTGGAAAAATGGAGAAGGATTTTATTTATTTTGTCTCCACTTTCATCAGTCTTGTTTGTATTCTTAATCACAAACAGTAAATATTATCTTATAAATATTATTAGACATTCATTTAATTATTGATTATTGGAAGATATCAATAGGAGTGCTAGTTTTCCTGCTATTCCTTTCATTCATTATATCTAAATATACATATAGAAATAGAATACCTAAATGCATTATCCTTTTGTGCTTATTTTCCTTTGTGATGTCTATTCTATGGATTTGGGCAATAGCCAACATACTTGTCGATATTCTAAGAACACTTGGGGTCATCTACCCAATACCCCCAACTTTTCTCGCAATGACTCTACTCAGTGTAGGTAATTCACTCCCAGATTTAAATTTAAACTGCGCACTGGCAAAATCAGGTTACGGTGAAATGGGAATTGCTGGTTCTATTGCAGGGCCTTTATTTAATTTGTTGATAGGTTTGGGGACCTCCTTAATCATTAAAACTTACAAACAAGGAATAATCGAGTTCTACTTCTTTGATGCAGCCTCTCAAACTATAGTCATTGCCGGATCAGTTTTAGGCCTCAACTTGATTAGGCTTCTCATTCAGTCGATAATTTTGAAATTTAACATGGGTAAATCAGTCTCCTATATAGGATATTCATTTTATGTTATATTTATTGTTGGGATATCTGTTTTTACATTCTTCCCGATGGGAAAAAATTAATAATATATAAAATACAATCTCGAAATTAGAATATTAACAATATCCTTAAACTAGGTTTTTGAGATATAATAATTTTTTTTACAGATGTTATTAAATATAGTATTAAATATTTGAAAAAGCTGAAATTCTATTTAAAATTTTGTAGTGATCACATACATCTCTTCTATCATTTAGAGATGAAATAATTTATAATACAGACCCATCTATTCACTAAATCGTCGTTTTCTGATGCTAGAATAATAAATTTTGGATTATTCAGAACCTCTTCATCTATATGGTTAGATATATTACATATATAATCAAACTAGTTATTAGTATACATACCTATGAGTTGATTTTCTTTTCTATTTTCTCTAACATCATCTTTATTCTCTTTCTTTCTCTTTTTCATCTTAATCAAATTTTCATTTACTCCATCTTCCATGTCTTTATCTCTCAATTTATTATTAAACGCTTCTTTTTCATTTGACTCTACGCAAGTTTCTAAAAATATAAATAATTATTTGATTAAAATACTATTGCAATTATCTTTCCCATATTTTGAAAATTCTTCTCTTGCGTAATTTTCGTTTAACTCCACATAAAAATTGAAAAGTTTCTTTTTATTAGAAGTGGTCATATTGAACCGATTTGAATCAAGGATATGAAAAATAGGAACCCTTGTGATAGGGTTTTGTAACATAAGAAAAGCCTCTTTAGACCTAAAAATTCTAAAAATGAAAGTAATGATAAATTATAATGCGTACTTAAATTGAGCTTTTGTCAAGACACAAAACTTAGATGAATATAGTTGACCTTGTTTCTTATACATCTTGTTATAAGTATATTTCATTAATTCTGACTGATATAGGACGTCATCTATTGGAAATAAACAAATTTATATTCTTTAATTTAGAATATACCATAGTCACAGTTAATTAAAACATTCTCAGATACAATTGAAAATATCGAAACATCTTTCCATGCATCTAGATTATCTTTCTGAAAATTACTCTTTTTAATATTGGATACATATGAATTATCCCCCCTACACTTTTTATCGATACTCTTGTAATTGTAAAAATTACCACTTTTTGTTAACGGGTTTAAATTTTGTGGCAGATTGTTTTGGTCTATTGCTAAAATTTTTAAATTATATAAAAACTGCTTACATATGTTCAAATTAGAATTTAAGTTATTCCCGTAGTCGTTGCTTTTCATTTTTAATTTTAGTTTGGTATCCTTGCTTTGATAATTTTCATCTACAGCTTTTAATTCACACTCTTGCTCTTTGCTGAAGGAGACATAATCTATTTTGCTTATATTTATTAAATCCATTTTATTATCGTACGAAATGAGTTTTTCTTTTTCTTCTAAACCTCCACCTGCAATTAATTTATTGGGAATTTTAGAAAATTTTTGAGTTTTGTTGTTTTGTATGAAATTCGATGACTCGTTTTTATTATTTTCTCTTTTTCTACTATCAATTGAATTTTCAAAGTTTTCCAGGTGCTCTGCTTTATCGAAGAGAGGATAATCCTCCTTGACATAATTTGTACCAGATATTGGAGGAATTTTCGACTGTTCTTTGCTTTCAGAATTTTGTTTAGAATATTGTGAAATATTTTGTGACGAAATAACTTCTGACTCCCTATGTTCTATGTCTTCTGATTCTGATTTTGAGTCAATAGATTGATTCGATTTAAATTTGTTAATTTCAAAGTTACTTAATATTGTTACTTCTCCTGAATTTTTATTTTTATTTAGAAAAGTATCAGGGTCTTTGATTACAATTATATCTTTATTTGAGGATTTGATGTTTTTACAAATATCTTCTTTCAAATTGCTTCCCTTTTCATGATTGCTAGGTAATCTATTAACTTCAGGTTGGATTTCCATTTCTTTATCTTTGTCATCCCTACATGTTCTACACTGAGCACTTCCCATTTAATATTTATTTTTTTAACTTTTGATAAAATTTAATGTGACTTAACGCTAATTAATTTGATTATGATCAGAATTACCTAATAATATAATTACTATAATTGAAATAGTAATAATTTATTTATGAGAACACTTTCTTATATTGTTAAAGTTCTTTACTATTGATTATAAATATGTTCTTAAAATATTGAAATGTAATTCTTTTGATTTAAAATTCAAAAAATTATTTCGGATAAACATTTATAACTAATTTTTATTTTATTTTATTTTTATGACCAACAAAATATTATTCGATATTTCAAATATAATTAGAAAATAACATTTATTTTCATTCATATATGTTTAGGAAAATATCAGGAAATCCAGTAGATGTTCTTAAAAGGAAGCAAAATGTCTTCAAAATTATGAAGAAAAATTTTTCGTATTAATACTAAATAAAAATTTAGAATTATTGGGATTGACCTAGGAACAACTAATTCATGCGTGGCTATTATGGAAGGACAGAACCCAAAAGTAATAGAAAATGCTGAAGGTATGAGGACAACTCCATCAGTGGTGGCATTCTTAGAAGATGGCTCTAGGATTGTCGGCATTTCTGCAAAAAGACAAGCAGTCACAAATTCTCACAACACCTTCTACGCTACGAAGAGACTCATTGGAAGACGATTCGATGATCCAGATACTCAAAAGGACATTAAACACCTTTCTTACAAAGTTGTAAGAGCACCAAACGGGGATGCATGGGTAGAAACATCAAACAAGCAACAATTTTCACCTTCTCAAATTGGAGCTTTTGTTTTGATGAAAATGAAAGAAACAGCAGAGGCCTATCTTGGTAAACCTGTTAAAGAAGCTATAGTCACAGTTCCTGCTTATTTCAATGATGCTCAAAGACAAGCAACAAAAGATGCAGGAAGAATTGCTGGTTTAGAAGTAAAGAGAATTATTAATGAACCTACTGCAGCTTCACTCGCTTATGGGATGGAAAGAGCCGATAATAAAATCATAGCAGTCTATGACTTAGGAGGAGGAACTTTTGATATTTCCATTCTAGAACTATCCAGTGGAGTTTTTGAAGTCAAGGCAACTAATGGAGACACCAGTCTTGGAGGTGAAGACTTTGATAATACATTTGCAAAATTTTTGATTGACCAGTTTAAAAAAGAAAGTGGGATCGATGTTTCCAATGATAGAATGGCTTTGCAAAGAATTAAAGAAGCTGCGGAAAAGGCAAAAATTGAGTTATCGTCAACCACCCAAACTGATGTAGACTTACCTTTTCTAACTGCGGACAAATCCGGACCTAAGCATTTTAAATACAAAATTACTCGAGCGAAATTTGAGTCTCTAATGGAGGAACTTCTTAATAAAACTCTGAAGCCATGTGAAAATTGTTTGAAAGATTCAGGGCTGGATAAATCAAAAATAGATGAAGTCTTGCTAGTAGGAGGAATGACCAGAATGCCTAAAGTTCAAGAACTTGTTAAGAAATTTTACGGAAAAGAGCCGAATAAAACTGTAAATCCTGATGAAGCTGTTGCAATAGGAGCTGCTATTCGAGGTGGAGTTCTCAGAGGGGAGGTTAAAGATTTGCTTCTACTAGATGTAACACCTCTCTCCCTAGGAATAGAAACTCTTGGAGGAGTTTTTACAAGAATCATCAATAGAAATACCACAATACCTACTAAAAAGTCGCAAATATTTTCAACCGCAGCAGATAATCAAACATCTGTCACTATTAAAGTTTTTCAAGGAGAAAGAGAAATGGCAAACGATAATAAGCTGCTCGGTCAATTCGATCTTACTGGAATGCCCATGGCTCCTAGAGGTGTACCACAAATTGAAGTAACTTTTGATATCGATGCTAACGGGATAGTTCACGTTTCTGCACAAGATAAGGCAACTAACAAACAAATGGGGATTACTATTAAATCATCTGGAGGCCTTTCTGAATCACAGATACAAGACATGTTGAAGCAAGCTGAAAAATTGAAAGCAGAAGATCAAAAGAAAAAGGTATATATAATAAAAACTATCTTTAAATAGGAATTGATTGAAATGAAAAATGAGGCTGAAAGTTTGGTCTATAACACCGAAAAACAGCTTAAAGAAAACGATGCTAAAATTCCTCAAGATGTAAAAGATAGAATTAGAGCTGATATTAACCAGATCAATGAAGCTATTAATTCTAATAATAATAAGGCATTGAAGAATGCTTTAGAATCCTTAAGAAATTCAGCGATGGAAATGGGGAGAGCAATTTATCAGCAGTCAGGTACGACGGGTGCAGATCAATCTGCCCAGCAAGGAGGAGGAGCAGACACTCAAGGTGGCAGTGGCGATCAAAATAAATAAATTACTAAAGATAGCTTAATATAATTAATATACTTTAAAATCAGCTATAAAAATATTACATTTCTATTGTTTTAAGAGACTTTAATTTCAATGGACAATCACACAATTAAATTTTAATATTTCCCTTATATTCCTAATTTAGAATTTTATTATATGATTTATTAAATATATTTTAATTTCATAAAACATAAACAAATAAACACAATTAATATTTTAAAGTATAAAATAAATGGTTGCTGAAGACACTCAAAAGCAGTTTTTATGGTCTAAGCCAATATTTAAGGACAGAAAGGAGGAAGGTAAAATATAGAATAATAAAATAATAAAATTTATCTTGTAGTCGAACACTTATATAACAGATACGAAAAATATATGTTAGAAGATGCTATCCCTCCTGAACCATCTAGAGATGAGGAATTGAAATATTTGAATTGGTTGGAAAAATCTTTTAGCGAAGATCCATTCATAACCCTACATCCTAAACTTTACAGCGCGGGTCCCTACAGACTATATTATAAATACCGTGTCCAAATGAAGAAGGAATACAGAAAAACATTTTTTAAAAACTTTATTTTGTCAGTCGGATTCACATGGCCTCTTATAGTTTAGTAATTTATAAATTTTTAAAATTAGTCTTGCCCAAAGGAGAAGATATCACCAATACACCGGGGTCCCCGCTACTTTCTTAAGAAAAAATCTCTTCACTCCCGATTATAAATTGCCTGATTCATATTACAACGAAACAATTAGAAATAAATTCAAATGGGGGATGCTTAAATACGGATTCCTCTTCGGATTTCTAGGGGCATATTTGACAACTGACAGTTCATATCTTGCAAATAACGATCTTAATACTAGACCCGATTTCAATCAAATGAGAATTTTGGTCCCTGAATCTCATATTCCTATTAAAGAGAAAAAGGTGTTTGATGCTCTTTATGGAAACTATTTCGGAATGAATTGGGAAGGGCAAAATACCAGTCTATGGAAGAGATTTGTTCATTATTTCTATCCATATAATAACTACAATCCTGATCAAAGATATTATGAACCTTACTTTGACTATAACAAGGACTATGTAACCGAAGATTTTAAAAATCATTACCACTTCAATATTTGAACAAATAATAGTCTATACATGGAATTAATAATTTAATTTCATTATATGAATAATTATTGAATACAATATATTTTAAAATAAAAGAGATGAATATTTATATTAATAGAATATAGCTATTATATTGAAAAAATTATTAATTAAGATTCATTAAATTCAATTTTAATTTAAACAAATTTTTATTAGTAGGATATGAATGACTAATTCTGAATGAGAATTTGGTTTAAATTTTCGTTCGTTTGTATCTACTGTTCTTCCATACTTTGTAGTATTTTGATTGCTTCCAGTAATAATAAAAATACAAAATTTCATCTTTCTTTTTTGTTTTTATCTAAATATATAAATTATGTTATGTCTTTATTTTACGATTTTAGGGTATAAATCGAAATTCTTTCCGAATTTACAGATGCAACATTCGAATAAAGCTATTTCATAAGGGGACCAAGTTTCCCAAATAAATTTCTGGCGCAACGGATTGACCAATAAATCTAAAGAGCTAAATTTAAAAAGATTAGGATTTCCTGAATTATTGAAGCAGTTGAAGAGATTGTTATAAGGGATATTATTATTACTGTTTGGTTGTGTGTTTATATAATTTGATTTCTTTTCAGAGGATTTCAGGTTACCTGAATTATTTGCGTTGTTGGAATATTCATCTTCATTTGCTGGATCAACAATCGTAGAGTTGGAAAAATTATTATTAATATTGTAAGCATAATTGTTTAAATTGTTATTAAAGATACCTGCTTGTGAATTACTAGTCGAATTTGGATTAAACTCTTCGGGAGAAAAATAAGAATCATGCACCATGTCCAAATAGTTTTCAAATGTTGTTTTTACTTTGTTCCCTTGTTTAATTTCCGCATGCTCATGTAAAATTTTAAAAATTTTTGTATTGTTGAAATTCCTATCATCATTGTAATTTGAAATTTCATCGCAGTCTAATTTATCTTTTTCTTTGACAGATACAGTTTTAATTCCAGGAAGTGTAGTACAACTCGCATGTTGAGAAATCATATTAGACAGTGAAATATTGTTGCTTACAATTTGAGCCTGGACTTGAGGAGTAGAATTATTTGAATTGTTCAATTGATTAGGATTGGCTTGATTATATATCACACTATTACTAGGTTGAGAATTTGTAATCATGTTGTGATTTCTATCTAAAATAATTGACATATTAATTATGTTACTTTGCTTAGATGCTGAAAAATTTCCAAGGTTCTCATTATTATTGTCACTTTTTCTCTTTTTGAATAAGAGTCTGGGACTATTTTCTCCTTTTTGGAAATCATATTCACTGTAATTAATATTAATTTTATTTTTATATTTCAGAATCAATTCGAAATACGAAAGATGCTTTTTATGATCAGCTTTAGAATTAGAAATATTATTGGCACATGACTTCTCGGGAGTAATGTCACTTGGGTTCAAACATTCGAAGTTGTTTGAAAACTCCTCCTTGTTTTCGACGTTCATAAATTTATCTATAATTAAATATATTTTATCATTAATATGTCAGTGACTTTACACACGACCCATGGAGACCTGAAAATTGAAATTTTCTGTGATGCGGTACCCAAAACAGCGAAAAATTTTTTAGCTCTTTGCGCAATGGGAGCTTATGATAATACAATTTTTCATAGAAACATAAAGAATTTCATAATTCAGGGTGGGGACCCTACTGGGACTGGCAAGGGCGGAGATTCAATTTATGGTGGTAATTTTGAAGATGAGATAGTGAGCACTTTGCAAAATGATAGGAGAGGAATTTTATCGTCGGCCAATTCAGGGCCTAATACGAATGCTTCTCAATTTTTTATAACATATTCTAAACAAAATCATTTAAATGGTATTTATACGATATTTGGAAAAGTGATAGATGGTTTTGAGACTTTGGATGCTATGGAAAGAGAACCGGTAGGGAAAAATAACAAACCAATTAATGAAATAAAGATATATTCAGTTAGCATTCATAGTAATCCAATCGCCGAACGTGAGAAATAGATATGGGGAAAATCTAAATATATTAGTAAAATTATATGAATGAGAATATTATTCAAATTTGTATAAAATTCAAAAATAATAATCTAACAATTTATGATTTATGTACACTTATCACCTTTATCGTAAAAATTATAGGAAAGAAAAAATTTATTAAATAATATAAACATTTCATTTTTATTGAGAAATATGATAATAAGTAAATTCAAAAATTATTTGAATTCATTCAACAATTTTTGTGTTTCTTTAAATCTATTAGCTATTCTTTGTATGATGCTATCTGTATCTTCAATATCGTTCATAATCTTATTAGGCTGTTTAAGAATGTTCATATTATTGGTTATGTATGACTCTTTTATTATAGGTTTATGACCAGGATGGTTATGATAATAACTATTACTATAATTATTACTATAATTTTTATTCATGCTATTGTTATTGTTGTAATTATTCTCTGATTTATAATTTTTCATGTTTATATTTTCCTTCCTCGTTATACTTTTCTCTTCATTTATCATACCTTCTGCTTTACTTAACAACTGGTTTTGAAAATTATTATTATGATCATCTGCAAAGCTGAAGATATGCTCATTATCTTCATTTGTATTGTTTAAATTATTCGAAGTCGATTCATGTATCACATTCAAAGCATTCAGATTTCTATTGGAATTCGTAAGATGAGGAGTGGCTGAAGAATTTTTTGTTTCCAGAATGCTCACCCTGTTTTTAATTATTGTCATTTCTGCTTCCAATTTTTCAACGCGATTTTCAATATTCGTTTTAAACTCATCAACTTTACAGGTCATGTCCTTTACAGAATTAGCTAAGGAGTTAATTATTTCTATTAAACTTGAAAATTCGATAAAAGAGTTTTTGTTTGCTGGAACATTACGGGATGGTTCTGGTAATCTACGATCGGTTTCTGAGTAATTAGTCTTTTGATTCGTGTTTGCTTGTGAAGATGGCTTATTTGAAATACCTTGAATGTCTTTATTCATTTCTTTTTCATTATTATCTCGCGGAAAATTGAATTCTTTGTGATTTGATATTTTTTCTTCTATTTCATTTTCGTCATGTTCTTCAAGATATAAATTTTCTTTGATATTTTTCTCTTTATTTTTATTAGAATTTGTATTTGCGTTTGGTTTTTGTTTATTTTTTAATTGAAGATGTTCCGTGTAATTTAAGATAAAATCTTCTTTATCTCTATCATCTAAATTATTTATCTGAAATTCATTTTCCTTTTGCTTTTCCTTTTCATTTTCAATGTCGTAATTTTCTCGGATTTCCGATTCTTTGTAGCGGTTGGAGTGAGTATAATTTTTGTTGATTTTAGAATTAATTTTCGAATTGAAATTCTTCATGTTAACATAATTATTATTTAAAATTTCATGTTTGTCATCTTTAGAAAAAATTTCATCCTTTTTTTCCTTGTCATGAAAGAATACATTCGGATTCTGAGTGTGAGTCTGATTTTCTCCTCTATAATTTAAAAATCTATCTAAGTTTTGATTAGCATC
>Ga0169931_10010567_pt1 | contig 13143 bp, 11 predicted proteins | sample Kivu_15m_20L_FD_129675 | JGI IMG/M metagenome (GOLD analysis project Ga0169931, IMG submission 129675) | Freshwater microbial communities from Lake Kivu, Western Province, Rwanda to study Microbial Dark Matter (Phase II) - Kivu_15m_20L... | ecosystem: Environmental > Aquatic > Freshwater > Lake...
CACCCGGCTCGGGTGGCGGCTGCGCGAGAGGATCTCCAGCACGCGCGCGGCGCAGTAGGTGGCGTCGTCGAAGCCGTACCAGCGCTCGCCGAAGAAGATGTGCCCGCTCATCTCGCCCGCGATCGGCGTGCCCAGCTCCTTCATGTGCGCCTTGATCAGCGAGTGCCCGGTCTTCCACATCAGCGGCACGCCGCCCGCGGCGCGGATGGCCGGCGCCAGGCGCTGGCTGCACTTGACGTCGTAGATGACCGTGGCGCCCGGGTGGCGCTGCAGCACGTCGGTGGCCAGCAGCATGAGCTGGCGGTCGGGGTAGATGATGTTCCCCTCCTTCGTCACCAGGCCCAGGCGGTCGCCGTCGCCGTCGAAGGCGATGCCCAGCTCGGCGTCGGTGGTCTTGACGGCGTGGATCAGGTCGGCCAGGTTCTCGGGCTTGCTCGGGTCCGGGTGGTGGTTGGGGAAGTCGCCGTCGACCTCGGAGTACAGCTCGCGCACCTCGCAGCCGAGCGCGCGCAGCACGCCGGGCGAGCTGGCCCCGGGGATGCCGTTGCCCGAGTCGACCACGATCTTCATCGGCCGCGCGAGCCTGCAGTCCCCGGCGATGCGCGCGGTGTACTCCGCGCGCACGTCCATGGCCGCCGTGCGCCCCGGGCCGCGGGCGTAGTCCTCGGCCTCGATGCGCCGGCGCAGGGCCTGGATCGCCTCGCCGTAGATGGCGCGCCCGGCCAGCACCATCTTGAAGCCGTTGTAGTCCTTGGGGTTGTGGCTGCCGGTCACCTGGATGCCCGAGTTGCAGCCGTGCGCGCCGCGCGTGGCGGCCACGTAGTACAGCATCGGCGTCGTCACCGCGCCCAGGTCGACCACGTCCAGCCCCGTGGACGCGAGCCCGCGCATCAACGCCCCGGCAAGGCCGGGCCCCGAGAGCCGCCCGTCACGCCCCACCGCCACCGCGCGCTCGCCCGCGGCCCGCGCCTCGGTGCCGAAGGCGCGGCCCAGGTGCTCGGCGAAGGTCTCGTCCAGGGTCTGCCCGACGACACCGCGGATGTCGTAGGCCTTGAAGATGGAGGCGGGGGTCTGCATGGCGGGGCTCTGCGTGGCGGCACTGAGGAAGCCCGCAGCATACTTCGTGCCCGGGCAGGCCGTCCCAGCGATCCCGCCGACGGATTGACGCGGATCGCCCGAATCCGAGCCCCTCTCCCCTTGCGGGAGAGGGGTTGGGGAGAGGGGGGAATGCTGAGACCCCGGCCCTCACCCCCCTCTCCCCCGGCCCCTCCCCCGCCAGGGGGGAGGGGAGTCAGGACGCCATGCACGGCGTCATCCGCATCGACGCGGCCGACCTCGAGCCCATCCTCGGCCCGGCGCCCTACGAGCACGAGACCGCGCTGCGCGCCGGCCTGCCGGGCGTGGCCACCGGCCTGGCCTGGACGGCAGCGGGCGGCGACATCCTCTTCATCGAGGCCACGCGCGTGCCCAGCAGCGACAAGCTCATCCTCACCGGCCAGCTCGGCGACGTGATGAAGGAGAGCGCCCAGGCCGCGCTCACGCTGGTGAAGTCGCGCGGCCCGCCCATCGGCATCGCCGGCTCGGCCTTCGAGCACATGGACCTGCACCTGCACGTGCCCGCCGGCGCCATCCCCAAGGACGGGCCGAGCGCGGGCGTGGCGATGTTCATCGCGCTGGCCTCGCTGTTCTCCAACCGGCCGGTGCGGCCCGATGTCGCGATGACGGGCGAGATCAGCCTGCGCGGCCTCGTGCTGCCCTTGCGTCGGCATCGGCCCGCGTCTGAGGATCCTCACCACTGCGAGCGTGCGCATCGGTGACAAAGCCTGCATGAGTTGCATGGAGCGACAGGTCCTTCCCGCGCCCCGCTGGGAACACTTCGAGCACGGCGCAGACGTCGGCGTGCGCGGCTGGGCGCCCACCAAGGCCGGAGCCTATGCCCAGGCGGCGCGGGCGCTGACGGCCGTGGTCGTACCGCTGGAGCGCGTGCGGCCCGCGGTGGCGGTGGACCTGGCCTGCCGCGGCATCGACGACGAGGCGCTGCTGGTGGCCTGGCTGAACACGCTCGTGCACGCGATGGCGGCGCGGCGCATGCTCTTCGCCGAGTTCGAGCTCACCCTGGCCGACCACCGCCTGCACGCGCGCGCCCTGGGCGAGCCGCTGGAGCGCGCCCGCCACGAGCCCGCGGTCGAGGTCAAGGGCGCCACCTGCACCGCGCTGCGCGTCGCCCCCACTGACGGCGGCTGGGTGGCGCAGGCAGTCGTCGACGTCTGAGAGTCCCGATACCCCGGTCCGCACGATGCGTTCTCAGGAAAACCGTCCGGCCTGAGCCCATCCCCGTTCGGGCTGAGCTTGTCGAAGCCCACGCACGCGCTTCGACAAGCTCAGCGCGAACGGACGGGTGAGCATACCGGGCAGCCTGCCTCGCACGCGCTTCGACAAGCTCAGCCCGAACGGACGGGTGAGCATACCGGGCAGCCTGCCTCGCACGCGCTTGGACAGCCTCAGCCCGAACGGACGGGTGAGCTTACCGGGCAGCCTGCCTCGCGCGCGCTTGGGCAGCCTCAGCGCGAACAGCGTTGTGGGCGGCAAGGGCGAGTTGTTTCCATCGAGGATCCCTTCGCCATGCACACACTCACGCACGCGCCCTCCCTTCCCGCCGCGGAAGTGCCGCCGCCACCGCCCGACCCCGCGGCCTTCCGCCGCATCGGCGCGGCGCAGTGGGAGCTGCCTGCCAGCGGCGCGATGCAGGTGCCGGTGCGCGTGTTCGCCGACGCCCCGGCCGCCGCCGCCTTCGGCCTGCGGGTGGGCGAAGCCGTCGTGATGATCCACTGCGGCTCGCGCGGGCTCGGGCACCAGATCGGCACCGACTTCCTGGCCCGCATGGTCGAGGAGGCGCCGCGCCACGGCCTCGTGCTGCCCGACCGCGAGCTCGCCTGCGCGCCCATCGCGAGCAGCCTCGGCCAGTCCTACCTGGGCGTCATGCGCGCGGCCGTCAACTGCGCGCTGGCCAACCGCCAGATCCTGACCCACCTCGTGCGCGAGGTCTTCGCGCACTTCTTCCCCGGAGCCACCACAGCCGGCCTGCCGCTGCTCTACGACGTCTCGCACAACACCTGCCAGGTCGAGACGCACGAGGTCGACAGCCGGCGACGCGTGCTGCACGTGCACCGCAAGGGCGCCACGCGCGCCCTCGGCCCCGGCCACCCCGAGCTGCCCGCAGCGCTGCGCCCGGTGGGCCAGCCGGTGCTGATCGGCGGCTCGATGGGCACCGGCTCCTTCATCCTCGCCGGCAGCGCCACGGGTGAGGCGCTGGCCTTCGCGTCAGCCTGTCACGGCGCCGGCCGAGCGATGAGCCGCCGCCAGGCCGCCCACACCTGGCAAGGGCGCACCGTCGTCGATGAACTTGCCGCGCGCGGCATCAGCGTGCGCAGCGCCAGTTCGCGCGGTATCGCCGAGGAGGCCCCGGGCGCCTACAAGGACGTCACCGCCGTCGTCGAGGCCGCCCAGGCCGCCGGCCTGGCCCGCATCGTCGCGCGCACGCGGCCGATGCTGTGCGTGAAGGGGTGACGCCCGAGCCCTCAGGCTCTCAGGCGGGCACGACCTCCAGCGCCCTCAGCACCGGGAGGCGGTGCTGGATGAATTCCGCCGCCAAGCGCGCCAGCTCGGCCTGGCTCTCCGCCGCGCCGTCGATGCGCTGGCCGTCCTTGACCATGCGCTCGCCCTGGGCAGACAAGATGCGCCACACCGACTCCGCGAGCCGGTCAGGTTCGGCCGGACCGGACGCCAGGGCCGCCAGGAACAACTGGTGGATGCGCCCGACCGGCACGCCACCACCGGTGACCGGGCTCGCCAGGTGGGCCGTCTCCGCGCTGGAACGTGCCTTGGCGACCAGACTGGCGTTCAGGCGCAGCGCCGCCGGGCGTGCCTTCTCGAGGGTCGCCTCGTCCTGTGCGGGCTGCAGGTGGCCCGCGCCCACCAGGATGAACACCATCTCGACCAGGTTGGCGTAGGCCACGCCGCGAGGCGCAAGGCGCTGCTCCAGATCGCCCAGGGACAAGACGCCGTGCCCGGCCAGGGCTTCGAGCAGGGCGTCGAGAACTGCAGCGTTCAAGGTGGCCGGGCCGAGCGCCGTAGTCACCTTGCGCTGCACCTCCTGCGGGGGCACGGCCAGCACCAGCCGCATGCCCGCCAGGGCCTCGCGCTGCTCCAAGGGGCTGAGCCGGCGCGCCCCGCGGATCCACAGGTCACGCCGGAACTGCTGGTTGACCATGAAGTCGCGCACACTCTCGCGGAACACCGGGTCCGCGCACTCGCGCAGCAGGGCGCGTTGCTCCGGCTTCAGGTTCACGCCGTCGATCTGGTCCAGCAGGTGGGCCGAGCCAGCGAACTGCAGCTTCGCCGGCTCGAGCCGCTCCGCCACCGTCGAAAAGTGCATCGGGTGCCAGTCAAGGTTGAAGTACTCGTGGGCCAGGTAGCGCCGGTTCTGTTCCTTCAGCCGCTTGATGCGGTCCGCCAGCTGCGGGTTGCCGCGCGCAAAGGCGGGCTCGGTGGCGAGCAGGCGCTCGGCGAACCCGATCGCGGCATCGACGCGGCCCACGATGCCGGTGCCCTGCGAGCCGACGACGCGGGCGTGCTCGACCATCAAGTGGCGCATCGGCGCAAATCCGGCCCAGCCCGGCAGCGCGTTGTAGCTGAGGTACAGCACGCCGCCCACCGCAAGATGACGTCGCACGAAGTCGACGATGACAGCGCGGTTCGCGTCGCTGACCCAACTCCAGATGCCGTGCATCCCGATGAAGTCGAAGGTCGGCAGGTCCGTGCGCTGAACAAACTCCGCGAAGGCATCGTCGAATAGCCTGGCCCCGCTGCCGCTGGCGGCGGCAAGCTCCTGCGCGCCGGCCGCGTGGGCCGGGTTGAAGTCGGTGCCCGTCCACGCCGCGCCGCCAGCAGCGGCGTGCAGGTTGATGCTCAGCCCCTGCCCGAAGCCCAGCTCGCAAGCGGTGCGGATGTCGCGGCAGGCCCAGCCTGCCCCCAGCAGCGCCAGGCGCACCCGCAGCGGGTTCAGCTCCGGGTAGTAGCCATGCGTGTAGTCGATATCGGTGACATAGCCCGCCGTCCAATCGCTCATCGGAATCCCCGTCGTCCCCCATCTTCCCACGCCCGGGGCAGAGGACAGCGGCCGGAATTGGCTCGGGAAGGCGCGAGATCTCAGGCTCTCGGTGCGCGGCCCGGCGACGAGGCGGCAGGCTCGCCACGTCACGCCAGCCAGCAGGCGCCTGCGGCGCCACGGACCACACAGCCGATCAGGGCACCATAGGCAGGGACATCCCCTGCCCTCCCCCTGGCCGCGGCGAGGCCTCGGCCTGCGCACCAGCGGGTGGCGCCTGCGGGCGCAGCGCCTCGATGCGCTCGCGCAACTCACGCCCGTCCAGGCGCGTCAAGTCCACCGCGGCCGACCACTGCACGCGCTTGACCGCCTGCGCCGGCAGCGCATGCCGCACCGAGCCCAGCATCGAGTTCGAGGCGATCAGCACCAGCGCCTCGCAGCGGCCGCCCCGCACGCCGTCGGCCAAGTGCTGCGCGAGTTCGTGCGCAAAGCGCTCGTGCTCGCGCTCCTTCAGGCTCGTCCTCGGCTCGAAGCTCACGCTGCCGATGTGGCCCTTGCTCGCGCGGCCCAGGTTGCGACAGGCCAGTGATTCGGCGCGCAGGCGCAGCGCCGGGTTGGCCCAGGACTGCAGCGGCACGAGGCGCCCGTCGTCGGGACGCTCCTGCTCGAACAGCCGGGCGCGCGAGCCATCGGCCACCAGGATCCAGGTCGGTCTTGCCATCGGTCTTGCTCCCTGCGCCGGCCCACCCGGCGCCTGCAGACCAATGTGGCCCGGCACCCGCGGCGCGCCTTGCGCGCGCTCAAGTCGCCGGCCGCGGCCCGGCCGAAGATCCCGGCCCATCCCCAGCTTGACCGCCGCCCCGGGAACGGGCGGCCCACCCAGGAGAAGACCCCCATGAGCCTGCAGACCACCCCCCCGAGCAGCGCCACCGCCTCCGCGGTGCGCAAATCCGACAGCGAGCTGAAGAAGGACGTGCTCGCCGAACTCGAATGGGACCCGGAGATCAACGCCGCCTCGGTCGGCGTCGGCGTCAAGGACGGCGTGGTCACCGTCAGCGGCCACCTCGACACCTATGCCGAGAAGTTCGCCATCGAGCGCGCGCTGCGCCGCCTGCCCGGCGTCAAGGCCGTGGCAATGGAGGTCGACGTGACGCTCGCGCCGCAGCACCGCCGCAGCGACAGCGAGATCGCCGCTGCCGCCGCGCAGGCCCTGCAGTGGCAGGCCCGGCTGTCGGCCGACCGCCTGCGCGTCACCGTCGAACACGGCTGGGTGCACCTGGCCGGCGAGGTGGACTGGGAGTTCCAGCGCCGCGCCGCCGAGAAGGCCGTGCGCCCGCTCACCGGCGTCGTCGGCATCAGCAACGAGATCACGCTCGCCGCCAAGGCCGCGCCCACCGACCTGTCCTCGCGCATCGAGCAGGCCCTGCAGCGCCAGGCCCTGCGCGAGGCGCGCCGCATCGACGTCGCCGTCGACGGCGCCAAGGTCACGCTGCGCGGCCAGGTGCACTCCTGGCAGGAGCGCGACGCCGTCCAGGGCGCCGTCTGGGCCGCCCCGGGCGTGCGCACCGTGGTCAACGAGCTGAGCGTGGGTGCCTGAGGGCGGCGCGTGGCGCGGTGAGCGCGCCGCTCGCGGCCTTCAGGCCGGCGTCTCGCACCACTGGGCCCACATGCCCTCCATGGCGCGCATGAAGTCGGCCGCGTAGGCGTCGGCGTCCCAGCCCGGGCGGGCGAGCAGGCGCTGGCGCAGGCCGCGCTTGAGCTCGAGCAGCGCGCCGCGGTCGGCCGCCATGCGGCGCGCGACCTCGACGTAGCCGTCGTCGTCGGCCGCCACCCACTCGGGCAGGCCGGCGGCCGTCATGAAGCTCGCGCCCATGCGCGAGACGAAGTGCCCTCCCGCCTTCGCCACCACGGGCACGCCCTGCCACATCGCCTGCAGCGTGGTCGTGCCGCCGTTGTAGGGCACCGGGTCGAGCGCGATGTCCACGTCGCCGTACTCGGCCATCATGTCGTACAGCGGCGTCGGCCCGCGGAACAGCAGCCGCGCCGGGTCCACGCCCCACTGAGAGAACATGCCGCGGTAGCGCTGCTGCGCCAGCGCGTCGCCGAAGCTCGGCGCCTTCAGCAGCAGGCGCGAGCCCGGCACCGCCTGCAGGATGCGCGCCCACAGCCGCACGCTGTGCGGGGTGAGCTTGGCGATGTTGTTGAACGACGCAAAGGTCAGCGGCCGGCGCGCGGCCTCGTCGCCCAGCGCCGGGAAGGGGTAGTCGATCTCGGGCGAGTAGCAGAACACCGTGTTCGGCAGGCGCCACACGCGCTCGGAGCACAGCGCGTCGGCCTCGGGCGGCGTCACCACCGGGTCGCCCAGGATCCAGTCCATGTTCGGCGCCCCGGTCGAGCCCGGGTAGCCGAGAAACGTCACCTGCACCGGCGCCATGCGGCGCGCGAACATCGCCACACGCTGCTGCCCGGTGTGGCCGGCCAGGTCGAACAGGATGTCGATGCGGTCGTCCTCCACCGCGCGCGCCATCTGCGCCGCGGTGGCGTGGGTCACCTCGCGCCAGGTGTCGCTGCGCGCCTTCGCCAGCGCCGTCTGGTCGTCGTGGCTCACGCCGACGAAGTAGGTCGTCAGCGGGAAGCGCGCATGGTCCCAGCGCGCCAGTACCGGCTGCATGAAGATGTTGACCGGGTGCTGGTGGTGGAAGTCGGCCGTCACCAGGCCCACGCGCAGCGGCCGGCCCCCGGTGCGCGGGTTGGCGAAGCTCGCGCGCGGGCGCGCGCCCTCGGCCAGCGGCGCGAACAGCTCGCGGTGCAGCTCGGCCACCTGCATCGGCGTCAGCGTGTCGCTGTAGAGCGAGCTCATCGCCGCGCTCGAGCGCATGCGGTCGGCCTCGGGCCCCGTGGACAGCTCCTTGTACAGCGCCAGCGCCTGGTCGGCGTCGCCGGTGCGCCCGGCGATCGCGCCGCGCAGCGAGGTCGCGCCCGCCAGCGGCTCCTCGGCCAGGGCCTCGGCCTTGCCCAGTTGCACCAGCGCCTCCTCCAGCATGGAGCACTCGGCCAGCATGTGCGCCAGGTTGAAGTGCGCCAGCGCGCTGTCGGGGTGCAGCTCGACGTTGCGCCGCAGCGTGGCCAGCGCCCCCTCCCACTGGTTGTAGCGGAAGGCCGTCTGCGCCAGCCGCACCAGCGTGGCCTCGGACTGCGCCGCCGAGGCCTGCTGCATCACCCCCGTGGCGTTGTCCATCAGGCCCAGGCGCATCAGGGCGTCGGCCAGGTCGATGCGGATCTCGCACGCGGCCTCGAGCTCCATCGCGTCACCGGCCAGGCGCGCGGCCATGCTCGCCTGGCGCAGCGATTCCAACGCCCGCGGCACGTCGCCGTCGTCCAGGCGGAAGCGCCCCATCTGGTGGTGCAGCTCGGCCAGCGCCGCGGCCTTGCCGCCGCTGGCGACGATGGCGCGGTGGTAGTGCGCGGCGGCCTTCTCGTGGGCGCCCATGGCGTCCAGCGCGCGCGCCGCGGCCAGGTGGCCGCGGTGGTCGTTGGGCCGGCAGTCGGCCGCCAGGCCGTAGCACTCGGCCGCGCGCTCGGGGTTGCCGAGCTTGCGGCACACATTGCCCAGCTCAAGCCAGGCGCTGAACTCCTTCGGGTCGGCGCGCAGCAGGTTCGCGTAGGCGTCGCGCGCGGCCTCCATGCGGTCCAGCCGCACGAGGCAGCGCGCGCGCTGCAACTGCGCCGGCTGCATGGCCGGGTCCAGCGCCAGCGCGCGGTCGCAGGCCTGCAGCGCTTCCTCGTGCTGGCGCGTGTCCAGCAGCGCATTGGCCAGGTTGAACCACAGCGCTGCCGGCGCCTGCGGCGCGGCCACCGCCTTGCGGTAGCAGGCGATGGCCTCGTCGTTGTCGCCGCGCTTGCGCAGCAGGCGGCCCAAGCTGCCCCAGAGCACCGGCTCGTCGGGCGCGGTCTGCAGCGCCGCGCGCAACTGGGCCTCGTTCTCCAGGTCGGGCAGGGGGGCGGAGGCGCGCGCCACCGGCGCGCTGTCCAGCGCCGCCGCAGCCGCCGCGGCCAGCGGGCTGCGCTCCACCGGGGCGGGCACGGTCGGTGCCGCCGTACGGGCGGCGGCCTTGGCGCTGCGCCGGCCCCGGCCGGTCGTGCCGGTGGCGGTCTGCTTGTCCTCGTTCGCGCTTGCTGGCATCTCGACGGCCCGTCCAAACTTTCGGGCGCCGCAGGAACGCGGCGCCGCACACTCCCGCAGGTTACCGTGAACCGGCCCGCTGCCAAGGGCCGAACTGCGGCGTCGACAGCACCCAGATCCGCCGCGCTCAGCCGCCGTGGCTCAACCGCCGATGACGGAGAGGTTGGGCGAGATCAGCAGTTGGGCGCGCTGCGCCTCGTCGGTCCAGACCTGGTAGGTCATCCCGCCGTCGACGAAGCTGCCGGTGTTGAGCCAGCCGCTGTCGGCCAGTTGCGCCACGTCGCCGGCATTGCCGTCGACCATCAACTGGTGCAGCGCGTCGGCCACCGCGGCATCGCCGTCGACGTTGAAGGTGTTCAGCGCCGCCAGGTCCAGCACGTCGCTGGCGGCCACCTTCAGCGTGTTGTTGCCGCTGCCCGTCAGGTCGATCTTCTCGATGCCTTCCACGCGGCTGGCCGAGCCCGGCAGCATGCCCCCCGCAGCCGCGCTCATGGTGAAGTCCAGCGTGAGACCCGCGCCGACGAGCGCCAGCGTGTCGATGCCACCGCCCCCGTCCACGCGCGCGAGCTGCCCGCCGCTCACACCAGGTGGCGCGATGGCGCCACCGACCCGACCCCCGGAAGCCGGCAGCATGAAGCCCGGGCATTGCTCCCCTCTCCCTGGCGGGGGAGGGGCTGAAGTCACACGCGCATTGCTCCCCTCTCCCTCGAGGGGAGAGGGGCTGAAATCCGCGCCTTTCGAGTGTGGTTCCTGGGTAGGGGCTGAATGCCCAGCAGCGCCTAGCCGCCCTGCAGCCCTTCCCACTTGGCCAGGTAGGCCGCCCGGGCGGCCTCCCAGGGGGCGCCGTGGATGCCCTGGCCGATGCTCTTGTGGGTCACGGCGATCGGCCAGGTGCCCATGCGCAGGCCGGCCTGCTCGCAGCGGCGGCAGAAGTCGAGGTCGTAGAAGTCGAAGGCGAACGCCGGGTCGAAGCGCACGCCGGTCTCCTGCAGCGTGCGGGCGCGCGCCACCAGCAGCACGCCGTCCAGCAGCTTCACCTCGGCCGGCATGTCGCCGTAGACGTTCACCAGCGGGTTCTCGCGCGGCCCGTGCCCCACCCAGCCGCTCAGGTGCGGGTGGTCACGCGCCTGGGTCGCATCGTTCCACCACCATTTCACCTGGCCGGGCAGGCGGCGCTTCGTACCGGCCACGCCGACCACGTCGAAACGCTCCAGGGCCTCGGCCAGCCGCTGCGCGACCAGCCAGTCATCGACCCAGAGGTCGTCGTGGGCGAAGGCCAGCACCTCGTCGGGCGCCGCGCTGTCGATCGCGCGGTTGTAGAGCAGCGGCAACGGCGTGCTGTTCTCGGTGTGCACCTCCAGCCCCACCGTGCCGCGCTGCGCGGCCACCGCGATGGAGCGGCACAGCGGCGAGCGCGCGACGAAGTCGGCATGGCTCAGGCGGGTGGCGGTGATGAAACGCAACACGAGCCGCATCGTAGCGGACCTGCCGAGCAGGGTCTGGACGATCTCGGCCTCCCCCCTTCTCCCGCCAGACCCGGGTTGCACGGGCCGCCGCGCCAGGGCGCCCGCAGGGCTGTCAGGACACCAGCATCTCGCAGGCCATCCCCAGCGGCAGGGCCTCGACCCCCGACGCCAGCGGGATGCGCTCGTTCCCGGGATACACCACCCATCGGCGCGCGGGCCGCAGGTCGTCGCAGGCCGAATGGAAGCCGCGCTCGGGCTTCGGGTTCAGGCTGCGCTTGATCTCGATGGCCCAGAGATCGCCGCCCGGCCAGGCCAGGATCAAGTCCACCTCGGCGCCGGCGCTGGTCCGGTAGAAATGCCCGCTCACCCCCTGCGGCGCGCAGGCCAGCAGCGTCTCGATGCAGAAGCCCTCCCAGCTCGCGCCCACCACCATGTGCGACAGCAGGTCGTCGAGCGTGCCGATGCCCAGCAGCGCGTGCAGCAGGCCGCTGTCGCGGACGTAGACCTTGGGCGCCTTCACCAGGCGCTTGCCGGTGTTCACGTGCCAGGGCTCGAGGCGCCGCAGCAGGAGCAGGTCGCACAACAGGTCCACGTAGCGGCCCACCGTCTTGACGTCCAGGCCCAGATTGCGCGCCAGTTGCGTCAGGTTCAGCAGCCCGCCCTGGTGATGCGCCAGCATCGTCCAGAAGCGCCGCAGCGTCTCGGCCGCGATCCGCGGGCCGAACTGGGGGATGTCGCGCTCCAGATAGGTGCGCACGAAGCTCTCGCGCCAGCGCAGGCTGCGGGCGTCGCCAGGCGCCTCCAGGCTGGGCGGGAACCCGCCCCGCAGCCACAGCCCGTTCAGCTTCCCCGGCCCGGTCTCGCCCACGTGCAGCGGAGACAGTTCCACATAGGCCACACGCCCGGCCAGCGTCTCCCCCGACTGCTTCAGGACGTCGAGCGATGCCGACCCGAGCATCAGGTAGCGCCCCGACGCAAAGCCCAGGCGCCGGGCGGCATCGATCTGCCCGCGCAACACGGGGAACAGTCCGGGCGCGCGGTGGATCTCGTCCAGGATGACGAGCCGATCGCGCTGGGCCTCGAGGTAGAGCTCGGCCTGCGCGAGCTTGCCGCGGTCCCTCTCGGACTCGAGGTCCAGGTAGACATGCGGGCGGTCCCGGGCCACGTCCAGGGCCAGCGTCGTCTTGCCCACCTGGCGCGGCCCCAGCAGTGCCACCGCCGGCTCATGGTCGAGCTCCTCGATCAGACGTGCGCGTAGCCGCCGGGTGTACATCATTGCAATTATGGCTTTTGATTCCTTGATTTGCAATGATCAAGATCCATGCTCGGGGACGAGCAGGCCCTCGTCGAGCAGGGTCTGGACGATCTCGGCTTGCCGCAAGTCGCGTCTGCGCTTGATCTGCGGCCTGTCCGGCGCAGACTCGGCCATCCAGCGCTCGAGCGACACGAAGGTGTCGGGAGCCACGGTCTTCATGAGCGCCATCTTGCCGGTGACCGAGATGACGACCTGCTCGAATCTGGGCGCCTCCAGCACGGAAGCGCGAACCGCCTGCACCGGCCAGAGGTCGTCCTCATCGGCCGAAAAGCGAAACGGGCGCGGGTCGCCGTCGACAGGCAGGCGCCGCAGGAAGTCCACCTCGAATCCTCGGTCGTTGATGGCCGTCTCGTTCTGCCGGTCCTTTCGGCGGAAGCTGGGGTCGACCCGCCGCAGCACTCTCAGCATGGACGTGTCGATGCGTGCCAGGTCGGTCACGAATCTCACCCGGCGGCGCGCGTCCCACAGGAGGTCCACGTCCTGAGTCGCCAATGCACCCTGCACGATCCGCACGCCAGCGGCGGCCTCGTACGCATACAGGGCATGGGTGCCCACCACCACGAAGTGCTGCCCCAACCCCGCCTCGTCAAGCGTTTGAAGCAAGGCAACCACGACATTCGGCACGCGACCGGCCCTGACCGCCTTGTTCAAACGCTCTGCGTCCCTGAGTGCATCCCGAAGCGACTTCAGCCGAAGGTCCGCCTCCTGTTTGCGCTGCGTGAACGCCAGATAGGTGCGCTCTGTCTCGGGGCTTCGAGGGCCGAGTCTGCGCTGCCTGTTGTCGGTACTCGTCTTCACCAGGTATTCGTACTCACCCTGGCGCTTCCAGTACATGCCACCGACGAACTTTTGCGCCTCGGCCCGGACGCGGCGGTGCTCGGCGAAGATCGTCGTCGAGTCGATGCTCTGTCGCGCGGCGTTGTCAGGAAGGGGCAGGTAATTCACGAAGAGCCGTACACGATCGATATTTCATTTTTATACGGCCAATCATTTTCCAACAAATACTTGTCATCGAATCTCAGGATGCGGGCCGATCACAACCGCTCGGCTCCTGAGGCGACGACGCGCCGTC
>Ga0169931_10010568_pt1 | contig 13142 bp, 12 predicted proteins | sample Kivu_15m_20L_FD_129675 | JGI IMG/M metagenome (GOLD analysis project Ga0169931, IMG submission 129675) | Freshwater microbial communities from Lake Kivu, Western Province, Rwanda to study Microbial Dark Matter (Phase II) - Kivu_15m_20L... | ecosystem: Environmental > Aquatic > Freshwater > Lake...
CGATCAGGCCATCGAGATCGAGGATGTCTACCGTGACAGCGCCCCAAGTGGATGGACAGCGCTCAAGCGAGCAGCAGGCCTAGATATGACACAGGCTGCTGGTGAAGATGAATACTTCGGTCGGCGATTCGGCGATCTGGTGCATTGCGATGATCCAATGCACCTAGATTTTGTCGCCGAGGTCGCCACAACTACTTATTCTAATCGGCCAAACCTCGACGCGGAAAAACAATGCCGTTTACAGATGCTAGCTTATCAAATCGATGGGCAGAATAGCCGTGTTGGCAGTGGCATGCAGTTCTTCGAACGGCTGAAGGCGTCTCCAGGCATACTGTCCGAGCTGGGGGAACTGAGCAGTGCCCTTATTGCTAGAACGCAACTCACACATAGGCCCGTTCCTGGGCTGGAGGATTTACCGCTCTGCCTGCACGCGGCCTATGGTGTGCGCGAGCTCCTAACGTCGGTGGGCTACTTTACTGAGGCCGCGCGTCCGGCTTTCCGGGAGGGAGTACTCGCATTGCCAAAACGCAGACTCGAGCTTCTATTCGTCACTCTGGACAAGAGCAAATGGGTTCACCACAGCACGGCCTACCACGACTACGCCATCTCAACCGAGTTGTTCCACTGGCAATCTCAGAACTCCGCCGGGCCGCACACTGCCGCAGGCAGGCGCTACATCGAGAGCGCGAGTAATGCCTGGCAGTTCCAGTTGTTCGTGCGAGCAAACAAAGGCGATGCTTATCGCGCCTGTGGTCCGGTCGAGTTGGTTCAATGGGAGGGATCGCAACCGATGTCCATCACATGGCGTCTTCGTTGTCCGCTGCCAGTGAGGCTCTTTCAGGCTTTCAGCGTGCTGCGGGCGGCGTGACAAAGCACCGTATATGTTGCCGTCTCCAAATGATGACTTCACGATGACCTACGCCCGGCAGGAAAAGTCGCATTTTTGCTGGCAAGTAGCTCCAAACGCGGCCTCCCGCACAAGCACGGTGCTCAGATCGTTGATGCTTCACCGTCTTTTAAGAGTTTACGTACTCCTTGCGAATCCCCAAGCCTTCCGGTGCCCGCGCAGATAATCGGCGTGCGGGCGGAGGGTGGCTTGCGGGGCGAATTGCAGCATGTGGCCGCGATAGTGCATCAGGCCGAGGTCGTCGGGGCCCCATTCTTGGAAGCGGAGGGGATCAACGAGAATGCGGAACTGGTCGTCCACGGACCAGAGGCCGCGATCAAAAGCCCAGTGTGCGTTACGACTCAGGGCGAGACCGTTGTGAATGTCGTTGTTGCGGGTTTTTGCCCAAGGTTCGATGTGCGCGGCTTCGACCACCGATTCGCCAGAATGCGTAATGATGCGGTAGCCGGTAAGCGCGCAGGTGTGCTGGTAGCCGCAGACGACCTGCACGCTGAAGCGCGCGGATCGGCCCTGCTCGACGGCATACTCGGCCACCGGTCCCTTGAGACAGGACAATTCCTTCTGAAACTCCGCCGTCTGCGCCCGCACACCGAGCAGCGCGTAAAGCGCGACGCGTTCCTCCGGCGGAAAGTAGGTCTCCACCAAGACGATGCGGGCACTGCGACGAAAGTCCGCGTCCTGCATGCAGGCGAGGAAGCCGGCATCGAGCGTGATCGAATCGGTGGCGTCCACACCACGCGCCGTGTGTCTTTCCGCATCGAGTGCCAGCCAGAAGCCCTGCGACTTCAGATAGTAGAACGGATAGGTGAGATCCACCTTCCCGCCCCAGCGCGGCAGGGCGATGGAGGAGAACGCATTGAACCGCGCATGCAGCCCCGGCGTCCGCTTCAGATCGGCGGAGGCCAACTCACCATCCTGCGCCATGTCCAGCAGGCTGAGCAGCAGGCACGGCTTGTGCGGAGCCGCTCCCTTGGTCTTGGAGCGATTCGGATTCAAGTGGCGAAGCTTGTTCAGCCAATGAGCGGAGTCAGGCATGGCATTCACGGGGCGTCACGCTGGGTCTGAGGGCGGAGTTTGCCACCCATCCACGCACGCCAGCAACTGCCGCGCGCGGCTGGCACCCATGAAGTAGGTGTAGCGGTCCTGCGGGCTGCTGAGCTCCGCGAACGGGCGCAGGCCGACGAGGATGACGGCGAGGGAGTCGAGTCCTTTGGCCTTGTGCACGGAGCTGTGGCCGATGCTGCGGTGGTTCGGCTGGTCCACGATTTCGAGATAGGGCTTCAGCGGGTGGTCGCGCAGTTTTTCGAGGCCGGCGAGGGCGCTGCGCTCGATGGAGCTGCGCTCGTAGAGGATGAGCACCTTCGACGGCGGGCAGAGGCCGGAGGTCTCCCATTCGGCGAGCACTTCCTCGACCAGGCGGGGCAGATCCCCTGGACTGCCGCGGCGCTGCACGACATCGGGGCCGTCCATGAGCGGGCCGGTGGATTTCAGGCCGGTGACGAGCTCGCGGGTGCCCTCGGCCTCCAGGCTGCGGAGGAACTGAAACACGGGCCGGGTGTAGCGCAGGGCGCGCTCCAGCCGCACATGGGCGTGCTGGGTGAGACGGGCGCGAAGAGCCTCGAGGCTGAACCGGGAGGCGGTGCGGAAGGGCGGACGCTGGGCGATGTCGCCAAAGAGGGTGATCGGTGCGTTCCAGCCTTCCTTGAGCAGGGCGGTGTAGATGGACCACCAGCCGCAGTCGCCGGACGGGTCGCTGCCGCCGCCGAGCGACGTGTCGTGATCCTGCGCTTCATCGACGATGAGGGCGTCGTATTGACCGATCACGCCACTGAGCTTGTCCTTCTCGCTGCGAAGGGCTTCAAGAGTGAGCAGGGGCAACTCCTCGTCGTAGTAGCGCTGGACTTCCTCGCGCACAGTGGGCGGCTCATGCGTGATGCCGCAGGCCTGCAGGATGCCGGCGGCGAGGGTCTCGGAGCTTTCCACGGTGATGCGGCCGCGCTGCAGCTTGATGTGAGCGGCGAGTACACGCAGCCGCTGGCAGAGAGCGAGGTTATAACCCATCACGAGCACGTGGTGGCCGGAGCTGCCGCCGGAATTGTCCGCGAGTCGCCGTGCCTGCTCCAGGGCGTGCCAGGATTTCCCGGTGCCGACGCCTCCCTCGAACACGAGCTGGCGATTGCCCGCGAGCATGTCGAGGAGGTGGTAGTTTGCCGTGGCCTGCCGCAGCAGGAGCGTGTCGGTTTCCGAAATGAACGCCTGCACATTGCGGGGAGCGATGCCTTCGCCAAAGGCTGCAAGAAAGACCTCGCGCTGCTCCTTCATCACAGGCCGATGCTCTGGAAAAAGGCGGCGCCAGACGCGGCCAAAATCGCGCAGGTCGTTGCCGGCGACGATGAGATCGCGCGGGATGCTGCGGTGCTCGGAGATGTTCGACGCGATCTCGACCAGGGGAAAGACGAGAGCCTTCTGCACCCACGGGACCATGCGGTTTGCCGCCGCCTGCTTGAGCGAACGGAGGACGCCGGAATGCTGGGCAAGGAGTTGCGTCACGGGATTGTCGCCGTCCGTCGTATCCCAGCGCGTGCCGCCCGCGACAGGCTGGGGCACGCTGCTTTTCACCTCGAAGACCATGAGGCCGCCCGAAGGCCCGAGCACGAGGAAGTCGCCCTCGCGCAGGGCGCCCTGATTGTCCTCATACCAGTAGCCCCAGCGCACGATCCAGTCGTCGGGAAGCTCGGCGTTGAGCAACTGCGCGAACCGCAGCTCGGTGGTCTGGCATTTGTCAGGCGGGCGGTTGTAGATCCAGCGGGGCATTCAGGAACTGCGGGTGGTGTTTGCGGCAGCTTCGCGAGGCACGTGGCCTGTGCCAGACAAAACCAAGCGCCATGCATGCTGCGCAGTGGCAACCACGCCCCCCTCAGCCGAGCCAGAGGATGTGCGCGCCGGGGTTGTTTCGATCCTGAACGAGTTTCCCGCCGTGTCTGAGGGCCAGGCTTTTCATCAGGCGGACCGCCTGCTCGCGAATGACAGACCGTCCGGTCGAGGCTCCGTAGCCATGAATGATCTTCACCCCACGATGCCCGTTTTGCAGCCCCTGATCCAAGGCTCGCATGATTTTCTCACGCGCCTCCTCCCAGCTCTCGCTGGCATGGGCCACATCCACCTCAAGCAGCCCCTGCAGCGTCCTGCCACGGATGGGCTCGCCGCATTTCGGGCATTCCCGGTCCCTCAAAGGCTGAACCGGGATTTCGCAGTTGGGGCAGGTGGGAGTTTGGGAGTGGTTCATCGGCAGGCTTGATCAAGATTCCTCTACCTCGACCAAGGCGTCCAACCGCTCCTCCACCTCACCGGCCAGGGCGTCCAGCAGATCATGCTGCTCCTCCGGCGTGAGGGAGGCCAGGACATGATCGAGCAGGGTGGTGGTGGACTGGAGGAACTCGCGGGCGCTTCGTTTCATGGTGTGATGACGACCATCATCCCACAGGGGGTGGGACAATGGCAGGGGGATCATGGGACCTTTGACCGGGGGCTGAGGTGCGATCTTTCCCATGTCTTGTAGGGCAGCAACCCAAGCGCCATCAAGCCCCAGCGGCCTGCGCTGCGTGACGCTGCAGAAATTCCTCTGCCAGTGCACGGTAAGCCTCCGCGCCTTTGCCATGAGGGTCGTGTTCGAGGATGGTTTTGCCAAAGCTCGGTGCCTCGGCAAAACGCACGGTGCGCGGGATCACGGTGTCATAGACCACATGACCCATGAGCTGCTGGCCCAGCGATGCGCGCACATCATTGACCACCTGCTGGGAGAGACTGTTGCGACCGTCGAACATGGTCATCACGACTCCGGACAGATGCAGGCCGGGGTTGACCCCGCTGGCGATGATCTGCTGCACGATGTGCAGCAGATCGGAGAATCCCTCCAGCGGCAGATACTCGCATTGGATCGGCACCAGCAGCTCGTCCGCCGCCGCCAGGGCCGAGGTCATGATCACGCCGAGCGAGGGCGGGCAATCCAGCAGGATGTAGTCAAAGTGCGGCAGCGGGCGCAGCTCGGCGAGCACATCGCGCAAGCGCGTCAGATGCTGACCCTGCTGGGCCAGCTCGATCTCCGCACCGGCCAGCTCCCGATGAGAGCGGATGATGAACAAGTTCTCGATCCGCGTGCTGCGCACGGCATCCCAGGCGGGCGTACCATTCACCAGCGCCGAGTAGAGGCTGCCGCCCTCCTCCTTCGCCAGCCCGAGCCAGCTCGTGGCATTTCCCTGCGAGTCGAGATCCACCAGCAGCACGCGAACCCCGCGCTCCGCCAGGCAGGCGGCGAGATTCACGGTCGTCGTGGTTTTGCCCACGCCGCCCTTTTGATTCGAGATGGCGATGATGCGCATGAGGATGAGCTTAGGAACCATTTAAGAAGTGACAAGGGCCTTTCCGGCGGTTCTTAGAGAGTCGAACCCGCAAGCACGGCATCAAGCTGAAGGCGGAGTTTGACCAAGGTTTCACGTTCCTCCTGCCAGAAGGTCTGCTCGGCGACAGTGGCTGTGGGTGGCAGGGCCTCTAACCCGGCCAGAAGCGCCCCCAATTCGCCTGCAATGGCCGCGGTGAGGCCTAGAACGAAATTTGAGGGAGATGATACCGGAAAGCGGCACTGGCGCGCCAAGGCCGAAGTCATGAGGCCGTGTGGAAAGTCGCTTAAATGCCACGCCGGATTGGCAAGGCGCAGTAGCGCACGAATCACCGTGCCCAGGCTGTGTCTCGCAGAAGGCACCAGCGGCCCGAGACTGCCGGGGCTGGCTTCCCGCTGGAGCCGGAGTGTCAGGTGCGCCGTTTCCACCTCGGCAACCAGCCACCATGGATCGCCCTTCCACACGCCGGCGCGATTGAAGGGTGGTCGATGCTCCAGGAGCAAGCGGCTCTCCTCCGCGATGGCTGCTTCTGCCGAAGCGCACTCCCGCCACACGATGCGGGCAATGCTGGCCACCAGACGCAGCGTGCGGCGCGGGTGCTTGCGCTCACCGACATGCCGGTAGCTGCCCAGCCGTGCGCGGAGATTGGAAGATTGCCCAATGTAGAGCAACTGCTCGTCGCTGCCGTGGAAGAAATAGACGCCAGGGCCTTCGGGCAAAGCGCGGAAGAACTCGTTCCCGAAACGCAGCGTGAGCGGGTTCTCGAGGTGGAAGAGCTTGAGCTGCCGGGGGCGTTCCAGGACAGGCCGCGAATCCAGGCCGGAATCATGCTGAGGCACAAGACTCATGCGTCCGCTTTTTCGACCAGCGTATCAAGCCTCTCCTCCATCTCACCGGCCAGGGCGTCCAGCAGATCGTGCTGTTCCTCCGGCGTGAGTGAGGCCAGGACACGATCGAGCAGTGTTGTGGTGGATTGGAGGAACTCGCGAGTGCTTCGTTTCATTGTGCGAATTAGCAATCATTCCACAGGGGGTGGGACAATGGCAGGGGGATCACCGGATTCTTGTTTGCCACCAATACAAAGGAGACGATGATTACAGAGCATGAACACCTACCGCAACCCTCGCCTGCCTTACCAATTGCTCGGCATGTTGCTGCTTTCCGCACTCATCTCGACAACGTCATTCGCAGCAGACGAAACTGCCCACACACCGCCGCCAGGATCCATTACACGCAAGGCGATCTGCGATGTCATGCGAGGGCTATATGCAGACAACAAATACGGGGACGAACCTCTGAAGGCGGGCACAGTTCGAGTTCTATTTGAGATCGACCATCTGAAGGTTAAAAATGGATGGGCGGCATTTAGCGGTACGCCGATCCAAGTATTGAAGAACGGCCAGCAGGTGCCCATTGATGCCGTCCATACCGCAGTGCTGAAACTGGTAAACAACCGCTGGCAGATCGTCATCAACCACGGCTTGCATGGTGACGTGCCAGAAATGAAAGACCTCATTCCAAAGGGGCAGAAACAGTTCCCCCGCGAGATTCTACCTGACTGGCACTCGCACTGAATCACCTTTCTCACGAAGGTGGCCTCGACACCTGGTGGGTAAGGCTGAAGGCGAACGGACGGATCAATCGCCACCGACTCTTTAAGTGAAATGCTCCATCAGCAAAACGATCACCGACGAGATCGAGAGCCAGGTGGACGACCCGGAGCAGATGAAGCTGCTGTGATGGAGACCGTATCAACGTCCTCGATGCCGATTGAAGCCGGCTGAAGTGAGGTCGGCCCTAATCCAGTCAACAGGAACGAAAAATCGCTGCCGAAAGTAATCTTGGCACCGCGTGCAGAAAAGCTGCGCTCGTCAGCGTTGCAAATGTTAGGAAACCATCCGGCGACGGGCGAAAAACATTGACTCAACCAGCCAAATTGGACTATCTCTCCTACAGTAACCCTGACTGACATGCCTACCTCCCCCGAAACCCCACCCATACCGGGCCTTCGGCGGGAAAGGAGCCGAGGGGATGAAAAAGCAAATTCTCGCCGCTGCCAATCATGAAAATTGCTTGCCCGTACTGCGATCAAAGAATCGAAGTTGGCACGGAGCATTCAGGAATTGATGCAATATGTCCCAACAGTGAATGCGGACAAGCCTTTCGCGTGCCCGAAGTTCCGGTGGAGCATCCAGATCAAGATGCGACAGGGCCAAGCGGAGTACAGCAACCCCCAATAGATTCAACGCAGCCAACAGATACGGTGCTAGGCAAGCACTTTCCCAACGTCGTCTCAAGTGATGGACTTTTTGGTTTCCTAATCATCGACCCGAGTCGTAGGTTGAACGTTTGGGGGTGTTTCATCGGTTCGTCCTTGCTCACGATCCTTGTGGTAGTAGCCAGTTTTTTCGTGGATCCACAACACTTCACAGTTGTGGTGATCATGGCTCTTGTCCCTCTATGTGTCTGTTTGTTTAGCGGCTACTTCGCGTTCGTCGATCCACGTTTAGTAGGAGAGGGAGCCTTGGGTTATGTTGATGGGATTCGTTTCGGGCGCTTCGAAGTGAGGCTCTCCAACAAACGCCACTTGAAATCATATCGCCTGCTTAATGGTTGCGACTTTCCAATTGGCAGTCGTGTTGAAGCAGTAGCCAATATCGGGCCGATAGGCGATGGGAATTACGGATTTTTGGCCTTATATATAATAGAACAAGCTAAACGCCCACGCCCCCCCTTGAGATCTCTGGACTTGGGGTCACGCATGCGATCTATGGAAGCGAAATTGAACCGATCGACAAATACGGCCACATCACTGGAGATCGGCTGGCATTATTGTTCGAGATCATTGATGTCGCTTTATCTCGAATTTTTTCCGACGACTTGCTGACGAAATCAGTCTTGATCTCAGGACTGGGAGACAGGAATTTCAAGGTCTTCGGAAGCTTCGGAGAGGCTGGAGGTCAGCTAGCAGGTCCGGCTGGTGGGTTAGTCGGAGGCGTTGTGCAATCTGGCCTCAATTCTTTAATCATGAACATCGGAGATAAGCGGCGGGCGAAGCAAATCAAAAGCGATTTAGTTGATGGCAACCTAACTGTCCCGTATTACCGCGAATCATTCTGCGCCTTTTTAGCTCGGAACAATTGGAGGTTGGATATTCCCTGATCCCATCCGTGAATCGGCACTATCACCCCTCCATCCTCCATCTTCCGTCCTCGCGCCACGAACAAGGCTACCCGGCCCGCCCCCCTCAAAAGCAATTTCCTAGCGGTTAAATTGACTGCCCGCGCAGGCCATGTCCCGCCTGCGCTACCGTGCCGCCCGCTCCCCGTCCCGACTGGAGGATCGCTTCCTGATGCTCTGGAAACACACGAACGGCCCCCCCTTGGAGAGGGAATACCGCTTCCATCACGAGCGGCGTTGGAGAGCCGATTTTGCGCATGTGGAGGCCCGTGTGTTGATTGAGATCGAGGGCGGCATCTGGGTGAACGGACGCCACAACCGCGCCGCCGGCTTCAATGCCGATCTGGAGAAGTATCTGGAAGCGGGACTGCTTGGCTGGCGGGTGTTCCGCCTCGGCCCGGAGCAGATCACGATGGCGAACGTGGAGCAGTTGGCGGCGCTGCTGTGGGACATAAACGGCTGATTTTCCACCAAATCCACTTGATCGAAAAACACACAAATCGTTGCTAGAGCCTGTTATTAACTTTTGCCGAACAGAGAGGATAGCATGAGAGTTGCGAAAGCCAGCCAGTGCATGGCGGTGAGAGTCGAGGCCAAGCGTTCGTAGTCGCGGGAGAGACGCTTGAAGCGCGCCGCCCAGCCAAAGCTTCGCTCCACCACCCAGCGTTTCGGCAGCAGCACAAAGCCCTTCTTGGCTTCCAAAAGTTTGACCACCTCCAGCTTGATGCCGTGCTGCTGTGCCTGGCGTGCAGGCTCTTCCCCCGTGTAACCCTGGTCCACATAGGCCAGTTCCACGTTTTCTCCGGTGGCCTGCTGGATCTGCTCGGCTAGCTCGCCGACCTGCGCCCGTTCCTGTTCATTGGCCGCCGTCACCTTCACTGCCAGCAGATGTCCCAGCGTGTCCACCGCAATGTGCACCTTGCTGCCGTTGCGGCGCTTGTAGCCATCATAGCCTGCCCGGCCTCCGCTCTCGGGCGAAGACTGCAATGTGCGCCCATCCATGATGGCCGCCGTGGGCTGGGCCTTGCGTCCCTTGGCAAGGCGTGAGAGTTCGCGCAGATCATGGGCCATGGCCTCAAAACAGCAGGCCTTCATCCAACGCTGGGCCTGCTGGTAAACGTTCTGCCATGGAGGCAGGTCGTGGGGCATCATGCGCCACTGGCAGCCGCAGCGCACGATGTAGCGCAGCGCGTTGAAGACTTCGCGCAGCGAACAATCCCGCTGGGGCGCATCTTCCTTCATCAGCACCAAGTAGGGACGGCAAAACTCCCACTCTGCATCACTGACGTCACTGGCATAGGCGGTTCTTGGCTTGTTGTTCAAAGGTTCCATCCCAAGCTTATTGCTTGGAACATCACCGGGGTACAGCACTTTCTAAAATTAATAACAGGCTCTAATGAGTGCACTGTCAGCAAGCAGGCAGTAAGAAAAGTGGAAAGCTGAAAATTGCGTTTGCATGGAATTTGCGTGGTGGGGTCCGCACCCAAGGACAGACGGGGTCTCAAAAAGAGAGTCCCCAGTCTCTCACGCCGCTTCGGACGCACCACTTATCATTATCCAACCCTTCTCTGAACGCAGGAATGTCAACTGGCAGGGCGTTCTCTCTCCCGAAACTGGGCGGTCCTTAAGCCAGCCCAGCTGAACAGCCTGCATTCAAGTGTAAATGATGAATCACATCCTCACTGCCCTGCTGCTCGCAACGCTGGCCGCACTGCAAGCCGCTGACAAAGTTCCTGTTCCTGCATCGTGGAGCGATGATTTCTCGGACGCGGCTGCCTTCGCCGTGAACTGGCGGCCCTATGGCTTTCTCGCTACCGGCATCGATGCCACGAATCCGCTCGGCAAAACGGTGAGTGGCAAAGACGCGAGGCCTGAATGGTGGCAGATCTTGGACGGGGCGCTGCGTGGGCAGTGCTTCCCTGAGGAGAAACATCCGCCTGGATTGCGCCGCGCCATCAGCGGCACTGACATTCGGCTCCGCTGTCGCTTCAAAATCGCTGCCGAGGGCCAGATCGGCATCAGCATTGGCGGGCCGAATCCCATCGTGGAGAAAGACTTCAATGTCGCCGGTCTGCACATCCGCGCCAACGGCATCACCGCTTGGGACAACGATGTCTTGCACCCGAAAGGCTCGCCTGAAGCCGCAGAACTCAAGGCTAAGGGAATATGGAACCGCAAGTTCTTCTACGCGAAGACCGAGAAACATCCGATCGCGCCCGACGTGTGGCATTCACTCGTGATGGAACTGCGCGGCAAGGAACTCCGGGTCATGCTCAATGACAAACTGGTGCTCACCTACACCACGCTCTGCGGCGATGTGCCGAAGCACGACATCGGTCTCCAGCCGGGCGGGAAAAGTCAGAAGCCTATCGCATCGTGGTTCGATGACATTCATGTGGAGCCGTTGCTCGCAAACCAATAGACCCCGCAATGAAAGCCTCCATCACGTTCCTCACCGCCCTGCTGCTCGCTCCGCTGGCCTCGTTGCACGCCGCAGAGAACAGGCGTCCAAACATCCTCATCATCCTCACGGACGACCTCGGCTATGCGGACGTTGGCTGCCAGGGATCGAAGGAGGTCGTCTCGCCGCACATGGATTCGTTGGCGGCCAATGGCGTGCGCTGCACCGCCGGTTACATCACCGCGCCGCAGTGCTGCCCGTCGCGTGCGGGCCTGATGACGGGTCGGTATCAGAATCGCTTCGGCTACGAGACCAATGACCAGACCCAAAAAGGCGGGCTGCCACTTAGCGAGCGGACCATGGCGGATCGCCTGAAGGCGGCGGGCTATGTGACGGGGATGGTGGGCAAATGGCATCTGGGCGATGACGGAAAGCGGCGGCCTTATGAACGCGGCTTTGACGAGGCCTTTTGGCACCCGAACGGCGGCGTGCTGTTCCCGGACAAGAAAACCGGCTTCATCAGCAATCTGTATCGCGGTGCCGAGCCGGTGCGGGAAAAAGAATATTCCACCGATGCCTTTGGCCGCGAGGCGGCAGCCTTCATCGAGCGGCACCAGCGCGAGCCGTTCTTCCTTTATGTCGCCTTTGTGCCGCCGCACTGGCCGATGGAGGCCAAGCCGGAGCATCTGGCGCAGTTTGCCCATATCCCTGATCTCCACCGGCGCACCATGCTGGGCATGATGGCCTCGCTGGATGAAAACGTGGGCTGCGTGCTCACGAAGCTGCGCGAGACGAAGCTGGAGGAGAACACGCTCATCTTTTTCCTCAGCGACAACGGTGGACCGACCGGCAAGCCGCGCCAGCAGCCGGACGCTGCTTTCCAATACGGCCAGAACACCTCGAAGAACGATCCCTGCCGCGGCGTGAAGGGTGAACTGCTGGAAGGCGGCATCCGCGTGCCTTTCCTCGTGCAATGGAAGGGCCGCATCCCCGCTGGCAAGACCTACGACCAGCCGGTGATCAGCCTCGACATCCTGCCGACCGCGCTGGCGGCGGCGGGCGTGGAGCCGCAGCCTAATTGGAAGCTCGACGGCACCGACCTGCTGCCTTTTTTGACCGGTGAAAAAGAGACGCCCCCTCACGATGCGCTCTACTGGCGCTTCCGTCTTCCCCCGACGAAGCCCGCAGAGCATCGCTGGGCGATTCGTCAGGGCGACTGGAAGCTCGTGAAAAACGGCACTGAGCCCGTGTCGCTCTACCACCTCGCCACCGACATCGGCGAGACCCGCAATCTCGCCGCCGAGCAGCGCAAGCGTGTCGCCAGGCTGAAGAAAGCCTACCAGGCCTGGGATGCGCAAAACCAAGAGCCGTTCGGAGTGGATGCGCCCGCAGCCAAGACCGATGCGACTGCATCCGGCCTCATCCATGGCGCTTATCATGCCAAGGTAAGCGTCTTTCCCGCCGAGATCCGCATGGACTGCACCGGCAACGATCCACAGCTCATCCTCGGCGACATCCCGGCTGCCGCCACTGGCCCATTCACGCTCGAGTTGAAGATCAAATCGACGAGCAAGGGTCCGGGCGAAGTCTTCTGGAGCACCGCCGCGAAGCCGCAGTTCGCCGCCGCGCAGAGCGTGAAGTTCGACATCCAGCACGACGGTTCTCAGTGGCATGATTACTCGGTGAAACTGCCCGCCGTCACGCCCGCGCTCACCCACCTGCGGCTCGATCCCGGCTCCGCACCCGGCCTTGTCCGCATCGCGCGCTTCGTGCTGAAGGATGCGAATGGCAAAGTCATCAAAGCCTGGGTGGGAGCCGCAGCGGCAGCAGCCTCGCAACCGGAGTCCAGGAAGGATCAACTCCAACTCGCCGCCTACTACTTCCCGAACTGGGGACCGATGCCGCATTCCGAATGGAAATCGATCAAGGCGGCAAGACCGAGGTTCGAGGGTCATGCGCAGCCGAAGGTGCCGGTTTGGGGCTATGAGAACGAGAATAATCCGGCGGTGATGGCACGCAAGATTGCCGCAGCGGCAGACCACGGCATCGATGCGTTCATCTTCGACTGGTATTACTATGACCCCGATACCAGCCGGGCAGCGAAGTCGCCGCATTACGGCCCGGATGGCTCACGCTACCTGCACACCGCTTTGGAGAACGGCTACCTCGGCGCAGCCAACAAGGAGCGCCTGAAGTTCGCCATCTTGTGGTGCAAGCATGACATCTACCCGAACGCCAAAGGAGCCGTCACACCGGA
>Ga0169931_10010569_pt1 | contig 13140 bp, 13 predicted proteins | sample Kivu_15m_20L_FD_129675 | JGI IMG/M metagenome (GOLD analysis project Ga0169931, IMG submission 129675) | Freshwater microbial communities from Lake Kivu, Western Province, Rwanda to study Microbial Dark Matter (Phase II) - Kivu_15m_20L... | ecosystem: Environmental > Aquatic > Freshwater > Lake...
GCGCCAGGGCATCGTCCACGTGGTCGGTCCCGAGCAGGGCATCACCCTGCCCGGCCTGCTGCTCGTGTGCGGCGACAGCCACACCAGCACGCACGGCGCGCTGGGCGCGTACGCGTTCGGCATCGGCCAGTCCGAGAACGAGCACGTGCTGGCCACGCAGACTCTCTGGCAGCCGCCACCGAAGACCCTCCGGATCTCGATCGAGGGCCGGCGGCCGGCGGGTGTCCGCGCCAAGGACGTCATCCTCGCGGTGATCGCGCAGATCGGCGCGGGCGCCGCGGCCGGCCACGTGATCGAGTACGCCGGCTCGGTGGTCCGCGGGATGACGATGGAGGAGCGGCTGACCCTGTGCAACATGTCGATCGAGGCCGGAGCACGCGCTGGCCTGGTCGCCCCGGACGACACCACCTTCCAGTACCTGGCCGGCCGCCCGTATGCCCCGCAGAGCGAGCAGTGGGAGGCCGCCGTCGCCGACTGGCGCACCCTCCCCACCGACCCGGGCGCGACGTTCGACCGCGAGGTGGCGATCCAGGCCGAGGGGCTCGAGCCGATGGTGACTTGGGGCACCAGCCCCGAGCACGCGGTGCCCATCTCGGGCGCGGTGCCGGATCCGATGCAGGAGGCCGACCCGGCCCGCCGCCAGGCGCTGACCCGCGCGATGCAGTACATGGACGTGCAGCCCGGCACGCGGATGGACGGGCTGCCGATCGACCGCGTGTTCATCGGGTCGTGCACCAACGGCCGCATCGAGGACCTGCGCGCCGTCGCGGCCGTGGTGCGCGGCGCCCGGGTGCGGGTGCCGACGCTGGTGGTGCCGGGCTCGGGGCTGGTGCGCCAGCAGGCGCAGTCCGAAGGCCTGGACCGCGTCTTCATCGACGCCGGCATCGACTGGCGCCACGCCGGCTGTTCGATGTGCGTGGGAACGAACGGCGACATCGGGGCGCCCGGCCAGCGCATCGCCTCCACGTCGAACCGGAACTTCGAGGGCCGCCAGGGCCAGGGGGTGCGCACCCACCTGGTCAGCCCGGAGACGGCGGCGGCGGCGGCGCTGCAGGGCCGGCTGACGGATGTGCGCCGGATGGAGAGCCTCCATGGCTGAACGGTTCGAGACCCTGACCGCGGTGGCGGCGCCCTACGAGCCCATCAACGTCGACACCGACCAGATCCTTCCGGGCCGGTTCCTGAAGATGCCGCGCGCCGAGGGCTACGGTCAGTACCTGTTCCACGACCTGCGCCAGCGCGCCGACGGCTCGCAGGAAGCCCCGTTCGTCCTCGACCAGCCGGCGTACCGCGCCGCGCGCATCTTCGTGGGCAATGCCAATTTCGCCTGCGGATCCTCGCGTGAGGGCGCGGCCTACGCGTTCCACGACTACGGCATCCGCTCGGTGATCGCACCGAGCTTCTCGGACATCTTCTTCAACAACTGCCTGCGCAACGGCATCGTGCCGGTGCGCCTGCCCGATGCGGAGTGCGCCCGCCTGCGCGCCCTGCTGCGCGATCGCCCCGGCGCGCAGCTGACGGTCGACCTGCGGCAGCAGCACGTGCAGGATCCGGACGGACATCGCGCCCCGTTCGAGATCGACGATTTCTTCCGGCAGATGCTGCTCGATGGCATCGACGAGATCGGGCTGACCCGGCGGATGATGGACGACATCGCCGCCTTCGAGCAGGCGTACCACCGACGCTGGCCGTGGGCTGCACCCGCCGCACCAGCCGGCCAGGGCCCCGGCCCGGCGAGCGCACCCGCCCCGAGGACACCGCGATGAATGCCCGCGCCCACCCCCCCGATCGGACCGCTCCGCGTGCCTGGCTGGCCGACGACCTGCGTCGCGACGCCTCCTGGATTCGCGTGCTGAGCCCGGCGGCCGTCACCGGGATCGAGCAGGCCCTGGCGCACGCCCGCGCGGCCGGCAAACACTGGTTCGCCATGACGGCCGCCGATTTCCCGATGGGAGAGGCCGCGCGGACCGAGGTCCGCGACGCCTTCGACGCCACCCAGCGAGACTTCGGCATGTGCCTGCTGCGCGGGTTCCCGGTGGATCGCTGGTCGGCCGACGAGGCGCGCCTGGCGCTCTGGGGCATGGGCCTGCACCTCGGGGTGGCCCGGCCGCAAAACAGGATGAGCGAGGTGATGAACGACGTGCGCGACGCAGGCGCCGACTACAAGGTGAAGGGCGGTCGGGGCTACAACACCAATGCCGGCCTGGACTTCCACATCGATTCCGGCGACGTGGTGGCGCTGCTGTGCCTGCGCCAGGCCCGCAGCGGCGGCGACAGCCTGGTGACCAGCTCGATCGCGGTTCGCGACGAGGTGGCGCGGCGTCGGCCCGACCTGCTGAAAGTGCTGCAGCAGCCCTTCCACTTCAGCCACCAGGAGGCCGGCGATCCCGCCAAGCCGCCGTTCTACCGCTGCCCGATCTTCGGCGGCGACGATGAGCCCTTCGCCTGCCGCCTGAACCGCAAGAACGTCACCGCGGCCCACCGGGATTTCGCGGAGGTGCCGCCGCCGACGCCACAGCAGATCGAGGCGCTGGACCTGCTGGACGAACTGCTGCCCGACCCGCGGTTCGCCTACTCGATGGTGCTGCAGGCCGGCGACCTGCAGATCCTCAACAACTACGTGAACGTGCATTCCCGCACCGCCTTCGAGGACTTCGAGGACCCCGCGCTGAGGCGGCACCTGCTGCGGCTGTGGCTGTCGCTGCCGCAGTCGCAGCGGCTGCCGGCAGGCTGGCTCGAGTTCTATGGCGATATCCGGGCCGGCACCGTGCGGGGCGGCAACCGCGGCAGCCGCATCACCCCCGAGTTCGTCGCCTACGAAGCGCGCCAGGCCCGGGCACTGGGCATGAGCCTGGGCTGAGCCACGCCCCGCCGGGCGCCGGCGGCGCGCTGCGATGGCAGCGCGCAGCGGCGGCAGTGGTTGGGGGACTGCACCCGCCGCCTCTGCGTCGGACGACCAGCCCCTACCGCGCGGGTCGCACCGGGTCGGCCGCCGCGGGTGCCGGCGCGCGTTCGGCGCAGCGCCGCACCTCGGCCGGCGAGGCCTGCTCGAGGCAGTGACGCAGGTCGCCGCGCGGCCGCTCCGTCGCGGGCGCTGGCGCGCGCGACACCGGCGCCGTGCCGGTGGTGACGGGCGCGCCGGACACCGCGGCAGACCGCCCCGCAAGCCCCGGCGCAGCCCCTGAAGTGCCCTCGAGGAGCGGGCCGAGCCAATGGTCCACGGTTGCGCGCCACTGCGGAACGGAACGGCCGTCCAGGTACAGGCCCACCGCAGCCGCCAGTGCCAGCACCGCGGCCGCCGCCAGCCAGCGTCCGCGCGCGTACCCGCGCCGCCGGGCACCCGCCCCGGCAGCACGCGAGCGAAGTGGATCCGGCCCGGGTCGCCCCACCAGCAGGCCGAGCAGGGTGCCCACCCAGACCCCGGTCAGGTCCTGCGCCACCGCCATCGGCGGCCGTCCGAGCGGGTCGGCCGGGAATCCGACCGCGAGGCCGGCGGCGGCAGCCGTCAGGGCCGCCAGGAGCACCAGCCAGCGCCGGCGCAGCAGGCCGGCGACGGCGAGGATCCCGGCGCCCTGCAGCAGGGGAATCGTGAGGTCCTGCATGGCGACGGCGGGCGCGGGCCGCGTGATGGGTGTGACAGCCGGAGCCTGGGCCCCGGATGCACGGCCGGATAGTCGCGGCCGACCGGCGGGCGGTGCGTGCCGTGCTAGCGGTCGGCGCCGTCGAGGTAGCCGTGACGGTGACCGTCGGGCAGCCCGACGATGCGAGAGATGCTGCCCCCGAAGGCCTGCATGAAGGCCGGCGCGTCGAGTCGGCACATCCAGGCGCGCAGCGTCCAGTGGCCCGAACCCTGGAGCGGCAACCGGTCGCTCAGCACCTTGGGCAGCAGCGCCACCGAGGCGACCGGCAGCTCGGCCAGGTACACGCGCGATCCGGACGGTCCGGTCACCCGTGCCGACAGCGCCCAGTAGAGGTTCCAGCAACCGGTGTCGGCCCCCACCGCCGCCGGTACGCGGCGCGCACGCCGGCCCGCGACCACCCGATAGTCCTCCACCGGGCGGGACGACCAGCGCGGAATGTCGGCCCGGTAGGGGGAGAAGTCGAAAGCCGGGGCGGGGGTCGGGTTGGGCATGGATCGCTCGGAGGAATGCACCGACGGCGCGGACGACAGGATGCCTGATTCGGCGCGTCGGCGCTCGGGCAGGGGAATGCCCGCGCGAGCCGCCTCAGAGCCGATCGTGCTTGCGGCGGCTGCCGCGCGCCGTCGCGACCGGGTATCGCTGCGCGTTCAGCCGCATCTTGTCGCGGGCTGCCTGGGCGAGGTCGACCCCGAGGCGATCGGCGAGCCGGACCAGGTAGAGCAGCACGTCGGCCATCTCGAGCCGCACCGCGGCCAGCGTGTCGGGCGGCAGCGCCGCCGACTCGGCGTTCTCCAGCCACTGGAAGTGCTCGAGCAGTTCGCCCGCTTCGACGGTCAGCGCGGTGGCGAGGTTGCGGGGCGAGTGGAAGGGCTCCCACGCGCGCTCGTCGGCGAAGGCGCGCAGCGCCTCGCGCAGCTCGAGCAGGGCGTCGGCCGGGGGCGGTTCGGGCGGTTGGGTCATCGGGGCGGGCACACGCGGCGGTCTGGCGGACCGATCGTACCCCGCCCTGCCCGGCGGGTCAGCGCGGATGGCCGAGGGCCGGCTGGCCGAAGCCTTCGGCGGCCCGCCGGCGGGTGGGACCCCGGTTGTGCCACCGTCGGGCGCGCGGCGCACGCCCGGGCGCCGATCCGCGGCACAATCGCGCTCGTCGCGAAGCGCACCCGGACCCCGACCGAATGGATCCCAAGCCCCTATCGTGGCGGTGCGGCCCCCTGGCCGCCTTCGCCCTCGCCGGCGCGCTGTTCGCCCCGCCTCTGAACGCCCAGGTGGTGGTCACCCCGCTCTCGCCGGCGGCCCCCGCCGCGGCCGCGGCCCCGGCCGAGCCCGAGCCGCCGCCGATACCCTTCCCCGAGCGCATCATCATCCTGGAGAACGGCATCACCGGCCGCCCGCTGAGCTTGCGCAGCGCCAACCCGCGCCACTACGAGGACATCGTCCGGAAGCAGCCGATGCCGTCGGTCACGCTGCACGCGAAGCTGTTCGTGCCGCCCGGCAGCAGCAAGGCGCCGGCGGTGATCATCGCGCCGGGCTCGGGCGGCGTGAACCCCTGGATGCTGGTGCACGCCCGCGCGCTCACCGACTCGGGCATCGCGGTACTGCTGATGGATCCGTTCGGCGGTCGCGAGATCAGGGACACGATCACCGCACAGACGCAGTTCTCGTTCGCGGCCTCCACCTGGGACGTATTCGCAGCGGTGCTCGCCCTCGAGCGGCAATCCGACATCGACGCGACCCGGCTCGGCGCGCTGGGCTACAGCCGGGGCGGCCTCTCGGTGCTGCACGCCGCGATGCGCCCGCTGGCCGACGCCGCGCTCGGGCCCGGGCGGGCCCTGCGCGCGGTGGTCGCCGGCTGGCCGTGGTGCGGCCTGCAGTTCGCCGACCCGCAGACCGCGCCCACCGCAATCCGCCTGGCGCTGGCCGACTCCGACAACTGGGTATCGCCGCTGCAGTGCCAGGCTTACTTCAACGCGATGCGGCCGCGCAATCCGGTCGTCACGCAGCGTCTGTTCAAGGATGCGAGTCACGGCTTCGGCTATGGCACGCCGCTGCGCGAGATTCCCCGGGCGACCCATGCCCTGAACGCACCGGTGATCCACTTCGATCCGCGCGGCGTGCCGCTGGACCCCTGGAGCGGCGACGCGATGCCGGGCGCCGACGACCGGGCGCTCGAGGCGATGATGCGCCCGTTCATCGGCCGCGGGGTACTGGCCGGCACCCAGGGCAGCCAGATGCAGGACTTCATCCGCGACACGGTGGGGTTCTTCATCACCTACTTGAAGCTGTAGTCACCCGGGGCGTTCCACGCCCGCCCAGGAGGTCTGAGATGGCCCTGTTCGAACTGCGCACCTACACCGTCGTCGTCGGCAAGATGGCCGACGTGATCGACCTCTACACCCGCGAGGGCTGGTCCGCGCTGCAGCGCCACCCGCCGAAGCTGGTGGGTTACTTCACCGGCGACGTGGGCGCGCTGAACCAGCTGGTGCACCTGTGGAAGTTCGACGACGACGCCGATCGCCGGGCCTTCTGGGCCGGCGTCTACCGCGACCCGCAGTTCCTCGCGGTCGCCGCCAAGCTGCGGCCGATGTTCAGCGCGCAGGAGAACAAGCTGCTGCTGGCTGCGCCCTGGGGCCCTTCGCCCTGAAGACCGGGCGGCCCGCATGAGGCCGGCCGTGCGCGCGGCGCTCCCCGGCCTCGCGGCGATCGGCCTGGGCGCCTCGATCGCGCCGCTCGACTTCGCGGTGAACGTCGCGTTCCCCGCGATCGTCGGGGCGTTCGGGCTGCCGGTGCAGGAGATCCGGTGGACCGCGATCTGCTACGTGATCTGCTACGGCAGCCTGATGCTGGGGTTCGGCGCACTGGGCGACCGGATCGGCTACCTGCGGGTGTTCCGCGCCGGACTGGTGCTGGGCGCGCTGGCGTTCACGCTGTGCGCGCTCGCGCCGGGCTACGGCTGGCTGCTGGCGGCCCGCGTGGTGCAGGGGGTCGCGGTGGCGCTCACGCTGTCGTGCGCTCCGGCGCTGGCCACCCTGCTGGTGGACGAGCGCGACCGCACCTGGGCGCTGTCGGCCCATGCAGGCACCGCGGCGCTGGCGGGCCTGGTGGCGCCGCTGGCGGGCGGCGTGTCGGTGGCACTGCTCGGCTGGCAGGGGGTGTTCGCCTTCCGGGTGCCGATCGCGCTGGCAGCGCTGGCCTGCCTGCCGCTGCTGGCCCGCGCCGCGCAGCGACAGGCGCCGCGCGCCGCGCCGGCCTTCGACACCGCCGGCTCGGCCCTGCTGGCGGGCGCGATGGCGCTGCTGCTGCTGGGCCCGTCGCTGCCGGGCTCGCCGGCCGGCCCGGCGGCAGCGGTGTCGGTCACGCTCGCGGGTGCGGCGCTGATGGCGCTGTTCGTGCGCCGGCAGCGGGCGGCCGCGACGCCGTTCATGCCGTCTGCGGTGGTCCGCGACCCCGACTTCCGACGGATCAGCCTCGCCGCCTGCATCGTCAACCTCACCAGTTTCGCGATCCCCCTGATCGTGCCCTTCTACCTGCTGCGCGACGGCGGCTGGACGCCGATCGGCACCGGCGCGCTGCTGGCGGCCTGGGCAGCCGGGACGCTGGCGGGCTCGGGCGCGGCGTCGCGGCTGGTGGGCGCACTGGGCGCGCACCGTGCCGCGCTCGCCGGCGGCGCGCTGGCGGCGGTGGGCCTGGCGGGCGTGTGGCTGTGGCCGGCCACGCCGCACGCCGGCGCGATGGTCGCCTGCCTGCTGCTGCAGGGCGCCGGCGCCGGGCTGTTCCAGGTGGCCTACACCGATGCGGTGGTGGCCGCGCTGCCGGTGGCCGCTCGCGGGGTGGCGGGCAGCCTCGCGATGGTCACCCGCACGGTCGGTGTGGTGCTGGGCGCCACCGCCTGGATGGCGCTGCTGCAGGGTTCGGAGCAGGCCGCGCTGGCCGCCGGACTGGCCCCGCGCGAGGCGCAGGCGGCCGGCCTCGCGACGGTGTTCGGTACCGCCGCCGCCGCTGCGGTCGCGGCGCTGGCGATCATCGGGGGCGGCCGCCCGCGCACCTGAGGCCCGGCCGGCAACGCCTAACGGAACCGCACTCGCGCCCGCAGCGCCGCCAGCCCGATCGCCGGCTCGCCGAAGCGGCCGTCCGGCCGGCTGCGGCCGGTGACCACGCCCCGGCCCCAGACCGGCGCCAGGCGGTCGAGCTGGAAGCGCCCGACCACTGCGTCGCCGCGCAGGAAGCACTCCTCGTCGATATGCAGGCAGTCGCCGCCGGTACCGATCTCCTCGGCGTCGAGGCAGGGGAAGCCGATCAGGCCGCGCAGCGACTCGAGGCTGCCGTCGCAGTCGACGGTCTCCACCGACTCGCGGGCTGGATCGATCAGGTGGACCTTCATGGCGCGTGCATTCCGGAGGACGTGATCAGGGCAGCGCCGATTGTCCGGGCCGGCGCCCTCGAACGGGCACCCGACTGCCCCAGTGTGGCCGTTCGGCCGACCGGTGGCCGCACCGCACCCGCCTCGGGAGTCGGCGCCGGACGATCGGCCCGGCGCACGGACGGGTGGTGGGTCCCGTCCCCTCCACGGATCCTCAGGTTGCCGTGAACAGCGCGGTGAGCCCGCCGGCCAGCGCCAGCGTCAGCAGGCAGGGCCACATCGTGCGGCGCAGCAGCTCGGCTTCACGTCCGGCCAGGCCCACGGTGGCGGCGCCCGCGACCAGGTTGTGGGGACACACGATGTTGCCGATGGCGGCCCCCAGCGACTGGGCGGCCAGCACCGCGGCCACCGGCAGGCCCAGGGACTGGGCGGTCTGGGCCTGCAGGGTGCTGAACAGCACGTTGGAGGCGGTGGCCGATCCGGTCACGAAGCTGCCGAGCGCGCCCAGTGCCGGGGCCAGCAGCGGCCACGCGCTCCCCACCCCGGCCACCGCCGCGCGCTCGAGCGCCGCCACCATGTCGGCGTGCAGCAGCAGCCGCGACAGGCACAGCATGGCCAGCAGCGCCACCGTCACCGGCAGCAGGCGCCGGGCGGCCGCGGCGATCGGGGCGCCGAGCGCGCGCAGCGGCACGCGCTGCAGCCGGGCACCGACCACCATCGCGACGAACAGCAGCGTGCCCGGGTGCAGCAGCGGCTTGAGGCTGCCGGAGTAGCCGCCGGGCAGGGCCCAGCCGAGCACCACGCCGTCGAGCAGCCGGGCCACCGGGGGCACCGAGCGGGTCAGCAGGACCAGCGCGATCAGCACCAGGTAGGGCCAGAGCGCGCGTCGCAGCAGCGCGCCGCCGGTCGGGCCGGCACCGACCGACGGGTGCCGGCGGGCCGCGACCACCAGCAGGGCGGCGCTGGCGAGCGCCGCCCCGAGGGTGGCCAGCTCGGGGCCGAGCAGCACCGCCGCGGCCAGCGCCGGCAGCAGAAACGCGGCAGCGGCCCACGCGGCCCAGCCCACGCCGGGCGAGCCGACGCCGGCCGCGGCGAGGGTGCGCACGAAGAAGGCCATCAGCACGCCACCCACGAGCAGGTTCATCAGCGCCGTCCGCCAGGCGATCGCCGCGGCGTCGGTGCCGGTGAGCGCGGCCTGCGCCAGCACCGGCGTGCCCAGCGCGCCGAAGGCCACCCCGGCGGCGTGACCCACCAGCGCGAGCACCACCGCCTGGACCGCCGGCACCCCCAGCCCGACCAGGATCGGCGCCACCAGCGCGATCGGCGTGCCGAAACCGGCCGCCCCCTCCAGGAACAGCGCGAAGCACCAGCCCACCAGCAGCGCCTGCAGCGGCCGGGCGCCGCTGACCCGGCCCAGGCCGTCGCGCAGCGCGTCGATCGCCCCGCAGGCCTTCTGGTGCTCGTGCAGCGCCAGCGCCGGCAGCAGGATCCAGAGGATCCCGGCCGCCAGGTACACCCCTTCGGCCAGCACCCCCGCGTGATGGGCGAGCGGGCCGGGCGCCGTCGCGCCGTCGGCCGCCGTCGCGCCGCCGAAGCCGAACACCGTCAGGGCCAGCAACCAGGCCAGTGCCAGGCCGCACAGGCCCGCCCGGGCGGCCGACCAGCGCAGCCCCAGCATCAGCAGCAGGATCAGCCCGATGGGCAGGGCGGCCGCGACCGCCTGCACCGGCAGCGCCCCGGTGCTCACGACCGCGGCCCCGAGGCGGCGCGGCGCCCTCCCGGCGCGCTCACCGGCGACCCGTCAGGCGAGCCGCTCGACCGACACCGGGTGCACCGGCCGGCCGTGGGCCTCGAAGGCATCGACGTTGGCCAGGGTGGTCTGGGCGATGGCCCGCAGCGCATCCTCGGTGAAGAACGCCTGGTGCCCGGTGACCACCACGTTCGGGAAGGTGAGCAGGCGGGCGAAGACGTCGTCGCGGATCGCCTCGCCGGACAGGTCGCGGAAGAACAGGTCGCCCTCCTCCTCGTAGACGTCGAGCCCCAGGCTGCCGAGCCGCCCCGACTTCAGCGCGGCGATGACCGCGGGCGTGTCGATCACCGCGCCGCGGCTGGTGTTGACGAGCATCGCGCCGTGCTTCATCCGCGCCAGCGCGGCCGAGTCGATCAGGTGCCGGGTCTGGGGCGTGAGCGGGCAGTGCAGGCTGACGACGTCGCTGGCGGCCAGCAGCTCGGGCAGCGCCACGTAGGCGACCCCGAGCGCCTGGACCTCGGGGTCGGGCTGCGGGTCGAAGGCCAGCACCCGGCAGCCGAAGCCGATCATGATGCGGCCGAAGCAAGCGCCGATCCGGCCGGTGCCGACCACGCCCACCGTGCGGCCGTGCAGGTCGAAGCCGAGCAGCCCGTCGAGGGCGAAGTTGCCCTCGCGCACGCGGGCGAAGGCCCGGTGGATGCGCCGGTTCAGCGTGAGCACCAGCGCCACCGTGTGCTCGGCCACCGCGTGCGGCGAGTACTCGGGCACCCGGCCCACCGCCAGCCCGAGCTCGGCGGCCACCGGCAGGTCGACGTGGTTGAAGCCGGCGCAGCGCAGCACCAGCAGGCGCACGCCCAGCGCGTGCAGCCCGCGCAGCACCGGCGCGTCGAGGCGGTCGTTGACGAACGCGCAGACCGCCTGCGAACCGGCGGCGGCGGCCAGCGTGGCGGCGTCGAGGCGCGGCTCGAGGAACACCAGCTCGTGGCGGGCGGCGGCGTTGGCCTGCTCGAGGAAGTGCCGGTCGTAGGGACGCGTGCTGTAGACGGCGATGCGCATGGCGGTGACCGAGGGTGGAGCCCTCAGGCTACCTCAGACCGCGTGACGGGAGGATGGTTCCCCGGGAACCGCCGGCGGCCGCCCGCCGCCGTCGACCACCGCGCGCGGCAGGTCGATCGTGAACACCGTCCCGCCGGCATCCGATCGCGCCTGCGCGCTGCCGCCGTGCGCCTTGGCGATCTCGTCGACGATGTACAGGCCCAGGCCCAGGCCGGAGCGCCGACCGTCGGCATCACCGCGCGCCAGCGGCTCGAAGATCCGCGCCAGGGTGGCCGGCTCGATCGGGGTGCCGTCGTTGGCCACCTCGATGCGCACGCGGCCGTCCTCGCCGTGCAGGGCCACGCGCACCGTGCCGCCCTGCACGCCGTAGTCGAGCGCGTTGAGGACCAGGTTGCTGAGCAACTGCTGCAGCCGCCGGTCGTCCCAGTGGCCGCGGCAGTCGCCGTTGGCCGCCAGGGTCACGGCGCCGTCGGGTCGCGCGGCACGGATCATCTCCAGCTCCTGCTCGAACGCCGCGTGCAGGTCGACCCGGCGCGGCGTCACCGCCACGCCCAGGCCGAGCCGGCTCCGGTTGAAGTCGACCAGGTCGTCGAGCAGGCTCTGGATCCGCTCGCAGCTGCGGCCGAGCCGCTCGGCGGCGGCCGCGACCGCCTCGTCCGCCGCGATCCGGGTCAGGTAGCGGGCGGTGGTCTGGATCGCCTGCAGCGGGCTGCACATGTCGTGGCTCAGCATGCCCAGCAGCAGGTTGCGCGAGCGCTCGACCTGCTGGCTGAAGTGCTCCACCGACTCGGCGAGCGCCTGGTCGATCGCGTCGTCGAAGCAGATCATCTCGTCGAGCGTGGGGGCCTCGGTCGGGCCGGCCTGGCGGCACAGCCGCAGCACGCTGGCGCGCAGCGCGCGGTACTCCGAGACCAGCTGGTCGATGTCTAAGCCTTCGCGCACCCGCAGCAGCGCGTGCGTCTGCGCCGCGGTGCGGCTCGGCGCCGCGTCGTCGGGAGGGACGGCCGCCGGATCGACCTGACGGACGCCCGCCCGCAGGTCGGCCACGATCGCGTCGAGGATCTGGGGCGCGTGGTCGCGCAGCTCCCGGCGCGACAGGTGCCGGGCGGCGGGGCCGCTGGAAGCGGCGAACGCCTCCCAGGCGGCGAGGATCGGTTCGCGGCGGGACTCGATGAAGTCGGCGAGCGCCAAGGGAACTCCTGGAGTGGCACGGAGGGCGCTCCGGGCTGCGCCGCCGCACCACGCCCGTGGCCCGCGGGATCGTCTCGCCCGGAGATTGTTTCTCGTCGCGACACACGATAGCGCAACCCGCCGGCCGCCGACAGGCCCGACAGGCCCGACAGGCCCGACCGGCCCGCCAGTGTGCTTGAGCCGGCCGGGAAGGTTGGCGCGCCCAGCCAGTGCCCCGCCGGGCCGGCGGGGCCCGGTCAGGCCGGGATCACCCGCTCCACCGCGAGCCCGCGGCAGTCCATCTCGAACTCGAGCTCCTGGACCGGCGGGCGGTTCAGGTACCAGGTGAGGCCGGCAGGCATGGCGCCGCGGCGAGCGATTTCGTCGGCCACCAGCGGATGGAAGTCGTGCACCGTGTAGACCTGCGTGGCGGTGGTCGACGACCAGTCGAAGCCGAGCGCCGCCATGCGGCGCTCCATCTCGCCCAGCACCCAGACCGCCTTGGCGCGGATACCCTGCGGCGAGACGTCGCCGCGGGCGATCAGGTGGTCGCGGTAGTCGCCCAGGCCCTCGGGGCATTCGCCGCTGCCGGCCACCACGAACGAGGGTGCGGCGCCCGCGTCGGGCACGGTGTAGGAGAACGCGAAGAAGCCCGGCTCGGGCGGCGGATCGATGGCCGGACAGACGTTGCTGCGCGCCACCGGGTTCACCGCGCCGTCCATCAGGCCCCACTGCTCGAGGGTGCGGATGTACACCGCGTTGAAGGCACGGAAACCGTCCTCGGTGAACGGCGCGGGCGAGCGCAGCTCGCAGGCGGCGAAGGCGGCGTTGGGTCGGCCGATGGCGGCGAGGTGACGGGCGATGGCGTCGAAGCCTTCGCGCAGCGGTACCACCCGGGAGAAGCGGGCCCGCTCCAGGCGCAGGCCGGGCTCGGCGGCCACGCCGCCCGAGTACTGCGAGACCGCGGGAATGAATCGGTAGCCGCCGGCGGCGAGAATGCGGGTGCTCATGGGAGATGCTCCGTGGGGGCGGGGTCAGTCGGCGAGCGCGCCGAGGTAGGCCTGGCGCACCGCGGGATCGCGCAGCAGCTCGCCGCTGGGCCCGTGGCGCACGATGCGGCCGGTGTCCATCACGTACGCGGTGCCCGAGACCTCCAGGGCGGTGAC
>Ga0169931_10010570_pt1 | contig 13139 bp, 20 predicted proteins | sample Kivu_15m_20L_FD_129675 | JGI IMG/M metagenome (GOLD analysis project Ga0169931, IMG submission 129675) | Freshwater microbial communities from Lake Kivu, Western Province, Rwanda to study Microbial Dark Matter (Phase II) - Kivu_15m_20L... | ecosystem: Environmental > Aquatic > Freshwater > Lake...
TATAAAAAGAGCATATAAGGTAGGAATAATAAAAGATACACATTAAAACTCATCAGTTAGGGTTGTCGCCCTAACAAACCCATAATTTACACGCTCTGCACCGCAGGTGCCTGTGGCAACGGGTAAACCTTGGATATTTTTGTTGTTTAAAATCAGCATTTTAAATCTTCAAGGGTGTAAAGTGGAAGAATGGATATAATTACTTGAAATTAGTAAAATATTTGAAGAAGCAGTACGAAATTTGAATTATTAAATATAATGATAATTATCAAGCTATAACTTTTATGAATAAAACTCATTTTCCACATTATATTGAGGAATCAAAAGAAATTATTTTAGATTATATAAAACAAATGATTGCTAAATATAAAAATTTAGATTAGTTTTGGTTTAGACCCAGCAGCCGCAATAATACCAGCTTGGGTATTTCTATTAATCATTTCTCCAAGTCTTGTGTTGTTAGAATTGACAGAATTGACAGAATTGACAGAATTGGCAGAATTGGCAGAATTTGTAGAGTTTCCTTTTCCAGTAAACATTTTTTGTTATATATTATTTATATATATTTTAAATTTATCAATTTTTTTGAAAAAATTGATATAATATTATTATATAGTTAACATATTAAAGGATGAATATAACAATCTTTTCTAGATTATATTTATTGTATCTACTATTCAATATAAGTGGATGGATATATTTTGGATACTTGCTATATTATACAAATAACATTACAACACAAACATGTAATAGTTATACAAAAGAACTTATAGATGCCAATAAAATATTTTTTGGTATATCTATGGCTGTAAATGGTATAAATATATTAACAGCAACTGGTTTAATTATATATAATTATGAAGATAATATTCGTATAGAAAATTTATTTTGTCTCTTTACTACTTCATTATTATTTTTATCATTATCAGGAATAAATAGTTTAGTTATTTTTATTATAACAGCTGGTATGACTGATATTCGTTGCTATGATTCTAATTCTGAATTTGGATTAAAATTATCTGTCTATGGTACAATTTGGATTACTTTTATTGAAATAGTAATAATATTGCTATTTTTACTATCTTTTATAAGAGATATTATTGTAAATGCTATATTACATCTAATATGTATATCTTGCCTAAATATTATAAAAAATTATAGAGAAAGACGAATTATGATAGAACCAATCATACCAAAATGCGAAACAAATCACGCATGCATAGCAATATCAACCTTAAAAGAAAATAAAATATTATGTGCTATATGTTATGACAGTAATATTAACTTATTATTAGAACCTTGTAATCATATATGCATTTGTAAATTATGCTACAAATCGTTATATACTAAACAGTGTCCTATATGTAAAACTAAAATATCAACTACTAAAGAAATTTATTTTGCAAATTATGATTCTTAATCTGCAAAATATAAAAATTTTTTTTATTTTTCTATTCTAGACATTCATGAAAATCTTTCAAATTTTTATCATAACAATCTCTAATTTTTAATTTTGGTGCAAAAGCGCATATGAATCCACCATTATCAAAAGCTTCTCTACAAACTTTTTGATCTATATTTTTTTGTGTAGCCACTACTATTGGATGTTCTTTGAAAGGAATGTTGATAAAATTTGTTGGTGCTAATAAGACACCGCCAGAACACAATATACTTCTTGGATATGTATCAATATATACACTATTATGTATCGTAGTTTCTGGTGTAAAATTATCCATAACAACATTTAGCGCACATAAACGATAAATATTTTCCAATCTATCATAAATTGGAAATATTGTTTTGATGTCATCATAATATTCAAGAAAGAATTGTTGTAGATATTTTGCAAAAGATGGTATTTCTATGTATTCATCATCTTTCAAGCAAGTAATATTTATTTTTTCTTTTAATTTTTTGAATGTCAAAACATCATCTTTTAATGTATATCTAATATCTTCATATGAAATTGAAGCACTCATTTGTGTATTTTCTAATTTTCTAAATTCTAAATATTCAGCTGTAATTTCTGCTTGCTTTTCTTTTATATTATTATCACTAACAAAGTTAGAAATCATATCAATCAATCTCATAAATCCATAATGAAATTCTATATTTGATACTTTATATGTTCCTTCTATTTCTCTCATACTAATCATATATGTTTCTTGTTTAATACATTCTTCATCAGCACCATTAATGATTATTGCCATCAATATACGATAAATGTGTTTCAAGAGATAATCAGTCAAATATAGTGTATCATATACAGCGGAATTGCTTGCAATTGACATTGGATATACATAAGAATGGTGATTACTGAATGTACCTTTTTGATTTATTCTCAAATCAATACGCATTTGTTTTATTTTATTTCCTATAATAAATCGTTCTATTTCAATATCTGGATTTTCTAATTCATATTGATAATTTCCATCAGCTAATTTGAAATTATCAAATTTATCGTATGTATCTGTTTCACCAGTAAATATACCATCGTCGTCTGTTTTTAGACTTGGAAAGTCATAGACTGCTTTAACTTCAAATAACCTTTGATATTCTTCTTTTCGAATACCAAGTTGATTTTCTAATATATCACCAGCGATAAGTTCCATAAATCTGTTGTGTAAAATTTTTTAACTATTTAAAAATCAATTTTTTTATAAATATATGAGCGTCATCATTATGATTACTTAAAATAGCAATTGTTATATTTTTTCGTAAATAAGTCTCTAAACAACCACTAGAAGTTTGTAAAAAACCCCAATGTACTAATCTTAATGGATTTTTCCTATATATAACCAGTTGATTTTCTACAATAAATTTTTTAATTTTTTGATTTGTGTTAAATAATCTATTGATCCAAATACCAAATTTACACAGATCTTTTGCTGACAACCAATAACTAGATGCTGGACTACCATTTACACATTTAGTTAAATCATCTGTTGCAGTTGGAAAAACAGCATTATATTTTGGTTTATGAATACTAAAACTTTTTAATTTTATCTTATTTATAATATATTTATCCAATATTTCATTATAAGATAAATTTGTTTTATTTTTTGTATTGTAATAATATTTTAGACTTAAAGCTACTAACACAATAGCCAAATTACTATAATGATATTCTCCTATATGTTTTTTATCTAAAACATCTGTATCAGCAAAAATTAAAAAATCTTCTGGTTCAGTTGGATTAGGAAATTGTATTTTATTATTAAAGCAAATAATTAGTTTATCATGATAATTATCAAGAATATCTTTTAATCCAGCTTCATGTTTTATACATTGTAATATAGAAACATTTTTTAGTCTATTTTTAACATCATTTGATAATTTATTTAGGACAGATTTATCTAATTTTATAGACATATTTAGTTCTTCATCATTTATAATATTATCATTATATAATAGTGCCAACAACATATTTGTAAATAATTTTGAAATAGAATGGATTGGATATACTTTATTAGAATTTTTGTTAATTTTTTTACCATCTATATCTAATGAATAACTAACAGATAATTTATTATCAAATATTATTTTATCTAGAAAATAAATTTAATATAAAATTTATCTAAACTTAAAAAGTATAATTAAACCATAAACCTAATGGATCAGTTCCAGCACCAGTAAAAACTTTAGTCCATTTTTTGGTAGAAGTATTATATTCTGCAACTGTTCCATTGATATCAATAAGACCTAAAGTTATAGTTTTACCTTTAAATTTTTTAGCCATATATTTTTTGGCATATTTAAGTATATCTTGATTTATTTCAATTTCTTTAGCGTTATTAGAACCAAGAGTTGATGGATAACCACTGCATCCAAGAAATGCCTTTATAGCTCCACAATCTTGATGATTTAATAAATAAATATTTTGTATTGGTTGAAGAGTTAAAGCTATTTCTAAGTTTTTAACTAAATTTTCTCTTAATAATGTCATGTCTTCATTTTTAGGATCGCATTTACCTTTCTTACATATTTCAGAACAAGAACATTTGTATCCTAATGGTAAGGCTGCTCCAGCAGCAGTTGCAGCAAAATAAGAATTAAGCAAACCAGTTCCTTGGAAAAAATTGGCAGTTAAATTATCGTATCTGAAATCAATACAGAAAACAGAAAAAATTGGTATACTCATATATATATATATATAATATTTTAATTTATTAGAGGGTGGTATTTTTTGTAAATAAAAAGTTGATTTATATATAATTAGTAGATAACTATGAAAAAAAAATATGGCTGCAGTTGAAGATTACAATTGTATTATATGTACGAACACACTTCGTTGTCCTGTAAAGCTTAAAATATTTGATTCTACAGACGATCATAACTGTTGGAAAAATAATAGATTATGCTTACGATGTGCTAGAAAATATTTACAAATGAATGATAAAAAGAGTAAAAAAACTGGAATATTTAAGAAATGTCCTTTTTGCATGGCAGAAGAAACAGCTAGAAATATTAAATTTTTACATGCTAAAATAACCTATAAAAAAGATAAAGTGTTGTATCAAAAAATTAATTCACTGATTTCTAATGGTACCTTGGAAAAAATGGAATGTGAATGTGGAGAAGTATTTGATGATGAATATGAAATGGAATATCATTTCAAAAATGATTGTAAAAAATCAAATATATCTTGTCATCAATGTCATATGAAATTGTTAAGAGAAGAATTACAAGACCATATACAAAAAGATTGTGTGCGTTGTAAATGTGGTAAATTTATGCCTAGAAAATGGTATAATTATCATATAACAAAAGAATGCAATTAATTTTTGTTAAATATTTTGATTATTAGGAACTAAATTATTTTGATTATTAGGAACTAAATTATTATCATATTGTGCTGGATAAGCAAGATTTATAATAGTTCCATTTACTATATTACATTGTTCTAGTGTTTGATTACTTTTTAATTCTACACCATTTAAGATTATTACTTGTTTACGAATAGGTATGCCTCTTGTTTCTAAAATATATTTTTTTATATCCATAATAGTAATAAATAAGTTTAGATTTAGATCTAAAGTATAATTGTATAATGTTCTAATTGTAAATATTGGATTCATTTTATATATATATATATTTATGAATATAAATCAATTTTTTTATTATGTAATGTTATAAATGGACTATGAAGAAAAGTACATAAAATATAAGTTAAAATATTTAGAATTAAAAGATGCAAAAGAAAATCAAACTGGCGGAGGTAAAAAATTAAAAAAAACAAAGAAAAGTAAAAATAAATTAAATTTAGACATGGATTCACTATTTCAATTAGAGGGTTTTCAATCTATAATTATTGCTAGAGATAATGAGATAATATTTGAGTATGGAAATATAAATTATAATCATGGAATTTTAGCATCATGTAGAAAAAGTATTTTAGGTATATTATATGGAATGTATCCTATAGATTTGGATAAAACATTAGAAGAATTAGGAATAGATGATAAATTAGGTTTATCAGATACTGAAAAAACAGCAACTATAAGAGATCTATTGATGACAAGATCTGGTATTTATCATCCAGCATCAAATGAAGGCGATGATAAAAATAAACCTGAACGACACAGTAAAAAACCAGGTGAATATTTTACCTATAATAATTGGGATTTTAATGCGCTTGGAACTATTTTCGTCCAAGAAACAGGTATAAATATACATGATGCGTTAGATAATTTAGGTAAGCAAATTGGTTTTGAAGATTTTGATTTGGACTATAATAAGGAAAAATATAATGAAGTAATAAAAAAAACTACCCCATCTATACATCCACCATATCATATGTATATATCTGCAAGAGATATGCTTAAAATTGGTTATTTAATGTTAAATCATGGTAAATATAATGATAAACAAATAGTTCCTAAAGAATGGATAAAAGAAATGACTTCATTACATACAACAAAAAAAAATAGTAATGGTAAATTAACTGGTTATGGATATATGTGGTGGGTTTTTGATGAAAATAAGGATCATCCCTTATATAAAGCTTACATGGCACAAGGTGCAGGTGGCCAAGGTATCATAGTGATACCAAAATCTAATATGATAATAGTTACAAAAAATTTTGAACCAAGAATTCCTTTATTAGAAAAAATATTCAAAATAAAATTAAGAGAATAAATTTTTATAATATAATATTATAAATGGACTATGAAGAAAAGTACATAAAATATAAGTTAAAATATTTAGAATTAAAAGATGCAAAAGATAAGCAAACTGGCGGAGGTAGTAAATTCATTATACATATTTGTGGCGCTAGTGGAGCGGGTAAAACTACTTTAGGAAACAAATTAAAAGAAAAATTTGGTGATAAAATAGTTGTTAAAGATATTGATGATTTACGAGCTAATTTTATTAAACAACATTATGGCAATAAAAGTTGGAATATAATTGACAAAGATGCTTATCAAAAATTTATAGATAATTATATTCACAAAATAAATAAACCACTAGTATTTGTAGGATTAAATCATATGCCTTGGTGGCATAAAAATTTATATTATAATATGCACTCTTCGCATAATTTTTTTATACAATTAGATAATACAACAATTATTAAACAAAAGTGCACTCGCTATTTGACAGAAGAACTAAATAATATTACAAAAGATAAAATAGCAATGAATGATATGATTCATAATAATAAAAAATTTATTTCTATTATTACTAATAATGTAAAAAGAGAATGTAATGCACCAGAAATTATACAATATAATAATAAATGGAATAAAGATTACAAAAAACAAGGCTATAGATTTATGTCTAGAGAAAATATATATAAATCTGTTGTTAAATTACTTGATGAAAATTTATAGAATTTATAATAAAAATTATAGGATTTACATCCACGGACTAACAATTACTTTTGGAATAATTGGTTCTATGGTAATTTTATAATCAGTACCTAAATTTGAGCTAATAGTATTTACAAATACAATTTTATTATGCATATAATATCTAAAATAAGATATTATTTATAACAATAATTTTTTATAATATTATATATATGGATTATAAAGAAAAATATATAAAATACAAAACTAAATATTTATTTATGAAAAATAATTATATATTAAATAATAATGAAGAAAATTCATTAAATTCTAGTAATTCTTTTATCGAACAATCTGGTGGTGATAATATAAAATATTCTAAACTATATGTATTTAACAGATTATATCAAATTATAGAGATAATATCATATAATAAATTCGATAATAAAATTCATATATCTATAGACGATGATAAATTAGTTAAATTATCAAAAATAAATTATAAAAAAATAATAGATACTATAAAATTACAACCAAAATATAAATTAAAATATTTTCATACTTCAAATAGAGAAATTTCTTATCCAATAACTGATAAAAATAAAGATATGAGTAGTTGGTTAGGTGATGGAATTTATAAAAATCCTAAAGGTTTATGGTTTTCTTGTGGTGAATCTTGGCAAAAATTTATTCGTAATGTTCCTAATCCATGGTCATTAGCTACTTATATATATGAATTAGAACCTTCTCAAACTGTTCTTAAAATTTCATCTAAAGAAGAATTAGAAAATTTTATAAAAAAATATCAAAAAGATAATATAAAAATTACTGATATTATCAATTGGAAAAAAGTAAAGAAAGATTATGATGGATTAATTATTTGTCCTTATTTAGGAAATATTATATGGGGTAAAAAAGCAAATAATTTTGGTATATGGGGGCACAATGATAAAATAAATGAATATATAAAAAAAGTAGCTGGTAATAAATGGAAAAAAGATATTTATTTTACAGCAGAGTGGTATAGACATTTTGAAGAAGGAACAGGAATTATATGGAAACCTTCAACAGGATTAAAAAATATTACTTTACTAAAAAAACTAAATACATATGAATCATTTATTAAATAATTTTTATAGATAAAAATGGCTTATATTATAAAGAAAAATAAAAATTATTTTTTTATCTTTATCAGCTTCCTTTTTTCTATTGATTAAATAATTTTATACCATCAACTTTTGTATGCTAGTATGAAACTATTTTTGAACTGATTTATTTATAATATAAAAATTGATTATAAAATAACCTATATTAACTATTATTATGAAAGCTTGGTATCAAAAATTCAATAATACATTAAATTATAATTATGAATATGGTTTAGAATATGGTGAAGATTTTGTTATGGATCCAAACCAATTTGAAGATAGAGGAGATATTGAAAAATATTTAATAGAAATAGAGACTGATGATGATTTTCCAGTAGAAATTATTGATAAAGATATAAAAATAATAAAATTTAATTATGCATTTAATCAAAATATACCTAAATTACCTTCACATATTGAAGAGATACATTTTTGCAATGGCTTTGAAGAAAATTATAATTTTTCATTATTTAATAAATCACTAAATAATTTATCACATAGTATTAAACGTTTATATTTGAATTATAGTTTCGATCAAGAATTATTAAATTTGCCAGAATCTTTAGAATATTTAGAATTTCGAGGAAAATTTAATAAATCTCTAGATTATTTGCCAAGTAGTGTAAAAGAAATTAATTTTATAACTATATTTGCTGGAGATACTGATCCAATATCAAGTTCTTTTAATCAACCATTAAATAATTTACCAGTAAATTTAGAAGTTTTGCGATTAGATTGTTTAGATTTTAATCATCCATTAGATAATTTACCAAAAAAATTAAAATATTTGAAATTACATTTTTATGAATTTAATTTTAGTTTAGATAATTTACCAGAAAATTTAGAACATTTAGAAATATTATTACATAAAACTTATAATTTTAATTTTGATAATTTACCAAAAAAACTAAAAACAACAAAAATCAAGTATTATTAAAGTATTATTCTTGGTTATAACTTTTATTAGGATTATTTACATTTGTAGATTTTTCAAATAAATTTTTCATATCTTTTTCGTTATTTTCATCTTTATATTCTACATCTACATCACCATCTTTATAATAATAATATTTAGCAGTTTTTCCCTCTCCTAAATTATAAATAGTAGTATGATTTTCTCCAACACTTATATCAACCTGTTTTACTAAATTTTTAGCAATTTGACTAGTCCAATCACTCCAATTACTTGCCATACTATTTAATAATATAATATAATATATATTTATAAATTATTCATCAATATTATTATAAAAATTGATTTAATATAAAATATATGTAAATAAAAAAGATGGATCGTTTTCACACAGAGATATATAATACATTATACAACCATCTCAAGGATGGTCTAGAACCACCAATATCATCAAAAGAGGAATTGAAAGAGTTTAAGAAAAATATTAAGAATCTTGTACTAAATTCAAATCTGCATGTTTTTGATGATGGTGAAAGAATTTGGAAAAAATTATCATTTAATAAAAGTAAATTTCCATACTTTGAACGTATAAATTTTATACAGGATTAAATTATAAAAAATTTATAATTACAGTTTTTATTTAGTATTTTGCGTTTATTTTAGCTGTTGTTTATTTACCAGCATGTGCATACATATCTCTACAAACCCCCAAACATCTGTATTTGTTATATTTTGCTCTTTTCTTGGATATTTACCTCCTTTAAACAATTCTACAAATATATTATTATTTGTAACTATATTTTTATAAAGTATATCTATCATTCTTGGTCTTGAAACATAAAGGTACCTACCACACGGTTTATAATTTTCTATTTTTTTTTCTAAATCTATAAAATGTATATTCATCATAATAATCATTTTATAATCATTCCAATTATCCTCATTTTTAGCTCTAAATATACAATCTTGTATTATTTCTTCAATTATTAAATTTATAGCCATCATTTTTTCTAATATATTTATCAATATTATCCTTATTAATCAAATTTTTTTGTAAAAATTGATATTTATATCATATATATATAATAATGTAGTTTATGGAAGTCTTGAGCGATATAATATCTAAATATGATTTAGATAAAACAAATCTTACTGGCGATGGTTCTCTTGATAATCTAACAATAAACGATGTATATAAAATAGCTGAACCATTAATTAAAGAATTGTGTCAAGAATACAATTTAGCTAATTTTTCACTACCTAAAGTAGGTGGTTTTAATTCAATAGTCATTTATGCTGATGGCACTGAAGAAGATAAAATAAATAAATATGCTATAAAAATATATATATTTGAAAAGAATGAATTAGAAATTCTAAATACTATGCAGAAAATAGTTAGTGATAATAATATTTCACCAAAACTTTATAATGATTATATTATTGATTACAATTCAAAAAATTTTATTATCAAAATTATTGTAAGTGAAAGAGTTATATTATTATCAGAATTTGAATGGATATCTATAAATCAAATAAAAAATACTATAATAACTTTGATTGAAAAAACAGTAAAATTACATTCATTAGGTTTCGTTCATAATGATATAAAATGTGAAAATATAGGTGTAGACGCAGATGGTAATGCTTTTTTATTTGATTTTGATAATTTTTCAAAAATAACCAAATCATCTTGTTTGAAAATACATAGCACTAGTGTTTGTCATCCACCAAATATTTTAATTAATTCAAGTATAAAAATTGGTTTAGGAAATAGTATAATTGATTTATTTTCAGTTTGCTGTGTTATATTAGGAAGTTTATTAGGAATAAATTCTTGGCATTTTACTAATCTGCAACTTTATGAGAAAGATTTTCAAATTAAACATTTCAAAAGATATAAAATTCACGATGTAATACAACGAAAAATTTATAGAAAATATAATCAATTATGTATATCACAATTTTGGTTTTCATTGATAAACTTTTTCCATCTTGTTTTCCAAAAGAATACAAAAATAACAAATAAACAAGCATTTATTCGTAGAGCCAAAAAATTAATTATACGAATGAAAACTGATTTACAGTAAAATTTATACCATTTTTCTAATATTTACTAACAACTTCTAATTCAAATGCCACTACTCCATATTTTTCTTCATCTTTTGATTTATAATACGAATAATATATTTTTAATCCATCTTCAAGATTTTCAATAGTAGGAAGTGTTTTATTTAAGCCTTCTGCAATCAAATAACTTGTAAAAGATTTATAAACTTGTTTTGAAATGATAACTGTTCTAAACTCTCTTTTTATTCCAAAATCATCATTATACCAATCAATTAGAGCACCATCTTCCATACTAGACCAATCACCACTATTTAGTCTTCCTTCTATTGTTTTACAACCAACAGCCATGAGACTAAACCAAGGTTCGCTTAAATGTTTTCTGTATATATTTACCATATTGTTTTTATATTTATATTATAATAGATAGTTAATTTATATAAATCAATTTTTCTATTTATTTTGTTATTATGATAATAAATACTTACCAAAGGTACCTTGGGTAAAAATTGATTTTAGAAAGAAATCATTATATTTAATAATATGGATTTTAGGATTGTTGATAATAGTATAATATTTTCATCAAATTTTAATGAAAGACTAGATGAAAAATATTTAGAAGAAATAAAAAAATGTAAAATTATTAGGTTTGGATCAATATTTAATCAAAATATTGATAATTTACCAAATAATGTTAGACAAATATATCTAAATTATGAATTTAATCAACCAATAGATAACTTACCAAAAGAAATAATGATAATCAGTATTTCTGGTAAGTTTAATATGAATGTTGATTTTTTACCTTTTGGATTAAAATGTTTATATTTAGGTAGGCATTTTAACAAACCTATAAATAATTTACCTCCAAATTTAGAAAAATTAAGTATCAATATGACTCATGATGAAATAAAACTAATGACTATAGATCCAAATAGAATATTTAGGAGTTTTGTGGATGGTAAATTTAATCAAAAAATTGATAATCTACCACCTAAATTAAAATCATTATATTTATTATCTGAATTTAATCAACCTATAGATAATTTACCACAAATGTTAGAAAGATTAGAACTAGGTGTAAGTTTTAATCATCCAATTGATAAACTTCCAAAAACTTTGAAATATTTAATTTTAGGTTTAGATTTTAATCATCCAGTTGATAATTTACCAGATAGTTTAATAGAATTATGTTTAAGTAAAAATTTTAATTATAAACTAAAAAATCTACCTCAAAATATTAAAAAATTATATATTTTTAATAATTTTTCACACTCATTAAATCATCTACCAGATAGTATTGAAGAACTTAATATTGGAGTATATAAAAAATTTATGAGTAGTTCTTGGGCTAATTCAGCATCATCTATAAAATTTACCAAAATGTTTAAGAGAATACCTAAAAATCTAAAAATATTAAGAATTAATTCATCTTATAAGTACAAAAAAGAATTAAAAGAATTAATTGGAGATAAATTAAGAATAGGAGATGAATTTTTATAAATGATGTAGAGTGAAAAATTGATAATTATATAAAATATATAAATATAAAAATAATATGGTAGGTTTATACTTGGCAAATTTCAGTTCGCTACCAATACTGGTAAATTCGTTTTGGAAAATAGCTAGAAATTCTGGTGATTTTCCTAATAGAAAAGATTTTTACAATAAAAGATTAAGTTTGGTTACCAAAGATATTTCATTTTATTGTGTATTCTCAAAAAAATATTGTTTAACAGATAAATTTGAAAGTAATAAAAATATCAATAGTAATTTGTTGATTATGTCTAAAAATTATAGAATTAAAGAATTTTGTAATTATTCTTATTATGATAGAAATAATTATTTAGATTTAGATTATTCACTTAAAACTATTATTCCAGAACTTAAATTAAAAGATAATTTTAATTTGAATTATGAATTGATAGATAATTTAGAAATAAGTAATAATTTTTACAGTTCTCTTCTACCAATAACACAAGAACTATTGACTGATGTAAAACAAATCATTGAAGAAAATAAGGATAATATAGAAATAATGTAAATTTTTTTATAATAAAAATTGAAATAATATATGTAAATAATCATGAATATACATAAATTTATTAGATGGCATATATTAATGAAGGTTTTAATATTATTCAAACCACAATTAATTTTGGAATTATAGGATGTGTTTCATCAGGAAAATCTACATTATTAAATTCACTATTTTGTGATACA
>Ga0169931_10010571_pt1 | contig 13139 bp, 12 predicted proteins | sample Kivu_15m_20L_FD_129675 | JGI IMG/M metagenome (GOLD analysis project Ga0169931, IMG submission 129675) | Freshwater microbial communities from Lake Kivu, Western Province, Rwanda to study Microbial Dark Matter (Phase II) - Kivu_15m_20L... | ecosystem: Environmental > Aquatic > Freshwater > Lake...
CAAATTTTCTTTCGATTTTCTTCTATTTAAAGTTACTAAATTGTTATGTATATTTTATAGTACTTACATGAATTTATTTCCTTTTTGATATTCTTATCAATATTATTTTCTTTTCCCGGATTAAAATTTTTTTTCGATTTATCGAATTTTATTTCGTGAAAGTTTTCTTTTTCGAAACTTTCGATCTCTGCTAGATTTAATTTTTTCATGTTAATTTAAAATTTAAATTTAAAATTATTAAAAAGCTAAATTTCATTTTTATATGATAAATAGACAATGTAAATTACAAAAGCCAATAAAATTCCAAATTTTATAAATGCAATTTTTTTTATAAATTTTTTTTATTCGAAATAAATTATCATTAATTAACATAAAATCGTTGTTCCAGGTTTTGTAGAATTTTTTATAGTAACGTTTGGTAAGATTATTGTTTGAGAGGCGATATGCACTTCATCAGAAATAGTTACGTCCTCCCCTAATATACTGTTTGAATCTAATCTCACCCATTTTCCAATCTTGCATTTCCATCCTATAATAGAACTTTCCACATATGCGGAATCGTTTATTATAGTATGTCCGAAAATCACTGAGTCTTTTATTCGCACACCAGATTTCACGATAACTCCAGGACCTATCACTACATTAGGTCCAATTAGACTGTCGTCGCTTATGATAGCAGAAGAATCCTATTCGAAAATTAATGATTAAATATTGCTTACAATACAAACATTTCCTAATATATTTTTTCCTTTGGTCAATTCTCCACTATTTCTTATTAAAGCATCATTCAAGTATAATCTTGTTCCGTTTATGTATTCAAGAGGTTGTCCAATATCTGCCCAAAATCCTTCAAGTGAGAAGGTATAAAGTTCACCATCTCTTGCCATTTGTGGAAAGACTTCTCTTTCTATTGACATCGGCTTTGCTTCTACTCTATCCAAAAATTTTTTATTGAATATGTATAATCCTGCATTTATATTATCTCCTACAAATACTGATGGTTTTTCTACAAAATCTAAGATTTTATTATTTTCATCTGATAAAATCACCCCAAATTTCGAAGGGTCTTTTACACGAGTTGTTGCGATCGTTCCCTCTTTTTGATGAGATCTATGAAATTCCAACATCTCTCTTAAAGGAAATCTACAGGTGACGTCAGAGTTGAATACTAATATTTCATCTGCTTCTGATGTTAGAAGTATGTCCTTGGCAAGACCAATAGGACCTGCTGTCCCAAGGGGTTCATTTTCCTTAGAAACTGTTATCTTTATTTTATATTTTGATTCTGCTTCTTGAATATACTCCATCATCATCTTTGGTTGATAATTTATGGCCAATACAATTTCATCTACTCCAACTGATTTTAAGGCTTCTATTTGATGACTTAGAATTGGTTTGTTTATAAATTCAACTAATGGTTTAGGCTTACTAAATGTTAAAGGTCTTAGTCTAGTACCGAAACCACCAACTAATAGTAATGCCTTCGATGATTTTCCTGATTTCATATTAGTTTTTAACTTTATTTATTTAAATTATTTTTTTAATAAAAACTAAGCAAGTTTCTGTAAAATATAATATCACTTAATGAAATAAAATTATGAATCTGAATGGGTATGATTATTTTATAAATTCAAAAATTTTGTTTTGAGTAAAATCCTATTAGATTATTAATCTTGGATTGTTTTTATTTTGTATAATTAATATAATAATCACTTTAAATATATAATTTTTTAATGCACTCATAATCGATGAATAGGTAATGAAGTTATTGAACATCTATTACTCCTTATGAATTAGTTTTAATTTATTAAATTATTTTAATTATAAATCAAAATTTAAGACACTTTTAAAATTTTTTTTAATAATTGTATTAATATAAATTTAATCATTAATTATTAATTTGAATAGCATTTAAATTTAATCCATTTAATAATTATTCAAGAAAATTAATGATGTCCTCAAACTCCAATAATAACAAAAACAATCTTGATTTCGAAGTAGACGATATTATCAAAAAGCTACTCGAAGCAAAAGGGTAACAAACAAATTATAAATGTTTAGGTATAAACCAAATAAAAACATTCAGCTATCGGAAGCGGAAATAAAATGGTTATGTATAAAAGCTAAAGGCATATTTATGCAGCAACCAGTTTTCTTAGAACTGGATTCGCCAATCAACATATGTGGTAAGAGAAAACATTTTAACATAATAGGTGACATACATGGTCAATACTACGATCTCCTTAGATTATTCGACTACGGAGGAGAACCCCCTAAGGCAAATTATTTATTTTTAGGGGACTATGTTGACAGAGGGAAAAACTCATTAGAGACAATTTGTTTGTTGCTTGCATTTAAAATTAAATACGAAGAAAATTTCTTTCTTCTAAGAGGTAATCACGAATCTGAAAACATAAATAAAATATATGGATTTTTTGATGAATGTAAGAGAAGATACTCTATAAAATTGTGGAAATTATTTTGTGACTGTTTTAATAGTCTACCAGTGGTGGCACTAGTAGATGATAAAATATTATGCATGCATGGAGGTTTAAGTCCTGATTTACATAGTCTCGATCAACTAAGGAAGATTGTAAGACCTACAGAAGTACCTGACCAGGGTAAAAATATTTATATAATAACTATTAAGGTTTGTTATGCGATATTTTGTGGAGTGATCCTGATAAAGAAGTGACCGGTTGGGGTCCTAATGAAAGAGGGGTTTCCTTTACATTCTCTGGATCAGTTGTAGATCAGTTTTTAAAAAAGCATGATCTAGATCTTATTTGCCGCGCGCATCAGGTATATAAATTCTTGAAATATTAAAGGTGGTTGAACAAGGATACGAATTCTTTGCGAATAGACAACTAGTCACACTTTTCTCTGCACCTAATTATTGTGGAGAATTCGACAATGCAGGCGCCATGATGTCAATTGATGAAAAACTTATTTGCAGCTTCAAAATATTAAAGCCGATTTCAAAACCGAAAATGATTTCACATCAAAGATCTTTGACTCCCCCCAGGAAAAAACAAGTTTAAATAATTAATAAAATGAATTATCATATTTTTAATTGCCTGTATTATAATTTTTTATGTATTTGAATTTAAATACTTTATTATAAATCAATATTAAAAAAATTATGCTTTAATTTAAATTAAATGAAAATGTATTTGTAAATCCTTACAATAAAATTATACAAGTTTGAATTCTAAAATGTATATATATAGGATTTTATGTTCAGTTAATAGTTTAAATATTTAATTCTTTATATGATAAATATATATCATAATTCCAATAATTAACCATTTTTTCTTTGAAAAAGTTTTTAAAAGGAAGAATTTAGAAAATACATACAAAATGTCAACAATCAATTTTATTTTCTAATAAATTGAGAATATTTATCTCCAAGATTATGAATTTAAACCATTATATTGTGTTTTTTTAATAAAAATTCTCATTCCAATTAATTTTATTCTTCCTCTAATTAAAGTTTAGAGGTAAAAAAATTTAATATAAATTAAACATAAATGTCATTCGAAGATAATGAAAAAGTAAGTAGGACCACCAATTTCTCCTACAAGTCAGAGAAAGGCAATTCAGATTTAGCAGAGACAAGAATAATAACTAAAAATTTGGTTTATGTAATCGGTTTGAGTGCTAAATTGGCGAACAAAGAAATTTTAATTAAAAAAGAGTATTTCGGACAGTACGGAACAATAACAAAAATAGTAGTTAATAAAAATAAGGCGTATAATCCAAGCAATCCAAAAGGTCCAAGTTTTTCTGCGTATGTAACATATTCAAAACCTCACGAAGCCAGTATTGCGATATTAAACTTAGACGGAGTGGTAGTGGAAGATCACCTAATACGAGCAAGTTTTGGTACTACCAAGTAAGAATATTATTCATGCTTAGATATTGTTCTTACTATCTTAAAAAAATAGAATGCACTAATAAAGACTGCTTATTCCTGCACAAAATCGCCGATAAAAATGATATCATTCATCGTGAAGATCTAAATGGCAATAAAAATATTTTTGTCGAGCAACAACTTTATGCTATAAAAATTGCAGATTTATACAATCCTGAAGTTAAAAGTAGGTTGATGAAGTTATCCGAGAAGAGACCCTATGTCCCAGTGCTGCCCTCTTCGGAATCGGTTTATTTTAAAAATATCGTAAAAGAGAATGATCCTATTTATCAAAAAAATAAAATAGCGAAAAAAAAATATTTTGAGGATAATTCAAACGATAAATCAAGATTCAAAACTAATAGTAGTGTTAATAAGGAGATTTACATTCTAAAATTAAACCAAGTCATCGATAATTTCAACGATAGTAAAAAGTCAAGATATAGTCCAAACTCGACAGAAACCACCTCAACAAGTAGCAAAGAAGATTTACAGTATCCAAATTCAGGAAATGAAGAAAAAATAACCATTTCTGCAGAGAAATTGAAAATCGATGATTGTTCTTTGCCTGATGTAAATAAAAGCTCGGAATCCTCTTCTTTTAAATTATTCTCAACCCGCCCTTGTTCAAGATTTAATTTTGTCAAATCATCAAATAATTACGAAAATTTGGAAATACCGCAGTTTATTCTGAATTTGATTTTTAAAAAATCTTCTACATATAAGTTGTCAAAGAATATGAGCCATCTTGAGGATATATTATATTCTGATAAAATATTGGAAACAGAATATAAAAACAAAAACCCATGGGCACAATTTATATTAGATAATAAATCAGAAACAAATCATGAAAAGAAAATTGATAAAGAAAATGAAGATAAAAAATTAATTGAAGACTTTGATCAGATAAATTACTTCATTTTCAATAAATTCAAAAATATAAATAAAAATAATAAAAATTAAGCTATTAAAAACTTAAAAAAACTTCCCTATTGATGATAAAATTCTTATTATGATAATTCAGTTTAAAAATATATAAGTGAACGTAATTAAATAATTTTATTAAAAGAATAAATTTGTTTAATTATAAAAGCAATTTAAACAATATTAAAATTAATTCTAAAATAAAATGAATCCTCCTCTTTGTTGTAAGCATGCAGATATAATAACGACTGAGGGAAAAGTCAGCTTTGGACATGGGTGTGTGGTGCATCCAAAGGCTAAGATAATAATAGAAGGTGATTGTTCGATAGTATTCGGGGAGTTCAACATAATAGAAGAAAACGTAACTATAAAAGCGACTCCTAAATATAATCCAGTATTGAATGCAAATGAAACAATAACAGTCTACATAGGATGCTACAATCATTTCAAAGTAGGATGCTACTTGGAAAATACTTCTGTAGAAAATTGCAATGTGTTTGATTATAAATGCAGACTTGAAGATTCTTATGTTGAATCTAAATCTATAATTCGTGCAGGGATATCTGTTCCAAAGAGAACTACCATCAAACAGAATTCGCTCCTATTAGAAAATCATATTATAGTCACAATAACTGTCTTTAACGAAAATGAGTTTATGGCGAACATTAAGGAATTATATAAACTGTTAGCAGTGCTTCTGCCTAAACAAAATCCTATGCATAATATAAATTCTAGTTAATTTCTTTTAAAATATTATAGTGTTATAAAAGTATTTCATTTTAATTATTTTACAAAAGAATTGAAAATAGGGTGGTTATAATATTATATGAATTAAATAAATTATTTTTTTATAAATACTTTCAGAGGAATTAAATGTGCTTCAATTTATTTGAAATTTAATTAAAGAAAATTAAACTAACTGAAGATAAATCGAAACAGAGTACTTTAGCACAGGGAACGACTCTTAATTAAATCTTTTTTAAAGTAGAGAGATACAGCTGTGCTAATTACCAATGTGTTTTATGTATTTATTAATCTCATAAAAAAATATTTTTGGTATATAAATTATATTATTTATTTTATTTTATATAGTGTAAAACTTGGTAGAATTTATTGAAATATTAATTTATTATCCAAATTATATTATAGAATTTCAAATTATTTTATAGCAGCTAAAAATTCTTAATTTATTTATAATCCTTTCATTTATATTATCTGAATACAAAAAAGAAAAAAAATTAAATTATTTTTTGTCTAGTCGATGAGTTTGTTTGCTTTTACTTTCATACTTGGGATCATTATTACTTCCATTACTATTTAGAAATTTATCAATGCTCCTAGATGTAGAACAGCTATAATTGCTATGGCTTTCGTTTATTGAGCTGTTTAGGTCTTTCTTCTCTTTATAAAAGCTTGTATTTACTTCCTTTTTCACTTTATTATTGTAATTAGTAAGAATTTCATAATATTTACTCAGAAGTTTTTGAGTAGGGTTAGATAATTTTTCGCCATTCACAGAAGAATTATATAATTTTTCTTTACTTTTATCACTGTCTCGAGATTTATTTAATTCTTGCTGAGTAGAAAGAATCCTTCTGTGTTTAGGTATAGCATTAGGGATCGCAAACGAATTTAAGTTTTTTTTTGTTTCAACATTTGAGTCTTTTTCTAAAAATTTATTTTCAGTATGATTATAAATTTACTTGAGTGTTCAAAAGTTTTATGCACCAAATCAAATTTAATTTTATTCTTATCAGTCGATTTATTAGACTCTTGATTATTTTCTTTTGATTTATTCAGATTTTTAGCAGCAGAATTATTATTCGAATTATCTCTTGACTTTTCTTTACTTTTGTAATTTACAGAGTTATTAAGAATCTGATGTGAGGTGTCTTTGTCTAAATACATTCTGTTATATCTTGGCAAAATATCCTTATAGTTAAATCCAATTTTTTTAGTAATCTTTGGAATCTGGTTGTTAATACTATCATTTGTAATGATTTCGTTGTATTTGTTATAATCATCTGCTGGATCAATTTTTGTAAGAAAATTTTTTATGTTCACTTTCTCATTGAAATTATAGTTATTATTGTAAATATTGTTAATTTGATTATGAGAATAACTAATTGGCGTGTTAATTTTCTTTTTTGAATTACATGAACTAAAGTTTATTTGCTTAATATCTCCTTTTATTTTAAAATTTTCAGAGGTTTCGTTGATCTCTAGCGAGGTACTTTTTTCATGAATACTATTGTTTTTTATTGTATCTTTATTTGCACATATGAAAAGTTTAGCATCACCAGATTTCAAACATTCCTCATTTATTGAAAATGTGTGGTAGATATTATCCTCATACTTTTCTTTTTCCTCCTCACTATTTTTTTGGGCATCTAAAAATTTATTTTCTGTCAATAAATCCTCTTGATTATTTTGTTTTATCTGAGAATATCGTTCTAGTTGAAGATTTAATGTTTCAATCTCTATTTGCTTTTCGTATAATTCCTGATCCTTCTGAGTTATTTTTTCGCTAAGTTTATTTATCATAAATAAATTATTGTCTTGATTCAATTTATTATTATGTTCGATTTTTTCCAATTCATTTCTGAATTCTCTTATCAATTTCTGAAAATAATTTTCATATTTCTAAAGTTATAAGATAAATATTTTGCTTACAATTAAGAGCTCGTTTTGTCTTTCAATAAACTCAAAAAGTTTTTCAATAAAGTCATCTTCTAAAAATATATCAATTCGATCATTAGCATTTGAATTAAATTTATATTTAAAAATATTTCTATATTTAAATAGCTCTGTGTTTAAATCTTGAAAATTTTTTCTTAAAGCCGAATGCTCTCCATTGTAATCTACTGTTACTTTTTCCATTTAGAAATAAAATATTTATTAAATTAAATAATTTAGTATTTTATTGAAATTCAACTGTATTTCGTTTAATTTAAGAAGTATATTTTTTAATAATTTTATAATATTTGTTTTTTAGAAAAGTCCGCCCTAGTTGTAGGACAAATAGTCAAATTTTGAGTACATTTTTGATGATACACTTTCATATTTGGATACACACAGAAAATCGAATTTCCAATTTTTTTCCTGCATAAATCACAAACAGTTTCGTTACTAATTGTCACAGACTTATCTTTGATATCTAAAATTTCTTTTTCCTTGTGAATTAAGGCTACTTCTGATAAGGATTTAGCTACTTTGTATTTGTTGCTCATGTGAATGTGAGTCTTCATAATTTTTGTAAGATAGTCATAAAGAGACTGATCTGAAATGATCCAATCAACAGGAAGTTCGTTTAAGACAACGAAGGGATCGAGTGATCCTTGATCCCCGTATTTTCTTAAAATGTTGAGCATTTCTTTTTGATAAGAGAGGGTGATGCTGTCAAGTATTTTTTTTTCAGCTTCTGTTCTTGAATTTTTTATTAAATTTAAATTAGAATTATATTCTTTTGTTAGAATTATAAACAACTGGGCGAAAAGATCAGGTTTCTCTTTTATCATTTCAGCACAGTAAGTTTCTGCCTTACTAAAATCATTTCGATCAATTCCTAGTTTGATTAGCTTGTCTAACGCTGAGTTATGCATGTTTAATTTCGAATACAGGAAAATTTCCTGATCGATCATCCATGAACCTTCGATTTTTTCGAGAATGTGATTTTTGTTGAAATATTGAGAATTCTTCAAGAGCTTGTCTAGTTTTTCGATATTTGTTTTTAAATTACCCTCTAATAATTGAGGTTCGTAGGGAGTCTCTGATTTTCTTATCTTGAAGAGTTTTTCGATGTAATTTTCTGCTAGTATAGTGTGATATCTTTCATTAGTGCAACCATTTTCTATGTAATATTCTAAAAACTTCTCCTTTAAATTGTTCTTAGTATCAATTTTCTCAACTGCTCCTATAATTGTTGAAAAAAAGTAGTCAGCAGGTATGATATCAGTAGTTAAAAACAAATCAAATGCTTGGGTTGGGTATTTAATTAAAATCCATTGGATATAGTCGTGGAAAAGCCTCTTTTCTTTTGATTTTTTTAATATGATTTTTGTCCTATCCATAGCTTCTCTGGAAAGGACCGCATTTGAGTTATCTTTGTTGCCATAATCTTGCCAAATCTTCAGAGCGTCTTCGAATTTTTCTTTCTTTTCGCAAAGATAGGCATAAGCAATTCTACTTAAATCATTATTTTGTTTGATCAAGAAAGAATCTAAATCCTCCCAGTCGCATTTGAATGATTCACTATCAACAATTTGCCAAATTTTTTGAGCATTTTCTTGTCTTCTGACAAGTAACTTTATCAATGTTGTGTTAATAAACTCCAAAACAATCTCTAATGAAAAATCTGATTTAGAAGAGCTCAAATTAATTAAAGAATGTTCACTTCCCAAGTAAACGATTTTTTTATTATTATCTTTTGGAATTTCATAGAATGATAGAAAATAGTTTCTTTTATCATTAAGTAAGTCTGTTAACATCTTAAAAGCTTGAGAGAGATGATCATTAGATGATGTTAGGGAGTCAATAGTTGGTAGATTTGTGCTACTTTTAAATTCTTCATGTAATATTTTAATGTTTAATTGATCTTTAAATAAATAACTAAATTCGAATGGATTAAAGTTTGTCATTTTTCCATATTGATGTGCTTTTTCAAATTCGCTTTTTTTCAAACAAGACCAAGAGCAATCAATAAACAACTGTTCTATCTTTTTAGGTTTATCTTCGTTGGAGGAGGAAATATTATTGTTTAAAATATTCAAGGCATCGTCTATTTTACCTTCATTAAGTAACTTATTGATCTGCATTTCGTAGGCCAGCTCTACTAATTCCCAAATCTGGAAAGAATTAGAATCTTTCTTATCAGAAAAAGAGGATAATACATAAAAGACTTTTTTGTTTCCTATACTCAAAAATCTTCCTAAGGAACCATGTTGAATTTGAATTTCTTGAACTTGCTGCGAATCATTTGAATCGAATATTCCAATTAAGGAGTCATGAACCGAAATAATAAAATTTTTATGAACCCCTAAAGTCACGAACGGTTTAGAACTGAACAAGATAGGATTTATTTGTTTAGGTTGATTATTTTCCATGAAAATTCCAAGACTATTTGTATATATCAACCAACTGCCTTTAACATTTCTAATACATGAAGATTCCAAGTCACTACTCAAAGATACTCCGTCGATAACATTAACAGTAAATACCTTTTTTTTAACAGCAAAACAAAACCAGTTCCCGTACCATTCAATAGCATCTGTAATGTCTGAAAGTTTGAGATCATCTATTTTCATTTCTATAAGTTTTGCAATTTCTGGGTTATATTCATAACATTTAGCTTTTTTTTTCTTAGACAGTATTAAAACCTGATTCTGACAATTGGGATGTCCATTTAATGCAATGAGATGAATAGCTCCCAAATCCTTACTTTCGTATTTAAATTTCAAATCTAATCTTGGAAGCTGATAGCCATATAGACAACCACCTAAAACCACATACACCAAATTTAAATGAGGAAGACACTTAATTTGGTCTATCTTTCCTTTAGCAACGTATTGCTCGTATTCTAAAGCTAATATACCGTTCTGATTGATCTGGTAAGTTAAGATGTTCCCCTTTTCATCTCCAATTACTATAAAATTATCTAGTGAGTCGATTGCGCATAATTTGTAATCATTTATTTCTAAACGAAGTTTATTCTGAAATATTCCTAGTCCTAATTTTGTGTCCATTATTAATTTAATATATTTAATTTAATAAAGAACGAGGAAAAATTTAAAATAGAAAGAATACTACCGTATTCCGGTTATTCCTCTAATATAAAATCGATCATAGACAATGTTTTAATATTAGTTAGAAATGTATTAAATATTTTAATTTTCAATAATTCGTAATTAAACCTAATTTATTTGATGATGCAAAATTAGACATATTTATTTATTCGATTTAAAAAAACAAGGAATTAAAATTAAATGCACTCTTGATTATCATTTTATGTCAATCACACTGTTATAAGAAAGTATATTATACAAAATATGCAAAAAACTTTAATGAGAATATAAACGATAGGATTCATAATCAATTTTTATATTGGAATTAGTATCGATGTAAATAATTCTAGGAAAAAGAAAAATACTATGATCATACAATTAGTTTTGTATTTTTTTTAAATATAATTACTTATTTAAGGATCTTAACAAGGCATATATCATCAGGAATCATATGTGAAAACATGATTGAAAATTTACACTCAAAAGATTGAAATAAACTTTTTCTTTACATTACTAAAATTATTTTAGTTAATTATGGAACTCATACAAATTATTTATTTATATTAAATTTTATTGTAAAGATTATCAAAAAATGATAAAAGTAAATGTAATAATATATTATAAATTTCATAAAATATATAAATGGTTTACGTAAAAGCAATCATAACATTCATCTCCTATCTATTTCAATTCGTAGTAAGTCAAACTGAACTCAGATTTGCATTTACTTTCTGGCGTCATGGAGCAAGAGTACCTGATGTAGGTGTTAGTGCAAATAATGTTGACATTTTAGGAAATAATTGGGATTTACCAGAAGGAGAGCTTCTTCCATCAGGAATGAGGATGCACTATTTACTAGGTTATTTAAATAGAAAACGTTGGGTAACGAGCGAAGAATTCCTTTCATCATCTTATAGATCAAATGAATTATATGTCAAATCTACTGAATTTAACGTTACTATGATGTCGGTTTTATCTAATTTACAAGGATTGTATCCTGCTGGTTCAGGTCCTGAATTAACTCTGGAACAATCCACCTTAGCATATCCCCCTACTCCAGAAGATTTTTATGATACTATTATAGATGATATTAATTTAGGTGATAAATTCAATATCAACTTAAAATATAGACCTTACGCTCTCCCTCATAAAATTCAAGTTATTCCTGTTCATGTATTTGCACCGAATGGAGATATGTTCTTCTTTACAAATAATGCAATCTGTCCTTCATTTACCAGAAGCTTGAGTGAAAATGCTAAAAGTGAAACATGCAAAAAAGTAGCTGCTGATTTCAATTCTAGAATTGGGAATACTTTGAAAGCTGCACTTGACATTAAAGATGATAACTTTTTTCTATCATTTTTGAACGTTTATATGGCAGCAGATTCTTATATTTCAGGTAACATCTTCGGGCAAGAATTCAAAAAAATAAAAGACTTTTTCAAGTTGGAAGTAGATTTAAATAACTTTTTGGAGGAATTTATTTTGGCAGCTGAAGATTTTCATATCAACTATGTCTTCGACTACTTTAATGGAAACTATATGGTTTCAAGAATTATGATGACTCCCTTCTATAATGATGCTATTAGATGGATGGAAACTAGAATAAGCTATGATAGAGAAAATAAGGGTTACACTGGATATGCTGCCCCTAAATTAGTTATTTATTCAACTCATGACATGAATTTAGGAGCTGCCCATCTTACTCTCAAAGATGCTTTTGAACTCACTAGTAAACCTTTGATATCAACAAAATTTGCTTCTAATTTCATTTTTGAACTTCGAAGACCTAAAAACAAAGATATTTCACTTCTCACAGAAAAGGATTACACAGTCGATATTCTTTATAATCATGAACTTTATCATAGTGTCACCTATACTACATTCAAAGAAAATCTGGAAAAAAAAATCATTTTAAGTTCAGAAGATCTTTCTCAATTCTGCGAATTGAATCATTCAGAAACGATCGAAAGGGACTCTATTCCAGAATCTTACGTTAATGCGACTATAATCCTTTCATTACTTGTATTCATCACTTTAATTTTTATAATTGTTCTTGTTAAGAAATTAATCAAAAAACACAAAACAGATTCAAATTCAAACTTAGATAATATTATTCACGTTGTTTAAGATAGTAATAATTGTTATATTCATATAGAAAGTTTTAAAAATAAGGTTAATTTAATTTTATTTGAGTCAATCATTTAATTTTTAATATTTAAATATATTATTATATATTTTTATATATCGCCAAGTAAATAATTTAATATATAATTATGTAAAAATAATAATTAAATGAAATTTTCTTTTGCTTACATTTTTAAAATTATTCATAGTAGATTGTTAAAACATTTTTGCTCGAAAAAATTACTTTTCTAATTACAGGGAAGAGAAAGTTATTTTTTAAATTAAATACGGATTAGGATGCTGATTTAATTGAATTGGGGATTGGGGATTGGGGATTGGGGATTGGCCAATCCCCAATCCCCAATCCCCAATCCCCAATCCCCAATCCCCAAAAC
>Ga0169931_10010572_pt1 | contig 13138 bp, 6 predicted proteins | sample Kivu_15m_20L_FD_129675 | JGI IMG/M metagenome (GOLD analysis project Ga0169931, IMG submission 129675) | Freshwater microbial communities from Lake Kivu, Western Province, Rwanda to study Microbial Dark Matter (Phase II) - Kivu_15m_20L... | ecosystem: Environmental > Aquatic > Freshwater > Lake ...
AAATAGGTATCCTATACAGTTTTAACTAAGCTCCTTATTAAGCTAGAAGAAAATAAAAATGATTCTAAATTTTATACGATAAAAGAAAACTAGGATGATAGAACAGAGAACTTTCATCTATTTAGTAAGAGCTTAGAACTGTACCATACATAGATCGTTTTTAAATTTTATTTTTTTCTTGAATCGTAAAATAAAAAGGTAGAAAAGAAGGACGAGGCTCTCTTTAGTTCGAGTAAACGTAAACAAAAAATGGTACTTTTGTGAAACCAATATTATCAAGTTGATACAAAGAGATAAAACTTATCTATTTTTTCTGTTTGTTCCATTAAAAAATTCTGATAAAGGTGTTTTTGTCTTGTATGAAAATCTTAAAACTTTTTTACTTTTAAGGAAAGCTTACCATAAAAATCGGATCTATTTTTTGCTAATATAAAAATTTTATGACATTTTTTCCTTAACAACATTACCAAATGATCAGCTAAGTTTAAGAACTGAAAGCAATAGTGGTATCTTACAAGTGAGTACAACAGAAAATAGTGCTCGGATATGAGTAGACTATAAGAGGATTTGCATCTGCGATCATTTATTATTTTTTATATATTTATATGTATTTTTAAACATAATCGATAGTAAGTATCATTAGCCGTAGATTAAGTCATATATTTGATCTGCCATTTAGTTTGCCTTCTAGCAATGACATGTGTTTCGAATCTTTTACAGAATAGTCTATATATCGTAAATCCTTTCCAGAATTCCAACTGCATTGTAAAACTAAGGAGATCCTACTTGCTGTATTTTCAAGTAAAACACTATGATTTTCAAGAGATGTTTTTTGAGCTTGAATTAACGATGCTTCTATTCCAGAAGTTGACTCATAACTGTATAGAGCAAATCGTATTTTTTGAAAATTTGTTACTTGGCAAGTTAGTGAGGCACTAATTCCAGTATATAGCAAATAACTGTCAAAACTATTTATTTAACATCCTAAGTTAACAAATTTTTACTTCATTTGGATGATATAGATCGCGCATAACTGTTTACATGGCTGGATGAGTCGTAAAGAAAATAGCTATCTCATTTTAATTAATCAGATTTTAGTAAATTGACAACACTAAAATCTAAAGTCCTACGATTTTCTCCCCCTTGTTTGATAGAATAAAATCATTAAGTATTCTAAAAATATCTTTTTTGATAAAAATTTAAGCAATCTAATTTTTTTAAGTCATAGATATTTTACCTAGAATATTTAAACATACTATTCTCGTCTCTTTATAGTAAATTTTACTTATTATTTCTTAAAACACCCATTCTTATTTGCACAATGTTTGGTAAGTAACATCACTTTTTTATTTGAGAATCGCCATCAAACATTCTAAACATTCTTTTGAAAGGTTTATGTCTTGACATGAGTTTTTCAAAAAACGAAGCAACAAAAGCAATAGATTGTACAACTAAGTAATAAAAAACTTACAAAAACTGGAGCTACGTCTTTATTTTCAAAACGGCAGATAAAAGTCGATGAGATTCCTACAAAACTTTGAAGTTGATACGTTTATGTGGAATTTTCTTTAAGTAAAGCGAATCCATAATCAATCAAAAGTTATCCACATTATCGAATGATTTTGTTTCTAAATTTGTATTGAAGTGTGCAGAGATTCGCTAGAAAATTGAAATAATAATTCTTTTCTAGGGAATTAAGATTGTCTCTTTTTATCATAAGGATGAATTTTTAGTAAATTCCATAATCGATAAAGCAAGAACAATAGTGTTTTTTCTAGGGAAGTATCGAAGAAATTATTTTAGTGAATATTTATGCGATTTTTGTTTGTATGCATTAATGGCGGTATTACTACTATATAGCCGAGGCTAACCAAAATATAACCTTTGATTAGAACCATTGAGAATAATCCCCGCTAAAGAAAGGCATTGACTACTATAGACTGAGTAGCATGTTTTTCCACTGATTCGGCTGAAGACTTTTGATCTGTTCTTAAACCTGTTGTAAAAAGATAGATCTTTGTTCAGGACTCGATAGATTAGATTAGCTAATTTATCTGATTTAGCTGAAGGAATTAAGAAGTTCCTTTCTTCTCGCTTGGAAATAGCTCTACAGTTCTTATTTTCTTATTTTTTGTCTGAAGGCGGACTTTTTGTTTGATAAAATTGAGCCTTGATTCATTTATATAGTAATTATAGTTAACTATTGAACTAAAGCAAAAATTAACGTGCGATCAAAGCAATATAAAATAAAAATTGAATTTATAAAAGAATTCATTTAGAAATAATTTTTCATATCAAGAGCTTGATGACACAAACAATAAGACCCGCAAGAAGCAAAAATAATGCCAGAACAAGACAGCATCTATTCGGTTTAAACTACTTCAAACGATATTTACTTTTTATATGATAACTTTAAGTTGATCGTTATCTTTTTTGATACGAGCACTAACTTGATCGATTTTCTTTTAATTTTTTTTCTGAAGATCCTAGACTTTATCTTGTGCTTAATTGATCGTTTTAACTTTATTTCTCACTCCTTTAAGTCCATTTATGATATCATCAATATCCTCATCCATCTTTTCGTCATTTCTCTTCCATTATTCAATCTTTTTGCGTTACTAATCGTTGTATTCAGATAGCGCTCCATCAGATCCTGTTTAGTGAATAGCTATAGTATTTATGTCGATATCTTTTAAAACTTTTTTAGTTGTTTTTTACGCTTGGCTTTCATGTCAGCAAGAGTGACGGCCTTATGCTTGTACTTTGGCGCGTTATCTTACTCTCTTTCTTCAGCGTGCTTTAACAATTATTCACAATTGTTAACTATTTTTTATTTTTTTTAAAGAACTTAGGGCGTATCTTTCTATATATTGAAAAATCTACTTTTTTTTTCTTTAGTCTTAGGTACTCTTCTCGAAGCTTGCCAACAATTTCCCTCATTTTTTACAAACCTTCTCTAATATTGTAACCTAATTAAGCATTAGCAGCTGTTATTGATCCGTCTTTTTATTTCTGATCTTGATACTTTTAAACAAGATGCCGCTTCGATAAGAATTATTCTTGAAGATAGTCAAATTAAGAATTCGCGAGAGAACGTTCTAAGTTGAACTAAAAATACTAGCTTGTGAACCTCCTAGTGTTTCGTTCCATTACATCAGCTTCGAAAGCATAAATTTGATTTCTACCTGATGACTTGACATTTATATTATAAACGATGCTCAAATACTCGGAAAATATATACAAAACCTTTTAAATAGATACTTATTTATAATTAAACTAAAGCTTATCATAGTGATGATTCGGAATACTACTAATGCTACAGATTTTCTAAATTATTTTTTACATAGTATTCTTAATGTTTACGTTTTATGTGCATATTCAGAGACCCTTATGACCCATAAGCTTTTTGACATTAGATGATCGGGCATCGATAGTGTCTATCAATTTAATGGGCTGTTCTTCTGTGTCTTTTCTTACCCTATCCTCTTGAACATTTTCCTTATGATATTTACTAACCTCGTTTGCGTAACCGATCAAAACGGTTCATTAAATCGATACGCTCGTTGAATAGCTATCGCATTTGAGTCAGTAAGACAGTATTTGCCAGGTATACTCGGCAGTATTCGTGATAAAAACAAAAATTTTTATCGTCTTTTTAGTTAGGTTCTCTCATAATTTAACGTATAATTTTTGCAAATCATAATTTTTTTATAGAAACTTACTAAATGTAAACTCATATTTTTTTATTACATATTCTTCCTGCTACATTAGCACCTTTAATAAAGTTATTTCGTCTTTTATAACTAATAGATGATAAAAAGAGGTAATCTTAATCAGCATAAAATGACTCTGGATAGAATTTCTAAAGAAAAATAAGCTCTTGATTCGCTTAAAATTGACTTAAGTTCACGTGATCAATTGAAAATTTAGCCATAATGGAGAAATTTTCATGAGCAGAGGAATCCTGACAAAAAATATTTTAGTTTTCACGCATTAGAACAAAGAATTCCTAGAAGATATACTATAACTACAGCAAGACAGTCTTCTAGAAAAAAAAGAAGTTTAAATATTTCAGAAAAATCAACTAGAAATAGAAATAAGATTATCAGTAGTGCAGGTCCACATCTTGATTCCGAAAAAAATATAAAATAGTTTGATTAATTTAAGATAGATAAGTTAATTCGTCCATCTATAAAAACAAGTTAAAATTCAAGAAAGAAAAAATAATATGCCAAAAATATTCACCAAGTTTATCTCCAGTAAATACAAAGAATAAAAAGTATGAGATCTAAAAGAAACAATAATGTAAAAATCTAAAAAAAAGATGATCAAAACTAATAAACTATAAGAATTCGCAAAAGGACTAAAATGAATGGAAGACCAGTTACTTTTATGATCATTTTCGATAGAATAAGACTAATAATTATTGCTGATTTTACCGACGGAGACCCTAAAGTTATTAAAATACCAAGAAAATAAGCTTTTTTCTTTATTTAATAAGAGTGTAATGGCAATATTTAACTTATATTCGATCATCTAGAATATGATGAGAATAATCATATTCTTTACTTACTTTCGAAATAAGCAAAAAAAAATGTTATTATGATTTTATGATTAAATATGATTTTTATCTTTCAAATGTGTTTTTTATTAAATATTAATAGTTATTTTTCTAATCTCCAAGCATTGCTACACGTTTATAATAATCTAATAGAACAAATGGCGAACGATCAGGAGATGAAACTCAAAAGTCAGAGACATCATCAGTCTAGTCTGGACAAATCGCTTAGACCTCAGGTAACTATTTTTATATTCAGAAGAAAGAATAATCTAACCCTGTTGGTCCATGGCTTCTGGGGATCTTTTTATTCGTCATTTGCGGATCAACTATCTTTCAAATCTTTAACATGACCTCATCATCTACCGACGATATCATGATCTGATCTGATTCGATTCAATAATCTCTTTCTGTATGCATAATAATCTCATCATTCATCATCATGTAATCTAAATACTTTACAAAAAGGAATAAAAAGCCATTATTTTTACAAATTTATGATTAAAAAAATGTTTTATTGATGTTCACAATATTTTTTTAGAATTTTATTTTAATTGGTCTGATAAATTATATATAATTGCAGCAAAATGATTTTCTTCAAGGCAAGATTTTTTCTTTTGCTCCTTTTTCTTGTCTTTTTGATAAATAAAGCAAACTCTGGAAGTTTTGTAAGCTTAGAATAATTCAGACTACTGGTCCGAGAACAAACTACGACCTTTACAACTTCGCAGGCACAAATGGATAAACTGTATTATTAATTGAACTTACTTTCAATCCTTTAGCCCCACCTGCATTTTCAACTTTGCTTGTAGCTAACCGAACAAATACTCTGCCATCGAGTAACATCACAAACTATAGAAATCTTAACCCAAAATCTTCGAAAGCTTATGATTACTAAAATGCAAATTTAGGCAGAAAACAAACTATAATGATGACCGGGCTGTCTCCAGGTACTTCAATCAACTTGTTTACTATCAATTTCTACAATTTTGCATATACTTTTGATTTAACTTTTAGATAAAGAAGCAACTCTTCAATAAACTTATGTGACTCAAGAGCTGTTGCTGATCCTTCAAGCCTTTATTGTCTCAACTGCGGCACCTTGGCAACGTTTGGAGCATACTGCAAATATTTTTTCACTACTCTTTCTGCAGGTATTACTTACAGTTTTAATCTTAATGGCGGTGATTACAAAGCTTTGAGGATTCCTGGATCTTAATATTAAATGGCAATAAACTATCAAACATCAATCAAAGGTACAAGATTTTTCTTGCAATTTTAAACCTTTAAAGGCTAAATGGCAGGGTTTTTAAATCATCATCCCAAAGCAAATCTTATTTTGTAAGGAAATTACTTGTACAATACAGTAGCATTTAGCTAAGGCGTTGATGTACTTATAGGAATATACAATCAAAATAACACAGCTATTAGCTTTAATATCGAGTATCGATATAACTAATCAGCAGATTCTAATATACTTGCTATTATTATGGGTATCTTAGGAGGTATTTTATTGATAAGTTTAATAATCGGTTTCATTTGTTGTATCAAGAGAAATTTTGGAGGACAGGTAATTCATCCGAATCATATCATGGTCTAAGATTCTAGATTTAGAGATGTTTTGAGCTTAACTTCTGAGGAAATCTAATTCTATTTTCCTTCTGTTAAATTTCAAAATATGTTTTGTTCTTAAGTATCATCTCAAACCGATCTTAGGGCTAATGACTCTCGAAAGGAACTCGATATGGATAGAGATTGCGTAATATGTTTAAATCCTATTGAAAATTTTGAAAATATCAAAGTAACTTATTGCAGACACATTTTTCATGACGCTTGTTTGTCTCAATGGTTTACAAAGCAAAGAGTAAATTAATATTTATTTAGAATTGTCCTTATTGTAGAGAAGATTACAGTAAAAAATCAACGATATAGCACTATCAAAAAGTTTTAAGAAACAGTGGTAAAACTAATTTAAGAGGCGTACAGATTGCTACTTAAATTTTAAAAGATAGAATCACAAATTCAAAGCTTCAAATCAGCTAAAATGATAATATATGAATAATTTTATATAATTTTAGAAATTTTCAATATAGATTCAAAAAAGCGGTTTATATATGACAATATTTTTTTATGATTTATTAATTTTTAGTTTATAATAGTAATGCAGCAAGGTCAAGCACTAGAGCTGACTCGCTAAGTCATGGCATCCTTTAAAGCGGCCAAAATAATAAAAGAAAATATGAAATAAATCGTAGGAATTGATTTTTCCAACGATGGACAACTTCTTTTCGTAGCAGACCACCAAACTTTAAACGTATATACGACCGCAAATGGTCAAAATTACAGAAAACTTTTCATGAAAAATCATGAAATATAGCAAATAGCTCATACGCATCATAACAGTGCAGTTTTGGTTGCTACTAAAAAGAATCATCTAATAGTTTATTGGTCTATACACGAAAATAGAGTCATCAAACAGTTTAAAGGACACAGTGATTCGATTATGAATTTGATGATAAACTACAAAGATGACTTTTTCTTGACGACAAGCTGTGATAATACCCTCAAGATATGGAATCTTAATTCCGATTATCAAGGTATATTTTTGATAAATTAGAATGCGATTTTAATCTTAACGTAGATTCTGTAAGTATGTCTGCCTATCCAGTTGCAAGTTTTGATCCAACAGGTCTTACTTTCGGAGTAGCTTGGTCATAGCAACAAAAAGATAAGCAAGTTGTCAGGATTTGCTTATATTCAGTGTAGGACTGTCAAAGCGGTCATTTTGCAAGCTGGCAAAAAGATTATAACGAAATAAAAGTAATGAGATTCAGTCCAAGCGGTCACTTTATGCTTTTGTCGACTTCAGATAACATAATCGTTATGCTTGATGCTCTCGAAGGTTAAGAAGTCAGAAGATTCAAGGATTTTGCCAATTAGTCTTCTATCATAGAATGTTGCTTTTCACCTGATAGTCGATATGTGCTTTCAGGTAGCTAGAGTGGTCTTGTACATGTCTGGGGCACCAACGGAGCATAAGTTGCTAAGCTTTCTTCACACGTCTAGAAAGTAAGTTGTGTAAAATTTTCACCAAAACAAGCGTTGATCGCAAGTGCTGGACGTAATGTCACTCTGTGGCTGCCCGACATAAAATGAGTGATACTGTATGATAGATATTTATAATATTTTGTTGAATCATTTCTTTTTCTTCTATCCGTCAGCCTTCTTTTTCTTCTTTTTCTTTTAGAATTTATCTTATTCAAAGACTTACCAAAATTTACGGAAAGCTGGTTCGTTATTAAAAGTTCCTCGAGTGATTTTATTGAGATTGCTTCTACTTGTCATTGTTCTTTAATGATGAGATCCGAGTTCAGTATCTAGCACTACTTACGCTATCTATATGTATCCTAAAGCCTATTGACTGCGTCTTAACATGAAAAAGCAACAGGCTAAGTTATTAAAAACGCTTGCTGTCTGAACATGTTATAGTCCAAGCACACTTTCTCTTATTTATCTCGATTTTAGGAAAGCTCTTGCGGCTAGCTCATACTACTGCATCTCGTAAAAGACTTAGCCGATTCCGTAATATGGCAAAGAACGATCTGGATTGCTGAAAGGCAATCTGGAAGTATCTGAGTATTTTCGACACTGATAATAAGAATTGAAAGCGTATTATAGTTTTCCTGCAGACAGGTATACATTTCCTCTTGAATATTAAAAGAAAAGTTAAGCTATTGAATCGAATTAAACTGCAGTTTTTCGCCAAGCTGCAGCCCCTTCTGTCAATTTTTCAAGAGCTAATAAAAAGTTACGTTCGATACAAGCATTTTTATATTCTTGAATATGAACTACTACTGATTTAGGTACCTAAGGAGGAATCAAAGTCTCACCTATCAGAACAGGATATCCATCTTTGCTCAAGACTCCTCTAGAAATGTCTCCTAAAGGTTTGACTTAGAATGTTAGTTTGTCTTATATTTGTTTAAGATAGTCTTAAGTTGCCAACTTAGTAGTGGGAAAATCCGCCCACTTGAACTAACGAAGAGGTACTTAGTCTTTTTTGTTCTATTTTTTCTATGCTTTAGCTTTTTATTCTTTTTCTTCAGGCTCAGGAGGTGGCTGCTGACCCAAAGTTATGGCAAACGCTTTGTCGTACTTTCCTAAGTATTCCTTTTCAACAACAGGCAAAAGAGGTAATTTAGGTAGCTATCTCTCAAGAACCTTCATAATTTAAGGAAAGTCCAGATCTACAGGAGCAGCATTCATTACATCTTTTTCCATTTTTTTACCCAATTTTTCATAAAGAGTAGTCGTTTACTAAACTGGACGATTGTTTGCAGCTTCCTCAGTTTCGTTATTGACAAATTTATAGTAATCTTTCATGAAACTCGTCATTTTTCGATTAATTTGAGGCAGCGGAACTGTAGAAAGCTCCTCATTACTTCGCAAATATAGATATTTCAGGTATCTTTATATGATTGTTGCCACATCTTTTCGTTAAAGATCCCGAGGATATGAGTCCCAAGCTAATCTCATGATAAGTAAGTGAAACTCGAAAAGCATTAGTCCTGGATCACTTGCCAAAGTTGCCCCATCAGATCTATATAAGTGAAAAATTACCCATTGACCTACTTATGATATGCATCTGGAAGGATATGCTTATTGTAAAATTCTGTTTGCTTCATGTTAGCCGGTGCTAGGTATCTCAAAAATTATTCTACGTGTTCTATGCTGGTCAAATGAGGCGAAGTGTCAGACTCTTTCAAAAAAAGAATCAACGAAATGTAACTCCATCTTTTGTTTTGAAGCATGATTTATCTTTAAGTGAGCATAAGTTTCTTCTTTCTTTTTATGTGCCAATAATTTTAAACCGCATAAGCCAGATAAATATTTTTAAGTTCCTAAGAGTATCGACTTATTTTTTAAGCGGCTTATTCAGTGATAAGATGTTTCCAATTATCGTCGATTTGTAGACTATTTTACCTCGCAGCACCGTGCTCTCGAGGTGCTTATGACAATAGATACTGATAAAACTTTTCAAGAAAATTAGGATTAGGCTTGTAGATGATTTTAGCTGTTTCATTAAACAAAAAGATGAGCTGTTATCGACTGATTATTTTTTATCCTTGAACCTCTTTTTTGTCGGTTTATTTTGCTGGCTTGACTTTTAGAGCAGCATGGAAAAGATGGTAAAAATGTATGAGAGTAAATTTATTGCAAAATATATGTCGATCGAGGAACAGCATGACTGCTTCAGTATACTTGAGCATGCCTGGTTCGCTTTTCGAAAAGTTAGTGAATAAAAGAGTGATTTTAGTTTGATCCTATTAAGTGAGACTTATGCCTCGCTCCATCGCAGTTATATTATTATGCATATCAAGCAAAAACGGATCTTATATTTAAAAAAAATATGTATTTTTTCAAACACATACTAGCAAAGTTTTGTACAAAAATTGTAAGTTTTTTGCTAAAAAATGATTATGATTGTAAATGTTATCTTGAGTATTCTTAATCTATTTTTATTATTATTGATCTAACGACAATACAGATGCGTATGCGCAATGAGTTCGATTAGTTCATCAGCAACAATCCGAATGCTAACAGAGGACTTTCACCGAGACACAGACTCGGAAATGTCACCAACTATCATTCAAATCCTTACCATCAAGAAAAACACATGTAATGTTTGTGATACTTAGATCACCTAACAAAATCAATCAAACTCGAAAGCCTATGATCAGTCCGGTTCGTACCCCGAGACAACTGAACAAGCCTATTCATCAACAGCCAGCAGTGCCATCTAAACAGCAATTTCTCAAGCAAAACGCGCCTCCAGCCAGCCAAGGATAGACTGAGTTTTACTGCGCAAACGAGAATCACAGAGGCAAAAAAGCAGAATACATCATTCATATTGAATAAGAAGATATGTACTACTGCGGAGTCTGTGCCACCCAAGCAGCCAGCCAAGGCTTTACTGTCAACAAACTTCATGTCCAAAGCAAAAATCACAAAATAGTGCCCAAATACCCTCAATACAATAATAATCGTAAGGCCAAAGAGCTCGGAGGACTCATGGAAAACATCATTTTCCTCTAGTAGTAGTTCAAAAAATCCGAACCAAAAAAAGTGAGAGAACACTATCTTTCTCAATAAGATTTGCTAAACGAATTTTATGATCAAATCGTTGCACAAGTCTAGCGTATGCGAAGCGATCATATGGCTGACCTAAAAAATGAATAAAACAGCAATAGACAGCTTTGCTAAATGCACTACGATAATCTGAAGCTTCACATGGATGAGCTCAACGAAGCCTGGGACGACATGGAATAAAATTTTGAAGACGTAGCTGAGAGAATCGACCAGTAACAATTCTAAGCTGGAATGAGAACCTACAATAATACTATCGATATGTTCAGAATAAAATTAGAAGAATACAGTGATATCAATCGTCAGTTCACTGTGTATCAACCTGATGAACTTCAAGAAAAAGTTGAGATTTTTTAATCAAAACTTTAAAATTTATGGCAGGAGACTAAAAACAATGATCTGAGTAATCTTCCTACTAAAAAGAAAATAGTTTTTCCTGAAAAAAATGACAAAACAGTGAACTTTGCAAAGGCTGGCCCTTCTGTCAAAAACATGCATGAAAAGTTACCTCATAGTGGAGTTTAGAGAAATTGTTAAGGTCAATTAGCTTTCCGAAACATATTTCCCTAAGACGACAACTAAACAGCGATTCCAGCCCCTTCACCCCAGTTTAAAAATATTTGATAGTCCATTAAAGCATTCTTATACATAGATTTTTATTTATTTTACAAAATTAGCTATATTGACGTATCATATTATTGTGATGTAATACCTAAATACCTTCCTGGGCCTTCTTGCTAAAACCTCCAGCAGAGATCAAGTACTTCTTTTTTTAGTCAGATTCTAAGACTCGTTCAATATGCAACTTTGCATTCCGAAGACCATAATCCCAAAGGTTCGACATATAATATCTATGTGCAGATGCGTCGAACTAGAAAGATTCTCAGATTTTTAAGAACTATTCAATACAGTACTCTGATTCGGAAAGATATTACTGGTCTTCCGGCTTTAAAAGGCTAGCCTGTCACTTTGGCATTAAAAATCATCACGATTCTCTAAAATTTGTTCACTTTTCTTTTCTTCATTTTTGATCATAGGGTCTTTTTGGGCGAGCTGGAAGTTATAAGCAAGTAAAGCGTTGCTGTTTTTTACCCAAGAAGTCTCAAAATGTATTTTCTTCAGAACGTTTTCGGAGCCTTAAGATCAATCATGTAAGCAGCTGTCATCATACTCTAGGGTAAGTATAAAGACGAGCTGGTCGATATGGACAACGGAGCAAAACTGATCAGAGATAGAGCCATTCAATTCCTCAGGCATATTTTGGACATCTTTGTCGCTCTTTACTATCTGAGAAAACCTGCGGGAGGAGCCGCAAGAACAGGAGTCATTGGAGTCATCACATCGATCATAGCCATATGCGAATCGCTTAAATTGATTTGACTTCAGATCTTATATCACGCAAATCAAAAAAATAAAAAAATCATTATTTTTATGTTAACTCGCTTGAAAAGTTAAAGTTTTTGCTTTAATGCTCAAACTCTGAGCTTGAATCTACCTATTTTCGTTTTTCTACTGATCGATTCTGAGTTTTATAAGGAGCTAACCATTCGCTTCCAAACTTTGAAGACCGAAAAGTCGTGTTCAAGATAGTGCCAGTTTTCGAAGGGTTATACTGTCTACATTCGTCCTTTTTTAGGATCAAATTAAGAAATTTTCGATTATAGCGTTGACTCATTTGTTTTAGCTTTTTCTCATGTTTTTAATAAAATTGAAACTTTGAAGGTGTATTCTTTTTGACACTTTATCCTCTTTTTATTATTATCGGTGCACTCGTATTGAATCTTGCGCATAACCCCGTACTTGGTCTATGAGATGCAATCTTTTTTTCTTTTTTTTAGAAAGTTGCCTAACTGCTTTTTAGTCTTCGATGGTTTGGCTATCTTCGCTTATTAAAAGATCTTTGAGTGGAGCTTAGTTTTTTGCAAGGTTCTATATTTATTTACAATTAAGTTTGTTTTTCTTATTCACAAGGTTATTAGTTAATTTTTAAACTGGCTTCAAAGGTTTTGACTCTGACTCCCATCAAGTGAGCTAATGGCAATACTGATTGTGTAAATTTTGGTGGTAAGTACTTATGTTCTTCATAATTTTGCATTTTTGTGATTATTTTGTGATATTTTTTTATTAGATGAGGAGCTACTTCATTCTAGGCTGCGAAGTCTAGGATATGCGTTTGCATGACTCGAAGCAGATTTTAGAGAAGATTGTTGTAGTTAGTTTAATCTTTTCGAGTGGCAAAGCCGCTGTATATCGACATTATTTTATATATAAAAATATAGGAATAGCTGTTAAAAAATATAAATGAAAGAAATAGACTACAATTTTTTTTTTACTTAAATTTTATCAAACATTAACTATTATTATGTCATAAATTTTAAGTAAACAATAATATATTATATCAATTTGTTTTGATTTGATGGAATAGCCCACTGA
>Ga0169931_10010573_pt1 | contig 13138 bp, 12 predicted proteins | sample Kivu_15m_20L_FD_129675 | JGI IMG/M metagenome (GOLD analysis project Ga0169931, IMG submission 129675) | Freshwater microbial communities from Lake Kivu, Western Province, Rwanda to study Microbial Dark Matter (Phase II) - Kivu_15m_20L... | ecosystem: Environmental > Aquatic > Freshwater > Lake...
ATTTTGCTCATGGTTTTCTCAAACGCCTGTTCCAGGGAAAGGATCTCCACCCCCTTTTCAAAGCAGTTCATCAGACCAGTGAGGGCCTCGCTGGAAAGACCGCTGGGGTCGGTAAGAATAATTTCCGATACACCCGTCCGGCTGGCAAAACGGGCCAGCTCGGAAAGCTGGATCTCGGTCTCTTTCAGGCCTTCGAGTCCGGTGATCCGTCCGCTGGAGGGGTCCAGTTGGCCGATAAAGTCCCAGTTTTTGAATCCGGCCTGCTGAATTTCCTGACGAAAGTGGTCACAGGAGGCAGGCTTACCCACCAACAGGGCTGGGGTGGGGCGCAGGGTCCAATGAAATAGCCCGTCATAGAGCGTTCGGGCGATGGGAATCCCGGGCAGGACAAGGAGCAGAAAGATTCCCGGCAACAGCCGGGGCACAACAAAGCCGGGGCGGAAGGCCTGGCTTTCCCGGCTGAGGATCAAGAAGATGACAAAGTAAATGGAGCAGCTGATCAGCCAAGCCACCAGCCAGCGCATGAAAAACTTCTCCCGCTTTTCCATGCTTTCGATGGAGTAGCAGTCGTTAAAAAGGGCCACCCCAAAAAGAATCCCCCCGGCCAGATAAAGCCAAGGTATTTGCCCAAGGATTCCCGCTGCATCAGCAGGTGCAATCCAAGCACCCACGTAGAACGCCCCAAAACCCAAAAAAACACAGACTGCCGAATCCAGCAGAAAAGTAATTGCCTTGCGCTCAAAAGGGTTCATTTTGTATTTTCTTGAAAAGATTTATTTTATTTTTGAAATATTTTTTTAGCTATTTCATTAGCTAATTCATTCATGACAGCACAAACGCCCTTGCTGTTCAAATGGCTATCATGGTCGCTTACAAATGGATTTGGCTCAGAAATGGTAACAAAAGTAAAATTGAAGTTTTTTGTTAAATAGTCTAGGTTATTTCTAAATGTTTTATTTGAAGTTTTGTATACTACTTTATTAAGTGAATAGTATTCTTCTTTGTTTAAATCAAGATTTTGCAAAGGATCTGTTGCAAAAAACATAAGTTGAGATTTTTGCTTTAAACATATTTTTTGCATTTCACTGAAAAGAGCTCTTGTTAAATCGAGACCATATAAAGTTCTTTTACTTACAGGTTGTAGATATAAAGAGAAGTGTGTTTTTTCATTTTTTAAATTTTCCTCCCGCAAATAACCCTTATCCCACATAACCTGCCAATCTTCATTAATTGCGATATCCGATGGAACTAATTGCTGCTTGCCAGCTGAAGGCAAAAAGGCTTCCCACATCTGGTCTCTTCCATAAATTTTTTCAGTAATATTTCTTGTTATAAAGTGGAAAAGCAATATTCCTGTATCTGGATAATATTGCCCTTCTTTTTCAGTAGGATAAACTAAAACTTTGTCTCTTAATAGAAATGTTGGTTTGGGAGTTTTTCCAAAATGAGTTGGAAAAGTGTTGTTCCAAATATCGTTTGTAAAGGTTATCCAGTTAATTACAAGGTCAGCTCTTGCGTATTTATTGAAATAATCCTCCAATGCAAGAAGTTGCTGATCTTGACCATATCCGCCTGCGCCTAGTGAAAATACCTTAATTTTCACTTCTGGAATTATCTGGTTTAATTTTTTTTCAAGGTATTGTTCTGGCATTTGATCTTTTGTTGTGGCAAGAGACTCAACCTGGGAATCGCCTAATAAAAGAATTACAAACTCGTTGGATTTAAATTTAATTTCCTGGCCCCGAAAACCAAGTTTGTTTGATTCTTTAGGTAACCCGTGAGACTTCCATCCAACTTTTGTGTATGGGTAATTTATCGCTCTTAAAAAGATCTCAGCGCAAAGCAGAATAAAACACAAAGTAAAAATGCCAGTTAATATTTTAAATATTATTTTTTTTGATTTATCCATGAGCTCGAAGAAATTTCTTATAAATATTTTTTTGAAGGAAAATAGGTAAAATACGAAAAACAAATGCAAACACAAGGAAACTTAAATAAAATACTTTATCTTTTGGTTGAACAAATTCTTGGGCAGATCTGCGAGCATGCAGTTCTTCAAATGCCCTTTTTAAGCCGGCTCGACGAACAAAGAATTCTGGTGATATAAAGAATTTTACAAAGGGCGTTGCAGAATTGTGAAAAATAAAACCATTCTTTGCTGCATCGATCCAAAGGTGCCAATCTTCAACAAGTCCGACATTTTCTTTATAACGCAATCCAGATTTAAAAACATTTCTACGGAACATAACAGATGGATGGTTTAATGGATTTCTAAAAGCCAAGGATTTTATAATATTTTCGTGTAAAGACGGTTGCATCTTAATTACTTCTGTACCGTGTTTTTTATAATGTTCAATAACACTTGAACCAAGTATTGAAATTTTTGGATTTTTTATTAAAAACCTTTTTTGTTTTTGGAATCTTTCATTTATGCATAAATCATCTGCATCCATTCGTGCAATAAAGCCGAATTTTCTGTTAAGCAGTACTTTATTGATAAGTTTGTTAAGGCCAGCCGCCAGCCCGCACGAAGAAGGCGAAATGATAATATCGATAGGAATATTTTTTATTTCCGAAACTATTTTTTTTACCTTTGAGTCTTTAAAGCCATCAAAATGAATAAATACGCAATCTCCTTTTTTTAAATCTTGTTGAAAGGAGCGCAAGGAACCTAAAAATTCATTTATGTTTCCATTTTTTTTTAAACAAATTATGACAGCAACGTTTTGCATTTCTTTTTGCATTTTAAATCTACTTCAACATGAGCAGCATCGATATTTTTATGTATGTTATTTGGCATGCAAAAAATGTAGCCTTTTAAAAATTTTGCATTCAACTTATTTATATTGTTTTTTAATTTATTGCCAGCTCGGTTTTGGATAATGGTTTGAGTTTTATTTATTGGATTGCTAAAAGCCACAGACTTTTTAAAACAAAGAAGTTCAGGCTTAAAAAAACTAAATATTTTTTTTAAAAAAGATAGTTTTTGCTCAAACGTATTTGGATTATAAAATGACAAATACTTAACAAAATATATCAAATTGTTTGTACGGTATAAAGAACTTGAAACTTCAAGGGGGTATCCAAAATCATATTCTTGATTTTTCCAATGGTATTTATAAATATTTTTATTGACATTCATAAAATCAGGTATTTTTTGAGCTTTGTTGTGCGGGTAACAGAAATCAGTGTTGCTTCCAAGCCGGTAAGAAAATCCGATTGTTTTATTATTTTTTAGAAGGCAAGAAGCAGTAGATTGCAAATCAAATCTTCTATAAAACAAAGTATCGTCAACTAAAAACAGAGAAAGCGTATTTTTTTCTAATAATAGTAATAAGTCTTTTTTAAACGCTTTTTCTTTTATCCACCAAATGTTTTCTTTGTTAGAAAAATATTTTTTACACAAGTTGTAGCCACAAATAAATTTTTTTGATGATCCTTTATATAAGATTTTTATGATAAGATCTTTGCTGTCAGTGCAGTAAAAAAACAGGGAAAAGAGCAATAAATGCAGTTGCATTGCCCTGTCTTTGGAAAATATAATGCAAACTATTTTCATTCTCTACGATTTAAGTAAATGATTATAAAGATATTCGTATTTATTTGCTATAATGTCCCACGTAAAGTTTTTTTTCCAAACTTTGTATGAATTTAACACTTTTTTATCTAACTTTTTTTTGTTTAAAAAGATTTTATTAAGAACTAAAACACTTTTGGAAATATTTACATTCTTTAAATTTGATTTACATTTTTTTGTTGGAAGAAGCACACCACTTTGAAACTTTTTAACTAATTCTTTTGCATTACCAACGTTCGAAATACAAAACGGGGTCTTTGAAGCAACGGCTTCATAAACAACAAGAGGAGCGCATTCGATCCATGAGGGGAACAACAGTAGATCTGCTTCTAAAAACGCTGACACAGTTTCATTGCGACTTAATACTAAGGTTTTTACTTCCCTATTATACAGCTTGTTTATTTTATCATATTTGTTTATTTCAGAAAATATTGTTGTCCTTAACAAAAGATTTCGCAACCCATGTCCGCGAAAAAACCAAAAAATTCCCCGCGCAATTTTTTTACAAAGATTTTTAAAACTATTTTTTTCATAAAATTCTGGACAGATTAAAAAAAGCGTCGCGTTAGAAATGTTGCTTTGAGAAAAAATCTGTATTGCCTCAAGTTGCCCTTTTGCAATGGATAAATAACCGCTGACGTGAATAATTTTTTTATTTTTTGGATGTTGATTATTTTTTAGTATTTCAAGTTTCTTTTTGTTGCAGAATTCACTGGTAGATGCTCCGTTTGGAATTACAAGTTGCTTTCCAAAAAAATGTTTTTTTGCAAATTTATAGTCGTTTTGGTTTTTTGATAAAAAAACAATTGCGTTATATTTTTTTATCCAGGTTTTCATCTTTTTATAATATTGATAAAACAATAAGTTGTTTATTGATGGAAAACCGGTTGGAACAAATATTTTTTTTGCTTTTAGCTTATCTAAATAAGGAAAGATTAAATCACTTGCCCAGTGTTCTGCAGCAAAGTTTGTAATAATATCAAATTTGCTATTTTGTAAAAAATTTTTGTATTTTGAAGTCGTTCCGAAAATACAAAATGATCTTTTACCAAAAATCCAAAATGGCTTTATTTCAACATTATTATGAATCATTTTTCTTCTTTGTTTAGATGAGCTTGTGGCAACAACCACATGATGGCCGCGCTTTGCAAGTCGCTCCGAAACTTGCTTAACAACTTCTGCCATTCCGTTTTGCGATGGGAAATAAGTTTCAACTGTATGAAGAATTTTTAACTTTTTTCTTGGTTCCATAGATTTTGTATGCCTGAATAAATATCTATTTTAGGTTTCCAATTAGAAATTTTTTTAATTTTGTTTGAGTTTAAAATATTTTCCCTGACATCAAATTTTCGAACTGGATATGAACTATAATTTACTTGGCGTTTGATTTTATGCGCAAAACTGTTTACTATATTTATAATTTGTTGATTGGAGAACCCTTCACCTGTCCCCAAGTTGTAGATCTCTCCATTTTTTCCATTTTGTAAAATTGCAGATAGTCCAGCGGCAAGATCATCAACGTGAATGTAATCTCTGATTGATTCCTCTCGGCCATAAACTTTAATTTTTGTGTTAAAAAGGGCGGATCCAATAACGGCTGGTATTAAACCTCTTCTCTCACTATTCATATCTACCCCTCCGTAAGCATTTGATGGGCGCGCAATCAGGACATTTGTTTCTGATTGCTTCGCAAGCATTAACGCGTATTTTTCTATAGCCAGTTTGGTAATGCCATAAGGGCTAATAGGATTTGTTGGATGTTTTTCATTGATTGGCAGGGAAATTGCTTGCCCATAAACAGTTCCGCCTGACGAGACAAAAACTATTTTTTTGACCCGTTTTATTTTCGCTACCTCTAATAGATTTACACTTCTAGGTACGTTGGAAATTAGATCAAACAATGGATTTTGGAAACTCGTGCTAGGAACTGTTGAATGGGCTAAGTCGATAACTTCGCAGCTAGGCTTCAGAAGGTTTTTTAAGAATGATTTATCGCCGTAATCTCCTTGCTCATATTTACAGCCTGGCGGCAGATTGATTTTATCTTTATGTTTTCTGCCAAGAATAATTATGTTCTTTTTTTCTTTTACGAGGTATTTAATAAGGGCTTTCCCTACAAACCCGGTTCCGCCAATCACAAATACTTGGCTCAGATTATTTCCTATCTTTTTATTTACGATTGAATCTTGATTTTAAAAAAGTCATACCAGGCAAGCATAGCCCTGAAAAATAATAATTGTATTTTTCTTTTTTACCATTGAGAAACTTTTTGATAGCCCTGTAAGGGCCTGTATTATATCCTGCTTCTTTTGACTGAAAAAATGTGTCATGAATTAAGAAGCTCGCCTGTGGGCTTAGTTTAGAAAGGGTACTCAACTCTCTATAAACATTTTTATAATTGTGATCCCCATCTAAAAATATTAAAAAAGATAAATATTTAGGGCAATTGCATATTATATCTTGTGCTTTTGTGAGGCCATCATCTTCGTAAAGAAACACATTTTTAAGATTTTTAACAAGTAGCCCTCTTTTTGAGCCAGGATGCTCCAAGTGCGAAATATTTTTAGGGAGATCAATCGAATGAATTTCTGTTTTGTATCCAAGAAAAGTAACTGATTCATAAAATATTCTGGCGGATTTACCAATATTTGTACCCCATTCAATAATAAGATTTGGCTTCACCGCTGCAACAGCCGATACCATAAGCATGATTTCATGCACAGGAAATGGTTTGTAACCTACAACTGGCAGAATTTTACTTACAATAAATTCTGATATTTTGTTACCGTTAACTTCAAGGTGCTTGAGATTTTCATTTTTTACTGTTTTTCTATTGGACAATATTTTAATTAGTTTATTTTTTAAATTTATCATAATTTTATTTTAAAAGAAAGGTTTTTCCTAAAACATTTGATTTAACCAAATAAAGCCATTGGGAAATTTTAAATTTAAAGAAGGCATGCACGAAAATTTTAGGATTGCGCTGAGAGACGCGCAGGCAAGCCTTAAACCAGATTTTTTTCATATTTTTAAAATTTATTTGCACGTCAGAGTTTATATTTTTACCAAAAAGAAGTGAGGCAAGGCAAAAGGCATCAATATTATTTTTTTTTAAATTAGCGGCATAAATTAAGTTTTCAGCAGATATTTTGATAGCATTATTTAGAAATGGATTATTACCGTTTCTTGACATGCTGCTTTTTGTTTCTTGATATTGAACAAGAATTTTAGGTAAGTTTTCTCCTTTGCATATTCTCGCTAATTTCGACCAAAGATGGTAATCTTCTGGTGGTTGAAATTTCAAGTCCTCTGAATATCCGTTCACTTCGGTAAGTTTATTTTTTCTGAGAATCATTGAGCTATGCACAAAAGGATTTGAGAAAAGTAAAAAGTAATTTATTGCATTTGCGTCAACGGGATGTTTGTGAAAACGTCGCACAATTCGGCTTTCGTTTAAAATTTCAGCCCATGTACCAAGAAACCCTAAATCTCTCTTTTTTTCCATAACCACTATTTGTTCCATAAACCTATTGGGAAAAGATATGTCATCCTGATCTTGTCGGAAAATATACTTGCCCCGACTTATTTTTATTCCAATATTTAACGTCTTGGCAAGACCCCTATTGTTTTGACGAAAAAGCTTTATTCTTTTATCTTTAAATTTTTTAAGTATTTCAAAAGTATTGTCAGAAGACCCATCATCAATTATAATTAGCTCAAAGTTTGTAAAAGATTGGGCAAGAATGCTGTTTACTGATCTTGTAATCCAGTCCTGCCCATTGTAAGTCGGTAAAACTACGGAACAAAGCATTAATAATTTCGACTTGTTTTAAGTTTTGTGCAAATAATAGATGAAAACAAGAGGGTGTCAGCAGCTATAAAGTAACGAGTTTGATAAAACCCAGAAAAACAAATAAGTGGAAATGTATATGAACAGTAAAGTTTGAATAATAAAAGGTTTTGTTTTATAAAATAAAAGGTTTTTAGATTCAGAAAAATAAAAAAAATACATAAAACACGGATAGATGCGGCAACGTTATTTAAATTTTCGGGATTTTGTACGGCAGTTATACAGGCTCCTGGGGAAAAGCCGTCTAAGAAATATGAAATAAATATTTTAAACGGAATTTTCCAAGAATCGGAAAGTATTTTAATATTAAAAGTATTTCGCAAAGAATCATTATAGTTTTGATATGCATAATGGGGGCCATCAAGGAATTTAAAAGTTTTTTCACAAAAGAATAATACGCCTCCGCATATTAGCATTAAGAAAACTACAAAAATAAAAGGATTTTTTTTTCGGAATATATAAAAAAATAATGGCGTAAAAATCCCTGTGGGTCTAGCTAAAAGGCCAATTAATGAGACAAAAACTGGTTTGGCCAAAGATATATGGTCATTATTTATTAGTATTTTGATACATAAGTAGATAAGTAAAATGGAAAATATTTCTGATCGCATTGTCGCGCTTAAAAATAATACGCCTGGAGAAAAAAAGGAAATTAACCATATTACGAAAATATTTTTTTTGCTATTAATGGCAAATAAAATATTAATTTCTTTAATTAAATAAAAAATTAACAATCCTGTTGAACAGGAATTAACAATTTGATACATTGCGCTTTGCCAAAAAGTCGGTGGAAACTGGGTAATACTTAAAACTCGATAAATTAAGGTTCGTGAGATCCAGTGCGGGACAGGATCTACTTTACCCTCAATTGCTTTTTTAGCTATTTTTATATGCCGGACCGCATCAGTTTCTTCATCAAAACTTACTTCAGGTTTTGCTAAAAAATTTGAATTTAAATAAATACTTAAAGATATGTGACAAAAAAAGCCCAGAACGTAAATAATTTTATAAGGTATCATACAATTTAATTAGGATTTTTTTTTGCAATGCAATGATAGCCAAAGCAGGCTAATTCATTACTCGGGCTTTGTTTTCTAGCTTGCAAATACCAAATAACCAAATTTGCAAAAAGGCAAGCAAAAGGCCAAAATGGTCTTCGTTCCATCTTTTCCGAGCTTCCCAATCTACAAAGTTCCTGCTGTAATAAAGTGAACCAATTTCCATTTGGAGTTATTTCCTGAATAGTAAAATTTCTTTTTTCTAAATTTGTTTTATACCAGTATTTTGAAAAACCAGTACAGAAAAAGTAAGGGGCAAAGTGAACATTGGCATTAAATGGCGCTGTAAGAATTAAAGTGCCATTCGGTTTTAACAACCTCTCTAGCTCATTTAAAGCTAAACAAGGATCAGGAACATGTTCTAGGACTTCACTACACAAAATAATATCGAACGATTCATCGGCCAACGGAATGCTTATGATGTCACTGACAATGTCTATTTTTGAAACATCCCAGGTTCTTGGTCCCAACCCATCGTTGAATTCAGTTTTATCGTGTCCGTGATATTGGTTAAAATCCTGTGAAACATAAATTAAATGTTCACAGTGTTTTTTGTTTCTTAACTCTCCTGCGCCTGCATCAAGGATTTTAAGCCCCCTTGGTAGTCTTTTTAAAGTCGATGCTAGCCAAATATCCCGAGCCTGCTCATTTGGTGGCCAAGAACTTAATTTAAAAAATTTTTTAATTTTTTTCATTTTGAGGTTTTATTTTACGGTATATTTTATTAAGCTGATTACAGTACATACTTCTCGTTAAAATTTTTGGGAAATGATTTTTATAACGGGGTAATTTACTTCGGCTTTTTAAAAATCTATTAATAGCAGCGCTGAGTGACTTTGCAGAATTATAAGTTGCAAAAAAACCTGTTTTACCCTCGCAAATAAATTCGTTCATGGAGGCTACTTTTGTGAGAATAACAGGGATTTTTTGGGCTATGGCAATTATTAAAACATGAGGTGTATTTTCCATCCAAAGAGAAGGAATTATAATTGCTTCCGAGCCCTTGAGCAAGTCTTTGATTGGCCCCCATGGGCGCCATTCCACAAAATGAATACCCACTCTTTTTGGGTATTTCATCATTAGGTTTTTACAGTATTTTGAATTATTTATCCCTGCAATTCTAATCGTTACGGGTGTTTTAATTATATTTTGTTCAAGGGATTCAAATATTAAATGCACACCTTTTTCTGGAGAATTTCTTCCTAGAAATAATATAGTTGGTTTTCCTTTCTGATTTTTAGCATGCACTTTTTTAGGGTCAAAAAACCATGGAATTACATTTACGATTTTACGATTGCAACCTAACCCGCAAAAGAATTTTTTGCCAAAATTTGATGGTGTAATTAAGGCGTTTAGATTTTGTAAAACAGTCATCGCCCTGCTTTTTTGTATTCGATACCTGTTATTTATTTGAGAGGAAACAAACCCCTTGGATTTTAAAAAACTGTTTAAATTTGGAATTTTTTCAGTTAAAATAAGTAACGATCGAATTACTTTAAATTTAACTATCTGCTCGTTAATTTTGCCAAGCAACGAGCTTCTTGAGTTGGTGATACATGTAATACATTTTTTTTCGCCAAGCTTCCCGTTGCAAATTTTTTTATTCTCCTGAACAAGAGTTGTCCGGAGACAGGCCAAACCCCAATCGTAATTCGTGTAAATTGTTGGCAAACCAATTTTTTGAGCCGCCTCCAAAAGCCACCAAAACCCGTGCCGATGATGCATGTGAAGAATCGACGGATTTATTGCTTGAAGAAGGCTTACGCCATACTGGACTGCTAAAGCCCAATTTTCTTCAGACAAAACGTCTCCATTCCAAGGAATTTCAAATTTTTTTGGGGGATTTATTACTATATATTCAACCTCTGATCGTTTTTCATTTAAGTAAAAATTTGGATTTTGGCTTTCGGAAAGCCTAGCTCCTCCCCAAAGATCTCCATTAGGCCAAGTAAGTATTTTTACTGAAAGATTTTTAATTCTGTTTAAGCCTTTTGCCTGTAAATAAACTAGCTGGTTTGCGCCTGGCGCAAATGGGTCGACATAGCGACTTGCAAATAAAATAAACATTCTATTTAGTTTTTAGCTCTTGGCCGATCTCCCTTAGATAGATCTGGTTTTTGCTGGGCTTAGCAAGCCAGAAGAATATAATACTTTTTAGGTCTAACACTTTTTGTTTGGCTTGAAAAAGAGTTTTGTAAATTTTTATATTTATACAAATTGTTTTTATTTTCCTGAAAATGCTGTTTCTTTCTTGTTTTTGAAAGAATTTTATTTTTCTTTTTTTCCACATTTGAATGTAACACTGTTGTTGAGGAACTGTATTAAATATTTTTTTGATGGAAACGCGTTGCGCTAGTGCCATTACATAAAACGGGGAAACAGAATTAGCAGGACATTTCCATCGGGTGGTAAGAGAATTTGGAAGAGTTTTAAGATTATAAGAATACCACGATGAAAACGGATTAGTTTCTGTTATAAAAAGTTGTTTTAATTTAAATCCATTTTTTTCACAAAACACAGCAAAAAATAATTCCGGGCTTGTTTGCCAAAATCCATGGCCGCAACAATTGTTTGCCGGTGTGCTGCATAAAAAATGTCCACCTCTTTTTATACACATCATTGCATGCTTAAGAGCCATGGTGTAATGAAAAGTATGCTCTAATGTTCCAAAATCCAGCACAAGGTCGAATTTATTGTGAATTTTTTTTGGAGGCATTGCGTTTAAATCATGCGTTAAAGACGCTTTTTCATAAGTACTTTTATCTATCGAATAAACCTTTTTAGCTCCTAATTCTATTATAATTTTATCAGCGTACTTTTCATTTATGTTTGCCAAAGAATTATACAATTTTGGATTTTTTGATTGAAGAAAATTTTTATCTATAAGGTTCTCTTGTCTTCCAAGTGTTAGAACCTTGCCAAATTTGATATTTTTTTGTTTGCAATAGAGAAGCATTTCTAGGTTTTTTAAATCGAGTCCCATAAAAATATTAAAAGTGTTTTTGAAGTAAGTATTTTAATTTTAGCATGGCACTGGATTCCCAACTGTTAAAAAAAATATTTTTAAGTTCTTGAATAGTTTTTTTTTCTTTTTTTCCTAATTCTAAATTTGCCCATTTTCTGTGCTTTTTGGCATTTTTTGGATGACAATGTAAGAATTTATATTGATGAAAGTAAACTTTTTTGTGCGTTTTAAGAAGTTTTTGTTGGATAAAGATATACCTTTTATAAAATTCATCTTTGGCAAGCATACTTTTTTTTGGTTGGTTATATGGTCCATACAGTGAGATTTTACAATTGCAATAAGCAGCATAAACTAAATGCGAACCAAGTACGTTTGATGTTACTGTCTCGAAGACTCCAAATATATTCCGCATTCTAAAAAGAGAGTTTTGGTCATACAACGAGGCGCCTTGGATCACTTTCAACTTATGTCGTTCAAAAGCCTGTAAATATTCTTTATTATTAAAATCGTCTTGATATAAAAGCACTCTAGAAAAACTAAATTTTTTTACGATCAAAGATATTTTTTTTATGTAACTTTTTAAGGTCGAGTCAATAAATGTACTTCCTGGCTTATGATGAGGGGCAACGATTAATAAGCTATTTTTTATTTTCTTTTGGGGAAATTCTTTTGTATAAAGAAAAGGAGCTCCGATGCTAAACGCGTTGATATATCCATGATTTTGTAGAAAAATCTTTTGTTTTTTTGTGTGCACAAGAACAGGCTCGCTTTCATCTCCGTAAAAAACAAGCTCTCTTGGGTATTCCATGGGTTCATAAATCCAACCGTGGAGCCATTTTCGTATCGATGTTTTAAACAATAAATTTTTCGTCCCTAAATACTTTTCAAGAACATAATTTGCACCATAATACTCAATTTCATGGTTTGTTTTTTTTCGTAAAATAAAAGGGAGGGAATTTAGCATTTTTTATTTCCGCTGGTATTACTTTTTTTGATTAGTATTTGCTTTTGGGTATAAATTGCGGGACCAGCAGGTTTTTTTCATTTTTGAACAATAAAAAGTTAAGTAGTGTTTTTTGTTTGCTCTTTAGCTTTTCAATCTTTTTATAGCTAGTTTGATTTTACGATAAACAAAATAAAATTATTTATTATTTTTGTTAAGAAAAATATTATCAATTGAAAAAAAATAAGTATTGATTCCTTTAATATTTTTATTTTATGCCTTTTCCAATAACAATATACGGTTTGTTTGAATAAACTACGTTGCCTGACGACAAAAAAGTTGATATATATGCGATTAGATTTTTTGATTGGCGTCTTTTATTTGGAATATTTTTGTATTTTGAAAATAGGCGATTAATGTACCAATTCAAGGCCTGCTTTTGCATACCCAACCATTTTAAAAATGCCTTAATTTCTTCCTTAGGTTGCTGTAAGAGGTAATAGTTTTCTATTTTTTTTGCTTCTTTTTTTGAAATTCGTCCAAATCGAATTTCTCGACATAAATTGTCAGTTACGCGGCTATATCCATGCTGATAATATTTTAAAACATCATGAATAGTCATGTAAGTACGATCGTCGATTCGGTCGTAAGTATCAAAAGTTCGGGAGTTTTTGGCACCCAAGGCATGATATTTTTTGATCATTTCTTCACTGTATCGCCGGCTATCCCAGGGCAGGTAGTTGGA
>Ga0169931_10010574_pt1 | contig 13138 bp, 9 predicted proteins | sample Kivu_15m_20L_FD_129675 | JGI IMG/M metagenome (GOLD analysis project Ga0169931, IMG submission 129675) | Freshwater microbial communities from Lake Kivu, Western Province, Rwanda to study Microbial Dark Matter (Phase II) - Kivu_15m_20L... | ecosystem: Environmental > Aquatic > Freshwater > Lake ...
GAGTCGCTTGTGGGTGCAGGCCGAAAGAAGCGATGCAGTGTCAAGGATTGCAATCACGAAGTCGAGCTTCCTCTCCGGGCCAGACGCGTCAGGGTTGCTCCGACACCAAAACGAGCGAACGCTATAGATCCGTTCTGACAAGTAGCTCTCGGACCCATCGATACACCGTCGTGCTAAGAAATGGATCGAGCATGTTATTCGGATTGCGATTTCGCCGAAAGCCCCGGAGGGCTTTCTGTTCTAACTGCCGTAACACGATGATTCCCATCATTTACGGAATGCCAGGCGACGTGCTTTTGCAAAGGGCGCACCGTGGCGAGGTGCAAATCGGTGGCTGCGTGATCTTCTCTAACCAGCCAAAATGGCACTGTAAATCGTGTGGGCGCCAGAGTTAGCTCGCATCGCTCGCGCCTTTCAGTGGGATCACCCTCAATCCTCTCGGCTCATCAGAGAAAGGGTCTGGTACGATACGTAACTGGGAGTAAATCGTGGACAGCGCGATAAACACCGAAGCTCCCGTCGTTGTTGACGGGGGCAACGTCGCAGGAAGCGAAGACATCTCGGGATGCGGCAAATTTTGTTGGAATCGCATCGCGATCATACGAAGACTCTGGCAAACGCAGATTGATTCCCAGCCAAAGATGACCATTGTTATCGATGAGAGCGTGACACATCGGTTTGGTGCTCACTGCAAAGCCAAGTATCAGCAGGCCGCCCGCGAGTCAGACGTACTCGTCAAGAAATATGCAGACTCGGAGATACTGAAACTCGCAGAACAAACCGATGCGGTTGTGCTAACTCGGGACCTCTTCAGGGATCATCGGCGCGCCTACCCATGGATAGATGGAAACACGACTCGATTTGTTGGCTGGCGAGCACAGGACGGTCAACTCGTCCTAGAGGCTCGTGATATGGGAACTCCGACCGACTACACCAAGTCCGAGTATGAGGAAAACTCGGAGTTGAAGGCCAGCGGCGCAAATCTCGACAGGGAAGAAGTTCGCCAAGCGCTCAGTCGGGCGTATCGATGCGATACCACTGAATGTTGGGTGCACAAGTATGACCAAGGAAGATTCACTGGAGTGCCAGACTTGAAAGATCCTTCTGCGCCTCGTTGCCCCGTGTGCAAACAATGTTTGGTCGAGCTCGGCCCAATACCCAAACTTGTACAGGTGAAGTTCTCAGACGTCAAACGAAACATAGTCGAGCGGCTCACGCTCTCACCCGACATGGTTCTTGACGTCGGCCGAGAGTCATCAAAGGACATGCTCATGCGAGTTGTGGGTCAACTGAGTGATCTCGTGAGTAGAACGCACCTCCGAATAATGTGGGATGGTTCAACTCTGAAGTTCACTGACTACGGCTCAAAAAACGGAACGACATTTAGGCGTTGGCTGGGGAAGCGGCGTGGTCACTCGGAGCCAATCGCTGTTACTGGTACGTCATTCATCGTCGGCCCTCGTGATGAGGTGACAGTGGCGGGTGTTCTGGTTGTAACTCGTTCAGCGAGGGAATTCACTCTGGACTCAGCGAGTTCGCCCACCACACCGAAGTCTTCAGGCGACGAAACGTTGCCGAATAGTTGAGAATTGATTTTCAATGAATGATCGGGATGCTCCGCATAGCGCTCGAGTATTACCGGTATTTCTGATCGTTGATACGAGCGGAAGCATGGCAGAGCACGGGAAGATCGAGTGCCTAAATCTGGCTATCCGAGACATGATTTCATCACTTTTCGATCTCTCTGGTAACGATGTGGAGGTAGGGGTAGCAGTGATCACCTTTGGGGGGTCTGATGCATCAGTGCACCTTCCGCTGTCAGTTGGGTCGATCGTTGATTGGGTTGACCTTGTCGCTTGTGGAGCGACACCGCTGGGCGCCGCTCTCTCACTCTTAGCAAAGACGTTGGAGACACCTGCGTTTGTGTCGAACACGTCCTACTCACCTACCACAATCTTGGTATCAGACGGTTTGCCCACTGATGAGTATGAAGTGCCGCTTAGGCAATTCCTTGCTTCTGACGGAGGTCAGGATGCTGTTCGAATTGCAGTTCGGATAGGCCCGGAATCCGATCAGTCAGTCCTAGAGTCCTTCACTGGTACGAAGTCGGCGGTGTTTTCAGCATCAGATGCTGCTGTGATTGAGAAACTGTTTCGCCACTTAGCTGATGTCGTACGTGCTCGTGCGAGGGTTGCGGGACTAGAAGCGTTTAATCTGCCGAGTTCCTTTGAATTTGTAGACCTGAGTGACTCGCGTTTCTAGGCTGCCCGAGTCGGTCGTAGACGACGACGGACGGATTCACCATCTCCTTCAGCCAGCCATTGCCTCTGGTGGGCAGGGTGCTGTCTTCATGACACGCGAACCAACCATTGGGGTGAAACTTCTGAACGAATCCATTGGATCTCGCGAAGTTCTTGCACGAGTCCGAAGACTTGCCATCGAAGACTTAGCCTCAATTGCCGCGCCGCTGAGCATTCTTCGAGAGGTTCCGGGATACACCATGGTCTGGTTGCGAGGAATGACCTCAATGTCTCGAGATCTTGCTCCTAGTGGAGAGGAACGAGGTGACATCGGAGCCTGGCGAATCCGAACTGGCGGAGTCAAGAGACGACTTGCTCTGACAGCGAAGCTTGCAGAAGTACTCGCCGACCTGCACGGTCGCGGGATTGTATATGTCGACTTGAACCTCGCAAATGTAATGGTTTCGGCTCTCGGCGAATTCTCAGAACTTCGGCTCATTGACCTCGACAATCTTCGGCTTGCATCTGATACCTCATTGGCCGTGCACACACCTAGGTGGTCTGCGCCCGAAATCTTTGACCGTCAACCGCCAACCACCTGGTCCGATAGCTATTCGCTCTCGCTCGTAACATTCGCACTTCTCACGGGTTATCACCCGTTTTATGATGGTGATGCAATTCGATTCACCCACGACGATTCGCCGCAGCGAGCCGCCGCAAAGCGAGGGCTGATTCCATCGGTGATTGATCCCGATAGTAATGAGAATCAGTTGTCACACGAACATCTACCTTTTGACGCGATACTCACGCCAACACTTCTTCGCCGGTACCAACAGACTTTTTCAGAGGGAAGGAATGAGCCACTTAAACGAGTGACGGCTGGTCGTCTTTGTCAAGCGTTATGGCAAGCGCATGACAATACGAGAGTCTGTAGTTGTGGCATGTCTTTTTTGGCGTTGCGAAAAATATGCCCCAATTGTGGCAAGGACGTGTCAGGGTCGTTGACTCTCAGCGTTAGGTCCTCAAACTTGGAATCAACATACTCTCGCTTGACGTTGGGATCCGAAGCCATCGACATTCAGATGCGCCACATACCACTCTCGGTGGCCCCCAACAGAAGGCATGACCGTGTAATGAGCTTGTCGCCAGGCGACGGCTTCTTTCACATTGAAGCGGCCGCGGGCTGGTCGTGCTCATCGCGAAGAATTTGTGCAGGTGAGAGCGCAATTGTTGAGTCACGGGACGGAGACTCATTTCGTCTTGAACTGAGTTCCAATGAAAGCAAGTGAGGCAAGAGCGGCTCTCCGGTTCGGGCCTATTGTCATTCGTTTAGAACGAAAGATCAATCCAAGTGGTCCAGACTTTGAGTTGGGTTTTCCACGGGTCGGCACTGGGAATCAGTTACTCGTTGAATTCCAGAACGAGGCAATTTCGGTCGCAGCTATCGGCTCTGACGAGGAAGAGTGTCTCAGCCTTGCACGGACGCGCAAGCCGACTTTGGCCTGGGGAAACCTCATTGACGAGACGAGTCTCGTGGTCGAAGGACTGATCTTTGATGCTGAAGTAGCGTTTGTTGAACAAGCAATTCAGCTGTCGGACAACCTGTTTCACGATCTGCAGCAGAGACTCGGCCTATCCGGGCGAGATGACCCACGTCTCTATGACGAATTCATCATAGAGAGCCCGAGCGGTGGAAGCCGCTACATCACCGCATTCATTGCGGGGACACAAGAGATGGCTCTCATTGGACGGAGCCTTTCACTGAGAGTGGATTACTCGGATTCACTGAGGGCCATCCAAGTAGTAGCACGACGGGCTGACCTCCCAGTTGTCTTAGCCCAAGTCGTGCGCGGAAACTTCCGTTTGACTAGCGAGACCGCCGACGCGTCTGATTTTGCGATGCCAGGCCCACTAAGTCCAAAGATGTTCGAGTTGTGGAACTTGTACAACCAGCTTGAGCAAGATGCAGCCGAGGCGCGTGCTGCAGAAATTGGGCAAGCACGACATGGCAAGCCCGAGTATCAGCAGGGTTGTGTGGTTCTTCCAATTCGCGCAACTGAAGACTTTAGATTTCTTGTCGAAGTCAGTCGTGAGCGTTCGGGTCTGGAGCTTGAAGTCGTACCTGCCGCCCTGGGTTTTGAGTTGTCGTCAAGGCTGGAGAGGTTCATCGGCACGCTTGAACACATTGACTTGAGGGCGAGGACGATTGCCCTCAAGCAGGATGACCAACGAGGTGGGAGCCTCTCGAGTGATGGCCTAGTGCGACCCTATCTCGGTGGATCAATCGTGCAAGCGAGACGTCGAGCATACGTTTTTGAGCGACTACGTACCGGTGTTTATGGAATTGAAGCGCTTGGATATCTGCTTCGTGAAGTTCGACCTCCTACGAGTACAAAGCAGAATCGTCGCAGCGCAGTTTCGTCGGCGGTAAAGAAGCTCATTCCAGGAACCTTGACCCCGGCTCAAGTTCGAGCGATAGACATCGCGATAAACACGCCTGATGTCGCTCTGATTCAGGGACCTCCCGGTACTGGAAAGTCTCAGGTAATTGCCGCGATTCAACAACGGCTAGCTGAACTGACGCCAGATCGTCCGTCACGAATAATCCTTCTTACGAGTGCGCAGCACGACGCAGTCGACCTTGTGGCCGCGCGAACCAACATTTTCGGACTGCCGCCACGCCGTATTGGTCAACGCAAGCTTGATGTTGAGAGTCCTATTGCAACTTGGCGTCGAGAGCGGATCGCAGCACTGCGAAACTTCACCGAATCTCGTGAGAAGTCGGTGATCTTACGCTGGCTCAATGACGTGCTTGACGGCTATGAACAAACTCCATATTCCGCGGTAGCAAGTGCTGAGCTTCTCGATGAAGTTGTTGATCGATGCTCGACTGAACTCTCGCCGGGGTTGGTTGAACGCTTCGAGAGTCGTGCTAGAAGTCTGCGTCGTCACGCCAACAAGTCGCGCAGTGCGGGCGACTTACGTGCTGTTCGAGGGCTGCGGACGACCACTATCGGTGACGACGATGATGGTTCTCGGCAGATTGAACGTCTTCTTCATCGCCGCATGGATTCGATTGAGAACTGGCAGTCGCGCTACGTTCCAAGACTTCGCGAACTACTGCAGCAGACTACGCCGCGAGTGGACGCAGTTAGGAGCCTTCAGGCTGAGCTACTCGACGAGTTGCTCAGCAACACCACCTTCGGAGCCGTAGTGCTTGCTGATGCAGAAACTCGAAATCTTATGAGTGAGGCAATCGGGCAGATCTCTGGAGCAAGGAATCGTCCATTGACACCTGAAGAGGCAATTGACTTGTTTGTGCTCGATCTGGAGATTGATGAATATGGGGTCGAGCAAGCGATAGGCGAGTACACGGCTGTTTGGGCCAGTACGTGTCAGGGAGCTGCATCGTTAAGTCTTGGAGACCTTGGCACGAAACGAGACTTCAATTTTCCCACCGTAATAGTTGACGAAGCAGCCCGCGCAAACCCCCTGGACCTCCTAATTCCAATGGTCCAGGCTGGTGAGAGGATCATCTTGGTGGGCGACCATCGACAGCTGCCGCAACTCCTCGATGAGAACATTGCGCGACAGATCCAAGATCGCGATACCGGTGACGATAGCGACCCCCTCAGTAGGAGTCTGTTCGAGAGACTCTTTCGCACGTTTGCGAAGCTTGAGATTGAAACCGGTGTCTCACGGACAGTCTCGCTAGACGTGCAGTTTCGAATGCATCCGAAGCTCGGCGAGTTTGTAAGTCGCGTCTTTTACGAGCCGTATGGCGAGGGTTTCACGTCGGGTCGAAGCGAGACCGATTTTGTACATGGTATTGGCCGATTTAAGGGACAAGTCGCATCATGGGTTGACGTGCCGATTCAAGCGGGGAAGGCTGAGAGGCAAGGCAAGTCACTGACTCGTCAAGCGGAAGCTAGGGAGGTCGCCTCAATTGTGGCGAAAGTTCTAGACGAGGCCCCGAATCTGAGTATTGGCGTCATTTCCTTCTATGCGGCTCAAGTGGAATTGATTCTCGAAGAGTTGCTGCATCATGGAGTCACTGAAGTTACGGTCGACGGCATTGCGGTAGCTGAGACGTATCGCGTGTTGGTGTCCGAATCTGGGAAGCGCGAAGAGCGCCTTCGAGTCGGCACAGTTGACTCGTTTCAAGGAAAGGAATTCGACGTAGTAGTACTATCAGTCGTTCGAACAGGAGGAGTGCCGTCTGGAGCGAGCGTCTCTGACGCGTTCGGATTCCTGGCGAGTGAAAACAGGTTGTGTGTCGCCCTGAGTCGCCAGAAGCGACTGCTTGTAGTGGTTGGTGATAGTTCTATCCTCCAGTTACCACAAGCAACTCTCGTACGTGGAATCCCTGAACTCGGAGAACTGTGTGGCGCGATCGCATGAACACTGTCGATGAGAAGATCGTTTGGGTGGGATCTAGAGATTCATTCGACTCGCCACCAAAACGCTTCCTCGTAACGATTCCAATTGCATTGCGCCGTGTGATGATTGAAACGGTAAAGAGCGTCGACGACGCCGACCCATTCGCGCGCGTAATTGCAAATCTAGTTGCCGCCGGTGTACAGAATGTAGAAGATATTGCAAACCTGATCGGAATAACAGATGTTGCATTCGTGAATGAAGTCGCCCGCCGCCTTGCACAGCGGAAAATTCTGAGGATGGTCAACGGCAAACTCGAGCCAATTGATCACTCAGGACACGGCGACCGAGAAGGTCGGACTCGTGAAGTCCACTACGTGGTTCAGGATCTTCTGAGCGGCCGAGTCTGGCCTCGTTTAGCCAAAAGGGTCATTTACGTGGAATATGGGGACGATGACCGGAGCGTTCTGTTCGGAAATCCAGGAAAGCCCATCGTTAGACGATGTTGGAATGTGTCCAGTCGGAATGAGGTGGTCGAACCGACAGAGGATGAAGTTAGGTACGTTGTGAGCTCTCACCTTCGTGACGTCCGACTAATTGGTATCAAGCCGAACACCGATAGGGCTCGGCACCTAGCCATATTTGGAAGACCTGAAGCTAAGACTCCATTCAGTTCCCGACTCGTTCCCGGATATGACGTCTATCGACTCTTGTTGGGCTTTCAATCCAAAGGTCAGACCGCCGAGGTTGAGGATCCCTTCGAGGTTGGTCCCTGGTACGAGTTGAGTTCCTGGAGCCGGAGGCTTCTCGAGGCCAATCCACATCTGGATACCAGGGTTTCCGATTGGCACCAAAGGCAACACGAGCGATCCGAAAGTACTTTCGGTCAAATTTCGGAACCGATCGGAAGTACTGCAAAGCCTATGGAAGAGAGCGACGAAACAAAAACTGCACATTTGGGTCGCCAAGAATTCCTCGACGTTAGTGAGATGATGCTCAGACTCGCCGCATATCTCCGTGCCGACTTGAGCGCGATGAATTCAAAAAGACTTGGTCTTACGTATGATGCAAATCGCGACTGTTTGAGAGTGTGTCAGAGATGGCTTGAAATCGGCTTTACAAAACCCGAAGTGAAGCCGACACTCGTGCCAGCTCTCGTCGAGAGGGCGGCTGAAGGAGATCCTACGAGACTCGTCGATCTATTCTTCGCTTGGACGCTGCTCGTTGACGATTGTCGCGGACAAGAGCTTGCAAAAGTTGCGCCCAATCTTCCACATGATTTACTTGGTGTGGGGACGAGTCGGACGTTGACTGTGAATCCAGCATTGAGGGACATCACAGCCTTGGGATACCCTCAATCAACAAGGAGTTGAGGGCATAAATGGGCAAGAAGAACAAAGGGAACAAGAACAAGGGACAGTACAACGGGCCACGGCATCAGCCAAGTGCCCCGTCGCCGCAGAAAAGAGACCTTGATCTGCCAGTCGCCGTAATCGTAGATAAAGCTTATGAAGCCGCGAAGAGTGAGAGCGTTGATGAGACAAAGATTGATACTGCGGACCTCCGGGTAGTTGCTCCTGAAGATCTCACGCTCGCACACTCACTCTTTCTTGCAGCGACCGACTCGGCTAAGAGACGTGAAGCCCAGGCGGAACAAAAGACGGCCGATTTGGAAAATCGCGAAGAGCAGTTACTTGCCGACAAAGCACGACTAGCAGATGATCGTCGCAATAATCATGACGAGAGAGTACGACTTTCGGCAGACAAAGCCGAAGTGGAGCGCCGAACCAAAGACTTTGAGAATCGCGAGAAGAACTTGCTTGATCGGGAGATTGAAAATGAGCGACGGTCGAGTGAGCTTATTGCAAGTCTTCACAAGAAGGCTCATGACGAAGTACTTGGTCCTCTACTCGCAGCCCGCGCCGACCTGATTAAGGCTGAAAAGGACAGGTTCGTTGAGTCTCTGAATGAACACATGAGTCGAATTGCTGCCGTCGAAAAGCGAGAGGTTGGTTTGGCGAGACGCGAGCGAGAGTTCGCGCTACAAGTCGATCAGTTCAATGCAGAGCAACACGAGCGCGACGAGGAAGTCAGTGAGCGGGAGAAGGAGCTCACTTCTGACCTCGAGCGTCGGCTCAGCCGAGAAAAGGCCAAGTCGGAACGCCTTGAGCAGAAGCTGTCGCGTCACGTAGAGCTTGAGTCGGCATTACTCCAAATCCGTGAGTTGACAGGCAACGATCCGATTCAGCTGAAGACTGAACTTGATCACCTTCAAAGCCGCGTAAGACAACTCGAATCGGAGTTGTCAAAGAGGCCGTCGGAATCACTGGGCAATCATTTCAACGAAGTTGAGGCACGTGTTCATCAACTTGACTCCGAATTGCTCAAAATTCGTAGCGAAAACGAGAAACTTAAGGCCGAGATCTCGTCGTTCCAGAACTTGGCGTTGGAACGTGATCGGATGATACGCGAGAACGACGTACTCAAGAGTTCAAACACTGCGTATGAACGTCGGATTGAGGAACTCAATCAGAAATTCAAAGACTTGGTAAGGCAGGAATCCAACCGCCCGCCATTTCCTGAGTGTTCTGCTATGGATGTGAGAGAGTCGTTGCAGTCACCGCCGCAGAATTTTCTGGATCATGCGCCGCCGCTTGATGATCTTGCGAAGACACTGCAGCAGTCTTTGGCGTTCAGATCAAGCCATGAGGGACCGCCGTTGTACTTCGATATTGATGAAATTCGGATCTTTCTTGCCGGTATGGCCATGAGTCGTCTGCACATTCTCGAGGGAGTCAGCGGAACTGGCAAGACGTCTCTTCCGATTGCAATCGCACGTTCACTCGGGGGACACTTTGCGAAAATTGAAGTTCAGGCCGGTTGGCGCGATAATCGCGACCTTCTCGGCTACTACAACGAGTTCGAGAAGCACTTTCGAGAGCACGAATTTACACGTGCTCTCTACGAAGCCTTGACGCCTCGATATCGCGATGGGATTTACTTCGTTGTCCTCGATGAGATGAATCTGTCGAAACCAGAACAATACTTTGCCGACTACCTCTCGCTCCTGGAAGATCGCGAAGGAGCTGATCTCTCAAAGAAGGCCAGTGTGATGCTCAATGATCAGAGTGTTCACGGACTGCCCAAAATGATGGTTGAGTCCGAGCGAGGTGGTGTCGAACTTCCACTTGGGGACAACGTTTGGTTCATCGGAACCGCAAATCATGACGAAACCACGGCATCGTTTGCCCCAAAGACGCAATCTCGCGCCCACATGATGGAATTACCTCGCCGGCATCCCAACCGAGAGTCAATTCAGCCCACGCCGGGTCACCACAAGTACTGGGGCAAGACCTTGAAGCATTCGTCGCTCACGCAACAGTTTCATGCAGCAGAGCAGGAGTATTCCAACGAAGCAAATCGAGCAGATGAGTTCTTCGGGAAAATCTTAGAGGTACTGGAAAACTATGACGAAGAGTTCAGTTGGGGTCCACGCATCACTCGACAGATAAACCGCTTTGTCCCTACGGTCATTGCTTCTGGTGGCACGCTTGGGCTTGCAGTTGATCACTTGCTTTTCACCAAACTGACTCGGCGGCTGCAGAACAGTTTCTCCCCGGAAATGCGGCAGGCACGATCGGCGCTCAGAGAGAGCATCGTCACGAATTGGCCTTGCAGGAAGGTTGACCCAGTTGAATCTAAGGCAATCAAGAATCTTGATCAACAAGTCGCACGGCAGTAATTCGGGTAATGTCGAACTCGAAGGGAGCCGTTCCAGTAACTGAGCCTCCTGAATTCGAATCGGGAGTTGAGGCTGTACTCAAGAATGCATCACTGCCGTCAGTCGTCCTAAGAGTGGCACTTGTTGAAATCCTGGATGATTGGTCCAGAAGGGAAAGCCTAGGTGAACCAGTTGCAGTTCGGCGACTGAATACGAATTACGTTAGCCAGAGTGAGGGCAACCTCATAGATCTGAGCGATTTCGAAAAATCTCTCTATTCGGAACTTGATCAAATTGTATGGATTTGTCAGCGACCCATCCAGGATCTCAGATATGAGGAATTGGTTCAGCCTGTCGGAAGAATACGACGCCTCGCGCGCGGTGCGGCGCTACAGCTCACTTCTCACAGTGAACAATGGGAGCGGTGGGCTCCTGAGTTTCCGATACCTAAAGAAGTTCTGGGGATGCTTCGTGATGACGAGATTGATTTATACGAGAACCGAGTAGTTCGCACTCTCGTTGCGGGTGCGCGCGCACACATCTCGCGAAGACTCTCGGAACTGCAATCCCACCTCAATAAGAATTATCAAGGGCAGCTGGTCCTGAGCTCCGGATGGTTTTGGAAACAGAGGCGCGTCGGTGCCGCATTTAAGAACCATGAATTCGAGCAAGTGATTGCCCTCTTGAATTCGGCGATTGAAGACCTTAAGTCAATGCTCTCAAGGCTCGCCGCGATGGAAGGATCTCCACTTTTTGGGTCCACGAGTCCGCGTTCGCCGATTCGTTGGCTTCGAATCACAAACATTCTGAGGCGTGACTTGAGGTACAGCCGTATTCCGCCTCTTTGGCGCTTGTGGTCCTCCGCACGAGATCAAGAGACCGAGGCTCTCAAGCGTCTCGATGACGACTCACTGATTGCGAGATCAATGTCGGTTCTAACGGAGATATTGGTGGCTCGGGCCTTGGATTGGCTTGGATTTGGTTTCGATGAGTCGTCTGGGACTTATTGCAGAGATCAGGCTTCCGTTGCGATTCGGATGAGCGGACCCACTCTCGTTGTATCAATCAACGACCTAGCGGGCAAGCGAGACATTCGGTTCGTCTCCACTGGAAAGTCGTTGTTCAGACCAGAATCAGCTGATCCGTTCGCGATTGCGCGCGAACTTGACACAGTGATTCATTCGACAAATCAAACGCTGTCTGCAACGGCTTTGGTTCATCCGATTGAGGAAATGAGTAGTTTGGCCCTGCTGCGCAGTGACATTGATTTGTTGGATCACTGCGGTATTGATTCAGTCGATGCGAAGAAGACATGGACTGTTATTCCGGCGAGTCCACTCTCGATTGATTCACTTGAAAGAGTCGCTCGATTCGTGCGTTGGCACCTCTGCGCTCCAATTTTCAACATGTATCCGCCGCAATTGACTAGTGGACGACTGTCAAAGTCCGATCTCGCGAAGATTGAGCCATTCAAGTCAATTAACTTTCGTGATAGCGCGATTCGCATCACGCAGCCGCTCTCTAGTGCAACGACCGAAGTTCTCAGATCGATCGCCGAAGGGCGTCCCCCCGATTGGCTCTTACGCATATCCGAGGCAAATGAACTATTCGCAAGTGTGATGAAGTGTCCCGTGTATCCAGGTCATGGCTCTCGTGATGTGAGGTTTACGGCTCGTGACAATGACACGTTCGTCTGCCTTTGTGTCAATTGCAAGACAGAGTGGGGTGTTAATCTTTGCGGACTCTGCAGATCAAAAATTCCATTTTTGAGGCCCTACAGCCACGTTTCGGAAGCCGAGACGCCCAAACAATTCTTTGGGTGCGACATCTTGACAACTCTTTGTGAGGGATCGATAGCGCAAGCAACCGTTCTGGCAGCAGATCAAATCGCAGACCAAGTTCCGATTTGTCCGAGTTGTCGCAAATGCTCAAAGTCTGAAAAGTTTCGTAATTGCCCGAGATGTAGAGCTGATGAGGTCTAGAGCCTCCGATCTGGAATTGAGGTCTAGCCCAATTTTGTGTCAAGGAGTTCGTCAATAAGTTGGTGTTGGGCGGTCTAACTGTCGAGCAATCGGTTAACTAAGGGGTTGTGCCAGTTGGAGTCCGGCATTCTCTTGTTGGCTTCGCGCGCATGCTGGGCAAAAGCCGAAGCCAAGCGCTTCTTCTTGAAGAGTCGTTTTGCCCAGCGATCAAAATCTCCAATGAGAACGACGGAATCGTCTACCCAACGGATAAAACCCTCCTGGTCGCTCAGGCTGCCGGGGATTCCTGGCCAGCCGATGGCTTCTTTGCAGACTGCGACAATAACCCGAAATCGGTCTTCAGAGGATTCGCGACTCGCCGCCCGTCTCGTCTGAACGCTCAATTGCGCGACATTACCGACATTAAGCCGGATGATGGTTTCGTTGTCGGGGCAGACGGTGACACCCCAGGTCACACCTCGTTCCGAATCAACTAGTCCTGCCGCGGCAATTGCGGCTTTCACGAACTCAATTGCCTCGTATCGTAGCTGTGACTCTTGGAATTTGTCGAACTTGTTTTGTTGAATGTCGGTTGCCATCAGTGAGAGTCCTTCTTGGTGTATTGGTCTACCATCTTGACGACTGCGGTGAGTGCGGCGAGGGCTTTGGCTTCTTTGCCTTTGTCCACAGCTGACTATTGGAGTTCTTCTTCTTGTTGCGGTTAATCCACGTGTTGAGATTCCAGGTGGCGATGCGGAGAGTGTTCATGTTGATGACCCTTTCAAGTCGATTAGTTCGGGTTGGTGAAGTGTTCGGTTGCGCCTAGTCGTAACTGTCCC
>Ga0169931_10010575_pt1 | contig 13136 bp, 8 predicted proteins | sample Kivu_15m_20L_FD_129675 | JGI IMG/M metagenome (GOLD analysis project Ga0169931, IMG submission 129675) | Freshwater microbial communities from Lake Kivu, Western Province, Rwanda to study Microbial Dark Matter (Phase II) - Kivu_15m_20L... | ecosystem: Environmental > Aquatic > Freshwater > Lake ...
CGCGCGTCGCCATCTTCTTCACCACGTCGGCGAGTGCCGGCGCCGCCAGCGTCGTCAGCACCATCAAGCGCTCGCCCTTCTTCGGATCGGGCACACCGCAGACCGCGAACGCGCGTTCGGCCTTGCCGCTGCACGCCTGCAGGTGCTCCTCGACGACGCCGTGCGGCACCATCTCGCCGCCGATCTTGCTGAAGCGCGACATGCGGTCGGTGAGGAACAGGAAGCCGTCGTCGTCGACGCGGCCGATGTCGCCGGTGATGTAGCAGCCGTCGTGCAGCGCTGCCGCCGTCAGGTCACAGCGGCCGAGGTAGCCGCGCATGACGTTGGCGCCGCGCACCAGCACGAGGCCGCTCTCGCCGATCGGCTTCTCGACCTTCGTCTCCGGATCGACGATGCGCACGGTGACGCCGGGCAGCGGCCGCCCGACCGAACCGCGGCGCACACCGGCCTGGTAGAAGCCCGCGGCGCGGTAGCCGGGCGCGCTGATCGCGACCGCCGGCGCCGTCTCGGTGGCGCCGTAGCCCTGCACCGGCCGGATGCCGAAGCGATCGCTGAACGCGTCGGCGAGTTCGTCGGTCAGCTTCTCGGCGCCGGTCAGCACGATACGCAGCGAACCGAACTGCCCCGGCTCGCAGCGGCGCAGGTACATCTGCAGGAACGTCGGCGTCGCCAGCAGGATCGTCGCGCGCTGCGTGGCGACGATCTCGCCGACCGCGGCGGCGTCGAGCGGGTTCGGGTGGAACACGATGCCGGCCCCCTGCTGCACCGCGTACCACAGCGCCATGTTGCCGAACGAGTGGAACAGCGGCAGCACGCCGACGAGGCGATCGTGGTGGTCGAGCGGGATCAGCTGCGCCACGCCGTCGCAGTTCGACTGCACGTTGCCGTGCGTCAGCATCACGCCCTTCGGCTCGCCGGTGCTGCCGCTGCTGAACAGGATCGTGGCGACGTCCTCGCGCGTGACCTTGCGGACGGCACCGCACGCGCGCTCGAGCCAGCCGAGCGGCAGCAGCAGCGCGCGCAGCAGCGCACCGAGCCGTTCGCCGGCACTGACGTCCTTCAGTACGTCTTCGAGCAGCAGTAGCGTGACGCCCTCGGGGATCGTCACCTTGACCTTCTCGAGGAACGCGCGCGAGCTCAGCACCGTGCGCAGCTGCGCCTGGCGGACCGCCGAGTCGAACGCGTTCTGGCCGACGGTGAAGTTCAGCGACACCGCGGTGCGTCCCGACAGGCTCGCCGCCATCGCTGCGAGCGCGCCGCCGATCGACGGCGGTAGCAGCAGACCGACCTTGTCCTGGCCTTGCCACGCAGCACGCAGGCGCCGCGCCAGCACCACCGTCGTCGCCAGCGCCTTGCCGCGCGACAGGCGCTTGCCCTGGCTGTCCGACAAGCACAGGCGCCACGGTGCTCGGCGCACCGAGCGCACGAACTTCGCATGCAGCGCCGGCAGTTCGTCGGCGCGCAGCCGCCACGCCGCTTCGGCGAGACCTTCGACCGCGACCCGCACCTGCGCCGGCTCGACGTTCGCTGGCATCGGCGTGCCGAACGACACCGTCACCGGGCACGGGATCTTCGTCGGCACGATCTGCATGCGGCCCTGGCGCGAACTGCCGAGCGAGCCGTAGACGCGGTCGAGGTGTACTGGCACCACCGGCGACGTGCGGCCCTTCAGGATGCGCTGCATGCCGCGGCGGAACGGCAGCAGGCTGCCCATGCGCGTGATCTCGCCCTCGGCGAACAGGCACACGAGCTCGCCGTCGTCGAGCGCCTTGCCGGCTTCGCGCAGCGCCTTCAGCACCACGCGCGGGCCGCCGCTGCCGGCGATCGGGATCGCGCGCAGCGCGCGCAGGAACGGCTTCAGGTACGGCCGTTCGTACCAGTACTGCTCGACGACGAAGCGGATCGGCCGGTCGGTGGCAGCGAGCACGAACAGCGCGTCGAGGAACGACACGTGGTTCGGCACCAGCAACGCACCACCGGTCTCGGGCACGTTCGCCTGACCGACCAGGCGCAGGCGATACAGCGTGCGCGTCAGCAGCACGACACACAGCCGCAGCAGCGCCTGCGGCAGCAGCCAGATCGCCCAGATCGTCGCCGCCAACGTCAGCGCCGCCGCGACCAGCAGGATCGTCGCGCAGTCGGCGCCGGCGCGCGCCAACGCGAGGCAGCCGAGGTTGCCGGCGAGGATGCCGGCGAACGACAGGCAGTTGACCAGCGCGATGATGGCGCCGCGGCGCGCCGCCGGCGCCTTCCACTGCACCAGCGCGTTCAGCGGCACCACGACGAAGCCGCTGGCGACGCCGAGCAGCGCCATCCACGCGAACGTGCCGAAGATGCCGGGCACCAGCACGCCGAGCGCCGCGGTGCCGAACGCGAGGCCGAGCGCACCGAGCGGGATCAGGCCGACTTCGACGACGCCGCGCGACAACTTGCCGGCGAGCGCGGCACCGGCGCCGACGCCGATCGCGAACATCGCGTACGGCAGGCCCTTGTACTTGTCCTCGAAGCCGAGCACCTGCTTGCCGTAGACCAGCACGTCCTGGCCGAGCAGCGACGCGATGCCCCAGAACGCGATCGAGCCGAGGGCTGCGAGCCACAGCGCACGATCGCCGCGCAGCGCCCGCCAGGCGCCGCCGAGCACCTGGCCGAACGGCTCGACCACCGTCGACGCCGGCGCCGTGCGCGGCACCGCCAGGGCGCCGACGTAGCCGGCGACCGCGAGCACGGTCAGCAGCGCACCGGCGATCCACGCGGCATCGATCGCGTCGAGCAGCACGCCGCCAGTGGCGGTGCCGAGGATGATGGCGACGAAGCTGGCGCCCTCGAGCTGGCCGTTGGCGGTGGCCAGCCGATCGTGCGGCAGCAGTTCCGGCAGGATGCCGTACTTGCCGGGCGCGAACAGCGCGCTCTGCAGGCCCATGCCGGCCAGCACCACGAGCGGCGCCCAGCCGACCGGGCTCGCCCACAACGCCACCGTGCCGAGCAGCATCAGCACGACCTCGAACGCCTTGGTCCAGACGATCAGGTCGCGCTTGCCGAAGCGGTCGCCGAGCGCCATCGCCGGCAGCGAGCCGAGCATCAGCGGCAGCGTGAACACGACGAACGCCAAGGTCGTCTCGTACTGGTCCGCCGCCTCGTCGCCGGCCGCCACCTGGCCGAGCGCCAGCAGCAGCACGACCATCTTGAAGGCGTTGTCGTTGAAGGCGCCCAGAAACTGTGCCACGAGCAGCCCGGCGAGCGGATGACGTGGGGTCGGACGGTTCGGTTCGGTCATGGTGTCTCGGTCGCGATCGCGACAGCAGGACTATCGCTCGCCGGCTCGTTCATCCGGAGCAACTTGTTCTTGTGGCGTCGTTAAGCTGCGCTTCATGGTCGACCTGCGCCGCCTGGAAGTCCTGCACCTCGTCGCCAGCCACGGCGGCTACGCCCGCGCCGCGCGCGCCGCTTCGTATCCGATCACACAGCCGGCCCTGCACCAGCAGATCAAGAAGCTCGAAGCCGAGATCGGCTTGCAGCTGCTCGAACGTGTAGGCAAGGACCAGATGCGGCCGACGGCGGCCGGCGCGCACCTGCTGGCGTTCGTCGGCCCGTTCCTGCGCGACCTGCCGGCGGTCGTGCGCCGCGTGCAGACCGGCGAGTTCGACGGTGTCTTGTCGATCCACGCCGAGTCGCTGCTGATCCGCCAGCTGCTGCCGCCGTGGCTCGCGGCCCTGCGCCGGCAGCGCCCGCATTGCCAGCTGCAGCTGCAGGAACTGCTGCGCGCCGACGTGGCGCCGTTGCGCACCGGCGCCGCCGACGCGCTGCTGGCGTGGCTGCCGGAGGTGCCCGCCGACATCGCCTGCCAGCAGGTGGCGACGCTGCACCCGTGCCTCGTCGTGCCGCGCGAACGCGCCAGCGGCCGCCGCGCGCCCGAACTGCGCACGCTCGTCGACCTGCCGTTCCTCGCCTATCCGGTCGGCAGCCGACCGCACACATTGCAGATGCAGGCGCTGGCGGGCGTCGGCTGCACGCCCACGCAGGTCATCGGCCTCGACACCGCCGACGCGATCCTCGGCTACGTCGAAGCGGGGCTCGGTTGGTCGCTGGTGCCGAGCCTCGACGAGGCTGGGCCTGCTGGTCGGCGGCTCGCGGCATTTCCGTGGGGTCGCCCGCGCGTGCAGTTCCCGGTGTGGTTGCTGTGGCGCAAGGACGCGCCGGAGAACCCGATGCTCGATGCGCTGATCGCGTGTGCGCCGCGGTCGGCGCACTGAGCATCCACTCGCCGTCAACCGTCGGCGAGCTGCTTCGCGCGCGCCACCAGGGCCGCCGCCAGCGCCGACAGTTCCGCCGTCGGCTCGCCGCGCGCGGTCGCCAGCATCAGTTCCACCACCGGCACCGGCGCCTGCAGCGTCACCAGCACGCAGCCGCCGTGCGGGATCTTCTCGCTGTGGCGCGGCACCACGGCGACGCCGTCGCCGGCGGCCACCGCGCCGAGCATCAGCGCCACCGAGTCGACCTCGTGCACGATGCGCGGCTCGAACCCAGCGGCGGCGCAGGCACCGCGCAGGAACTCGCGGCGGCCGGGGAACGCGACGTCGGACAGCGACACGAAGTCGTCGGTGCGCAGTTCGCCGAGCGACAACGAGGTGCGGCCGGCGAGGCGGTGCGACTCCGGCAGCGCGGCGCCGAAGCGATGCTTGCTCAGCGGCCGCAGCGCGAACCGCTGGCGATGCTGCGGATCGAGGTTGGCGACCAGCGCGGCGTCCAGTTCGCCGGCGGCGAGGCGTTCGAGCTGCGCGCGCGGCGGCAGGTCGAACAGCGCCACCTGCAGGCTGCGCTGCCGCTTCTTCAGTTCGCGCACGACCGGCGCCACCAGGTCGTCGAGGAACGGCGACAGGAAGCCGAGCCGCAGCGTGCGCTTCGCCCTGCCGAACGACTCGCGCAGCTGCTGCTCCGTGGTGGCGGCGTCGCACAGGATCTGCCGCGCGCGCGGCAGGAAGAACCGCCCCGCCTCGGTCAGCTGGATGCGCTGCTTCTCGCGGGAGAACAGCTGCACGCCGAGCTGCGTCTCGAGCAGAGCCACCTGGCGACTCAGCGCCGGCTGCGTGACATGTTCGCGTTTGGCGGCGGCGGTGATGCTGCCGAGCTCGGCGGCGGCGACGAAGTAGCGCAGCTGGTGGAACTCCATCGGCCGCGGGTCATAGCCTGCGAGCATGACCTTGGGTAGCGATCGGCATTGGCGAACGGCGGGGCCGTGTTCGATCCTGTCGCCATGAACCGACGCACCTTCCTCGCCCGCAGCACCGCCGCACTCGGCATCGCCGGCTGCAGCACCGGGCGCGCCGGCGAGACGGCGCCGTCCACCACCGAACGCTCAGGAGACACGACCATGAAGCTCACCCTCCGTCGCTCCGCCGATCGCGGCCACGCCGACCACGGCTGGCTCGACAGCCACCACACCTTCTCGTTCGCCGACTACCACGACCCGGAGCACATGGGCTTCCGTGCGCTGCGCGTCGTCAACCAGGATCGTGTGCAGGCCGGCATGGGCTTCTCCACGCACCCGCACCGCGACATGGAGATCTTCAGCTACGTGCTCGAAGGCGCGCTGCAGCACAAGGACGGCATGGGCAACGGCCGCGTGCTGAAGCCGGGCGAGATCCAGCTGATGAGCGCTGGCACCGGCGTGACGCACAGCGAGTTCAACCCGAGCCAGAGCGACGGCCTGCACTTCCTGCAGATCTGGATCGTGCCGCAGAAGCGCGGCCTGCAGCCGAGCTACACCGAGTGGAAGCCGACACCGGCGATGGCGAACGCCAAGGACGTCGTCGTCATCTCGCCGGACGGCCGCGACGGCAGCGCCGTGATCCACCAGGACGCGATCGTGCATCGCCTGCGCCTCGGCACCGGCGACGCGGTCGCGCACACGGTGCCACAAGGCCGCGGCGCCTGGCTGCAGCTGATCACCGGCGAACTGCGCGCCGGCAGCGAGACGCTGCGCGCCGGTGACGGCGTGTCGACCGAAGACGCGGGCACGCTGCTGCTGACCGCGAACCAGCCGGTCGAAGCGCTGCTGTTCGACCTCGGCCCGTTCGCCGGACGCTGACCGCGCAGTCGCCGCCCGGCAGCCCGATGCACGTGCCGCTGCCGCCGGTGGCACCGACGATGCGGCGACGCTACCACGGCACACTGATCCTGAACGGCGGCTACGACGAGCCGAAGGCGGAGCAGGCGATCGCCAGCGGCGAAGCCGATGCGATCGCGTTCGGGGTGCCGTTCCTGGCCAACCCGGACCTGGTCGCGCGCATCCGCACCGGCGCCCCGAAGAACGCGCCCGACTTCACGACCCTCTACACGCCGACCGACGAGGGCTACCTCGACTACCCGCTGCGCCGCTGACGACGCGCGCAGCGATGCGGTGGCATCGGGCTCGCCGCGGTAGCATCCGCCGCCTTCGGGGAGCCCCACCCATGCACCAGAAGTCGCTGCTCGTCGTCGTCGTCGCCCTGCTGTTGGCAGTCGCCGGCGCTTGTTGGTTCTTGCCCGGCGAGAGTCTCGTTCCGGGACAGGTCGACGACGACACCACCGCACGCGGACCCGACCGGGCTTCTGCGGTCGCGGCAAGCGGCGACCAGGAGCGTGGCCAGCCGAGCGAGGCGAGCGCCCCGAAGCCCGAGGACGAAGTGCGCGCCGCCGCTGCCGCGGCGACGAACACGCGGCCGCTGCCCGACGACGCCAACTGGGTGACCATCACCGTCGTCGACAAGACGACGTCGCAACCGATCGTGGGCGCCAAGGTGCTGTGGTCCGACGAGACGCTGTACGAGTTCCTCGGCTTCGAAGAAGGCCGCTGGGGGGACGACTGGGACGAGACGACGCAGCTCGGGCTCCGCGAGCCGGAGTCGATGGCGTTGCGCGGCGGCTGGTCGACGATGACCGACGACAAAGGGCAGGCGCGCGTGACGCTGCGCGAGCACACGACGGTCATCGGTCGTAACGATTCGCGCTACGGCCTGCTGCTGCTGCGCAAGAACACGGTCACGCCGCCCGGTGGCTACAAGCTGCTGCTCGACGCCGACAAGGTGCTGCAGGTCAAGGCGGTCACCGCCGACGGCCAGCCAGCGGCGAACGTACCGATCGGCCTCGTGCCGTTCCGTCGCAACGGCGAGATGTTCGGCTGGTTCACCTGGAACGCCTACGCGATCACCGACGCCGAAGGGCGCGCCACGGTGGCGCACGTGCAAGCCGTGCAGGAGGAGGCGAAGCAGGTCGACGGCTTCGCCGAGGAGCAGCTGACGTGGCGCGTGCGCGCGACGCTGCCGGGCAACGACGAACCGGGCGTCGAGTTCGCGATCGACATTCCGCCGAGCGAACCGGTGGTGCTGCGCCTGCCGCCGAGCGGCACCATCAAGGTGCGCGCGCAGTTCGGCGGCAAACCGCTCGCCGGCTTCCGCACCGCGTTCCTGGCGGAGTTCGCCGGCGAGGACCAGGAGCCGAAGTTCCCGACGCACCGCGTGCGCCACGCCGACGACGAAGGCACGGTGACCTTCCCGCACGTGCCGATCGGCAAGCAGTTCTACACGGGCAACTACCAGCTCGGCCTGAACCGCCAGTTCCCCGGTCCGGTCGCCACCGGACAGGAGGTCGAGATCACGCTCGAGCCCGGCAAGCAGGTGACGATCTGGCGCGGCCGCTTGCTGCTGCCCGATGGCACACCGGCGGCGACGATGACGGGCACTTTCGAGTTCAGCGGCCCCGGCGTCGGCGCCGAGGAGAACCTTCGCACCGACGCCGAAGGGCGTTTCCAGGTGGCGACGAACGCCGCCGAGGACGACGTCGACCCGTCGGAGGAGCCCGGCGAGGCTCCGAACCGGAACATCGAGAAGATCGTCGTCACGATCCGCCCGAAGAACGCCCCGCCGCTGATGGCGAAGCCGCCCGCACGCACGCTGCGCCCCGGCGTCGAAGAACTCGGCGACCTGACGCTCGACACCGGCACCGTGATCGTCGCAGGCCGCCTGATGGTCGGCGAAGAACCGTTCCGCCGTCGCGTGCACCTTCGCGTGCAGCGCGAGCAACCGGGTGAAGGCCGGCGCCAACCGCGTTGGAACGACCTCGGCGAACTGACGCAGTGGGCCGACCACCGGCAGGGTGTGTTCGCGATCTACGGTGACATGCCGCCAGGCCGCTACCGGCTGCAGGTCTGGTGCGGCGAAGCTCTGCCGGTCGAGCCGGTCGAGTTCCCCCTCGGCACCAAGGACCTCGTCGTCGCGGTCGACACGGGCACGCCGCTCGCTGCGAGCCTGCTGCTACCAGAGAAGGCGCCGACCGACCAGGTGCAGGCGAAGCTGGTGCCGACCACGACGCCGGTCGAGCCGCAGCCGACACCGGCAGGCGAAGGCCGCAACCGCCGCAAGCAGGAACTGACCAGGAGCCCGCAGCAGCAGTCGGGCGAACGCTACGACCTGCAGTGGGCCGCGGTATCGAACGGCAGCTACACGCTCGAACTGACACTGTCGACGCGCAAGGAGCCGATCTTGACGATCCCCGACGTCGTCGTGCCGCCGCCCGAAGGCGGCGATCCACGCCTCGTCGACATCGACCTGCGCGGTGCCCTGCGCCAGGCAACGATCCACGTCTTCGACGCCGAAGGCAAACCGGCCGAACACGACATGGGCGAGGTGTTCGCGTTCGGCCTGCCCGAGCAGAGCGAGTGGCCGGGCCAGATCTTCCACGACAACAAGGTCGAACTGCTGCTGCCGGCGGGCCCGGCCGATCTGCTGGTGGCGATGCGCGGCTATCGCCCGCAGCGGATTGCCTGCCTCGGCGAACGGGTCGACGTGCGCCTCGATCCGTGGCCGACGATCGAACTGCTCGCGAGCGGCCTGCAGGTGCCGCCCGGCATGCAACTGCAAGCGCGCTTGACCCCGGTCGCCGACGGCAACGCCAACGCCGGCAAGTATCGAGCCCAGTGGAACGGCGGCAACCGCAGCGACCTCATGCAGCCGCAGACGTGGTGGCAGGAGTTCGAGAACGGCCGCGTCAAGCTGCCGATCGGCGACGGGCCGTTCCGACTGCAGTTGATCCTTCGCGGCAACGACAGCGGCCACGCCCTCGAAGACGTGCAGCCGGCCCAGGTGCTGTCGACCGCCGGCCAGGTCGTCGTGCAGGTGTCGGATGCGGCGTGGAAGAAGGCGTTGGCGGAGATCGAGAAGCGCAAGAGCAAGCAGTGATCCGCGCGGGCGCATCCGCGTCAGTGGCCGCGCGAAGAGCTTGCGAGCCGTCGGTGCACCCCGCACCATGCGCCGCCCTCCCGCCCGCCGAAGCCCCGCCGCGATGCCCATCAAGAAGGTCTGGATCGAAGCCGGTTGCATCAGCTGCAAGCTGTGCCAGGACATCGCGCCCGCCGTGTTCCGCGTCGACGACGACAAGGACTGCGTCGTGATCGCCGATGCGGCACAGCACTTCGCCAAGAAGCACGACGACATCGAACAGGCCGCGCGCGACTGCCCGGTCGAGGTCATCAAGCTCGAGCACGGCTGAGTTCGCGCCGCGGGCCCGCCGGATCACACCGGCGACACGAGCTTGCCGGGCAGCATCGACTGCACGCCGCGCGCGAGGTCGGGCAGGCGCACCGGCTTGGTCAGGTAGCCGTTCATGCCCGCGGACAGGCACAGCGCTTCGTCGCCGGCGATCGCGTTCGCGGTCAACGCCAGGATCGGCACCACCGCCGTGCTGTCGCGGCGGCGCATCGCGCGCGTCGCCGACAGGCCGTCCATGCCGGGCATCTGCACGTCCATCAGCACGAGGTCGAACGAACCGTCGGCGCTCTTGTCGACCGCTTCGATGCCGTCGCTGGCGAGCACCACCGAGCAGCCGAGCTTCTCCAGCATGCGCTTGGCGACCTGCTGGTTGACGGGGTTGTCGTCGACGACGAGCACGCGCGCCTGGAAGCGCGGCAGCGCGCCGTTCGCAGCGGCGACGGCGACCGGCGCCGTGGCAGCGGGCGCACTCGCGACCTGCACCACCATCGTGAACGTCGACCCTTCGCCGGGCACGCTCTGCACCGACAGGTCGCCTCCCATCAGTTCGCACAGCTTGCGGCTGATCGAGAGCCCGAGGCCGGTGCCGCCGAAGCGGCGCGACATCGACGCCTCCGCTTGCACGAACGGCTGGAACAGGCGCGCCTGCTGTTCGGCGGTGATGCCGATGCCCGAGTCCTCGACGGCGATGCGCAGCCGATCGGGTGCGGGCAGGTCGATGCGCACGTGCACGCCGCCGCGCTCGGTGAACTTCACCGCGTTGCCGACGAGGTTGACCAGCACCTGGCGGATGCGCACCAGATCGCCGACGACGGCGGCGGCGGGCACCGTGCGGGCCAAGTCGATGCGCAGGCGCAGTCCCTTCTGCAGACACGCGGTGCCGAACAGCAGCTTCAGCCCTTCGACCAGCGGCGCCAGCTCGAACGGCGCCGACGACAGCTCCATGCGTCCGGCTTCGATCTTCGACAGGTCGAGCACGTCGTTGAGGATCGACAGCAGCATCTCGGCGCTCTTGGCGACGCCGGCGACGAGGTCGCTCTGCTCGCCGTCGAGCGCGGTGTCGCGCAGCAGGCCGACGAGGCCGATGACGCCGTTCAGCGGCGTGCGGATCTCGTGGCTCATCATCGCCAGGAACTCCGACTTCGCGCGGCTGCCGGCCAGCGCCTGCTCCTTGGCCAAAGCCATCTGCTGGTTGGTCTCGCGCAGCGCGGCGAGCGCCTTCTCCAGTTCCTGCGTGCGCGCCTCGACCTGCTTCTCCAGCAGGATCGCCGTCTGGAACAGTCCGAACGAGCCACCCTGCACGTCCATCGTGTGCTCGACGCGCCGGCTCAGCACCTCGTTGACGCGCAGGAGCCGCGCGTTGTCGCGGCGGAGCGCGTCGAGTTGCTGCTCCAGGCTGTCGCGGGCTTCGCTCACGCCTCGCTCCGCCCACCGATGGCGACGCCGGTCAGCGTCTGGTTGACGTGGATGCCTCGGAACTGCTCGCCGTAGGTCGAGAAGCCGATGCAGCGCCCACGCTCGAAGATCTGCGACACCTGCGGCACCGTGCCGAGCCGCTCGCACTCGAGGCGCCGCAGGATGCAGTCGAAGACGATCGTCGCCTGCAGCTCGCCGAGCGAGCCCTCCAGCTTGCCCACCATCTGCGTGAAGTCCTGCGTCAGCTCGTGCCCGCGTGCGTCGCGCAGCACCAGCCCTTCTTCGATCGCACAGAAGAACGTCAGCGAACCGTCGGGGTTCTTCCGCTGGATCGAGCGCACGTACTCACCGCCGCCGACGCGCACCAGCAGCGGGTGCGCGGCGAAGAACTCCGGCCCGAGCCCGTCGAACGTCGTCGCGTGCAAGCGGGCGAACTCGTCCGCCGCCGGCAGCCCGTCGATCTCGTGCACGGTGCGCGTCGGGCAGTGCGCCGCCGTCACCACCATGCGCCGTTCGCCGGCGGCGAAGTGCTGCGTCTTGAACACCTCGAACGGCAGTTCGGTCTGCACCAGCACCAGCACCGCACCGTGGGGCAGCGCCTCCCCGCCGGCGAACACGTGCGTGGTGCCGAACGCGAGGCCGTCGCCGGCCGAACCACCGACCAGCGGGATGTCGCCGAGCACCGTCGCCGCCATGCCGGCAAGCGCCTCCTCGGCGTACGACAGTCCGTCGACCAGCAGCAGCGCGAAGGTGTTGTTCGCGGTCGGCGACGCTCCCGCGGCAGCGAGCCGACGCAGCAGGGCCTGCACCTGCAGCTGTCCTTCGGCGATGCCGAGCGAGCGCACGTCGCGGAACACGGTGTGCTCGACGCGGAACGACGCCGACGACAGTGCCAGGGCCACGGCGCCGCCGCTGGAGTAACCGCCGACGCCGATCTCGCCAGCGGTCGAGCAACCGATCGCGAGGCTGCCTGGGAAGCGTTCCTGCAACCGACTCGCGAACGTCGGGCGATCCACGCTCGGCGCCACGTAGGCGATCACCAACGCGTGCGGGCCCGGACCGAGCTGCGATCGCAGTTGCTCGACGAGCGACGCCGGATCGTCGCCGACGGCGTTGGCGCGCACGCAATCGTTGCTGGTGAGTGTCTGGACCAAGGAACCTCCCCGCGGAACCCGCCAGACATCGGCTGCGGACTGCTTCCGCATGCATGCGGAGAGTGCCTGGGCTGCGGAGCCGGCGCACGCTGGCCATGCCATGGGCGCGTCGGCGCAGCCCCTCGCTCGATCACCCGTTGCACGCGCAGGTGCGCACGCGGCTCCCGGTGAGCTGGAGCACATGCCCGCTCGGGCAACCACTTCCCACTCCCGCAGCGCGCCGAAAGCCCGCAACGATCCCCGAGCGCAGTCGATCCGCCGTTGGCAGCACCCGCTGCCGTTTCGCACCCAGACCAGGACCGGTGGCATCGTCGGCTTCCGCCATGCGCCGGCCCGAGGACGAGAACCATGAGCAGCATGCAGTTCGGCACGACCAGCACGGTCACCTTCTGGACGCCGACCCCGGCCCCAGTTCCCAAGCCCACCCCGACGCCTGCACCGACGGCAAGTGCACCCTACGCGGCGCGGTCGCTCGATCCTGCGACCACGAAGCTGCTGACCGAAGCCGGCGACCTGACCAGCCGCTTCCTGGGCGGCATCCAGGCGACGAGCCAGTCGTTCGCTTCGTCTTTGGATCAGCAGGCCAGCCTCCACTACCTGAGTGGCCGCAACGGCGCCGGCGCTCTGGTCCGGCAATGGAGCGACGAGGCGGCCTACTTCGGCAAGGCGGTCGGTCACTTCGGCAACGGCATCGGCCTCGCCGCGGACGTCGCCGAACATGGCGTGGTCGCTGGAGCGCTGCGCTCGGGCTTCGGCAACGTCGCCAGCAACGTCGGCGGTGCGGCCCTGGCGCTGGCCGTCGGCGCCAACCCGCTGGCGCAGGCTGCCGCGTTCGGTCTCGGTGCGATCGGCGGCGACGCCGTCGCCGACTTCTACGCCGACCGCTTCGACGAGGGCTTCACCGTCGGTGCGCAGAACTACGCCGACGCGATCGCCGCGGGTGGATCGGCGCAGGACGCGTTCGTCGACAACGTCAGCGACAACAACAGCTGGTTGACGGCCGACATGCCGTGGTGGCAGCGACCGCTGCAGTTCACGGTCGACG
>Ga0169931_10010576_pt1 | contig 13134 bp, 14 predicted proteins | sample Kivu_15m_20L_FD_129675 | JGI IMG/M metagenome (GOLD analysis project Ga0169931, IMG submission 129675) | Freshwater microbial communities from Lake Kivu, Western Province, Rwanda to study Microbial Dark Matter (Phase II) - Kivu_15m_20L... | ecosystem: Environmental > Aquatic > Freshwater > Lake...
AGCCCTTACCCAGGCCGGTTGCTGATGCTGCCCAGGCAACTGTGGGACGTCCTGGATCGCGAACCCGGTGCCGCGTGGTCCCCGGCTTCGGATGCGTGAGCCCGCTGGGCGGGCTGCGACCAAGGGCACGCCATCCCCCCAATCTCAATTCCCCAGCGGCACCCGCACCGCCCGCGGGTTCACGCCCGGGTTCGGAAAGTCCTTCAAGGCGGAGGTGCTGAAGGCGCCGCAGCCCGACAGTGGAGCGCGGGCGGGCGGCGGGGGCCGCGGCGGCTACAGCGGGCACCGGGCGCTGAGGAACCCCGTGGCCGAACACAGCGGGCAGTCCCCCGATCGGGTGACCCCGTTCGGGTGATGGCGCTCGGGCTCCCAGGGGCCTACAGTGTCCCGCATGGAACTGCTGGACCCGAAGAACGACTACGTCTTCAAGCGCCTGTTCGCCGACAGCCCAGAGCTGCTGGCGGAGTTGATCAGCGCGGTGCGTTACGACGAGCCGCCCGTGGAGGTGCTGCAGGTGCTGAACCCGCAGATCCTGCCGGAGGACATCACCGGCAAGGCCATCGAGCTGGACGTGCTGGCCCGCGACAGCCGCGGCCGGCTGTTCAACGTGGAGGTCCAGGTGCAGCGCTTCCCGCACTGGAGCGCGCGCAGCGCGTACTACCTGTCGAGACTGCTGGGCTCGCAGATCGACGCAGGGCAAGCCTATGTGGACCTGAAGCCCGTGGTGGGAGTGCATCTGCTAGATTTCGATCTCTTCGACGAGCACCCGTCCGCGCTGTGGCACTTCGAGATGCGCGACCGACACGACCCTGCGGTGCGCCTGGGCGACGAGTTGTCCCTGCACGTGGTGGAGTTGCGCAAGGCCGATCGGCAGATGCGTCGGCGAGGCGACGATGATGGTGGTGGTGTTGCCGCCGTCCCTGCCGGGGCCGGTACCCAGTCTGCGCTGGCAGCCTGGATCGCGTTCCTCGAACGCTGGAAGGAGAACAGTGAGATGTCCGACGTGACCTACCCGCCGGTTCAGCAGGCGCTGAAGAAGCTGCAGGCCCTCAGCCTCAACGAGGAAGACCGCTACCGCGCCATCGCCCGCGAGCGCGCCCTCTACAACGAACTGACGCTGCTGCGGCATGCGCGGGAGGAAGGGCGGGAGGAAGGGCGGGAGGAGGGGCGGGAGGAAGGGCGGCAGGAGGGCCTCGCTCTCGCCAAGGCCTCGGCCCTGGACCGTCTGCTCACGCGCCGCTTCGGCCCCCTGCCGCCATGGGCAACGCTGCGCCTGCAGCAGGCCACTCCCGAGCAGCTCGACACCTGGCTCGACCGCGTCCTCGACACCCCGACCCTGCAGGCCGTGCTCGACGGGCCTTGACTCGCTTTTCGCGGCTCACGCTCACGAACGGAGAGTCAGGGCCTGAGAGTCCTTCCTCCGCGCCCGAAAGGCATGCCAAAACGGCCCGGATCTAGGCGCAAACCGCAGCCATAACACGGGCTATGGCGAGGATTGCATCGACGATACGGGGTGTTTTGGCGTGCAAGGCGGGCGTGAGGAGCGCGTTCGTTCGCCGAGGGCGAACGGCGCCTCATCCCGGCGCAGCCCCTCGCGGAGGCAGGGCTTCAACAAGCTCTGGCAGCCCGCACCCCCCGATCTCAATGCCCCAGCGGCACCCGCACCGCCCGCGGGTTCACGCCCGGGTTCGGGAAGTCCTTCAGCGCCGCGGAGAACATCGCGGCCAGCACGCGGCCGTCGCCCACCGCGCTGCCCTCGTGGCCGGCGCGGGCCTCGAAGAGCACGCGGCCGGTGGCGTGGTCGCGCACCAGCAGGCCCACCTCGCGCTCGTAGCGCGGTAGCTCAGCCTGCCAGCCCAGGCCCCAACCCGGGCCCCACCAGGGGTTGCGGCCCCTGGCCCAGTAGCCACCCAGCCCGATCTGCGGGCCCCAGGGGCCGGCATCCACGCGCGTGAGGCGGGCGCCCACCTGCACGCGCACCTCGGGCTCCTGGCCGGCCGGGGCCTCGGTGAAACCGGCTTCACGCAGGGCCGGGCGGGCAGCGGCCTCAAGCATGTCCTGTGCCTGCGCGCGGGCCTGCTGCGAGGGCAGGCGCTCGAAAGCATAGCTGCCGGGTGCCCGGCCGGCCGGCCACTGCCCGTAGGTGGAGACCTCGGTGTGCAGCGTGTTCAGCGCAGCGCAGCCGCCGAGGGCGGCGGCCAGGATCAGGGTGATGGTCAGACGCCCCATGCAAGCCTCCATGTCGTGGGCGGCGCGCCCCGTCTTCAGCCCCTCTCCCCTCGCGGGAGAGGGGTGGGGGAGCGGGGGGAATGCTGATGTCTCGGCACTCACCCCCTCTCCCCCAGCCCCTCCCCCGCCAGGGGGGAGGGGAGGAAGACCCCCAGGCCGCCGCGCCCGGGGGGCGAAAGGCTCTCAGCCGGCCGCGCCCAGCCACGCCACCGGCTGCGCACCGCCCGCCGCCAGCTTCCCGCCCGCCGCCGGCGCCGGGCTGGCGCAGGCGTCGTCGTCCTCGTCGAAGGCGCGGTCGCCGCCGGGGTCGGCCACGCCCGTAGCTTGCAGCGTCTGGAAGGGGTGGAGCTTGCGGTCCATCATGTGCGAGGGCACGATGTTGCCCATGGCCGTGAACATGTTGTCGATGCGCCCCGGGTACTGGCGCTCCCAGTCGCGGATCATCTTCTTGACCTGCACGCGCTGCAGGTTGTCCTGGCTGCCGCACAGCGTGCAGGGGATGATGGGGAAGCGCCGGTGCTCGGCCCAGCGCTCGAGGTCGGTCTCGGCCACGTAGGCCAGGGGGCGGATGACGACGTGGCGGCCGTCGTCGCTGACGAGCTTGGGCGGCATGCCCTTGAGGCGGCTGCCGAAGAACATGTTCATCAGCAGCGTCACCACCATGTCGTCGCGGTGGTGGCCGAGCGCGATCTTGGTGACGCCGAGCTCGCCGGCCACCCGGTACAGGATGCCGCGGCGCAGGCGCGAGCACAGGCTGCACATCGTCTTGCCCTCGGGCACGAGACGCTTGACGATCGAGTAGGTGTCCTGCGCCTCGATGTGGAAGGGCACGCCGCGGCTCTTCAGGTAGGCGGGCAGCACGTCCTCGGGGAAGCCGGGTTGCTTCTGGTCCAGGTTGACGGCGACGAGGTCGAAGTGCACCGGCGCGCGCTCGCGCAAGCTGATCAGGATGTCCAGCAGCGAGTAGCTGTCCTTGCCGCCCGAGACGCAGACCATGACCTTGTCGCCGGGCTCGATCATGTTGAAGTCGGCGATCGCCTGCCCCACCTGCCGGTGCAGGCGCTTGGACAGCTTGTGGGTCTCGTGCGCCTGGCGGCGCTCGTCGGCGACGACGCTCATCACGCGGCTCCGGTTGTCGGGGTGGGGGGGGTGGGTTGGAAGGCGAAGTCGCGCTCGGCGCGCACCAGGTGGCTGCCGGCGTCCACCATCAGGGTGCTGCCGGTGACCGAGGGGTTCTCCAGCAGGAAGCGCACGGCCTGGGCCACGTGCTGCGGCTGCACGCCGCGCTGCAGCAGGGTGCCGGCCTGCAGCGCGGTCAGGCGGGCGGCGTCGATCAGCTCGCTGCCCAGCGTCAACCCCGGGGCCACGCCGCACACCCGCACCTGCGGCGCGAGCGCGAGCGCGAGCATGGTCGTGGCCGCCTGCAGCGCCGCCTTGGACAGCGTGTACGAGAAGTAGTCGGGGTTGGGGTTCCAGAGCTGCTGGTCGAGCAGGTTGACCACGCAGCCGCCGGCGCCGCGCCCCCGCACGTGCGCGTGCAGCGCGCGCGCCAGCATCACGCCGGCACCGGCGTTGGCCGCCAGGTGGCGTTGCATGCAGGCATAGGAGAAGCTCTCGACCGCGTCGTACTCGAAGGCCGAGGCGTTGTTGACGACGGCATCGACGCGGCCGAAGTGCGCCGCCACCTGCGGCAGCAGCGCCGCGGCGGCGGCCTCGTCGCCCAGGTCGGCGGCGAAGGCGGCTGCGCGGGCGCCGAGCGCGCGCGCGTCAGCCACGGTGGCCTCGGCCTCGGTGGCCGAGCCGCGGTAGTGCACGGCCACATCCCAGCCGTGCCCGGCCAGGTCCAGCACGATGGCGCGGCCCAGGCGGCGGGCGGCGCCGGTGACGAGCGCGACGGGGCGGGGGTCCATGCTTCCTACAATGCCTTGATGAATGTCCTGCGGAGCCGAGCGGCCGGCACGGTGGCGTGCACGGCCCTCGCGCATGGGGTGTCGGGTGGCGCCCCGGCCCGCCGTCGGGCCGCGGTGGCTGCAGGCGCAAGCCCGGCACCCGGCGCACCGCCTTCGGCGCGCCGCAGGCCACGCCTCAGGGCCCCCGCATGAGCGAGCCCGGCAGTGTATCGGCCGCCCTGGGCGCGCGGATCGCCGAGGACATCGCCGCTGCCGGCGGCTGGATCGGCTTCGAGCGCTTCATGCACGCGGCGCTGTACACCCCGGGCCTGGGCTATTACGCGCGCGGCGAGCTGCCCTTCGGCCGCCTGCCAGGGCCCGGCGGCCAGGGGGGCGACTTCGTCACCGCGCCCGAGCTCTCGCCCTGGTTCGCGCGCGCGCTGGCGGCGCAGGTGGCTCAAGGGCTGCAGGCCGCGCAGGCCGACGAGGTCTACGAGTTCGGCGCCGGCTCGGGCGCCCTGGCCGCGGAACTGCTGCGCGCGCTGGACGCGCGCGGCGTGCCCGTGCGCCGCTACACCATCGTCGAGGTCTCGGGCGGCCTGCGCGCGCGCCAGCGCGAGCGCCTGGCCGCCTTCGGCGCGCGCGTGCAGTGGGCCCAGGCCATGCCCGCGCCCATGCGCGGCGTGGTGATCGGCAACGAGGTGCTGGACGCCATGCCGGCGCGGCTGCTGGCCTGGGACGGCGCGGCTTGGTGCGAGCGCGGCGTCGCGCTGCACGAGGGGCGCTTCGCCTTCGCCGACCGGCCGACCGAGGCCCGCCCGCCCGCGTCCGGCCCTTTCGTGCTGGGCACGGTGACGGAGGTGCAGCCGCAGGCCGCGGCCTTCGTGGCCACGGTGGCGGCGCAGCTCGAGCGCGGGCTCGCGCTCTTCATCGACTATGGCTTCCCGCAGGACGAGTACTACCACCCGCAGCGCAGCACCGGCACGCTGATGTGCCACCGCGGCCACCTCGCCGACGCCGACCCGCTGAGCGACGTGGGCCTGAAGGACATTACGGTCCACGTCGACTTCACCGCCGTCGCGCTGGCCGCCCAGGACGCGGGGGCGGGCGTGGCCGGCTACACCAGCCAGGGCCGCTTCCTGCTGAACTGCGGGCTGGCCGAGCTGCTGGCCGACGCCCCACTGCGCGAGCGCGCCGACGCGCACCGCCTCGTGGCCGAGCACGAGATGGGCGAGCTGTTCAAGGTGATCGCGCTCACGCGCGGCATCGACGCCGAGCTGCTGGGTTTCGCGGCGGGCGACCGCACGCACCGGCTGTGAAGCCTTCGTCGCTCATGGCCGCCGCAGCAGCGCCCACCGCCCGCGGTACCCATCAGAGCACGCCCCCATGCGCTGGCTGATCGTCTTCCTGCTCGCCTTCGTGCTCTTCAACGGCCTGACGACCTGGCTGCGCAAGATCGGGCTCGGCCGCCTGCCGGGCGACTTCACGCTGCGCTGGCGCGGACGCGAGGTTCACGTGCCCCTGGCCAGCAGCGTGGTGCTCAGCGTGCTGGCAATGCTGTTGGGGCTGTGGTTCTAGCCGCTGGCAGACGCGGCCTCAGGGCGGCCTTGAGGGGCACCGTTCAGCCCTCGATCCGCCACACGTGCGCGCAGCGCTTGCAGCGCACGGCCACGGTGTCACCGGCGGCGGCCGGATCGACCAGGTCCAGCCGGCCGTAGGCGCCGCAGGCGGGGCAGTCGGCCTGGTTGGCCAGCGCCTCGGCACGCATCAGCAGGTAGAGGTAACGCCGCAGCGCCCACACGCCGGCGCCGGCGCAGGCGAGCACGGCCACGCCGTCGATGAGCTGGTCAGCCAGCGTGCGGAAGCGGAAGGCCGCCTCCAGCGCCATCATCAGCCCCAGCGCGCAGAACAGCAGCAGCGCCAGGTGCGAGTGGCCGACGAGCAGCTCGCGCTCGTACCACTTGCGAAAGCCGCGACGGCGGATGCCCTCGGCCAGCGTCATCGGGGTCTCCCGGGCCCGCCCGGGGCCTTGCTTGGGTGCGATGTTGACACGAACGCGCCCGACAGGCAGGCTGCGCGCCCATGAACCGACCGCCCGGCCCGCCCCTGCGCCTGCACGCCGCCGCAGGACGAACACCCACGGTGCCCCGGCCGTCCGGCTGGCCGGCCTTGGCGCTGCCGGGGCCGCGGCAGGCCGTGGGGCTGTGCACTGCGCTGCTCGCCGCCACGCTGCAGTTCGCCCCCGGTCCGCTGCGCGCGCAAGCGGCCGTGGACGACACGGTGGCCTGGCGCTGCGACGTCATCTACCTGCCGGCCCGCAGCACCTGGGTGCGCGGTCTGGTCTTGCGTGTCGAGGACCGGCGCATCGCCGAACTGCGCATCGACGCCCAGGCCGTGCACACCTTCGCCGTCGAGGGCACGCTGCTGCTGACCTCGATGGACAACGAGCGCATCGTCATCGACGTCGCCGAAGGCACCTGGACGAGCGACTTCCGCGGCCTGGCCCGCGGGCGCGGGCGCTGCGAGCGCGAGCCCGCCCCGAGCCGGCCGTGAGCCCGCGGCGCGGCAGCGCTCTACGGGAAAGCCCGCTGGCCGCCGAGCCGGCGTCCCGCTAGCATGCATACGTATGCAAACCAAGGACTCTCGAGCATGAGCGAAGGACGCATCCTCACCACCCACGTCGGCAGCCTGCCGCGCCCACAGCGCGTCGTGGACCTGCTGTTCGCCCAGGACTCCGGCGTCGGCCACGACGCCCAGGCCTTCGAGACCGCGATGCGCGAAGAGGTCGAGGCCGTGGTCGCGCGCCAGGTGGCGGCCAAGGTGGACGTGGTCAGCGACGGCGAGATGAGCAAGATCAGCTACGCCACCTACATCCGCCACCGCCTGACCGGCTTCGAGATCGGCGTGATGCCGCGCGCCACGCCCAAGGACCTGGACGACTTCCCCGAGTACAAGGACCGCCTGGCCAAGATGGGCGGCACGCCCAAGTACCACCGCCCCATCTGCACCGGCCCGATCGCGGTGAAGGACCTCTCCGGCCTGCACGAGGACATCGCCAACCTCAAGGCGGCCTGCGCCAAGGCGGGCGCGAAGCGCGCCTTCATGAACAGCGCCTCGCCGGGCGTGATCGCGGTCTTCCAGCCCAACCAGCACTACCCCAGCCAGGAGGCCTACCTGCAGGCGCTGGCCGACGCGATGCAGACCGAGTACGAGACCATCGTCGCCGCCGGGCTGGACCTGCAGATCGACGCGCCCGACCTGGGCATGGGCCGGCACATCCGCTTCCGCGACGCCGACGAGCCCGAGTTCCTGCGCAACGCGCGGCTGCAGGTGGAGGCGCTGAACCACGCGCTGCGCAACGTGCCGCCCGAGCGCGTGCGCATGCACGTGTGCTGGGGCAACTACGAAGGCCCGCACCACCACGACATCGGGCTCGAGCGCATCATCGAGCTGGTGCTTCAGGCGCGCCCGGCCACCATCCTCTTCGAGGCCTCGAACCCGCGCCACGCGCACGAGTGGGAGGTCTGGGCCGCCGCCGCGCGCGCCGGCCGCATCCCCGAGAACAAGATCCTGGCCCCGGGCGTGCTGGACTCGGTGAGCAACTTCATCGAGCACCCGCGCCTGGTAGCCCAGCGCCTGCTGCAGTACGCGAACATCGTCGGCCGCGACCGCGTGATGGCCGCCACCGACTGCGGCTTCGGCACCTTCGCCGGCTTCGGCGCCATCCACCCGCCGATCGCCTACGCCAAGCTCGCGAGCATGGCCGAGGGCGCGAGGATGGCGAGCGAGGAGTTGTGGGGATCCCAGGCCTGACGGCCTGAAGCCCCCCGGCCTCAACCCAGCGCGTCAGCCCAGCGCCGCCACCCGCGCCCGCGCCACCGCGCGCCCGATCTCGGGGCCGGTGGCTCCGCGCTCCATCGCGGCGCGCGCCACGCTCTCGGCGTCGATGGCGAGTACCGCGCGCAGGGCCTCGGTGAGGCGCTCGCGCTGCGGGTAGGGGCGGTCTTCCAGGCCGGTGCGGCCGCGCGCGTCGCACTCGCAGGCCAAGAGCACGAGCGCGAAGCGCTCGGGGCGGCGCAGCGCGTCGCAGCGCTCGAGCAGGCGCAGCGTGGCCTCGGGGCCGAAGCCCCCGCTCTGGTGGATGTGGCCGTGCTCGCGCGCGACAACGTCGGCCAGCTCGCGGCAGTCGTTGGGCACGCGCAGGCGCTGCGCCACCGCCTGCGCCAGGCGCGCGCTGCGCTGCTCGTGGCCCAGGTGGCGCGGCCACTCGGCGCGGGGCGTGGTGCCCTTGCCCAGGTCGTGCACCAGGCAGGCCCAGCGCACCGGCAGCGGGGCCTGCAGGCGCGCGCACTGCTGCAGCACCAGCATCTGGTGCTCGCCGGTGTCGATTTCGGGGTGGTGGGCCTCGGGCTGAGGCACGCCCCACAGGCGGCTCAGCTCGGGCAGCAGGCGCTCGAGCGCGCCGCAGGCGCGCAACACCTCGAACGGCCGGCGCGGGTGCGGCTCCATCAGGCCCTTGGCCAGCTCCTGCCAGACACGCTCGGGCACCAGGGCGTCGACCTCGCCCTCGTCGACGAGGCGGCGCATCAGCGCCAGCGTCGGCGGGGCGATGGTGAAGTCGCCGTAGCGCGCAGCGAAGCGCGCCGTGCGCAGCAGGCGCACCGGGTCCTCGGCATAAGCCTCGCTGACGTGTCGCAGCACGCGCTCGCGCAGGTCGCGCGCGCCGCCGTGGGGGTCGACCAGGGTGCCGTCGGCCGCCCGTGCCATGGCGTTGATGGTGAGGTCGCGCCGCGCCAGGTCCTGCTCGAGCGTGACGTCAGGGGCGGCGTGAACGGTGAAGCCGTGGTAGCCGGGCCCGGACTTGCGCTCGGTGCGCGCGAGCGCGTACTCCTCGTGCGTGTGCGGGTGCAGGAAGACCGGGAAGTCGCGCCCCACGGGCTTGAAGCCCAGTTCCAGCATCTGCTGCGGCGACACGCCGACGACGACCCAGTCCCGGTCGGCCGAGGGCCGGCCGAGCAGCGCGTCGCGCACACAGCCGCCGACCTCGAAGCAGCGACCCTGCAGCGCGGCGGCGGGGTCAGCGGGGGTCAACGCGCGCACCAACGGCCGCCCCGCACCCGCGGGTCTCGCTCCCCTCCCCCCTGGCGGGAGAGGGGCTGAAAGTCGCCCCGACGGCGCCGGGGCCCGGGCCGTGGGTGTGCCGGCTCCGCGGCGACCATCCGCGTCAACCCCGGCGCGCGCGCCAGGGCAGGAAGCGGGCGGGGCCGCTGCGGCCGCCCAGGTAGCCGGCGGCCACCGCCTCCACCGGCGCGGGCGCGATGCCCAGCATGTCCAGGCCGGGCAGGCGGCCGGTGGCGACGTTGGGCATGCGCATCGAGTCGACGTTGTCGCGCGACATCAGCGGCTCGCCGGGCAATAGCTCCATCAGCCCGGCCTGCAGCCGCGCCAGCGCCTCGGGCAGCGGCAGCACCGGCCGCTCGCGGCCGGCCAGGCGGCCGGCCAGCCGCACCAGTTGGGCCAGGGTCAGCACCTCGGGGCCGGCGCATTCGATCGTCTGGCCGATCGTCTGCGGCCGGTCCAGGCAACGCACCACGGCCGCGGCGACGTCCTCCACCCACACGGGCTGGAAGCGCGCGTCGGCGCCGCCCAGCGGCATGAAGGGCGCCAGCGACTGCAGCTGCGCGAACAGGTTGAGGAAGCGGTCGCGCGCGCCGAAGATCACGCTCGGGCGCAGCACGGTCACGTCCAGGCCCGACTCCAGCAGCACGCGCTCGCCGGCGGCCTTGCTGCGCAGGTAGCGCGAGGGTGCGTCGGGCGCGACGCCGAGCGCGCTGACATGCACGATGCGGCGCACGCCCGCGGCACGGCAAGCCGCCACCAGCGTGCGCGGCAGCTCCACGTGCGCACGCTGGAAGTCGGCCTCGCTGCCGTGCAGGATGGCCACGAGGTGGACGACGGCCTCGCAGCCGGCGAGCACGCGCGCGAGCGCGCGCTCGTCGTGCACGTCGGCCTGCACCCGCTCGACCGTGGGCAGCGACTGCACGGCCTGGCCGCGCCGGATGCGGCGCGTGGGCACGACGATGCGACCGCCGGCGCCGCCGCTGCGCTCGACGAGCTGCTCGCACACGGCCTGGCCGACGAAGCCGGTGCCCCCAGTGACTGCGATGTGGCGGATCACGGCAACTCCTGGTTCGGGCTCGGCGCGGCCGGGTCGCGCGGGCCGATCGGCCCGCCGAGCCGTGGCTTCAGCGCCACGGTGCTCGCGCCCTCCAGCAGCGCGGAATAAACGGTGGCATTGGACAGCACCTTCTTGACGTAGTCGCGCGTCTCGTTGAAGGGGATGCCTTCGGCCCAGGCCGCCACCTCCATCAGCGGCCCGTCGCGCCAGCGCCGCGGGCGGCTGGGCCCGGCGTTGTAAGCCGCCGCGGCCATCGCCGCGGAGCCGCCGAAATCGTCGAGCACGAGCTTGAGGTAGGCCGTACCCAGCCGCAGGTTGACGTCGCGGTCGGTGATCATCTCGGGCGTGAAATCCAGGCCGATCTTGCGCGCCGTCCAGCGTGCCGTGGCCGGCATCAGCTGCATCAGGCCGGAGGCGCCCACGTGCGAACGCGCGTCCATGATGAAGCGCGATTCCTGCCGGATCAGGCCGTAGACGTAGGCCGGGTCCAGGCCGATGCGGCGGGCCGCGCCGACCACGTCCTGCCGGAAGGGCGTGGGAAAGCGCTGCGCCAGGTCGATCTCGACCTTGGTGCGGTCGCTCGAGTTGATGCAGCGGTCCCAGACCTCGCGGTCGCAGGCGAGTTGCGCCGCGGCGCGCAGCTGGCGGTCGCTCATGCCGATGAGGCTGAAGTTCCACTCGCGCACGCCCTCGGGGCGCAGCCCGAGCGCGATCATCTGCAGGCCGCGGCGCAGGCCCGGGTGGGCGGCGGCGGCCTCGCGCTCGGCCGCGGTCAGCGCCGGCGGCGGTGGCGGCAGACTGACGCGCCCGCCCAGGTCCTCGAGCGCGAGCTTGCCGTAGAAGGTGAAGGGCGAGGCCATGGCCTGCAGCGCGGCGCGCGCGGCGGCGCGGGCCTCGTCGCCGGCCGGCCCGGCAGCAGCACGGCCGGCCAGGGCGCGCGCATGCCAGTAAGCCCAGGCCGCATCCTCGGCGCGCTCGGCGGGGCTCATGGCCTCGATGGCGTCCTGCACCATGGCCCAGCGCTCGTCGTCGCGCGCCGAGCGCAGCGCCGCGCGCACCGCCCAGGCCAGCGTGTCGTCGGACCAGGGCGCGGTATCGCGCGCGTCATGCGCGGCGCGTTGCAGCTCGAAGGCGCGGCGGAACCAGGCCCCGGCCTCGGGCTGCAGCTTCAGGGCGCCCTGCTTGGCCACCACGGCCCAGGCGGCGGACTTCAGCTCCGGCGGCAGGGCCTTGGCGCCGGGCTGGCCGAGCTGCGCGGCGGCCACGTCGGCGTCGTTGGCGGCGATGCGCATCAGGGCCACGGTGCGCAGCTGGCGCTCGTGCGGACCGCTGCCGCCGGCGCGGTGCGCGAGCCAGCGCGCCGGGTTGTCGAAGACCTGCTCGACGGCGCGGGCCACGTCGGCCCCGAGCAGAGCCGCGGCGGCGCGGGCCGCGCGCGGGCGGTTGAACTCGGCCGACAGGCGCACCTCCTGCCAGACGTCGGCGGCGCCGAACTGGCGCGCCTCGAACAGCGTGCGCGCCAGCCAGAGGCAGCCGTCGTCGGCGTCGCGCTGCGCGTACCAGTGCTCTCGCGCGGCGGCGCGCACGTCCTCGCCGTCCTGGTAGCGCAGGTAGAGCGCGTAGCAGGCGACCTCGCGGTCGTCGTTCATGCGGAACATCGGGTGCTCGCGCGCGAAACCCGCCCAGTCGCGGCGCCGGCCCAGCTCGAGCAGCCAGTCGTTGCGCAGGCGGTCCTCGACGTAGCTGTCCGGCCAGCGGGCGAAGAAAGCCTCGACCTCGGCGCTGCCGGCCTGGAAGAGCCGGTTGTTGAGCTCCCAGTAGTCCACCCAGGGCGCCAGCGGGTGGCTGGCGGCCAGCGCGGCGGCGCGCAGGCTGGCCAGGCGCGCTCGCTCGCCCTTGCGGTGGGCCTCGCGCGCCTCGACGATGAGGGCGTCGGCCCCGGCCGAGGCCCCCACCGGCAGCGTGGCGGGCGCCGAGGCGAGCAGGGTGCGCGGGGCATTGCCGGCCTGGGCCGCCGCCGGGGCGGGGCCCAGGCTCAGCGCCGCGGCAGCAACCAGGAGCAGCGCGCCCGCCAGGCGGACCCCGACGAAGGCGGCGGCAGGCCGGGGGGGGGCGACATCGGAACTTCTCGGATGGGGAAAAGGCATGATCGGCATTTTCGCAGGCAGCCCCCACAATCGCATCCTCCGAGGTCCCCGCGCGCCTTGCGCCTATTCAAGATGCCGCTGCCCTTCGACCTGCCGTCACTCGAGCCCTCGCGCGACAAGAAGACGCTGCGCCGGCAGTTGCAGGCCGAGCGCCAGACCCTGGTGGACCGCCACCAGCGCGCCATGCACCTGCAGGAGGTGCTGCGCGTGTGGCTGGCCACACGCCCCGACACGGCGATCGGCGCCTACTGGCCGATCAAGGGCGAGTTCGACGCGCTGCCGGCGCTCTACCGCTGGACCGAGGCCGACGAGCGCCGCCGCATCGGGCTGCCGGTGGTGCACCGCGAGACGAAGCAATTGCGCTTCCACCTCTGGTACCCGGGCTGCGCGATGGAGGAGGACGCCTACGGCATCCCCAAGCCCAAGGACACGCCGGCCTTCGAACCCACGCTGCTGCTCGTGCCCTGCGTGGGCTACGGGCCCCGTGGCATCCGCCTGGGCTACGGCGGCGGCTTCTACGACCGCACCCTGGGGCAACTCACGCCCCGCCCCTTCACCGTCGGCCTGGCCTACAGCCACGGCTTTCTGCCCTGGCTGGCCGGCGAGCCACACGACGTGCCGCTGGACGTGATCCTGAACGAGGATGGGGTGGCCTGGCAGGGGGGGTGAGCGGCCGCTGCCGGGGCCTTCA
>Ga0169931_10010577_pt1 | contig 13132 bp, 8 predicted proteins | sample Kivu_15m_20L_FD_129675 | JGI IMG/M metagenome (GOLD analysis project Ga0169931, IMG submission 129675) | Freshwater microbial communities from Lake Kivu, Western Province, Rwanda to study Microbial Dark Matter (Phase II) - Kivu_15m_20L... | ecosystem: Environmental > Aquatic > Freshwater > Lake ...
AAAGAACAGGTCATGAGCTACAGGCATCGACGGATAGCCTGCGTTACGAATCAAGTCATGGGCGACCTTAACTTTCTTGGGCACAGGGGGAGACGCCGCTGTCATGAGAAGATACGTCTGTTACGGATGATGCTTAGGAATGGTAGGCCAAGTATCAATGTCGCTTACATACAAATCCAACTCGTTCTTTTTAAAGATGATATCACCATAACGGGTCTCTACAACAAAGCGGCCACATTCACAGATGATACGGAACTTGGACTCAACTTGAGAGAAGGAGAGGATGTTCTGAGGGATCACAGTGGACATATCGACCGGGAAGAAACCTGGCAAGTCTCCACATGCGAAACATGTAAGTACGCTCCCTTGAAAAGCTCTTGATACAGTAGGTACTGTAAGTGGTTGAATATTCAAAAGTTGCTCAGGACAAAAGATAGAGACATTCGCACCGTTATCGAGTACGACAAGATTCGTACCGAGTGTACGGTTGGTCATAGATCTAGTCGTGGACCTAGTCATGCGGGTCGTCATATTCACAACCCTGGCAGTCTTTGCTTGGGGCACGCGCGCAATGTGTGGCCAACCTTTCCACAACCCCAACACTTGACATTACTGCTGTTATTATTGTCTTGTTTCTTAGTCTCTCCAGCGTGTACGTTGAATACTGCCTTGAGACGAGGTGGCTGTGCGTTAACGTGAGGTTTAAACTCAGATGCAAATCTGTACGCCAACTCGAGTGTAAGGCCTGTAATAGTCTTAGAGGCAAGGGAGTTCTCAATCCAAGCCTGGAACTCGGCATATTTGGCCTTCGTCAATTTGCCAATAAAATCGATAGCGCGATCTTCAGTAGGAATGGTTGCGTTACCGGACTCGGTATATACCTCATATGCAGCATCAAATCTTTCTTTGAAAGAGGGAAGGGACTCGTAGAAACCCATAGTAGTAGAGGCATACTGCTCTCTACCATCTCGCTTGGAAATAGCGGCAACTGTAGTTGTACGTGTAAAACGGTGCGTATCGATAACGGTTCGTACGAGCTGTAACGGATCACTGAAAGTTGCGTAATCAGCGTGCAATTTGACAATATCACGAGACTCAATGGACATTTCCCCCCAGATCATAGCATACAACTTGACCTTATTCTTCTTCATTTCGTGAATATATATCCTTCTCTACATTGACAATCTTTTGCCCAACCACCTTCTTGATAAGACCATGAGGATCGGCAGTAGGAGTGAGATCATTAGGGTTGTAAGATACTGGTGCGAACGTAGGATATACAAGAGTGTCAATCATCCTTCCGAGCTCGCCATACTCTAACTGAGCCTTAATCGACAGTTGCTTCCTAAACTCCACAATGTTTGATGCAGTCCCATAAGTAAGGATGGGGACGTCCTCAGGACCTTTCTCAGTGGCCCTCTTGAAAGGCAGAGACGGGGGCGGCTGCTTTGCAGCTGGACTGGTAAAGACTTTCATTCCCTAAGAATGAATCGATAGATATGTTGTTCAAAGATAAAATTAAAAATGTCAGGCTAAAAACACCTACTCACGACGGTACGCTATAGGACACGGACGGAATAAATGTAATTAAAGGATTTTAAATTTTATGAGCCATAACCTAAACAAGATGTGATCTAAACAGTCTACAAACTTCACACACATCTCCTCGCAACGTCATGCCACGTCAGAAATTACGTCAATCGGAACATTATTCTGCTTATGTCATCGTTCTCCGAAAATCTTCTGATTTTCTGACTTGATTCCTAATAAAATGAAGCATTTTGAAAACTACTGTAATTGCGCACGACACACGCATTACGCGCACAGTGTCATTCGCTCGCAATTCAACAGCATGAAGAGGTAGGAGAGGACATTATTCACAGGGCACAAGTACCAGCATCAGTCAAGTAGAAGATGTACTCTAGCTCGTAGATCGTACGAGAGGAATTTTTACGCAGCTGTACATAGGTTTATCATCCGCTCACTGTACAGACAGCGGACAGACCACGTGAATAAATCCGAGTCCAAGTCGAAGAGGTGTGGCATCTACATATCTCATCACCAAACGCAGAAAACACATATTAGCATACATTGCACAATGTCTGACAATCAACGCCGCCGTCCATGGAGGAAGGATCCAGATGAAGATGATGATGACGACGAAGTCGACGAAGAGGAAGAGGGACTGGCGGAGGAAAAACCTAGAAAGCGTAAGGCCGATCCAAAGACGCGACTTGTTTCTCGGAAAAAAGTAAAAAGTTTAATCGACGATGCCGCTGAATTGTCAGGCTCGGATGTGAGCGGTGACGAGGAGGAGGAAGAAGATGAATCAGAAGAGGATGCTGTTGATTATGAACGCGATGGATTTGTGGTTGATGAAGAGGCGTCGGAGACTCATCGGGACGATCTTGAGGATTCAGATAGTGAATCACATTCAGAATCCGAGGGATCCTCACACTCATCCAATCGACAAAGGCGAAGACGTGTTAAGAGACTTAGAGACGTAGCAGCGCTAGATGAAGAAGATCTGGCCTTAATTGAAGAGGCGAAACATCATTCTACGGACGAGTTACCTGAAAAATCGGCACCTGCACTACATGCTCCTTTCGCAGACCACCACCACCAACAACAGCAACGACAGAAAACAATTACAGCTACTAGTGAGGCTGAGTTAAGAAAAGAGTTGTTTCTAGACTCAGATGGTGATGATGAAAACAATAACGGTACGGAAAATAAGGTATCAGCCTCGAGGAAACCTCCCATCAAGGCTGCTACAAACCAAGCCTCTTCTCGACAAAACAAACCACCCACTACCTTTGATGAGGACGGGCTTGATGACTTTATTGACTATGAGGAAGATGATGATGCCTACTTGGATGATGATCAACGACGAGAGGCTATGGAGAAACGAAGGCTTTTGTACTTGAATGAATTACAACATGATTCGGCAAGTAGAGGTGCAGCTGGGGTCACACAAGCACAGCTACAGGAGGCCACGGACATTTTCGGCGATGATTACCTCGATGTAATGGCCTCGAGACAGAGGGATATTTTGGATGATGAAGATGATTGGATGGATACTACCGCTCTTGACCGGAAACAACGCAAACGTAAGACTGGTATACCACGAGAGTATGGAATTGAGTCAAGCGATGAAGATCTAGAATATGAACAAGATTTATTGGACGAGGACGATGGCCTGTCTCAGGACTCAGAAGATCTTTTGCTCTCAACTCTCACTCCACAACAGCGAAACGAAGCAAAGAGGTTGGCTAGAGAGAAAAAGACTTTGGATAAACAAGAGCGCCGGAGACAGGCGGCTCTTCACAAGGCAGAGCGACGCAAGGCGAGACTCAAAAAGGCCTTTGAGCCTGTGCAACTTATGCATAACTTTTGCACAGATAGAGATGACCTGATTCGTAGCAAGGATGAACCAGAAAGGTTTTTTGACTGGTGCACACCATTTCATGGACCTCCATCGAAAGGTCAGAGCGCATGTACGGCTCTTTCCGACGCAATATCTGATGAAGAAATCGAGGAAGCTCTCTGGATTATGGGAAGAATACCTTCTATAGCCTCTGAATTTTTTAATGCCATAGCCCTTGATCAAAATTTTGTTAAAGTTGAACAAGATGTTGCGATAGATCTAGATTCCATGCCAAAGAACCAAAAGTCGATACTAGACTCTATTTGTTATGCTCTCAGATTTATGCATAGAGAAAAGCTGGAACCTGAGTTTATAAGAAGGTACCGGGCTGACATTGTTACCTCGCCTGCTGTAAGAGATCATCTTTACACCATTATGGATGATGATGCTGAATGGGACCGATTTATAATTTCTAGAAACAAAGTTCAGCAATCGCTTCAATCTATGACCTTCTTACTCGATATGGACAATGCGCGAGAACTCGAGTCAGAGCAGTTGGATCAGCTCCGAGAGAACGTGCGCAAAGCTCAAGAACGACTTGATCAAAGCACGGAACAGGAAACAAATATTCGTCTCGAATTAAATCGATTAGCAGGAGATGGTGATTCTATGGATCAAGATAATGTAGAAGACGATCTTTTTGGCCCTGAGGACCAAGAAGGTAATCATGACCACCAATCAATTACAGATGATGAGGAAAAGGTAAGAATAAATAAAAGGCTAATTTATTTGACATGCTACGCGAAGTAATTCGAATGAATAGCTCACGAACCAATACTGTCTCAAGACTGCATTACGGAAACAAAAGGATTCTTTGCGCGCGCATTTAACCACGACGGAAACATTAAGTCAAGTCTTTGCCGAACAACTGGATGCTCTATCATCATCTTTGCGGACGCTGGAACATACTCAGCTCGCGAACGGGAATGATATTTATGATATGAATAGACGATCAAAGAAAATGTCTCTAAGCATGCTTTTGAATCACCTCGACTATAAACAATATTTGACTACCATCACAGAATACCGACATGCCATGGATATTTATGGGTATTTAAGTTTACTTCGGGAAGGCAACGAAGCAATTTTGAAAAAGTCTTCTGTTAAACAGCAGCAGGATTCTAACATTTTGGAATCAGGTAAAAGCAAACGCAGTAAAAGATTTGACCGTGACCTTTATCGAACTTGTGTATCGGAGGGTTTACGTGCTGTCTGTTACAAATTTGTACTTGCACCTTATCGTGTTGGCATTTTATTGGATGAAAACACCACCAAATCCAATAAATTTAACTGGGACCTAGCTTTGCCCGGAGAGAATGGCATCGTTGACCCAAAGAATTGGATTGCGCCTCAAGTGATAGACGCAGATCCAGCCCAATTTGCTAGTGACCTAGTAGGTAGTGGAGAACTCATTCTTCTGTCATCATCAACAAACGCAATGGATTTAGATTTAGAAGATCATCCTGAATTGAAGGACCCTCTTCGTGGATGTAGATATGTTGCCGCAACTGAGCTCGCTTACGAGCCAAGAGTAAGGAGACACCTTCGGTCCATCTATAGATCTAAAGCTGTTTTATCTACCGTTCCCACTAAAAAGGGGCTAGAATCGATTGATGCATTTCATGAATTTTATGGTCTTCATCTTATTCGTCATAAACCAATCAAAGACCATTTTCCTATGGATCCCAAGGAATCAGAGGAACGCAAGAGATTCATGACCTTCGATGAAAGGAAAGCTATTGATGAGGAAATAAGAAACCGAGAGAGGGACAGCTGCATGCAATATTTGAATATTCTGAAGGCTGAGCGTGATGGCTTTATTCAAGTTTTCATACACCTCCCTGAAGATGATCAAGTAGATAGTAGAGACGTTTATTGGTATCGGAAAGACAATTTTTCGAATACCAAGAAACAAAATCAGGATATATCTGCTTTAACGGAGACTCTGGAGTCGGTATATTTACCTCCGAATGGCGATGTTGAAGAGTGGAATCATGAGCGGAAAAAAGTTCTCCGTCTTGCATTATCTAAATTTTTATTACCCTATTTTGAAGCGGAGGTAAAACGTGACCTTCTTGAGGCCTCTGTTCGTAAAGGCGTACAAGCGGCTGGAAAGAATATGCTAAATATGGCTATGGAAGGACCATATCGTCCATCCCACATGTTGAGTGAGAATCGTTTTCTTGTACCAACTGGTGATTTGCCTGTTGTTGGTTTCATCTGTTCAAATGACGGTAAAGAGGCTTCATTCTTGGCTGCTGTGTCGGAGAGGGGAGAAGTCAATGATTACTTGGGTATTCCTGGAAGTGCGCAGATTGATGATCCCGGCATTAAAGAGAAGGTAATAACATTCTTGATGGCGAAACGCCCTGCATTAATTGCCGTTGGGACAAGTATTGGAATGTTCTCAAGGTTGGCTAGGCGTAAACTGAGTGAGATGGTCACTACTGCCACAGAACGATGGAATAATAGGGGAATACAAGGTCAGGATGAAGACGATGATGATTTCCAGGAAAGAATGAGGCTTTTCAGGCAAACGTTCCCGGATAGTGACGATAATGTTGATAGTCAATGGATATGCACCGTTGACTTAGTGGATGATAACGTTGCTCAGTTGTTCGGTCGTAGCGTTCGGGGATCAAAGGAATTCCCGGATTTTGCTTTGAATCTCAAATGCGCGATTTCCTTAGCCCGTTACGCAAAAGATCCTTTAGCAGAGCTTACATATGCTTGGACAGTAGCAAGCGATGCAGGTGTTTTCGGCACTGAGATACTGTATCTGAATGTTCATCCATACCAGCAGATTCTACCCAAACCCCTTCTCTTGAGGGAATACAATCGTGCTCTTTGCCTTGCGGTTGCCGAAGTCGGCGTTGATATCAACGTTTCTTGTTTGTATGATCATCTTCATGGGTTACTTTCGTTTGTTCCCGGTTTTGGTCCAAGGAAGGCGGCTAGTCTAAGACAGAGTTTTGAGCGCCTAGGAGGTGTCATAGCCTCCCGTAGAGAGCTTCTTTCTAAGCGACTTGTTGGTCCGATCGTTTATAATAACGCCGTTGCTTTCTTCAGAATTCGTCCTATTGATGCTTTAAGTAGTGCATTACTACATCCTTTGGATGATACTCGTTTGCACCCTGATGTATATCATATTAATAATTGGGCCACGAAGATCGCAATCGATGCTCTGGAACTGTCAGATACTGCTGGAGATTCAAGTGCCGATAAAGAGGATCTTGGCATTACTGCTCTTCGAGATATTATGAAAGACAGTAGAAAAGAAGTCGCGCGTCTATTCGCTGCAAAAAAGGCCCGTTCGGGTGCAGATTTCGACGTTATCTCGTGGGATCCAAGAACAGACGTTCCTAGTCGAGATTGGCATGATAAAGTAGAAGAATTAGATCTTGACGCATTCGCTGAACTTATCGAACGCAATAGATTGGGGAAATGGTTGAGTCATCTCACCATGATAAAATGGGAATTTCGTCTCCCATTTGCAGATGTCAGGAAGCCAATGGAACCTTTGGATACAGAAAAAATGTTTCGATTGCTTACAGGTGAAACAGATCTGTCGCTTCGTCCTGGAAAAGAAGTTACCGCAAAAGTTTTGAGAAATGTGGATCAGGCATCGCACGTCCAATTGGAGGGTGAGTTGCAAGGCTATATTCGGTTAAGAGACTTATCGGATGGTCACGTGGATACACCTGGAGATGTTGTACAACCGGGTCAAATCATAACCGCGGTTGTAACTAAGGTCAAGAAAGACCACCTCAGTGTTGATTTGAGTCTTAAGCTTGAGCATTTACGGAAATTGCCGAGTTCTTGGGAGCGACCCGATAGCCTTCCCCCATTTGATACATGTTTCGACCGTCTTGCAGCCGAAACCCTAGAGGAAGAAATAAGTCAAGAACGCGAGCGTCGTATGGCTGCGATCAATGTAAGCTTAAAGAAAACTAAAATAGGTGGAGAGGGTGATTTAGGCGTCGATGGGGCTATTGACGCTCTTAGAACCGGTCGAGTAACACGTAGGGCTTGTGATCATCCGGCGTTCCGAAATGCTAGACATGACGAGGTAGATAGAGAACTGAAAGGTGGTGGAATAGGTGATGCTCTGATCAGGCCTAGCAGTAAGCAAGCAGATGCACTGGTACTGCATTGGCATATTCGTCTTGGTGTTGTGAAGGTGATGGAGGTTACGGAAGAAGATAAGGACAATGATGCAAGTATTGGTAGATCGTTGAAGATTAAGAACGAAGTTTATGGAAGTATTGACGAGTTGCTCTCGCGATACATTATGCCCATGAATGAGCGAGTGCAGGATCTGATCAATCATCGAAAGTTCTTGAATCTTTCAGAAGACGATGTGGATGACAAACTGAAGGAGTTGAAAAAGGCCACTCCAAGTGGAATCTTCTACTTTTTCTGTTGGAGTGAGAAGCATCCAGACTGCGCATCTCTTCGGTACATGATTAACTCCACACGATTTCATATTGTTATGATCAGGCCTGATGGTTTCACATGGTGTAATAGAATCTATCCAAATATTGACGCTCTATCGAATGAATTTAAGAAGAACCCTCGGGGTTCCTCATCAAGCGTTACAGGCACATCTAGCCGTTCGCTGAACTCTAGTCTAGCTTCTTCATCAGCCAAGGCAGTGGCGTATAGTGCTGGAGCAACACCGAAGCCAGCGTCACGATGGGGCGCAAAGAATCCGCCTCCTCCGTCGACGATTCCTGTTATGGCCACCCCTGCTTATGCATCGGCGAGTGCCCTGGCATCTTTGTCTAACTGGGGTCAAAGTTCTCAAGTTGGAATGCTTCCTCCTGCTCCTCGAGCTCCACCTTTACCGCCATTGATGCCAGCTCAAGCATATTCGATGTATCCTCCTACTGGAGTTCCTCCATCAGGGTATCCTGCATACCAGTAAATGGAGTAGTACGTTGATTTCGGGGTGTAGTAAAGTATGTCTAAATATAGCTATCACGTATCGCTACCTCAATTGAATCAAAGTATTTATTGTTACGTTACATCATATCTTGAATACAAGAACTGTAATTATTGGTTTAGCACAGTGTTAGCGATATAGATGATTCTATTGTGTACATATGTATGCAACCCAACTACACCATTCCAATATGAAGTAATAATTATGCGACTTTCCCAAGGCGTCGTTCATAACAAACATTTCTATATCTCCCACCACAAAGCATAGAGACACTATCTCATACATATCTCAGAGGATATAAGCAATACATACTGTACTAATATGGAGCATCATTAAAGTGACGAGCTGAACTACTGCAACGCTCTGTATCTCCAGTGCACTTTATTGAGTTGCTCTGCTTGTCTTATTGAACACACAGAGACATGCCTGTACGACGAACGGAATATTGTCAAATAGGATAAGCTGAATGTTACTGTTGAAAATGATACGGTGCCGTGATTCTTGATCGAGTTCGGTTTGCTCTCATTCAAAATTATGTATTGTGCACTCATTATCTCTGTAGTGCAAGAGCGATATTATATTCATCATAACACTGCCTTGGACAGAAAATTGATGATCGAATGCTTGATAATCTCATCACGCTATTGTCGCGTAGTGCAGAGGCAGTATATTATTTTGAATTTCAACATACTGAAAACTTAAACCATGAGCCGGCATCCATGGCGAATAATTTAGTGGCAAATCCTTCGCGTCGAGGATAAACTAATCATCATAAGCAGCATCTTTTGATCTTTTGTCCGTTTTGTCCATTAGACCGTACGTTGCCCGTACTACAGTGCCGTGACCAACAACAGCAAGTCCAAGTGACTGTACACACTGTACAGAGTGTAGGTGGCACAGATCCTTTTTTTTTTTGAACAGGAGCACAACTTTGTGTAGTGTGTGTGTATGTAGGAAGGAAGAAATTTGAATCGTCAACGGCTTCAAAAAATTCAAACTTTCAGGTACATGGTATACATACGAATCTTTTACTGTAGAATATATGTGAAGGAAAAAACGCAGCAGAGGAGAATTTGTTTTGCAAACATCACGTTTGTGTGATTTCTCTTTCTTCTTGTGTTTTCAGTAGTGTAATTGATGTTTCTTTGCACTCATCGTTGTGAAGAACTCAAGGCATCATAAACAACGTTCATCATCACACGTAAAATAGAACGTAGAACTATTGCCGCTCATAATGCAGTCGTCTGGCTCTGAGATTGCAATTAGCGTATCCAACGCCGAGTCTGGATTAGACGCAAAACCAGTGTCAAGTATTGTTGATCAACCAACAACATCTGCTCGTCCCAATATCTCAGTTTATTCAAGATTCCCTCAGATGATTCCTGCCTATCATGTTATGCGAATACCTCCGATGGGAGCTCATCCAACCCATTTGAGTCATCACCATCATCATGGGCTCAGTGCTCGTCCCCCATCGTCTCATCCCCATCATCCGCTTTGGGGACCACATCGACCCTTGATGGCACCGCCTCCTCCTCCACTTCAATTTAGTAGGAATGTTCCCCAAGCTATGGCTCCTCTTCAATCACGTGAGCATATGGCTACTTCTTCAGGAGGGGCGGCGACGGATGAAATGAACAACACAGCTGCGTTGAGTGTCAATACACCCAACTCAAATTGTCTTATCGATGGTGCTCCTCATGATGCTCAGGAAGGTTATTCTACACAAAAAAATACTATGGCCAAGAAACATGGTGTCAAATGGACACCCAGTGAAGTAAGTTCATTACACGTGATGCTAACCCATCTCTATTCAAATTAGGTACATTACTCATAAAACATCCTTAATACACATTTCATTTTATAAACACAGGATGATGCCTTACGCGCCGCTGTCGAAAAGCACGGTGCTAAGAATTGGCGGGCTATTGCTCAAAGCATTCCTTACCGAACTGAGGTGCAATGCCTTCATCGATGGCAAAAGGTTCTCAAACCGTGCCTAGTCAAAGGTCCTTGGTCTGCCGAAGAAGATGCCAAAGTTGTTGAGCTTGTACAGAAGCATGGTCCCAAGAAATGGTCGCTGATTGCTGCAAGTCTTCCTGGTCGTATCGGAAAACAGTGCCGTGAAAGATGGCATAATCATTTGAATCCTGACATATCCAAAAATGCTTGGACTATTGAAGAGGATAGGATAATTTTAGAAGCGCATCTAACTCTTGGAAATCGATGGGCCGAAATTGCCAAGTTACTTCCAGGACGGTTCGTTTACATAAGCTCTTTTTTCTGTTTGATTTGCAAACTACTACATACTTATCTTGTTACTTCTGTTCACCTTTTTATTCTAGGACGGATAATTCAATCAAGAATCATTTCAACTCATCGATCAAACGTAAAATTGAGCGTTACTTGGCGAAAAAACTTAATGTAACGGAAGATAAAATCGTTTCTCATGAAGATGGCCGATATGATTTCCATGGAGATATTGATGGAGTTCTTAGAGCTGTCCGGGGAAAAGATTTCCCTTCTAAACGAACGAAAGGTGGCGACGAAAATGAAGATGATGAGGATGATTATTTACCTTCAGATCAATATCCTCCAACTTCATCTGGGCGTGGACGAGAAGCTGATGGAGGAGGAGGAGGAGTCCCGTCGTTCAAAAAGAGCCGCTCGAGCCATCCGTTACATTTTCGTGAATCGAACCTTAAGTCATCATCTGATGGATCAAACTACGCATCTTTTGGTTACAATGCGTCTGGGAAAGAAAATATTAATCCTTTCTCTACTACAAACCTACCCTTAAGGCCTATGAATTTCTTTCATTCTCCATCGTACGGAAATCTCCGAACTCAGAGTCAAGCGCGCACTTTCACATCCAAAGGAGCTGATATCAGTAAAGTTGTTGATGGATCATTAAACCCTCTTGATCATGAGTACGACCACCTGTTTAATTCTCCGACGGATGGTGCAAAACTATATCAAATGATTCGTAGTCCTGATGAGTCTTGTGACATTAACTGCACGATCCAAGGAATGACCCCCCTTTCTGTCTTAAAGCAGGAGAATGATTTATCCCAACCACCTTTCTCCCATGGTAATCCTCGTGAACCGTCATTACAATCGAATGAGACCATGTTTGATGATTTGAAAAATTTGCTTTTTGCTACAGACAAAGAAATGAAGAAGCTAGACCCTGCATGTGATGAAAAAGACAAGGTTGATTCATCGACAGCTGGTGTTACTACTCGCATAGATTCTGGTCATGCTGTCTGCACAAGCTCATTAGTAACCATGGGTAATTTCTTCACATTAGATTCGTACAAGAAACATGATACTTATACAAAGCCGACCCCAAGTACGTCTCGATCATTCCGTCAAGTCGCAGTATCCCCGATTTCTCAATATCCTACATGCAAGCGCGAGCGTCGAAGTACGCTTTTTGACTCGGGTACTAGACCGGCCTCTTTCGGAGACCGAATGTTGAATGTTACTTTAGATGAGTCTACGCCACAGACATCCGTGTGTCTTGGAGTTTTCCCGCTTAGAGCTTTGATGGCATCTTCTCCGAATATTAGACACTCGTTGCAGATTAGTCCCAGTGCACAGAAGGATACGAACACTAAGACACGAGATACTTCACAAGATTGGATGAATTCTTATACTTTGAAGTCGTCTGATTTGTCTATGTTTTAATTGATGGCGTCCTCGTCCTAAGCCGCGACATTTGTGCAATCCTTCCAACTTTTGTTTCCAAAGAGACCTTAATGTTTAATATAGTTTTTGTGGAAATGAATTCATGGATATAATATGTAATCGTTAATATGCAACGACTAATAAAGTCTAAGCACTCATGGGAATCATCTGCTCTCAACTTTTACGAATTCTGCTCTAAAGTTAAAGTATCTCTCAATGCTGATTCTGCCGACGAAGCCTTTCGAAGTCGAGTACCACCAAGTTCAAAAAATGATTGTATTACCATAATAAACAAACATCCGTCGAACCATACGATGAATACATGGAACATAATAAGTTGGTGCTTCGCACGTGATTTTTTTTATGTGGAAGTCTCGATGTCATTGTCTCCTACTGTAGGAGGAGTAGCCGGGTTCATTGAAAAAGATGTTTTTTTTAATAAGTTGCTACACAGGTAGGTGTGCGTGCCATCATGGAAAGGTGGATTACTATGTGTTTTAGGCGCAAGATTCATACGAGAAAAGACCATTCCGCAATGATTCTTCTACCATGTATAGCTACAAACAGGGAAAGTATACTTCCAAATGATTCCTCTTGGTCATCATTTCATGTCCACGTATTTCGATGAATGGAAAATTCATGGTACAGAATCATGCGATAGTAGCACGGTAATACTGCAAGGACACCTTTCTCGGGCCGATCCATATGCAATCAATCAATAGGTTGGCAATATATGTACAATATTCACTGTTGGAAAATGAAAGAAATTGCTTGCAGATCCATCTCTGAAGGACTCTAGGGTCAGGCATCAGCAGGGTCAGAACAGAAGTTAGCAGTTAGCAGTTTGCAGGGTCAGTTAGTTCATAAAGCACTTGGTGCTAAAAGTATACGTAAAAATGGTGTTAAAAATGGCTGACGGATAACCTTATATTTGGAGCTCTGGGTGGACCTTAAGAGCATGACATTCGAAATGGGGCGTAGCTTGTGAGCTTGGATCTTCGCTTGGAGTTGTGGAAGGTTCAGGGAGAGTGCGTCAGGGAGTGTCAGATTAGGATCGTCCTGGCCTGGAG
>Ga0169931_10010578_pt1 | contig 13131 bp, 8 predicted proteins | sample Kivu_15m_20L_FD_129675 | JGI IMG/M metagenome (GOLD analysis project Ga0169931, IMG submission 129675) | Freshwater microbial communities from Lake Kivu, Western Province, Rwanda to study Microbial Dark Matter (Phase II) - Kivu_15m_20L... | ecosystem: Environmental > Aquatic > Freshwater > Lake ...
AGTTTAGCTCGCTTGCAAGAGATAATCAAAATTGATGATGCAGACCATATTTGTGTTAAGGCTCGGTTGATTGAAACTAGGTATATTGATAAGGATAATGAAGAACAGATTGCGCTTAGAAAAACTTTGCGAGCGATGTTTGATCAATATATGAAAACGCAGAAGAAATATTCAGCTGAATTGGCAGGGTATGTTGAGAATATTACAGATTCTTTTAAGTTGGCTTATATTATTGCTACTCATATGGAAATGAAGTCTGAGCAAAAGCAAAAAGTGCTTGAAGAATTTAATGCAACCAGGTTGATTGAACGCATGTTGCAATATATTGAATCAGAAATGGAAATTTTGCAGGCAGAAAGACGTATACGCAGCAGAATTAAAGCTCAGATTGAAAAGAATCAAAAAGAATATTATTTAAACGAGCAAATGAAAGCGATTCAAAAAGAGCTTGGTGAGTGTGATGATGCTAAGGAAGAAATTTATCGTTTTGAAATGAAAATTGATCAGACGCATTTATCAGAAAGCGGCAAACTGAAAGCAAAAGCTGAGCTTAAAAAATTGAAATATATGAACCCACTTTCTGCAGAAGCTTCTGTAATTCGTAACTATCTTGATTTTTTCCTGAGCTTGCCATGGGGTAAGCATACTCATATTGAAACAGATTTGCACAAGGTTAAAGAAATGCTTGAGCATTCTCATTATGGAATGAAAAAGCCTAAAGAGCGTATTTATGAATTGATTGTTCAGCATAAGCGAGTACAGAATATTTCTCGCTCGCCTGTGTTGTGTTTTCATGGAGCGCCAGGAACTGGAAAAACTTCCCTAGCGCATGCAGCTGGTCAAGCTATGGGGTTGAAGACTATGCGTATTCCCTTGGGTGGTGTGCGTGATGAGGCGGTATTGAGAGGGCATAGGCGCACATATATTGGTTCGATGCCAGGTAAGATTATGCAGGCTGTAAAAGATGCTCAATCATCGAATTTGCTTATCATATTTGATGAAATTGGAGCAATGGGTAATGATTGGCGCGGTAACCCTGAAGATGTGTTGCTTGAGGTGTTTGACCCTGTGCAAAACAAGGCGTTTCAAGATCATTATGTAGAAGAAGGCTTTGATTTGTCTGGCGTGATTTTTATGTGCACAACAAATACATTGAATTTGAAGCCTGCGTTGCTCGATCGACTTGAAATTATTGAAGTTTCTGGTTATGCGCAAGAAGAAAAACACATGATTGCTCAAGATTATATTATTCCAAAATTGAAGGATGAGTATGGTATTAAAGCTGGTGAGTTTAAAATTGGTAATGCCGAAATTGATAAAGTGATTCGTGAATATACATATGAAGCTGGTGTGCGAGGACTTGAGCAAAAACTCGCGCAGTTGATTAGAAAAACTATGTGCGCGATTGAGGAGAGCAAAAATAGGAACAATGCATGGCGTGGAAAAGCAAAAACGAAAGCCGCTAATAACTCTTCTGGTATTAAAATTACTAATAAAGAGATTAAGGAGTTTTTAGGCCATCCAACATATACACCAGAGCAAAGAGGCGAGAAGGCAGAAGTTGGAATTGCAACTGGCCTTGCATATGTTGAAAAACGTGAAGGACAAGAGGGTGAGGTTCTTTATATTGAAGCAAAAATGGTGCCAGGAAATGGTAAGGTTGAATGTACTGGTCGTTTAGGTGAAGTGATGAAAGAATCGGCCGAAGTTGCTTTTAAATATTTGTTGGCGAATGCAGCAAAGTATAAAATTGATTTGAATGGCTTGAAGGAAAAAAACATTCATATCCATTTGCCTTCTGGTGCGGTTCCAAAAGATGGTCCATCAGCTGGCGTGGCGATGTTTTGTGCAATGTTAAGTGCAGTGCAGAATGTTCCAATTAGAAGTGATATTGCAATTACTGGTGAAATCAGTTTGTATAAGGTGCTTAAGGTCGGCGGTATTAAAGAAAAGATTTTAGCAGCATATAGAAGGACGCCAAAAATTAATACAGTGTTTCTGCCACATGATAATATCAATGATTTAGATGAAATTTCTCAAGAGATTAAAAATGCTATTGAAATTGTTCCAATTAAATCCGTTGATGAGGTGATTAAAAAAATCTTTGTTAAATAAAAAAGCAATTTTTTTTAATAGCTTTAAATTGTTATGACTTCATCAGCTTCTTGCATGATGTTTTTTTGATGAGTGATTATTAAAATTGTTTTGTTTGATTTCTTCAATTTATTGATTGTTTTTTCTAAGTTTTCTTGTGATAACACATCAAGCAATTCGTCTAAAATCAGTAGTTTGTAATTTGTCTTAAGTGCATGTGTTATTAGCTCTATTGCATTTTGTCCTGTGCTATTATGAGTGTTTATTTCGATATGTGTTTCAGCGTTTAAATATAATGCTGGAGCTGTAGTAATTGTGCCTTTATATGGAATCAAATTCGCAATTGCTAGCGCAAGTTGTGTTTTGCCTGTGCCGTTTTGTCCGCATAAGGCTATAATTTTTGATTCTGTTTTTGTTTGAAAATTGAACGGACCAAGATTGTGGATTTTTACACCTTTGATTGTAATGTTTTGTATAGATTCATCTTTAGTGTTGTCCTCATATGCAGTTTGTTTTTTATAAAGCAATATGTCTATATCAATTATAGTGCCCAGCATTGAGCGGATATCGCTTGTAAGCGATTTCATGCTGTTTGCAAGTTGCCAGGTTAAAAGCGCGAGAGTCAGGTTGCTTAGTGATTGTGCTATTAATAACACCCCAAAAAGCGATATTCCACCAAAAATTAAATTCGATTTCAAATAGTATTCGTGCCATGTTTGAAATTCGTTTTCTAATGTTACGTACACTTGTTCTTGTGTTAAGATATTTTGTCTTACTGCTATTGTTTCATCTAATATTTTGCTGCTTGTGGCGCTCGCTTCTTCAGTCGCCTGCCATCCTGCTCTTCTAATTTTTTTATAAATTTTTTGTATGAGGTAAATTACAAGTGAATATATTAGAAATATTGTTGTTATTCTTATTGCTGTTGCTATATCTTGTTTTCCAATCAAAAAAATTCCTTTTATAATCATTGTTATGTTTTTGATACAATTTGGAATTGCTTTGAAAAGGTTTTTGCCCGAAGTGCTGCGTTGTAAACGAGAAATGATGCCGCCAGATTTTAGTGTAGAAAGGGCTATGTCGTGCGCTTGCGTTAAGGCAGTAAGGCGCAGTTGATATGATGCGTAATTATGGATAGGAAATAAGAATAGATCTTTCACATAATCAAATGAAAAATGCAGAGCTGATATGGTAATTAAACTCATTTGCGCTTTTAAAATTAGATGTAAATCTTTTCCATTTACAACTTGTTTTAACAAAATTGGCCAATAAGGCATTAGGTAGCCGCACAATACAGAATAAGCGCACAAAAGTCCTAATCTTATTTTGTTTTTTAGAGCAATTGTTACTAAAAATTGGATTGTATTATTTATGTTGCTTTTTATTTCATTCATCTCTCTTCTCCTTTACTTTATGTTTTGTTGCATAATTCTATTATTACTATTGCTACAATCAAGTTGCCTTCGTCGCTCAGGCTTAAATGTGTCGTGAAATCGCAATTTGTTATTTCCATTATTTTTTTATATACGATTTCATCAAGTTCAATATATGGCTTTCCAGATTTTTCATGCGCGATTGTAATATGGTTGAAACCTAGTGTGATTCCACAAGTTGTTGCTTTTGCTAAAGCTTCTTTCGCGCTCCATTTTTTTGCAGTGAAGTTTAATTTAGACAATTCATCGAGTGAATTATATTCATCAATTTCTTTGGTGCTTAATATGCGGTTTAGGAATTTTTCGTCAGTGTTTTTAAGAGTTTCTTCTATACGATTTGTTGAGCACAAGTCAATGCCTATACCTAATATTTTTGCATTCATTTTGTTTGCTCATCCTTATCTAGGCAATAGTGTTTTTACTGTTTTTCTAAGCAATTCTGGTTTAGGCTCAATTGGTTTTCCAAAAATGATTTTTGATGTGCCAGATTTTTTCAAGAAACTTCTACGAGACCAAAATTTACCAGTATCAATTGCAACAGGAATTATCTTTTTCTTAGTATGTTGCGCAAGTTTAAAAGCTCCGCTGCGATATTCTACCTCTGTTCCAAATTCTATGCGTCTGCCTTCTGGGAATATAATTATGTTATACCCATCTTGCAGGTTTTTTTGTGCGATATCCATCCAGTTTGCGTTGAATTTTGAACGACTTATTGGAATCATGCGCAATCTTTTTAATGCATACCCGATTATTGGAACTTTCATTATGCTTTTTTTTAATACAAATACTGCCTTTGGAACGTGCCCAAGAAGAGTTAGTATTTCAAATGCAGATTGATGTTCTGATGCAATAATTTCGCCCGATAGGTTTTTTGGCATATTTTGAACATCAACTTTCAAGCCTGTTAGATACTTTAGTATAATCAACCCGGTTTTTCCCCAGATATTCGGTATTTTATGTGCAATATCGTCGCTTACAAAGCTGATTAGGATAATTAGTACTCCGCATATTGTTGTCCATATTGGGAGTATTGCAAGAAATAGAAAGCTGCCCATGGTCATTAAAACTGTGCTGAAAATGTTTTTTTGTTGTTTCATATTATTATAATAGTAATATTAGATTCTTTTTACTAGTTCGCTTGCAAAAAATGCCATTTATTGAGATAATTTACTATGAGATTTCGAATATTTGGCAACGGCGCATTTGGCATGGCTTTGAGCAAAATTTTTCATAAAAACATGCTTATTGAAGATTCATTTTCTGAGCAATTTGCTCCGATTTTGAATGATGACATTTTAATTCCTGCAGTGCCATCTGATGTGTGTGTTGATGTTTTGAAGAAAATATTAGAATTTGGCAAGCCTAAGGCTATTATGCTTGTATCTAAAGGTCTTGCTAGCCATAGATTGCTGAGCGTTGATTGCCAAGAAAGCGTGAAATGTAACGCGCCGTTGTTGTTTTTTGCAGGGCCTAATTTAGCAAAAGAAATTGAGACTGACACTAGCTTTCTTTCAGCTACAGTTGCAGGTCCTAGTGAAATTACTGCTAAAATCAAGCAGTTTTTGGATGATATGATTATTGACGAAACGCCAGATTTAATTATCGCCCAAGTTGCGGCTGTTGTGAAGAATGTAACTGCGTTTGTAATTGGATATCTTGAGCTTACTGAAAATGCGCGTGCTACGTTAATTATGGAAGGCATGAAAGAGGCTGTGTTATTGGCCCAAGCTCTCGGTAGCAGTGAAAATAATACTCTACGTGGATGTTTTGGTGATTTTGTGCTCACTTGTACAAGCCAAAATTCTCGTAATTTTCAGGCAGGACGTGCTTATAGAACAAAAACTGTGCAAAACACAACTCAAGAAAGCTTGAAATCTATTGATAATATTTATGCCCTGAAAGGTGAATTGAAGCTGCCGATTGTTGATTTTTTCTATAATCTTGTTAAGTCTGGAAATGGAAAATTAGATTTATTGAACAAATAATTTCGTTATCTCTACCCAAAACATACGTTTTATAATACTCTAATATTGAAGAGCTAACGAGAGAAGCGGTATGTTTGAATTTTTGTTAAGTATTTTGGCCTTGAGCGCAATTGTTTTTGTTCATGAGCTTGGCCATTATTTGTTAGCCCGAGCTACGAACATTGGAGTTGAAGTATTTTCAGTTGGTTTTGGATCAGTCATTTACAGTTTTGTTGATAAACGTGGAACAAAGTGGCAGATATGCGCCATTCCTCTTGGTGGTTACGTGCATCCTAAGGATAATGATCGTTACGAGCATGGAAAAGTTGTCGGCCAAAAGTTTTATGATGCAAGTCCATATAAGGGAATTATTCTTGCATTGGCTGGGCCAGCGTTCAACTTTATTAGTGCCTTTTTGTGCATATTGGCTTTAGCAGTTAGCTTTGGTGTGCCTAAGTTTAACCCGCAAATTCGTGAAGTAATGCCAGGTTCATGTGCAATTGGCAAGTTGGTGGCTGGTGACGTTGTTTTAAAAGTTAATGATATTCAAGTAACTGATAGCATGATTTCAGGCCTGAAAGATCCTATTGTAACTATATTGCGTGCTCACGAAACGCTTAATGTGCAGTTGAATAAAAATGCAAATGATGCTTATAAGATAATATTTGAATCTACATTTGAAAAGGTTACTTTCGCAAGTGCAATAAAAGAGGCCTTTTTCTACGTTTTATATGGTGTGTATTCAACAATTACAAGAATTTTTGGCGCAATTGTTTCTTTGAACATTATGGGGCCGCTTGGTATTATGAAGGCTGGAGTTAAGATGCAACAGCACGGCTTTGCTTCTTTCATGATTTTTATAGCCAATATTTCAATTGCAATTGGTGCATTTAATCTTTTACCTCTTCCTCTTTTAGATGGGGGTAGGATTTTAATGTTCATGTTTGCAGCAATCGCAGGACGCAGATTGCCTAACGTTTTTGAAAAATGGTTTTCGTATATTAGCATTGGGCTTTTGGGCGGTTTGTTTTTGTTAGGTTTTCTACTAGATATTAAAGGATTATTTTAAGCATGCTGAAAAATTTCGTTACTTTTATTAATAAACATCTAAATGTTGTGTTAGCAAGATATGTATTTTTTGCTTTATTTTCTTTGACATCTTATGGAGATACAATCGTGAAAGGTAACTATCGTGTGCCTGCTGATAAAATCAAGATGATGGTGAGTCATGTTTTTGATGAGAAAGAAGCTTATGAAGTATTGAATAACAGCAATTTGTTTGAATGGGTTAAAACAAAGCGTATTGGTGGTGATTATGTTATTGAGGTGCAAGAAAAGCCAGTTATTTCTCGTATAATCTTTGTTGTTGATGGTGATAAAAAGCAAAAAGAAGATCTAATTACTGTAACTTATAATCAACTAATTCAAGTAACTGAATTGACACCTGGCACGCTTATGGATTCTCAACGCATAAAGTCTGCCATTAACCGTATTCGTATTTTTTATAATCAAAAAAATTATTTATATGTACGTATTAATCATGAGATAAAACAACGTGAAGCTGATGGCCAAGTGTGGAATGATTTATATATCCATGTCAATCGTGGGCCTGAGTTTGAACTTGGCAAGGTTGAATTTATTGGATTGCGCGAGTTGGATCCAGCGATTATGAACAAGCAGTTATCAAAACGAGTAGAAAATTATGTAATATTCACTTCTTTATATCCTGAGCCACTCAAGCTGCGTCAAGATTATGCAAATTTGATTGAATATGCAAAAGATGAAGGTTTTTTACATGCTAAGGTGAATCATTCATTTATTGAAAACTTTGTGGATGAAGAGGGAGTGGTTAAACAGAATATTTATATCAGCTTTGATGAAGGTCCTAAGTGCGAAATTGGCAAAGTCTCATTTAAAGTTACTCATCCTATTGTAGAGCAGAATTTATTACAGAAATTTTCTGGTGTAGCCAAACAGACTAAACTGGTTGATTATGTCAGTTATATCATTAAGGAATATAAGAATTCTGGCCAGCATGTTTCTGTTAGCTATGTTAAGCATTTTCGTTCTGAAAAATTTGATGCTTCAAATGCTAATGATTTGAGCACCCAGAAAACATCTTCTTCATGCGCGCAAAATATTATGGATGTTGAATTCTTTATTACTCCAGTTTCAGCGCGTCACGTGATTTCAAAATTGATTGTAAAGGGTAATAGTTCTACTCGTTCTTCCGTAATTACTAAAGCATCTAAGTTGTTTGTAGGTTCATACTTTGATCCTGCACAAGTTTCGTTGATTGAACACAGAGTTATGTGCCTTGGCTTCTTCAAGTTTGCGACAGTGCAGCATTATCCAGATCCACAGACAGAGGGTCAAGTGGTTGTGATTAATGTTGAGGATGCAGCAAGTGGAGCTGTGAATTTACAAGGAGCGCTCGGTTGGTCAGGTGCGCGTGTCGAAGCATCTTTAAGTTTCTTCTATCAACACCCTAATTTTATTGGTTCAGGCAACGAGGCAATGTTGGCAATGACGCTTTCAAGATCTGGTAGTGAGTTTAATATTGCATATAGAGGCCATACAATTGCTGATCGTGATATTGGATATTTTGTTAATTTTTATGCCGTCCAAAATGACGACGAGTCTAAAACCAAAGTTCAATCAAGTGTATTTGAAAAAATTGAGCCGCGTTTTTTTAAGAATAAGACTATTGAATCAAAAGCCAAAGATTTAGATGGTTTTAACTATTCAATTGGATTGGCTGGCCTAAGCGGTGGATTAGTTTTTAATCTTCATGACTATGGTGATTTAACCATTAGCGTAGGTGTGCAGAAGCATGAATATTCTTGTTCTTCAAATAAAGATTTGGATTTAAACTCACCAAATTGTCCAAGATTCTATCAACCTAATTTGTTTCCACATCATCGCATACAATTTGAGTTTGCAGTTTCTCATAAATTCCAACAAAAATTTAGCAACAAACAAAGCATTGTTTTGAATACTGCTATTAAGACGTTTTTGGATGGAAAAACTACTGCATATGTTAAATTCGTACCAGAACTCAAGTTTAGATATCCATTCAACAAGTCGCAAAGTGTATATATAAACAGCACAGTTTCTTTTGGTTATATGCATCCACTAACAAAAAACTGTTATTGGGTTGATCATTTCAAATGTTCTGAGGTGCGCGTAAAAGGTTTCAGATATTTTGGTCCGACGGAAAGAAATTTGTATACGCTAATTGGTGGAAATATGAAATTCAATGCATATGCTGAGCTCATCACACCTTTTGTGTTGCCTACAAAAATGATAACGATGTTTTCAGGTGTTTATGTTGGTTCGATTTGGGGCGGTACTACAAAACCCGAACCTGTGTCAAAACAGTATAGCCAAGATAGAAATTGGACAGATGAGGTTGAAGATATTGCAGGCTTGGATTTCAATCTAAGAGGCAGCATTGCCGCTGGCTTGCGTATTGATTTTGGCATTGCTAAATTAGAACTTTCTTATGGAATTAGGATTTTTGGTATGAACGATGAAACTGATTCATTTCATTCTTTGTTTATTAATTTTGTGATGTAGTCTAATATTTATAGCAGCATGTTTTTCATGTTTGTGATGTAGTCTAATATTTATAACGGCATGTTTTTCATGCACATTTTTGAGTAATATATTTTGATATTTTCTGTAAACGAATTGTTGGAAATTTGATACTATGTAGTAGTTTCAGTTGGTTTTATCGCATTTTTATCTTCTTTATCTCGATAAATAATGCGTCCACGACGTAAATCATACGGAGTCATGCATAAAGTTACAGTATCACCTGGTGTGATTTTGATACGAAAACGTCTGATACTGCCAGAAAGCGTTGCTTGAACTTTAGCATCTTGATTATTGATTTTTGTTTGTACTATGAATAATTCTCCTGGTTTTGCTTCCAATACTGTTCCTTTTAACTCAAACGTTTCTTCTTTTGCCACTTTTGTTTTCCTTTTCTAATATTAATCTAATTTTGTAAACTATATTTTATGCTCTACTGCACTAATTTTCATATTTTTTTATTAAAAATTCAAGTAGAAAAATAGTAAGAGCTAAAATTGTTTGTTTTGAGTTTTTTTTGCATAGCCGATAGTAGTTAATAAAAGATCAATTGCAGAGTTTGTGAATTATGTTTTGCACGGCTATAATGGCTAGATTTATGGGTTTTTGATTGACTTGTAATTATCTGTATGCTATAAATATCTTACAAATAGAGAGAGGGCTCGGTCGGTTCGAGTTCGATTATAAAAGTTGTTATGAGGGAGAGAAAATGAAAAGGAACAAGTGGTTGCTGTTAGTGGCTATGAGCTGTTGGTCGGTCAGCAGTGTTGTAGAAAATGAACAAAGTGGGCCGTCTTTGGATGAGAGAACGGTGCCTAGGGCATTAAACAATGGGGTAGTGAAAATTATAGATGGCAAGAGTTGTGGAAGGAAGGCGATTCTGGGCGGCGGTGATGAAGCAATTACTAATTTATGGTGGACAACATCTGATGACGGATTTTCGATAGCAGATTTCTTGCAATACCATGCTGCTAATTGTTTTATATTGCGCTTGTTTGGTGATGACTTGACTCGGTTAGGTCTTGCAACAAAGCACTATATGTCAGGATGCTTAAGTAATCTGCCAACATTGGTTGATTATGCCAAATTTTTTGTACGCAATAGAAAAGTATATCACTTTGTTGGAGATAGTGATGCTTCGAGGTACTCGCTTGTTGGATTTTTGTCGTATAATTCATCTGCTTATCACACGTCTGACACATTTGATATAAAAATTGTTGGTGAGCAAGTTGATTTTGGTACACTTGTTGAGTTAATGACTATTATGGGTGTGAGGCATTTTCCAAATTCGGATGATGCGCATGCCACGATTGCTTTTGCAAAAGATGTTGAACGATTGCTAAGCAGTAATCAGCAAGAAATTGATAGAAGGCGATATAAAAAACCAGAATTTTCAGGCAGAAATAATGAGTTAGAAGTGTTACGTGCAGAAGATATTGCAGCTGATATGGTTGTATTGCGTCGCGTATTAAAGCAATATGCAGGATGGTTGCCACAATATCAAGGCAATGTTGAAGAGCTCTTGAGAAAGAAAGATGAAGCACATGCCAAGTTGATGGAGGCAGCAGAAGCAAAATGGGCACAAGAGCGCAAACAACTTGAAGATCAAATAATTGCAGAACGAACACAGAGAGAAGAGAAGGTTAGCCAACTAATTATAGAACGAACACAAAGAGATGAGCAGATCAATCAACTTATAGAGCAACATAATCAAGATAGGTTAGAGTGGAAGAGAGCCATGGAGCGAATGGAAAAAAAATTTGATGAACGAGAAGTGGAGTGGATGCGTAGAGAGGCGCAGTGGGAAATAGAAAAGATGGAAATGCAGGAAAGGCATTCAATTGAAATAGCAGCACTGAAAGAGCTGCTGCGTCGTAAGGATGAAGAGATAAGACAGCTTCGTGTTAGTAATTATTACACAGGCGCTGCAACAATTGCAGCAACAGATGTCGCAGAGACGTCCGCAACGTCCCAGGGCTCACGGCCGGTGTCACCAATCGAGATGGCCTCGAGGGGCGGCATTCGAGAAAATGTTCCGGGTTCAGTTGTTGGAAATGATGTTGGCACTTGGACCAGTCGTTTTATTGGCCAAACGCAAGAAAAAGTGATGGCAACAGGTTCTAAAATGCTACTACCATGGGCTGATGGATCAATGCCGTCATCAACTACATCAGGTGGTATGGGTGGAAGTTTTGAAGTGCTAGCTGTTCATGCGCTAGGAGCATTACCAGATCTAGAACATAACTCAACTAGAGATGTTAATCCAATTGCTCAGCCAGCTGACCCAACTCAGCCTTCTGTCCAAACCAAAGGTCCCAATCGTCCTGGTAGTGGTTCAATCAAGTCACTTGATAATTCTAATAAGTCACCTGATAATTCTAATGATTCATTCGTGATGGTTTGAGAAGTCTAGAAACCTTCAATGCTCTGTTTTTTCATCCAATTTGCTGAGTCGGTAATTTTTGCTATTATATGAATATGTATAATTTTACAGATAAATTTACTCAACTGCTTGAGAAAGCTGCTTCTAATGCACAAAATAATGAATCAATTGAGCCAGAGCATATAGGCAAAGCTCTTATTAATGATGAGCTGATTGATTTTCTTGTGCCGAATGCAAAATTTGAAATATCCAATTATTTGGATAAAAAGCTTGATGAGTTGCCTGTGAATAACAAGCCTGGTCAAAGAATGCCATCTAGTCGTTGTGCTGGGCTCATTCAACAAGCTGTTACAAAGAGCCAAGGATATGGCGATGAATACGTAGCCGCTGAGTGGCTAATATATGCCTTTTTGAACACGGTTTCTAAGCAATTTAATTTCAACATGCAAGAAATTGAAAAGAAGATTATGGAACTGAGAGAAGGCTCGAAAGTTGATTCACCTAGTGCTGAAGCAAAATATAAGGTGCTTGAAAAATTCACGATTGATCTAACACAACGTGCTCGTGATGGCAAGCTTGATCCTGTCATTGGTCGTGATTCAGAAATTCGCAGACTGATTCAAATTGTTTGCAGGCGCACTAAGAACAATCCTGTTCTAGTTGGCGAGCCTGGTGTTGGAAAAACTGCCATAGTTGAAGGTTTAGCGCAGCGCATTATTGCTGGAGATGTGCCTGAAATTCTTAAAAGTGCAACCATTTTGTCGCTTGATCTTGGCTCCTTGTTAGCAGGATCTAAATATCGTGGTGATTTCGAAGAGAGGCTAAAAGAATTACTTTCAGCTATTGCAAACAAAAAAAATATTATCTTGTTTATAGATGAAATTCATACATTAGTGGGCGCTGGAAAAACTGATGGTGCTATGGATGCCGCCAACATGTTGAAACCTGCTCTTGCGCGCGGTGAATTGCATTGTATTGGCGCAACAACTATTAGTGAATATACCAAATATATTGAAAAAGATGGCGCGCTTGAGCGTCGGTTTCAACCAGTTACTGTCGAAGAACCATCGGTTGAAGAATCGATTACGATTTTGCGCGGCCTGAAAGAAAAATATGAATTACATCATGGCGTGCGCATTACAGATAAGGCAATAGAATTTGCCGTGAAGCTTGCAAAAAAATATATAACTGATCGCAAATTGCCTGATAAAGCTGTTGATTTGGTTGATGAGGCGGCTAGTCGTATTAGAATGATTATGGATTCTGAGCCGGAAATTTTAGATGAAAAAAAGCGCCTGCTTGTGAATTTAAAAATGGAACAGAGCGCGCTTGATAAAGAGGCAGCGGCCGAAACAAAAGAGGCAAATGGTGCTCATGCAAAACGCTTAGAGGATCTACAAGAAAAAATTAGCGCAGTAGAAGCTGAGGTTGGTCAATATCAAAAACAATGGCAGGAAGATAAGGAAGAGTTGGCTAGTTTACGTTCATTAAAGCAGGCGCTTGAGCAAGCAAGGCAAGATAAAGAACGATTCCAGCGTGAAGGCGACTTATCAAACGCTTCTGCTTTGTTATATGGCAAAATACCGCAGCTGGAAAATGCAATTATTGAGAAGCAAAATAGCATGAAATCTCACTTGATTAAAGAAGTTGTAACGCAAAA
>Ga0169931_10010579_pt1 | contig 13129 bp, 11 predicted proteins | sample Kivu_15m_20L_FD_129675 | JGI IMG/M metagenome (GOLD analysis project Ga0169931, IMG submission 129675) | Freshwater microbial communities from Lake Kivu, Western Province, Rwanda to study Microbial Dark Matter (Phase II) - Kivu_15m_20L... | ecosystem: Environmental > Aquatic > Freshwater > Lake...
GCGACAGAGCGGCTGACGACTCGTCTGGTCATCGGTGCCGACGGCGCTCGCTCGATGGTGCGCCGTATGGCAGGGCTCGGTATCGAGTCGCAGGATTACGGCCAGCTCGCGATCGTCGCTAATCTTGCTTGCGAGGCCGGTCGTGCCGGCGAGGGTGGGCACGAGAATACAGCGTGGCAACGCTTTTTGGGCGAAGGAACTCTCGCTTTGTTGCCACTGGCGAGTGGTGAGTGCTCGCTGGTGTGGTCGTTGCCGCGTGCCAAAGCCGAGGCTCTGCTCGCGGTAAGCGTGGACGAATTCAATCGCGCCGTGACCGACGCGAGCGATCGCGTACTCGGAGATTTGCACCTTGCCAGCGAGCGGCGCAGTTTTCCGCTGCGCCGCGTCAATGCCGATCGCTACACGCGAGAGCGCTGCGCGCTGATCGGCGATGCGGCGCATATCATCCATCCGTTGGCGGGGCAGGGAGTCAATCTTGGCTTGCTTGATGCCGCGAGTTTGGCCGAGGTGATTGAGTGGGCGATGGCGCGTGGCGAGTCACCTGGTGCGAGTATCGCGCTGCGCCGCTACGAACGCTGGCGCAAGAGCGAGAACGAGTTGATGAGTTTTGCGATGGACGGCATCAACCGCTATCTCGCCTTTGGCGGAGGCGCCATCGGCACACTCGCTGAGCGCGGGATGAGCCTGATCGGACGGAACGCCACATTGCGCCGACCCTTTGCGCTGCGCGCGCTCGGTCTCGAGGGTGAGTTGCCGCGCTTTGCGCGGCGCCTCGCCTGAGTCGGTTCCTCCATCGAGCGACTCGATCGTCGAGCGGCCTGATTTAGTCGAGCTGGTCGATCTTCGCAGCGCAGATGAAATCGTTTTCCGACAGCCCGCCGATCGCGTGGGTCGTGTAGCGAATGCGACAGTAGTTGTAGCCGATGGCGAGGTCCGGGTGATGGTCTTCGGCATTGGCGACATGCGCTAGCGCGTTGACGAAACTCATCGTCCTAAAAAAATCTTTGAATACCAGCTCGCGTTGCAGCTCTGTGCCATCTGGTGACAGGCGCCACTCCGACGAGAGTTGGGCGAGCAGGCGCTCGCAGTCGCTGCGACTGAGCGGCGGGACGCCGCCCTCGCAGGGCAGGCATTTCTTGGCGACCAGCGAGTCGGGTTGGTTGTCTTGGCTCATACTGATTCCCGTTTGCGATAACTGCGTGCGACATAGGCCTCGACGAGTTGTTGGAATTCTTCGGCGATGTGATCCCCTTTGAGGGTCACCGTTTTCTCGCCATCTTCGTAAACCGGTGCGACCGGACGCTCGCCCGTCCCGGGCAGGCTAATGCCGATGTTCGCGTGTTTGCTCTCGCCCGGACCGTTGACGACACAACCCATCACGGCCACGTTCATTTCCTCGACGCCCTCGTAGAGCTTGCGCCACTCCGGCATGCGATGACGGATGTGCGATTGGATGTCCTGCGCGAGTTGCTGGAAGTAGGTGCTCGTCGTACGACCACAGCCAGGGCAGGCGATCACCATCGGCACGAAAGACCGCAAGCCCATGGTCTGCAGAATCTCTTGCGCGACGATCACTTCCTGGGTGCGATCGCCATTGGGTTCCGGTGTGAGCGAGACCCGGATCGTATCGCCGATGCCACGCTGTAACAGCACGCCGATGCCGGCCGTCGACGCGACGATGCCTTTGCTGCCCATGCCCGCTTCGGTAAGGCCGACATGCAAAGGGTAATCACAGCGCGCAGCGAGATCGGTGTAGATCGCGATGAGATCCTGCACGCCGCTGACTTTGGCCGACAAGACAATGGCATCGTGCGCCTGTCCGAGCTCTTCGGCACGAGCGGCACTTTGCAGACAAGATTCGACCACTGCGCTGCGCATCACCTCGTTGGCGCTACGCGGATTCGGTGATGCATTGTTCTCATCCATCATGCGCGTCAGCAGTTCGGAGTCTAGGCTGCCCCAGTTCACGCCAATGCGGATGGGCTTGCGATGTCGACAGGCCACTTCGATCATCTCGGCGAATTGCGGATCGCGCTTGCTGCCGCGGCCGACGTTGCCGGGATTGATGCGGTACTTGGCGAGCGCCTCGGCGCAAGCCGGGTGCGCTTTCAACAGTTTGTGACCGTTGAAGTGGAAGTCGCCAATGAGCGGGACCTGTACGCCTTGCTGCGCCAGACGATCACGGATGTGCGGTACCGCGGCGGCGGCTTCTTCGGTGTTGACCGTGACCCGTACCAGCTCCGAGCCGGCGCGGGCGAGCGCCCGTACCTGAGCCACCGTGGATTCGATATCGGCGGTGTCGGTGTTGGTCATCGATTGGACGACGATGGGTGCGCCGCCGCCCACACGGACGCCGCCCACCCGGGTCGCCACACTCGCTCGTCGCTGAATCATCGGGCCTTCCTCGCTATCCAAGCGCGCACTTTACCTTCCATGACATCGAGTGGCACGGCGCCGGTCTCGAGCACCACGTCGTGGAAGGCGCGGATGTCGAACCGATCGCCGAGTTGCTGCTCCGCTTCGCGCCGGAGCGCTTGGATGCGCAGCTGCCCGATCTTGTAGGCGAGCGCTTGGCCCGGCCAGGCGATGTAGCGATCGATTTCATTGACGATATCCGCTTCGGTCTTGGCCGCGTTGTCCTTGAAAAACTCGATCGCCTGTTCGCGACTCCAGCCTTTCGCGTGCAGACCGGTGTCAACGACGAGTCGTACGGCGCGCCACATGTCGTAGGTCAACTGTCCAAACTTGGAGTAGGGGTCTTGGTAAAGACCAAGCTCTTCACCGAGGCTCTCGGAGTAGAGCGCCCAGCCCTCGACATAGGCCGTGTAACCGGCGTTACGACGGAACTGCGGCATGGAGGCTTGTTCCATCGCGAGCGCAATCTGCAAGTGATGTCCCGGTACCGCCTCGTGTACCGACAACACCTCCATCTCGTACTTGGGGCGCACTTCGGGGCGATATAGATTCACGTAGTAGAAGCCCGGTCGTGTGCCATCGGCCGCCGGCGGTTGGTAATAAGCCGTGGTCGTGTTCGGCGCGCTCGTACGCGGTATCGCGCGCACGCCGTAGGGAGTGCGCGGCAGTTTGCCGAAGAGTTTCACGAGGCCGGGATCGATGCGTTTCGAAACGGCTTGATAGGCCTCGAACAAAGCTTCCGGCGTGGGGTAGTAGAACTGGGGGTCGGTACGCAGGAAGACGAAGAACTCTTGCAAGCTACCCTTGAAACCGACGCGATCCTTGATCGCGAGCATCTCGCTGCGGATGCGGGCGACCTCGGCGAGTCCTATCGCATGGATCTCATCGGCAGTGAGGGCGCTGCTCGTGGTGTGATACGCAATACGTTCGCGATAGAAGTCGGCGCCATCGGGTGTCGCCGAAATGCCGACACTGTCACGGGTCGCAGGCAGATAGCGTTGCTCAAAGGCGGTGGTGAAGCGTCGATAAGCGGGCAGCACCACGGTTTCGATGGCGCGTAAACCCGCCGCGTTGAGGCGAGCGCGTGTCGCCGCATCGATGCTGTCTGGGAAGCGACGGAACGGCGCGTAGAACGGGCTGTCTTCGGGTTTGGTGACGTTCTGTTCCGTGAGCTGCGCCGGAATTCTTTGCATAATCACACGCGGCTGCGTGCGCCCTTCGCGAACTGCGAGATCCAGTAGCGCGATATGTTGATCGACGAGCGTGTCGATGCCGTTGAGACGCGCGATCCAATCTTCGTAGTCCTTGACCGATTGGAAGGGCAGCAGCTCGGTGATTTCCGACAACGTCTGGATGCCACCCTGATGATCAATGCGGTACAGCCAAGGCTTGAATGGTGCGGTGACGAGGCGCTGTCGGTACTCACGCTCGAAGAGGTCGTAATCGAGTTGCTCGGCGGGTGTGAGAGCCGCACGCGTAATCGCCTTGAGGGATTCGAGGGTCGCGCGATCGGCAGCCACTCGCTTCTCGATGGCGGCTAGTGACAGATCGGTCCAGCGGTCGTTGTAACGCGTGTCGCCGAGATAGGTCGCACTCTGCGGGTCGGCCGCGAGCTCGGCTTCCCAACTGCGCTCGAACAGGTCGTACAACTGTTTCGCGGCGGGAGTTTGCCCGGCCGCGGCGCGTTCGGCACCCGTGACGGCAGGCGTGGTGAGCAAAGTCAGCGAAACGATCGCGAGGCACTTCAGGATGGCAAGCTGGGACCGCAACTCGGACGGCATCGGGAGGCTCCTGTCAGGACTTCGGAACAGTGTAAGTCAGACGCCGCGCCGCCGTGCGGGCTGCTATGATCTGACCGGTTCGCGTCATCAGACCTTGCCGGAGAGATTCGAGCGCCCTTAGCGGGGTGATTTCGGACGCCGAAGGCGCAAGTTTCCGCCCGGAAACGCTCAGGCAAAAGAACGGCAGGTCGCAGGCGAATTCTGGAGAGTGGCTCCCCACCGGGAGCCCACCGAAGGGGAGCGGTACGGCAAGTACCCGATCTCTCAGGTTCAAGGACAGAGGGGCGGCGGGGGTCGAGAGGCCTCCGCCGCTCTTTTTTTTGGCCCGAGTCTGTCGGCTCGGGGAGGGCACAGAGCATGGGACGCAAGACACCTCTATACGATTTGCATGTGGCGCAAGGCGCCCGCATGGTCGACTTCGGCGGCTGGGATATGCCAGTTAACTATGGTTCGCAGATCGAAGAGCATCATCACGTGCGACGTGATGCCGGCATGTTCGATGTGTCGCACATGTGCGTCGTCGATTTGCGAGGCACCGCGACTCGCGCTTTTCTGTCGCGACTCGTGGCGAACGACGTCGGCAAGTTGCGCATCGCGGGCAAGGCGCTTTACAGCTGCATGCTCAATGCCACCGGCGGTGTGATCGACGATCTGATCATCTATTTTTTGACCGAGAGCCATTTCCGCGTCGTGGTGAATGCGGGTACGCGCGATAACGACCTTGCCTGGATGCGTCGTTGCGCAGCCGACTGGGGTCTTGCCGTCGAGATCATCGAGCGCAGTGACCTTGTCATGATTGCCGTGCAAGGTCCGAAGGCGCGTGCGGCGGTGGCAGACTTGCTCGAGCCCGCAGATCGCGAGCGCGCCCTATTACTCGAACCTTTCTTTGGTATCGAATGTGGTGCTTGGTTCGTCGCGCGCACGGGCTATACCGGCGAAGACGGTTTTGAGGTCGTGATTCCTGCAGCGGAGACCGAGTCGGTGTGGAAGGCGCTCAATGCTGCCGGTGTCGCGAGCTGTGGTCTTGGAGCGCGCGACACGCTGCGCCTCGAGGCGGGTATGAATCTTTACGGCAATGACATGGATGAGACGCGTCATCCCCTCGAATCGGGTCTTGCTTGGACCGTTGCCTTCGAGCCCGTCGAGCGGGATTTCGTCGGGCGTGCGGCGCTCGAGGCCATCCGTCAGTCCGGTGGTTCGCCGATGAAACTCGTCGGGCTGGTACTCGAGGATCGCGGCGTCTTGCGTTCGCATCAAAAAGTCGTGGTGCCGGGTGTCGGTGAAGGCGAGGTGACGAGTGGCACCTTCTCGCCGACGCTCGAGCGATCTATTGCTTTTGCGCGCGTGCCGCGCGCCACGGGCGCGACCGTACAAGTCGACATCCGCGGCAAATTGCTCGCCGCGCGGGTTGTGAAATTGCCCTTCGTCCGCCACGGACGCGCTCTCATTAGCCTTTGAGGAGTATCCCCATGAGCCAAGTTCTCGCCGATCTGCGCTACGCCAAATCCCACGAATGGGCCCGCACGCTGTCCGATGGCCGCATTGAAGTCGGCATCACCGATCACGCGCAGCATGCGCTCGGTGATCTCGTGTTCGTCGATGTGCCGCAAGTCGGCACCACACTCGAGGTCGGTGGCGCTTGCGCCGTCGTCGAGTCGGTCAAGGCGGCGAGCGATGTCTACTCGCCTGTGGCGGGCACGGTGGTCGAAGTAAACGATGCTCTATCGGGCAGCCCCGAACTCATCAACGAGGATTGCTACGGCAAGGGTTGGCTTTATCGCGTACAACCGGCGTCATCCTCGGGCCTCGAGGTCTTGCTCGATGCCAACGCGTATTCGGCCGTGCTCGCGGCTGAGGGAGGCTGACCATGCCGTTCATTCCGCACACGGAGCAGGATGTTCGCGAGATGCTCGCGACCATCGGCGCGCCGTCGATCGATGCGTTGTTCGATGAGATTCCGGCGAGCCTGCGTATCCAGGGTCTCGATGGCATCCCCGAGGGCCTCTCGGAGATGGAGATCGGTCGGCTGATGAGCGAGCGAGCGCGACTCGACGGTCGGCCGCTGTCGTTCATCGGTGCAGGGGCCTACGAACATCACATCCCGTCGGCCGTTTGGGCGATCACTACTCGCGGCGAGTTCTACAGCGCCTACACGCCGTACCAGGCTGAAGCGAGTCAGGGCACGCTGCAGTTGATTTACGAATACCAAACGATGATTTCGAGCCTCACGGGTATGGAAGTCTCGAATGCCTCGCTCTACGACGGCGGTTCGGCCGTGGCAGAGGCGGCGCTCATGGCCGTGCGCGCCCATCGCAAGTCGAAGAGCTTGCGGGTGGTCGTCCCCTCGACGGTGAATCCCAACTATCGTCGCGTGGCGATCAGCACCGCGGGTAATCAGGGTTTGCGTTTCGAGACGGTCGCCTACCGTCGCGAAGATGGCTGCATTGATCGCGAGGCGCTCGCTGCCTATGCGGGTGAAGACATCGCGGCGCTCGTGATCCAGCAGCCCAATTTCTTTGGCCAACTCGAAGACGTCGATGCGCTGACCGATTGGGCGCACGAGCAGGACATGCTCGTGATCGCTGTCGTCAATCCGACCTCGCTCGCCTTGTTGAAGCCGCCGGGTCAGTGGGGCAAGACCGGCGCCGATATTTGCGTTGGTGAAGGTCAGCCTCTCGGTGTTCCGCTCTCATCGGGCGGCCCGTATTTCGGTTTCATGACGACGCGCATGGAGTACGTTCGCTCAATGCCGGGTCGCATCGTGGGTCGTACGGTCGATCTCGATGGCAAGCCAGGCTACACGCTCACTTTGCAGGCGCGCGAGCAGCATATTCGTCGTGGCAAGGCGACTTCCAACATCTGCACCAATCAGGGATTGCTGATGACGGCAGCGACGATCTACATGACCTTGATCGGACCACAGGGTCTGTCGAATGTGGCTGCTGTGTCGATGCAGCGCAGCGGCGAACTCGTTGACGCACTCACCCAAGTGAAGGGTGTGCGCGCCGCGTTCAATGGGCCCCGTTTCCACGAGGCGGTCTTGTTGCTCGATCGACCGGCGTCGGCCGTGCTGCGCGAGCTCGAGACGCAGGGCATCTTGGGTGGCTTCGATCTGTCTGCCGATTATCCCGAGTTGGGTTCGGCGCTGCTCGTCTGCGCCACTGAAACCAAGACAGCCGGTGACGTCGCTCGTTATGCCGCAGCGCTCGGTGCTGCCGTGCAGAAAGTGCGTGCGGCCTAAGGAGAACGAATCCATGAATCAGATCCTCGAAAAATCGATTTTCGAATATTCACGCGCGGGTCGCAGCGCCAGTGTTCAGCAGCCGCCGGGTGCAGACGTGGCCGCAGCCGTCGAGAAGATTCCCGCCGCGTTGCGCCGCAGCACGGCGCCGATGCTGCCGGAGGTCAGTGAGCTCGATGCCGTGCGTCACTTCACACGCCTCTCGCAACTGAACTTCTCGATCGACACGAACTTCTATCCGCTCGGTTCGTGCACGATGAAGTACAACCCGAAGGCCTGTAACCAGTACGCGATGCTGCCCGAGTTCCTCGCGCGGCATCCGCTCGCGCCGGACTCGCAAGGCCAAGGCTTCCTATCCTGCATGTTCGAGTTGCAGGAAATGCTCAAGGAAGTCACGGGTATGAAGGCCGTCTCACTCAACCCGATGGCCGGTGCTCATGGTGAATTCGCAGGCGTTGCGATGATCCGCGCCTACCATCGCGCACGCGGTGATCTGGCGCGTAACGAGATCATCGTGCCGGAGGCGGCGCACGGTACGAATCCCGCCACGGCAACGATGTGCGGCTGTATCGTCAAAGAAATCCCGGTCGACGCTCAGGGTGACGTCGATCTCGATGCGCTCGCGAAGGCCGTGGGACCCAACACGGCGGGCATCATGCTCACCAACCCGTCGACGCTCGGCGTGTTCGAGCGCAAGATCGAACAGGTTGCCAAGCTCGTGCACGGCGCTGGCGGCTTGCTCTATTACGACGGTGCGAACCTCAACGCGATCCTCGGTAAGGTTCGTCCGGGTGACATGGGTTTCGATGTCATCCATATGAATCTGCACAAGACTTTCTCCACGCCGCACGGCGGTGGTGGACCGGGCGCGGGCGCTGTGGGCGTCAGTGCGCGACTCGAGCCCTTCCTGCCAGTGCCCATCGTCGGGCGCGAGGGTGATCAGTATCGCTGGCTCTCGGAAGCCGATCGTCCGCAGTCCATCGGTCGTTTGTCGGCCTTCATGGGTAACGCGGGTGTCTTGTTGCGTGCCTACATCTACATGCGCATGTTGGGCCGAGAGGGTATGAGTCGCGTTGGTGAATACGCGACGCTGAATGCCAACTACGTCATGGCGCGTTTGCGTCAAGCGGGTTTCGATCTCGCTTACCCTGAGCGGCGTGCAAGTCACGAGTTCATCGTCACCATGAAACGTCAGGCCAAGGAGCTGAACGTGACGGCGATGGATATCGCCAAGCGTTTGCTCGATTACGGCTTCCACGCGCCGACCACGTACTTCCCGTTGTTGGTCCCGGAGTGTTTACTCATCGAACCTACCGAGACCGAGAGTCGTGAGACGCTCGATGCGTTTGTCGCCGCCATGGCGACCATCTTGGGTGAGGCCGAGGCGGATGCGAACACGCTGAAGACGGCACCGCACACCATGCCGGTGCGGCGACTCGATGACGTTCGTGCTGCAAAACAGCTCGATTTGACCTGGAAGCCGGTAAACTCCGCGGCGTGAGCGGACCTCGACCGACAGATCGACCAAAACCGACTGGATTCATCCGGCTGTTGCGCGCGTTCGGCAACAGCTGGAAAGGTTTCGTCGGTGCGTATCGCGAAGAAGCGGCCTTCCGTCAGGAGTTGGCGCTTTGCATTGTGCTGTTTCCACTGGGTCTTTGGCTCGGTGAAAACGGCGTGGAGCGTGCGCTACTCGTTGGTCCGATTTTCATCGTGTTGATCGTGGAGTTGCTCAATAGCGCTGTCGAAGCGACGGTGGATCGCATCGGCCTCGAGCGCCACGCCCTGTCGGGCCTTGCCAAAGATATCGGGTCGGCTGCGGTGTTTACTTCCTTTGCCCTGCTCGGCGTCGTGTGGGCGCTGGTTTTATTCGATTATTGATCCCCGCACGGCGGGACGGAGAGACGACATGGCGGCACTCATCTGCGGTTCGGTAGCCTATGACACCGTCATGGTTTTCGAAGGTCACTTCAAAGATCACATCTTGGCCGATCGCATCCACATGTTGAATGTGGCGTTCCTCGTGCCGGGGCTGCGCCGCAATTTCGGCGGTTGCGCGGGCAACATCGCGTACAACCTCAAGCTCTTGGGCGGTGAGGGTAAGGTGATGGCGACCGTGGGCATGGATTTTGGGCCGTACCGCGCCTGGATGCTCGACTGTGGCCTACCGCTGGATCACATCCGCCAGCTCGAAGACGAGTACACCGCGCAGGCGTACATCACGACGGACGCCGACAACAACCAGATCACGGCGTTTCACCCCGGTGCGATGAATCACGCGCACGTCAATCACGTGCCTAAGAATGCCGGGATCAACCTCGGTATCGTGGCGCCCGAGAGCCATCTCGGCATGCTCGAACATGCCGCGCAGTTTGCGGCCGCCGGTATTCCTTTCATCTTCGATCCGGGTCAGGCCATGACACTGCTCGGGCCTGATGACCTGCGCACTCTGATCGGTCAGGCGCGTTGGGTGGCCGTCAATGATTACGAGGCGAGTCTGCTGGTCGAGCGGACCGGTTGGTCTCTCGAGGAGATCGCCGCGAAGGTGGCGGCGCTCATCGTCACCCGCGGTGCTGCGGGTTCGCACATTCATGTCGACGGCAAGCTGATCGAGATTCCCTCGGTCGCGCCCGAGAAGATCGCCGATCCCACCGGCTGTGGCGATGCGTATCGTGGCGGCTTGCTGTTTGGCCTGCAGCGCGGGCTCGATTGGGAAACGACGGGGCGCATCGCTTCGCTGATGGGTTCACTCAAGATCGCCCATCATGGCACGCAGAACCATCGCTTCTCTCGCGAGGAGTTCGCGACGCGCTACCGTGCGGCCTTCGGTGTGTCGCTGACACTTTGACGATGCCTGATCCCGCGGTCCCCGAGTCCGCCGGATTGGATCTTTTCGGCGAGCCGATTGCGCCGATAGGGGGGCGTAGCGCGCAACGTCGTGCCGACAAGCCTTCGCGAGTAGCGGCGGCGACTGCCGCTTCGGAATACTCTGCACTGGCGGCACAACTCCCGGCGCGTTTGCGCATGGGGACCTCGACCTGGTCTTTTTCCGGTTGGAAGAGCCTCGTCTATGCCGACGAATACGACGAGTCGACGCTTGCGCGGCAGGGGCTTTCGGCCTACGCCGCTCATCCCTTGCTGCGCTCGGTCGGTGTCGATCGGAGTTACTACCGGCCGCTTGATGCCGAGACGCTGGCACGCATGCGCAAAGCGGTCAGCGCCGATTTTCGGTTTTTGTTGAAAGCTCACGCGGCTTTGATGTTGCCGAAGTCTGCGCGTCGACCGGTCTATCTCGAAGGCGTGCCCGATGTCTTCCTCGATGCCGATCATGCCATCCGACATGTGATCGACCCGGCGCGACGTGTGCTCGGCGAAACGCTCGGCATCATCCTGTTTCAGTTCTCGCCGCTCGGCTCGCGCGTGCTCGCTTATCGACGCGAGTTGTTGCAGCGTCTTTACGAGTTTCTACGAGCGCTACCGAGCGGGGTGAATTACGCCATCGAATGGCGTGATCCCGAGATGCTCGGCGCGGACTATCAACAGATGCTACGGGCTACAGGTGCCGTACATGGCTACGCACAGCACCCGCGGATGCCGTCCGTCGATGCGCAGGGTGATGTCGCCGCGGAACTCGATTCGAGCAGCGGGCCGCTCGTCATTCGCTGGCTATTGGCGCCGGGTCGCAGTTACGAGGCAGCCAAGGCTGCTTATGCACCCTTCGATCAATTGATTGATCCAGATCCGGTTGCGCGACGAACCATCGTCGGGCTGGCACGGCGCGCGCTGGCGACGGGGCGAGACGTGACGATCATCGTCAACAACAAGGCCGAAGGGTCCGCACCGAAGAGCATCGTTGAACTCGCGCGCGAGTTTGCCGCCTCTGAGATAACCCTCGGGTAAAATCTCGCGATGAACGCCCCCCTTGAAGCAAGCGATGCCGACATCGCCGCGGCCGTGAAGGCTCTGCGGGCAGGGGAGCTCGTCGCCTTTCCAACCGAGACCGTCTATGGGCTCGGTGCCGATGCGGGTAATTCGTCGGCACTGGCGCGTGTCTACGCGGCCAAGGGGCGCCCCACCGATCATCCGCTGATTCTGCACTTGGCCGACGCAGCGCAGCTTTCAGCCTGGGTGGCTGATTTATCGGCTCCCACTGCGAGGCTGGTCGAACAACTAGCGCAACGCTTCTGGCCGGGACCGCTGACTTTAGTGCTGCCACGCGCCGCGCAGGTTTCACCGGTATTGACGGGTGGTCAGGCGAGCATCGCCGTGCGAGTGCCGAGTCATCCTGTGGCACAACGTTTGTTGCGCGCTTTCGGCAGCGGCATCGCGGCCCCCTCCGCCAACCGCTATGGTCGTGTCTCACCGACGCAGGCTGAGCACGTGCGCGAGGAGTTCCCCGAGGGCATCACGATTCTCGAGGGTGGCGACTGCGAGGTCGGTGTCGAATCGACGATCCTATCGTTGCTCGAAACGCCGCCACGTATTCTGCGACCCGGCATCATCGGTCGAGATCAGCTCGAAGCACTGATCGGCCCGCTCGCGGGCGGTTCGAGTCCGACTGCGCCGCGCGTTCCCGGTTCGACGCCGCAGCACTATGCGCCGCAAACGCCGGTCGAGCTCGTACCCGCAGAGCTGCTCGAGGCGCAGATCGAGTCCTGCAATGCAGCGGGTGAGGCGGTTGCGGTGCTCGCGCGTCGCTCGCCGGAAACGCGCTTGGCACTAGCGTGTGGTGCTGCGCCGCTGCACGTTCGTCGATGGCTGCAAGCGCCAGATTCAGCCGCTGCTTACGCGCACGATCTGTATGCCAATTTACGCTCGCTCGACAAAGAAAATGCAGCGCGTATCCTCATCGAGCAGGTGCCCGCGAGTCCCGAGTGGGACGCCGTGCGGGATCGGCTGAGCCGCGCTGCCGCACGCTGACTTCATTTTTACTTCGTTTCAGGTACTCATCACCATGATCGACCCATTTGTGCCGCGAGAGATTCGACGTCTCGTGCGCGAGTTTGGCTCGCCGCTCCTGATCATCGATTGCGAGCGGATTCGACAGCAGTACCGCAGTCTGCACCGCGCGCTGCCTGGCGTCGATCTGCACTACGCGCTGAAGCCTTTGCCGCATCCGGCGGTTGTGCAAACGGTCCTTGCCGAGGGTGGCTTTCTCGATTTGGCGACGACCGGTGAAGTTGAGCTCGTTGCCAAGCTCGGTGCCGACCCGAAGCTCTGCATCCACACGCATCCGATCAAGCGCGATATCGATATCCGCTCGGCGTTGGCGCGTGGCGTCAAAGTATTCGTCGCCGACAATCCGGACGAGTTGCGCAAGTTCGTGCCCTACGCCGATAAGGCCGAGGTGTTGCTGCGCGTGTCGTTCCGCAGTCCGGGTGCCGTTTGTGATCTCTCGCGCAAGTTTGGTTGCGACCCTGAGAATCTGTTGGCGCTTGCGCGCAAGGCACACGATTTAGGTCTCATGGTGCGCGGCTTGTCGTTTCACGTGGGCTCTCAAGCAGCGGATCCTTCCAAGCACGTCGAAGCGATCGATGCTTGTGCGCGACTGCTTGCTGTCGCGCGTCGTGAGAAGCTCGGCCCTTGCGACACGCTCGATATCGGCGGAGGTTTCCCGATCGACTATTCGCAGCGCGCACCGATCATCCACGAGTTCTGCGCGCCGATCCGGGCTGCGTTGTCGAAGCTACCC
>Ga0169931_10010580_pt1 | contig 13128 bp, 12 predicted proteins | sample Kivu_15m_20L_FD_129675 | JGI IMG/M metagenome (GOLD analysis project Ga0169931, IMG submission 129675) | Freshwater microbial communities from Lake Kivu, Western Province, Rwanda to study Microbial Dark Matter (Phase II) - Kivu_15m_20L... | ecosystem: Environmental > Aquatic > Freshwater > Lake...
CCGTGCGTGTCGAAGTTGGCCTCCGAGTTGAACTTCGTCGGCGGGTCGGGGTACCACGTCACGGTGACGTGGCCCACGCCGGCCTCCACCAGCCGACGCGCGATCAGGCAACTCCGCCCGAACCGGGTGTCGCCGTAGCGGGCGATCGTCTCCGGCTTCTCGTTCTTGAGCAGGAACGCCTCCCACGCCGTGGTCGAGTCGAGCACGCTCAGGGCCCGCTCGCGGTTGATCTTGAAGGAATCGACCGGCGGACCGGTGAGGCCTTTCTGGGCGCCCTCCAAGTTCTCCAACAGGTGCGAGCGCGTCCGCAGCCGCTCCTCGCCGACCGCCGGGTGCGGCCGGAACGTCGGCGGGAGTTCGCCTGGGGTCCACGCCTCGTCGATGAGCATCAGCGGGTCGTGGCGCTCGCCTAGGAACCCGGCGTGCTGACCGGCCCACATGAAGGTGTTCTGATCGCCGATGCGGGCCGGCAGTTGGACGGCTCCCGGCAGCCCGTTGAGGTCCCCTTTGAGTTGCCGCACGACGCCGCCGACGCAGGGCGGGTCGATGCGCGCGGGAGAGGGTTCGCTGCCGGTGCGGGGCCGCGGCACCGCGACCTTCCCGGTCAGGCTCCAGTGGGTCGCCGGCCCGTGGCCGTTCTCCTTGTGGTACGTGCTCCGCAGGATCGCGTAGCGGTGGGCCTGCTTGGCCATGTGGGGCATCAGTTCCGAGATCCGGACGCCCGGCACCGACGTTTCGATGGCCCCGAACTCGCCACGCACGTTTGAGGGTGCGTCGGGCTTCGGGTCGAAGGTCTCGTGCTGTGCGGGGCCGCCGGTCATGAACAGCAGGATGCTGCTCTTGGCGCGCGGCCCGCGCCCGGCGGCTGGTTTGGCGCAAAGCGGCCTACCCCGCCGGCCGCCGGCGAAGATGTACGACCCGAAGCCGGCCGCGGTCAGCTGCAGCCAGTCGCGGCGCGAACACCGTACGCGGTCGCGGACGGCGCCGAGGAGGTTCGATTCGAGCATGGGATGAAATCTCCGTACGTCCGGGTGGGCGGTCAGGTGTGAACCCCGTGGCGGGCCGGCGCGAGCACCGTCGGCTCGCGGACGATGCGACCCGATTTCAGGGCTGCTCCACGAGCCAGATGTTGCGGTACAGCACGCGGCGCCCGAACGCCTCGAACCAGATCGGCCCGTCCGCGGTCTCCGGCCCTTTGAAGCCGTGCGGCGTCGGGCCGTTGACCTCCAGCTTGTCCACGGTCTGGTGCGCGTTCAGCTTCACCGAGATCACCGCCTTCGACGTCTTCTTGCCCTTGTCGTCGAAACGCGGCGCCCGGAAGTCGATGTCGAGGGTCTGCCAGACCAACGGGGGAAGGCACGAGTTCGGCACCTTGCTCGGGTAGGTGAACACGCTCCCGCAGACACGCGGCGCGCCGTTGCCCTTCGCCGCCGGGAACTTCGACGCCTTGCCCTTGTCGTCGGGCAACTTGGGCCGCTGCGGGCTGGTCGCCCCGGACAGGTCGAAGTCGAACCCGAAGCTGTCCCCGATCGCCACCTCGTATCGGGCGAGCATGTAGATGCCCGAGTCCGCCCGGCGCCACGGGATGTTCTGCGGCTCCCAGCCGGTCATGAACTCCACGTGCAGGGTGTAGTCCCGGAACTTCCGCTTCGTGACCGCCCCCGCCATCAGGCTCCCGTCGAACATCACCGGCGCGGTCGTCCCCTCGATGTCCTTGCGCTCCTCGAACGCGTCCACGTTCGGTTTCTCGCCCCCGAAGAGGACGACCGCGCCCGCGGGCGGTTGTTTCCCCAGGGTCGGGCTCTTGCGCTCCACCCGCTTCAGCAGAACCTTCTGGGCGCCGCGGTTTAGCGTTAGACCATTCTCGTCGAGGACCGCGCCGGCCCCGTCGTCACTCGGGGAGCGGAACTCCACTTTCCCGTCCGACAGGGGCCGCTCTCCAACAGGCCGTACCGGCCGCCGTCCCAGCCGTCGCCCGGCAGGCCGCCTTCCAGGACCAGCGCGTGGAACGACTTGTCGCCCCGCGCGACCACCTGGGTGCCGACCTGCTTTTCTCCGTCCTTGCCGACGTACTCCCCCTGCAGCTTCAGCTCGACTCCGATCGCCTGTGCATCGAAGAGCTTCTTCGCGGCCGCCTCCGCCGTTTTGTCCAGCGGCTGAGCCGGCGCTTCCGCGGCGAGCCCCGCGACCAGCCCGAGGGCCAAAGTGGTGAGCAACTTGGTCATCGTGTTTTCCTTTCGTTCCCTCTGATGGCTACCGGTGATACTGGTGATCGACTTCGCCGGGCACGGACGCCCTCCGCGATCGCGCTTAGGCCTCTTTCCACCAAGAGCCGGTATCAGAACAGCTCGCGGATCACCTTCTCGCTGTCGATCGCCGCCATGAGGTCGCGGTTGAGTTCGGGGCGCAGCCGCAGTTGCGATACGTCGAGCAGGAAGTTCATCACCGTGGCGAATAAGTTCGCCGGCTTGTAGGCGTGCGTGGCCGGCTTCGCCCCGAGGGAGTCCGATTTGCCGATGACCTGGCCCATTTTCAGCCCGCCGCCAGCGATCAGAAGTGGCGTTAGGTCGCCGTGGTGCTCACGGCCGCCGTTGCCGTTCAACCGCGGCGAGCGCCCCATCTCGCCAGTCACGACCAGCAGAATCTTGTCCGACAACCCGCGCTGCTTCACGTCCTCGAGGAACGCGGCAACGGCGTGGTCCACCTGCGGGGCCAGCCACTTGAGTCCCTCCATGTTCTTGGGGCTGTTGCTGTTGGCGTGCATGTCCCAGCCGCAGTCCGAGACGGTCACGAAGCCGCACCCGGCTTCACACAACCGGCGGGCCAGGAGCATCTGCTTGCCCAGCAGGTTCGACGCCCGCTTCATGTCGAACCACTTCGTCGCCTCTTCGAGCTTGAAGAGACCGCTCGTGTCGTACATCGCCAGCGTCTTCGGGTCTTCCTTGCTCAGATCGAAGGGGTTCGTGCTGCCGGTGATGATGTCGAACGCCTGTTGCTGGTACTTGTCCGCGCTGGCCAGGGCGCCGTCCTGATCGGCGCTGCGGCGCACCGCGTCGAATCCGGCGAGGAGTTGGCGGCGGTCGTCGAACCGCTCGCGCGGTAGGGTGAGCGTCATCGCTTGCTTGAGTTCCGAGTTGCCCGTAGGGCTGAACGCCTGGTACTGCGGGCCGAGGGATCCCGTTTGAGTGAGTGTGGGGAGGGCAGTCGTCTCGAAGTTGCTGCCCAGTTTCAAGTCCTGCTGCACGGCCTCGGCGAGGATCAGGACATTCTTTGGCAGGCCGGACGGGGTCAGGGTGCCGCCCAGGTAGCCGGAGGCTGCGCTGAGCGACGCCTTGGTCGGGTTGCCGCCGGTGGTGACGGCCTCGTAGGTGTGCCCGCCGTTGCCGGAGGCATAGTTGCGCAGGATGGTAAAGTCCTTCGCCATCGCGGCCAGTTTGGGGAAGTAACGGCAGAACTGGATCCCCGAGTGGGCCGTGGAGATGCAGTCGGTGTGGGTGCGGTACTCCTTCGGAGCGTCGGGTTTGGGATCCCAGGTTTCGTGCTGCGACGGTCCGCCCTGCAGAAACAGCAGCACCACCGCCTTCTGGGGCGCGCCGCTGCTCTCCCCGGCCCGCGCCCGGGCGGCCAGCAGTCCCGGGAGCGTCAGGCCGGACATGCCCAGCCCGAGACTCCCGACGCGCAGGAACTTGCGCCGGCTCAGCCCCTGGCAGTTGCTCGCGAAGCCCCGATCGTGAATCGTCAACATGTCTACCCCCATAGCGGTTGCGAGACTCGCGTGGCCCGATTACAGCAGAGAGGAGTTGATCGGACTTCCCGTGCAGAGCGGGTAAGGCCGACCAAGGGTATCGTGCAACTCCGTGTCCAGAGGGATCCCCAGCAAGTGGTAGATCGTCGCGTGAACGTCCTCGGGGCGCACCAGACCATCGCGCGGGTATGCGCCCAGCGGGTCAGATGACCCGTGGACTCGCCCCCCTTGGATGCCGCCGCCGGCCATCAGCGCGCTGTAGCATTTCGACCAGTGGTCGCGGCCGCCGTCCGGCTTTCGCCTGGGGGTGCGGCCGAACTCGCCCATCCACACCACGAGCGTGCTGTCGAGCATGTCGCGCGTAGAGAGGTCATCGAGCAGGGCGGACAGACCCTGGTCGGACTCTCGCAGGTTACGGTCGATCCCGCCTCCGTACTTCGGGTCGTGGGTGTCCCACTTCATGTTGTTGTTGGCGTCGTTAACCATAACGAGTCGGACGCCCGACTCCACCAGCCGACGCGCCACGAGCAGGCTCTGCCCGACTCCGCGGCCGTAGCGGTCCCGCAGTCGATCCGACTCCCGCGTGAGATCGAGAGCCCGATTGTCGCCCGCCGAGCGCAGCAAGTCGAAGGCCTTGCGGTAGCACACGTCCCGGTCCTGCGCGACAAGCGCGGTACTCAGCCGGTCCGCGCGGGCGTCGATCTGATCGAGCAGTCGGCGACGGTCGTCCAGACGCTCGCCATCGACATCCTTGGATGGTGTCGTGCCCGCGACGCCGAAGACACCTGATTTGGGGTCCTGGGTGACCACCAGCGGGTCGAACCCGATGCCCAAGAACCCCGCGTTCTGCCCGTTCGAGTAGATGCCCTGGTCCACGAACGTGTGCGGCAACTGGATGAATGAGGGCTGGCTTCCGGCCGAGGGGGAGACCTTCGCCAGGACCGACCCCAGCGTGGGGTGGTCGGCCCGCGAAGCCTTCGTGAGTTCGGCGTTAGCGACTTTCGGTGGGTGCCCAGTGAGCGCGTAGTGGGTTGCCCCGTGGTGCACGCCGACGTGGTGCGACACCGAGCGGATGACCGAGAAGAGGTTCGACCGCTCGGCCAGTCGGGGCAGGTGCTCGCCCACTCGCAACCCGGGCGTCCGCGTGGCGATGTGGCCGTAGACGCTGCGCACCTCGGCCGGGGCATCGGGTTTGGGGTCGAAGGTGTCGTGCTGCGAGGGACCGCCCCAGGCCACGACGAGGATGACCGACTTCTGGGTCCTCACCCGGGAGCCGGCCTCCGCGCGCAGCAGTTGTGGCAACGCTAGGCCGACCGTTCCCAGGCCGCCTGCGACCAGAGCCTGGCGGCGCGTGAACCGGAAGCTATGAAGGTCGGGATTCATTGTCGGTCACCAACGCGTTCGAAACTCGCTTGCCCGTCGAAGGCGTCGCGGTTGCTCTGGGAACTCACTCGACCAGTTCCTTGACGGGGTCGCGTTCCTCAAGGATGAACATCTTGCGGCCGGCGGGACTGAGGAAAGCTTGTGACGGGTCGATCCCCAGTCGCCCATACAGGGTGCTCATCACCTGTTGAACCGAGTACGGTTTCTCCTTGGGATACCCGCCGCGACTGTCGGTGCAGCCGATCACCTGACCCATCCGCATGCCACCGCCCAGAACGAGGGTGGACATGACCGGAGCCCAGTGATCGCGACCCGCATTGGATGGGCCGTGGTTGATCTTGGGCGTGCGGCCGAACTCGCCCCACACGACCACCGAAATCTCCTGATCCAGACCTCGCTCTGAGAGGTCGGTGGCCAGGGCGGCAACCCCGCGGTCGAGCGTGGGAAGCGATTTTGGCAGTGATTTGAAGATTTCGTAGTGGTGGTCCCAGTAGCCGCCGAGCGACAGCGTGACGCACCCGACACCCGCCTCCACCAGCCGCCGGGCCAGCAACACCGACTCCGCACCCTTGAACCGCTCGCGGGCCTTGTCCGACTCCTGGCTGACATCGAGGGCCTTCCGCACGGCTCCCGAGGCGATCATCTCGAACGCCTGTGCGGTATACGCATCCATCCCATCCATGGAACCGCTCGTGTCAATGTCGCGGCGAACGGTGTCGAAGCGGGTGAGCAGATCCCGGCGATCGGCCACACGCTCCGCAGTGATGCCCTTGGGCAAGGACAGATTCTCAAGCGCCGGCCCGCTGGGCGTGAACGGGCGGTGCGCCAGACCCAGGCCAGCCGGTTCGGTGCCAAATCTCGTCATTCCGCGGAGGCTCACGAAGCCGGGCATGCCGTTCTGGCCGCCTCGGTACTTCGACACGACGGAGCCGAAGCACGGGTGTGGATCGACGCGGTTCACCACCTCGGAGTAGCCGGTCATCACATTGGAGTCCGAATGCTCGTCGATGGCAGGAACGACCGTCCGCAGCAGGGCGATTTTGTCCATCACCTTCGCCGTTTCCGGCAACGCTTCACAGATGTCGACACCTGGAACGTTGGTCTTGATGGGGTTGTAAGGGCCGCGGATCTCTTTCGGGGCGTCAGGCTTGAGGTCGTAGGTGTCCAGCTGCGAGGCTCCGCCGCTCAGGAAGATCATGATCACGCCCTTGTTGCCACTCCGCGGGGCGGGCGCCGCCTGCGCCCGGAGCCGGAGCATGTCGGCGAGCGTCAGTGCACCCCCGAAGGCCCCGATGCGAAGAAAGCTCCGGCGCGAGAGTCCATCGCAGTAGCGTTCTTGGGTCCGACCGGCGAGCGTCAACATGAGATGCTCCATGCTGTGGGAATTCGGCAGGTCGCTTGAACTGCGGGCGTCACTGTGGACGTCGCGGAATCGGCGGGTGGTCAGACGCGTTCGTGCTGCGGTCAGCAAGCGGGCAAGGTCGGGACCGGTTTCAGCCGGTGGTGTTGGTTGGCGGGCGGGTCAATCCCACAAATCGTGGGATCTTCGGCGGTGTTTTCGCGAGTATCCTGTTCGTGGCTCGAGCCGATCGCGAGCCCCCGTCCGGACCGAGTTCGGCAGGCATACCCACCCAGACTGCAACGCAAACCGTTTTCCAACAGCAACTTCCGACCGTATAACGTCTGGATTCGCGGTGGGGCCACAATCCACTTTGGAAGCCTCTCCCTGAGGTTAGCCGAACGCGGAGGAATCCCGCGAGAAAAATTCGAGACGCATTCCCAATCCGAATGAATTCAGAGCGGGATGTCGTGGGGGTTGGCTAAGTCAATGATGCGGGTCTCTCATTCTGGGGGATTGATCCGCCACCGTCCGAGTTGATCCACAATCCACCGAGCGGAATGTGCGCACCGGAAACGGCTTGCGGTGCAGATGTAACCCTCCTCAACACCCCCACCAGATTTCCCACCATGAATCAGCTCAATCGCCGCGCATTTTTGAGTTCGTCCGCAGGGCTCGCCTCCGTCATCGCCACCGGACACGCCTCTGCCGCAGACCATTCGATCGCAGTCGCACCGCCCCCGCGGCCAGTGAACTCCCCTGTTCCGGCGAATCTCCAACCACGCGATACACTCTTCCTCACCTGGCAGCGTGACCCGACCACCACAATCACCGTGCAGTGGGTCGGCCCAACCTCAGGTGCCCCGACGAGCGTCCGCGTTGCTCCCGTCCTGAGCGTCGCCCTGAGTGTGGCGGGGCGGGTGACAGGGACGGTGCGGAACATCGGGTGGATGATCGGTGAGGTACAGACCAAGCCCTTCGGAAACACGGAGGTGAAGGTTCACCGGTGTGAGTTCACCGGCCTCCGGCCCGGGACGGAGTACTTCCTCCAGATCGGTTCGCGCACACCAATATGCCGGTTCCGCACGATGCCGGCGAAAGCCACAAACACCTTCACATGGGTGTCCGGTGGCGACTGTGGGACGGGGCCGCACGCGATCGGAACCAACCAGACCGCCGCGAAGCAGGAGCCGTACTTCGCGTTGATCGGAGGCGACCTCGGGTACGACAATGGCACTTCCGCTCGGACCGCGATCCAGTTCCTGCAGAACTACTCGAAGCACATGATCGACCCGCAGGGTCGGTTGATCCCGATGGTCAGCTGTCTGGGGAACCACGAGGTGAAGGGCGGGTACAAGGGCAAACGCTCGGACGCGACGTATTACCTGCCGTTGTTCGACGGGCTCTACACGGATACCACGTACGCGGCACTCGACTTCGGTGACTACCTGAGCCTCATTCTGCTTGATAGCGGACACGTATCGGCCATCGGCGGTGATCAGACCGATTGGCTGGCCGCAGCGCTCGCTGAACGCGAGGGTCGATCACACCTGTTCGTGGCCAATCACGTCCCGGCGTACCCATCGTTCCGGCCGACGGGGATCACCCCGAGCGGAGTAGTCGATGCGCTCGGCACACCGGGCGTGAAGCAGAAGCCGGGCGGGACGGGTGAGGAGAACCGCAAACACTGGTGCCCGCTGTTCGAGAAATACGGTGTCGATGCGGTTCTGGAGCACCACGACCACACGTTCAAACGCACCCACCCTTTGATCGATGGGTTGGTGAACAAGTACGGAGTGCCGTACCTCGGTGACGGTTCGTGGGGCCAATTGCGCCCACCAGCCACCCCGGAGAAGCGTCCGTACCTGGCTGCGGTTGGCCAGGCCTACCACATGACCGTTCACCGGCTCGAAGGCGAGCAGCGGCACCACGTCGCGGTGGAAGAGAGCGGCAAGATTGCCGACGTGTTCAGCACGAGCGGGAAACGACCCCAGAAGCGCGGGTGAACCTTCCACCGGCTTTCAATTACCCACAAGTTCCGGCCCTCCCAACGTCCGGCTGGCCCCCGCCTCCCTCTAACTTCGGGGGACCAGGTGTGGTCCCGGAGTGCGATCCGGCGAGGGGGGCTGGACATGGATGCCTGGGTGGAGCGCGAGTTGGCCGACGGCGACTTCCCCGATCAGAGGCTGAAGACGCGCCTCGGGAAGTTGCTCGGCGACCTGGGGCGGCGGATCGGCGGCACCGTGCCCGCGGCCTGCCAGGACTGGGCCGCGACCAAGGCCGCGTACCGGTTCTTCAGCAACGAGCGGGTGGACGAGGGCGTCATCCTCGCCGGGCACTTCGCGGCCACCACGACCCGGTTCGCCGCCACCGCGGGCACGGTCCTGGTCCTGCACGACACGACCGAGTTCAGTTTCACCCGGGACACCCCCGACGGGTGGTAATCGGCGCGCAATTCTGGACCACCCTCGGCATCGAATTCTGGACCACCGTAGCACAGCCTCTGCGCCCGGCCCCAACGCCGATCGCAGGGGGGAAGGATGCGCACGGTGGACGACTTCGCCGAGATCCGACGGCTGCACGCCAACAAGCACAGCATCCGCGCCATCGCCGCCCGACTGGGCGTCGGACGGGATACCGTTCGTAAAGCGATCGCCAGTCCCGAGCCGGTCCCGTACACCCTCGCCAAGCCGCGCCCGGCACCGACCTTCGGGGCGTTCCGGACCATCGTCGATGACATCCTCGTCGCCGACCGGACCGCGCCGCCCAAGCAGCGTCACACCGCCAGCCAGATCTTCCGCCGGCTCGTCGCCGAGCACCACTACACCGGCGGGTACGACCAGGTCCGGCGGTACCTGAAGCAGCACCGCCTCGACCGCCGCGAGACGTTCATCCCGCTCGACCACCCGCCCGGCCACCGGGCCGAGGCCGACTTCGGGCACATCCACGTGGACTTCCCCGACGGGCGCCGGCTGGTGCCCGTGCTGGTCGTCACCTGGAGCTACTCGAACTGCCCCTTCGCCCTCGCGCTGCCGACCGAGCGCACCGAGGCGGTCCTCCACGGCCTGGTCGAGGCGTTCACGTTCTTCGGCGGCGTGCCGCGTGAGTTGTGGTGGGACAACCCGAAGACGGTTGCGGTCCACATCTTCAAGGGCCGCGAGCGGACCCCGCACCCGCGGTACGCGGCGCTGGCCAGTCATACCGGATTGCGTTGAATCATTATTTTTCGAGGTTAACGACCCAGCGGAAGCCGACGGCTCCTTTGACGGTCGCGTGGTCGGTGGACAGGTCCTGGCATCGGCGGACGATCCGCCGCTTCAGGTCGGCCAACTGGTCGAACGTGTCGTTGGCGACGGCCTCCCGCACCAGCGGCCAGAACGGCTCGACCGGTTGCAACTCGGGGGTACACGCCGGCAAGAAGTGCAACCGCACGTTCGCCGGCACGCTCAGCCTCTTGGCCCGGTGCCACCCGGCGCGATCCACCACCACCACCAGCACCTTCTTCCGTTCCGGGTCGGCGTGGGCGGCGAACGCCTCCAGGGCCTCGGCCATCGGCCCGACCTTCACCCGCGGGCGGATCGTCGTAAACGTCTGGCCGGTGGCCGGGCGGACGAACCCGTACACGTACAGCCACTCGTACTTGGTCCGCCCGCACGACCGTGGTCGGCACCCCTTGCGCCACCACACCCGGCGGGTAATGGGCTTCAACCCCAGCCGCGCCTCGTCCTCGGCCCACACCTCGACGGCCGCACCGGGGTTGGCCGCCCGCAACCGCCGCACACGCCGTCGCAAGTTTTTTTCCAACCCCGGCGGATCTGGGCGTCGGCCGCCTTCGGGTGGCTCGGCCGCGGGACCTGGAGGGTGAACCCGAGGTCCACCAGCCACCGCCAGCCGGTCTCCGGGCGGACCGTCACCCGCCACCGGTCTCGGACGTACCGGGCCACCTTCGGCCCGGTCCAGAGTCCGCCGTCCGGGGGTCGCTTCTGGAGGGCGGCGTACAGGGCGTCTTGTCGGCGGGTGGTCAACTTCGGCTCGGCCCCATTCCCCTTGCGGCGGTCGATTACCCCGTCGGGTCCCTGGTCGTTCCATCGGTGGAGGACATCCCGGACGGTGACCGCGGACAGACCGACGAGGTCGCCGACCTGGGCCGGGGTGCGGGGCTCGTCGGTTCGGGAGAGCAGCCAGATGGCGTGCCACCGGACTTTCTCGATCGGGTGTCGGCAACTGCGGTACTTGGCTCGGATCTGCTTGGCCGTCCTGTGGCGGACGAACGGCAACGTCGGGCGAGGCATCAAACTCCCTCCCACAACATGGGGTTGCGGGGTCAGAATAGGGAATCAGTGCCATTCGGTATCACGACATCAGGTGGTCCTGAATTCGATGCCGAAGTGGTCCTGAATTCGATGCCGATTACCACCCGCCGGTCGGCAAGCAGAAGCGGTACCCGGCACTGTCCCTGACCGTCATCCACGCCCACGAGCGAGGGACGCCCGGCGGCCGCGACCCGATCCGGTGGAACCTGCTCACCGACCTGTCCGTGGCCGACCTGGCCGCGGCGGTCGAGAAGCTCGACTGGTACGCCCTGCGCTGGAAGCTGGAAACCTATCACAAGATCTTGAAATCCGGGTGCCAGGCCGAGCAAGCCCGGCTCCGCACGGCCGAGCGGCTGACCAACCTGCTGGCGGTGCTGTGCGTGGTCGGGTGGCGGGTGTTCTGGCTGACGATGGTCAACCGCGCGACTCCCGACGCCCCAGCCGAGACGGCGCTGACGGCGGCCGAGATCGAGGTCCTGGATCGGGTGGCCGCGGGCGCGGCACCGGCGCCGACCACAACGGAACCGGAGCGAACCGTTTCCCGCTACCTCATGGTGATCGCGAAGCTGGGCGGCTACCTGGCACGCGGGAAGGACCCGCCGCCCGGAAACATGGTCATCTGGCGCGGGCTCACCCGGCTGGCCGACCTGTGCCTGGGCTTCGAGTTGAACGAACCAGTTGTGGGTAATTGAAAGTTCCACCGGGCGGTTACTGATTGACGCTGGGGAGAAGCGTGTAAATCAGAACCTTCCGTTCGTTGTCGTCGGCGGCGGCGAGGAGGCGTCCGTCGGGCGAGATCGAGATGGCGGTGATCCAGTACCCGCGCTCGGCGAACTTACCGAGATCGCGAACGAGCTTGCCGTCTTCGAGTTGCCAGATCTTCACGAGTTGGTCGCGCCCCGCGGAAAAGAGGTGTTTACCGTCGGGATGGAAGGCAATGTCATTCGCGCCGCGGGAATGGCCGGGCGTGAACTCGCGAATCTTTTTACCGGTGGACGGGTCGAGGAGAGTCACCTTTCCGGTCGGGCCTTCCTGTTCGATGTTGCCCCGGCACGTGGCGAGCCATTTGCCATCGGGCGAATACGCGACGGCTGACATACCGCCCGTGGTTTCCTTGGTCAGATCGGCTTTCATCTTGCCGGTGTCGGTGTCCCAGAAGTGGAAGCTGGGCGGAACCGCAATTTTGTCTCGACCGGGGCGGTGTTGCGAGACCGCCAGGGTTTTGCTGTCGGGTGAGATCGCCAGGCTCCGCACCCAATCTTTGCACTGCCACCGGTTCAGTTCTTTCCCCGCCGGGAGATCCCAGACGATGATGACGCCTTGATCGTCGCCGGACACGAGCCGTTTGCCGTCGGGCGATTGCGCCAGCGCCTGAATCCACTCCGTGTGGCCGGTCAACTCCTTGATCGGCTTCTGCACGACCACGTTCACTTCGTGCGGCGGCGGCAGGGTGGGCAACTTGTCCACCTTCTCGACGACGCCCTTCAACGGGGTTCCGTCGTTGAGTACGAACTTGCCCGGCTCGCCAGTGTCGCTGAGCGCATCCCAGTATTTCACGGTGCGATCGTTACTGGCGGAGATGAGCGTCTTGCCGTCGGGCGTCACGAGAAGGCGATTGATCGCCCCGGTGTGACCGGCGAGTCTGCGCACCGGCTCGAGTTTGTCACTTCCCTTCGCCGGGAGGTGGTAGATCAGGATGTCGCCGCGCTTGTTGCCGGCAGCGACCCGGTCATTGCCGATGAAGGCGACGGCGGAGATCACCTCGCTGTTCCAGGGCAGCGTGTGGGTCACCTTGGTGTCGGCGAAAGGCGCGGGCTGCGCGGCGGCGAACGGTTGGCCCGCCAGGGCACACCAGCTGACCATCAGGAGGAATCTTCGGAAACGCATGGCGTTCGCTCATCCTTTAGTGGCATGCATTCGGTCTACTTCTTGGCCTGAGGCTTTACAATCGTCAGGTAGATCCACGGCTCCAACTTCGACTTTTCCTGTGTCTCCAATTTCGATCCGTTCGGGCCGAGTTTGACGGACGCCCCATTGGGAAACGACTGTTGATACAGCCGAAAGCTGCGTTCATTCCCCAGATAGCCGCCTTGCAACGACTCTCCCGTGTCCTTCCAGTCCGCCAACCACGCCGGCTTCTTCGCGAGTTTCTCGTCGTGGGCCACGTAGACGGTGGCCTTGTCGGTCACGGTGAACTCTATCAGAGTCTCGCCCGCAAAGGTCAACGAGGCATTATCGGCCATGATCCAGTCGCAACCGCGCACAAGCTCGGGGACCTTGCCGACCACGGCCACCGGACCCGCACTGGGGTGCATCTTCCAACCCACGTCTCCCGGTTTCAGATTCGC
>Ga0169931_10010583_pt1 | contig 13125 bp, 14 predicted proteins | sample Kivu_15m_20L_FD_129675 | JGI IMG/M metagenome (GOLD analysis project Ga0169931, IMG submission 129675) | Freshwater microbial communities from Lake Kivu, Western Province, Rwanda to study Microbial Dark Matter (Phase II) - Kivu_15m_20L... | ecosystem: Environmental > Aquatic > Freshwater > Lake...
ACCACGTCGTACTCGCAGACATCGCGGTCGAGAACTTTGCTCTCCCCCTCTTCCCGGACCCATCGAGGGAGACGAGCGACTCAACCGTCATCGGATCCGTTGCAATGATGACTGCGCGAGCAGGAACCTTCCTTCGACCAACGCGAATGTAGTTATCTGCAATCTCATCGACCGGACTTCTTAGGTGGAGGTCAACACCCTTTGCCAAGAGTTTCGATAACTCACCGACGCCGCCTTGAGGAAGTCCCGGCTGACCAATCAGGAAGTAATGAATCAACTCACGAGCGACGCGTGCCGAAATGCGAGATGGAAGATTGAGGAAGACCCCACTTGCAAAGGGTCCGATGACACGCGCATAGAAAGTTCCGATACCCGATTCCAACATCTCACTTTCGAAAGATGGTTCATCGTTGGAGTTCGCACTTTGCTCGTGATCTTTGCCCCGAGAGATCCGTTGTAGGTAACGAGCGAACCTCACCTTCTCGCCAAGGCTCCCGGTCGCATTTGAAAGATCTCCAGTCAGGTAAGTGAGGCTCGCTAGAGGATCCCCAAGGCGATGCCTCCGCTCCCCGATGACGACATCGACGCCACGCGCGAGACGATGAAAGGTGCTGGGTCCTTGGTAATCCTTGGGCAGAGAGCGCGCCAGCGCTGGGTAGGCAGGGTTGATCAATTGAAAACCACGATCACAGATGAAGCCATTGACGCGATCGCTTCTGACTCGTCCGCCTACGCCATCGCTCGCTTCGAAGACTTCGGCGCGAAGACCCAACTCAGCGGCGCGTTGCGCAGCAGCGAGGCCAGTGAGCCCGGCTCCGACAATCGCTACATCAAGCGCTGATGTTCTCATGCTGCAACTTCGATGGCCACCAGATCTTCGGTCCGATGATGCGCACCAACGCTGGAACCAAGAGCGATCGAACGACGAGCGCATCGAGGAGTACACCGAATGCAACGGCGAAGCCGAGTTGCGCCAAGAAGACGAGCGGCAGAACGCCAAGGACACCGAAGGTTGCTGCCAAGACGATTCCAGCAGAGGTGATGACACCACCTGTGACAGTAAGGCCCTTGATGATTCCGGCACGGGTGCCGATCGACTGTGCCTCTTCACGGACGCGAGTCATCAGGAAGATGTTGTAATCGATGCCAAGGGCTACGAGGAAGACGAAGGCGAAGAGCGGGAATGCAGCATCGGTTGATGGGAAGCCAAAGACATTCTCGAAGACCAAGGCGCATACACCGAGCGTGGCCGCGAATGAGAGCACAACGGTCAAGAGCAACAATCCGGCAGCGAGAATACTTCGCAGCAAGAGGGCAAGGATCAATGCGATCAGTACTAAGACGATGGGGATGATGACTTGATTATCTCGGCGAGATGATTGATCGATATCGAAGCCGATTGCAGTCTGGCCTCCGACCAGAGCGGTCGGATCGACTTCCTTCACCGTCTCGCGAATCGTCGGAATCAATTCCTTTGCTTCGCCAGAGTCAGCAGGCACTTCAAGAATTGCATTGAGGAGGACGCTTCCCTCAACGACCTTCGGGGTCGATGTTGGAGCGCCGGTAGCCATGTCACGAATAGTCACCGGAGTGACAGTCGCAACTTGATCAAGCGCAAGAAGCGCTGCAGAAGCTCGCGCCACCCGATCTTCCTTCACGACGATCTCGACTGGTGTTCCTTCACCGCTGGGAAAGTGAAGTCCTAATCTCTCAAGTCCGATGACGGAGTCCTGCTTCGAGGTGAAGACATCTGTCTGCGCCACACCTGAAGTGTTGAGTGAGAATGAGAAGCCCGCGAAGATGATGAGGCCGAGCGCAGTTGCGATACCGATCTGTCGTGGTTTGCGATCGACGAGAGAGCCGATCTTGGCCCAAATGCCAGAGAGCTTCTCATCCTCGTGATCGAACTTCGGAACCTTGGGCCAGAAGATCCATCGCCCGAGGAGGACGAGCGCTGCAGGCAAGAACGTGAGGGCTGCAAGCATGGCGCAGGCGATTCCGATCGATCCCACTGGACCGAGGCCGCGATTGCTCGAGAGGTCGGAGAGGAGAAGGACCATCAAACCTGCGATCACGGTTCCTCCAGAAGCAAGGATCGGCTCCACTGTGCCGCGCCACGCGATCGCCATCGCCTGATAGCGAGATTGATGTTTGTGTAACTCCTCGCGATAACGCGAGATCAAAAGCAATGCGTAATCCGTCGCCGCACCCAAGACAAGGACATCAAGGATTCCCTGCGTTTGACCATTGAGGTCGATGATGTCGTTCTTTGCCAGGTGATAGACGATGAATGTCGCAAAGGTAAGAGCGAAGACGGCGTTGAAGAGCGGGATCAGCCAGAGTAGTGGCGAGCGATAGACCAAGATCAAGATGATCGAGACAACTCCGAGTGTGGTGAGAAAAAGCGTGGTGTCGATCGAACCAAAGGCATTGAAGAGATCCGCGAGAATTCCGCCTGCGCCGGTGACATAAGCATCGACTTCTGCGCCAGAGTTTGCCTCTTCGAATGTCGCTTTCACATCCTCGCGGATGAACTTGATCAGGAGTGGAAGCGCAGGCTCATCGCCAATGCTCTCTCCAGCGAGGACGCTATTGATCTGGAAGTTGATCAGCGTTGCCTTCCCATCAGCAGATGGGATCACGGCAAGAGGAATTCCAGGAGCGAAATAGGTACTCAACTTTTTGCCCGACTCTGGAAGTGTCTTTTCAGGGAGCGTTAGCGCGTACTCATTGATCTTCGTAAAGAGCGCTGGGTCGCTCGATGGTCCGACAGCGCCTTCCAGGAGGATCAGTGTTGGAAGAAGCTCCGCAGATTGATCTTGGAACTTGACGATGACTTCACTTGCAATGGTCGATTCAGCGCTCTCCGGCAGGAAGGCAGAGTTGTCGTTCTCCTGAACCGAAGAGATCTTGGAGAAGACCGGTCCGGAGACTCCACCGATCGCCAACCATGCAATGATCGTCACGATGGCGATATAGAGTGCTTTGCGACCTTTGACCGCTGGATTCGTTTCCTGAGAACTCGACACTTCGATGACCGTCTCTTTCCTTGTTGAACAGGGCTCAAGAGAGCTCACTGTGACTCGAACTGGGTGGTTTGAGGTGATGTTCTCTTCGCCACATCCGCCGTCACGCCCACGCTACCGAAACCGCTCGGCAACCTGCCAAGCCTAGTTCGGTAGGTCGCTCACTTCGCGCCGGCTCTAGGCTTGCGTCATGACTCCCGTAGAGGCACCTATCGCCACTGGAGTCGGTTCTCTTGCCCTCCTCTCGCTCCTGGAAAGCGGTCCGCAGGAGTACCACCAGACTCTCGATCTTCAACGAAGGATCCATGATGAGGTTGTCGCGCAGCTTCGACCTTCCACCCTCCTCCTGCTTGAACATCAACCAGTCTTCACTGCAGGCAAGAGGACAGAACCAGCAGAGCGCCCCCTCTCAACGACTCCTGTCGTCGATGTTGATCGAGGCGGGAAGATCACATGGCATGGTCCAGGGCAATTGATCGGATATCCGATCCTTCGACTTCGCAACCCCCAAGAACTTGTCGGATATGTCCGTGAGATCGAAGGCGGCATCATCGATCTTCTCGCTGATTTTGGGATCGTCGGTGGTCTCGTCGAAGGTAGATCGGGAGTCTGGATCGATGGAGTTCGCAAAATCGCGGCGATCGGGATCCGTGTCGCACAAGGTGTGACCATGCATGGATTTGCAATCAACGCGAATTGCTCGCTCACTTCTTTCGATGAAATCGTCCCTTGCGGCATCAGCGACGCCGCTGTCACATCCATCTCCAGAGAACTGGGCCGAGATGTCTCAGTCTTCGATCTCCTTCCAAAGGTCCAATCGAAGATGGTGCCGATTCTTGAGGCGCTCGCATGACCATCATCTCGGGCCACTCCAAGGATGGAAAGAAGCTACTTCGTATCGAAGCGAAGAATGCTGCGGTCCCGATAGAGAGAAAGCCTGACTGGATCAAGACACGCGCCGTTATGGGACCGAACTACTCCGGCCTTCGATCCCTCGTCTCACGTGAAGGTCTTCATACAGTCTGCCAAGAGGCGGCTTGTCCGAACATCTTCGAATGTTGGGAGGATCGCGAAGCGACATTCCTCATCGGAGGCGATGTCTGCACCAGACGATGCGACTTCTGCAACATCGCAACAGGCAAACCAAAAGCCCTTGACCTCGATGAACCGCGCCGGGTTGCTGAGTCAGTGGAGCGTATGGAGTTGCGTTATGCCACTGTCACAGGTGTTGCTCGCGACGATCTTGACGATGAAGGAGCATGGCTTTACGCAGAGACGATCAGGGCGATCCACGAGAAGGCCCCTGGTTGCGGCGTTGAGATGCTCGCCCCTGACTTCTCCTCACGTGATGAACTCCTCGCTGAAGTTTTCTCCTCAAGACCCGAGGTCTTTGCACATAATGTTGAGACCGTGCCGAGGATCTTCAAGCGGATACGCCCCGCCTTCAATTACGAGCGATCACTCTCCGTCATAGAGAAAGCACGGGCCTTCAGTCTGATCACCAAGTCGAATCTGATTCTTGGCATGGGTGAGACTCGTGAAGAGATCTCCGATGCCTTGCGCCATATGCGCGCTGCCGGATGTGACTTGATCACGATCACGCAATACCTCCGCCCCACGAACCGCCACCATCCGGTAGAGCGGTGGGTCAAACCAGAGGAGTTCGTGGAGTTGGCTGCCGAAGCACGGGAAGTCGGATTCCTCGGTGTGATGAGTGGTCCCTTGGTGCGATCTTCGTATCGAGCTCGCAGACTCTATGAAGAAGCTCTTACAGCAAGGAAAGCGTGAACCTGTGCGTAGAGGTCCAATCAACTGATGGCTGATCTCGTCTATCCCCCCATCATCAAGATCGTTCAAGGCCTTTGGAAGTACTTGGGCTTGCGATTCACGGTCCTTGGCGAAGCGAATATCCCGCGACGCGGTGGTGCGGTGATGGCGATCAACCACATCGGCTATCTCGATTTTGCGATCGCCGGTACCGCCGCGCTCCCTGCTGGTCGTCTCGTTCGTTTCATGGCAAAGAAACAAGTCTTTGATCATCCGATCGCAGGTCCCCTGATGCGCGGAATGCACCACATCAGTGTTGATCGAGAGAACGGTGCACCTTCCTATGTCGAAGCGCTCAAGGCGCTCAAGCGTGGCGAGATCATCGGAGTCTTCCCTGAAGCGACCATCTCACGAACCTTCGAATTGAAGGAGATGAAGAGCGGCGTAGTTCGCCTCGCAATGGACTCTGGCACTCCTGTCATTCCAACCATCATCTGGGGCAGCCAACGCATTTGGACCAAGCGACAGAAGCGGAATTTCAAACGCAACAACTTCCCCATCACTGTTGCGATAGGTACGCCATACCAGATCGCCTCTGATGCAGATATCGAAGTCGAGATGGCGAAATTGCGCCAGAAGATGAGCGAGCTCCTCACCCTTGCGCAATCGAACTATCCGGATATCCCCAATGGTGAACCTTGGGCACCAGTTCGACTTGGCGGTACCGCCCCGACCGCGAAGGAACTCGAAGCAATCATTGAAGAAGAGAGGCGCCAAGCAGAGACTCGTAAGAAGAAGTGATCTAAGAGAGATAAACTTCCGACATGGCCGACGCTGAGAAGACGTTATCCCGCGCTGAAAAACGCGCCGCGAAGAAGGCTGCACGAGCGGCTCGAGGTCCTCGCTTCAAGGTCATCCGCGACGCCTATGCCGTCACGAAGAAGGAGAAGCCGTACATCGCAGCGCTCCTTGCGATGATCTTCATCGCCGTCCTTGCAGTCGGCGTCATGATCGGAGCCTTCCTTGGCCGTCCTGGGTATGCCGCATTTCTCACCACACCTCTTGCATTCCTGATCTCGTTCATCGTCTTCACGCGAGCTGCCACCTCAGCGGCCTACTCGACTATCGAGGGACAACCTGGCGCCGCAGCAAGCGTTCTGATGTCGATCCGAAAAGGATGGACGATCGATACCGCCGTCAATATCAATCGAAATCAAGACATGGTCCATCGCGCCGTTGGCAAGGCTGGAATCGTCTTGGTCGGTGAGGGACGAGAAGGAGTGAGGATCCTTCTCAATGACGAGCGGAAACGAATGGAACGCGTCGCTCCTGGTGTTCCGGTCAACACGTTGGTCTGCGGTGAGATCGAAGGTCAAGTTTCAGTGCGGAAGTTGCAGCGACAGATGAAGAAGTTTCCAAAGAAGCTCTCCACCACTCAAGTCAGAGAGTTGCGGGCACGCATCAAGTCGGTCGGTGGCATGAACATCCCGCTACCCAAGGGACCGATGCCGAAGAACATCAAGATTCCGAAGCGCCCCTAATTCCTTCCCTTCTAACGAATCGCTCTTCGAAAGACAGCGCTCGAGACGACTCGGTCATGAAGTCCCCGTCCCTCTGAATCAAAGACGACAGCCGGAATGACGAGAAGAATCAGAAGAGTCCTGAGGATCACCTTCGGAAGCGAGAGAGCGAACCCGTTCGGATAACTCCTCACCGTAAGCCCGACCAATCGCTGCCCTGCTGATGCTCCGGTCAGCCAGGTGAAGAGGACGATCTCGACGAAGAAGACAAGCGGAATCCAGAACGCGCGCCCCTGATCTTGGCTGAAGATCAGTGAACCCACCGCCCAACTCATCAACCAATCCAGCGTGATGGCAAGGAAACGTCGCCCCATGCCTGCCACTTCACCCGGGGCTGAGGAAGTCGATGGCTCACGCATGCGGGCATAGTAGTCAGAATCCCCTTCCGTCCCGTGGGCACTGCCTGGCATGGGAAACATGACCGTAACAAAGCGGTCATGCGTCTTTCACTGGCTCGCCCTAATCTTCGGTCATCACAGGCAAGCGAGATTTCATCGTCTCGCACCCTGGCCGCAACGGTGCGGAGATGGAGAGTTGCACAACGTCAGACCTTAGGGAGAGGCACGCATGTTCAAGAACGCAAGCGAAATCATCGACTACATCAAGAAGAATGATGTCAAGTTCGTCGATGTTCGATTCATAGACTTACCAGGTATTCAACATCACTTCAATGTGCCCGCAGCGAGTTTCGATCAAGAGATGTTCGAGAACGGATTGATGTTCGACGGCTCATCCATTCGCGGATTCCAATCGATCCATGAGTCGGACATGAAGTTGCTCGCAGCTCCCGAGACCGCTTACTTGGATCCATTCCGTAAAGAGAAGACTTTGATCATCACGCATTCGGTGCACGATCCGATCACCAACGAGCCTTACTCCCGCGATCCGCGAGGCATCGTCAAGAAGGCTGTCGACTACATGCGATCCACCGGGATCGCAGACACTGCCTTCTTCGCGCCAGAGGCGGAGTTCTATGTCTTTGATCGCATCAGGTTCCTCACCGGCATGAACCAGGCCTTCCACCACATCGATTCTTACGAAGGCGCTTGGAACACTGGGATTGAAGAAGATGCCGATGGCACTCCTAACCGCGGCTATCGCACCAGAATCAAAGGTGGCTACTTCCCAGTCTCACCGACCGACCAATTCGCCGATCTCCGCGATGAGATGGTGATAAACCTCGAGCACGCAGGACTCAATGTCGAGCGTGCACACCATGAGGTGGGAACCGCCGGTCAGATGGAGGTCAACTACAAGTTCAACGATGTACTCCATGCCGGTGACGATTTGATGAAGTTCAAGTACATCATCAAGAACACTGCATGGCAGGCGGGAAAGACCGCGACCTTCATGCCTAAGCCACTCTTTGGCGACAACGGTTCAGGTATGCACTGTCATCAATCACTCTGGAAGGATGGCAAGCCACTCTTCTACGGTGATGGTTATGCCGATCTCTCCGATTTGGCTCGCTGGTACATCGGTGGACTCCTCAGGCACGCGCCATCACTTCTCGCCTTCACCAATCCGACCGTCAACTCATACAAGCGACTCGTCCCGGGTTATGAGGCTCCCGTCAATCTCGTCTACTCGGCAAGGAATCGAAGCGCTTGCATTCGAATCCCGATCACGGGAACCAGTCCGAAGGCAAAGCGCATCGAATTCCGTTGCCCTGATCCGTCGTCCAATCCCTACCTTGCCTTCGCCGCAATGCTTATGGCAGGTCTCGATGGAATCCAGAACAAGATCGAACCACCGGCGCCAGTCGATAAGGATCTCTACGAACTCGAAGGTGATGAAGCAAAGGCGATTCCACAAGTTCCTGGATCCCTCGATGCAGTCTTGGACAACTTGGAGCGCGACCACGCATTCCTCACCAAGGGTGGCGTCTTCACTCCGGATCTGATCGACATGTGGATCAGTTGGAAGCGTGCACAGGAGGTCGACTATGTACGGCTTCGACCACATCCTGCAGAGTTCGAGCTCTACTACGACATCTAAGAGTCGTTGCAAAATCTCCTAAGGTAAGGAAAGAAACCCCCTTGGTGTTCCAAGGGGGTTTCTCTTTATCTAGAGCCGATTACCTTTGGAGACGCGCAAGAAGAAGACGGCAAGCGTCGCCGAGATAAGACTTCCCACCAGGATTCCGATCTTTCCTGCCGCGAGGGCTCCGCTTCCATCTGTGAAAGAGAGTTCAGCAATCAGGAGCGAGACGGTGAAGCCGATCCCGGCCAAGAGGCCAACACCAAATAAGTCTGCCCACTTCAAGTTCTCGTTGAGTTTGGCGGAGGTGAACCGAGTCAGTAGGTAGGTGGCGAGCAAGACTCCGATGGGCTTTCCTACGACAAGACCTGCGATGACAGCGACGGAGATGGGCTGCGCGATCGTCTCGACGCCGAGTGCCCGGAGGTCAACGCCCGCAGCGGTGAAGGCGAAGAATGGAACTGCGATACCAACTGAGATCGGACGGATGCGAAGTTCGGCAATCTCCGCAGGCGATGGATTGCCATTCTTACCCTTCAATCGGGTCAGTAGGGCGATAAGGACACCGGCAACAGTTGCATGGACACCTGATTGGTAGGTGCTCCACCAGATCACTAAGGCAAGTGGAACCATCACATACCAGCTCGTCAGACCCATCCTCTGCAAAAGCGCATAGAGAGCGAGGAGTGCGATGGTGAGAGCGATGAAGAGCAGATCCGTCTTCTCGGAGTAGAAGAGAGCGATGATCGTGATTGCGCCGAGGTCGTCGACCACTGCAAGAGCAAGCAAGAAAGCGCGCAATTCAAGTGGTAAGCCCCTTCCTGCGACAGCAAGCACTGCAAGTGCGAAAGCGATGTCAGTGGCGACAGGAATAGCCCAACCATCGAGGGCGCCACTCTCCCCGCGCACCACTGCGAGATAGACGAGCGCCGGCACGATCATCCCGGATATGGCAGCCACGATGGGAACGATGGCTTGCCTTCGTTGCGCGAGAGAACCATGAGTGAACTCATGCTTGAGTTCCAACCCGGCAACGAAGAAGAAGATGGCAAGGAAGGCATCCGCAGCCCAATGGGCAACGGTCAGATTCAAGTCGATGGCGTCGAGTCCGATCTTGGTCGAGCGGAACTCCGCGTACCAATCACCTAAATTCGAATTGGCGATGACGAATGCGACGACTCCCGATATGAGAAGGAGTGCCCCGCCGAATGTCTCATCTCTGAGTACACGAAGTAGCCAACGTTGCTCACGAGGAGTGTCGATTGGCTCGAATGCATCATGGCGCGTGGACTCTTTGGTCATCGGGTAAATGTACTCAATGGGCCTTGGCATAGACTCAACAAGTGTCCAGCTTCATCGCCCAACCTGTGATCATGGCGATTCAGAATGGTCCTGATGTCCCACTCAATCTCGTAGGTAAGTGGTTGGCAGAAGCGGGCTTCGACCTTCGCACCATCCACGCTTACGCTCATCAGCCGCTACCAACAAGCGTCGAATCACTTCAAGAATTGCTTGGGAATGATCATCTCATCGCGATCATTTCGCTCGGTGGATCGATTGGAGCGCTTGACGACGAGAGTGCACCTTGGCTCTCCGGTGAACGTGCACTGCTCAAAGATGCGGTCGAGAGAGGAGTCCCAGTCTTGGGTCTCTGCCTCGGTGCCCAACTTCTCGCCGCGAGCATTGGTGGTGAAGTATCACGCGCTCCCCAGCCCGAGATCGGCATTCACAAAGTCTCTATCACGGATTCTGAGGATCCGATTTTTGGGTCCCTTTCGAAAGTCGAAGCGGTACCCGCTATCCAATGGCATCAAGATATGGTCGCGACGTTGCCGACATTCGCAACGACAATCGCATCATCGGCGATCTGTCAGAATCAAATCTTCCGCATCGACGGTATCCACTACGGACTCCAGTTCCATCCCGAAGCCGATCCGACCATCATCCGGATGTGGGAGAAGAAGGCAGACGAGGCTTACCAGAGATCTGAGCGAAGTGTTGGTATTGCAGAGGAAGTTGCTGCCCACATGGCAACGCTCGAGTCCATCTGGAGACCAGTAATCAAACGCTGGGCGGAGATGGTTCTCTCGAAAGGCGCGACTCAACCCAGACAACCAACGCCACACCAGTGATTACCACGATGGCTCCGAAGAAGAGTGTGATGGAGAGGACTTCATCGAGGAAAACCGTTCCCAAGGCAATCGCGACAACCGGATTGACATAGGCATACGTTGCAATAAGACCTACCGGCGCATTCTGTACCAACCATAGATAAGCGGTGTAGGTCGCTATCGAGCCTACGAGCACGAGGAAGATCCAACCGAGCCATGATTGCAACGTTGCATCCAAGAAGTCGCCTAGATCCTCGCCAACCAGAAATCCGACGCTTGCCATCGAGATTCCACCAAGCAGCATCTGATATCCGGTGACGATCAAGACGTTCTTAGGTAAGCCAAGTCTTGGTGCAATGTAAGTGCCAATAGCCCAGCCGAAGTTTCCGACCATCACCATCAACATCCAGAAGATGTGGACCCCGTTATTGGGTTTGCTCAATTCAGGCTGAAGCAAGATTCCAACTCCGATGAATCCGATCACGATTCCAAGCCAACTCAATGGCGAGGACTTGGCCCCGTCGATCACTTTGAAGACGGCGATCCAAAGTGGGAGGGCCGCGATCAATAGGGCAACCATGCCGGTAGGCACTTCGTTGTACTGCGCCATCGCAACCATCCCAAGCCCCATGCCAAGCAGGAGTGCGCCGAGGAGCGCCATCGCGAGAATCTGGCGTTTCGTGACGAGCAGGAAGCGCGGACCGTATCGGAGGGCGAGCGCGAGAAGCATGATCACTCCGGCAGCGAAGAATCGGATACCCATGGCGAGGAGCGGGGGCATGGAGCGGATCGCATATTCAATGCCAAGGTAGGTCGAGCCCCAGACCAGATAGACCACCCAGAGCGCACCCCAAATCCGGGCATGGGAGGGTGAGGTCATGCGCTCAACCTATTCCAGAGACACACGCATAAATCGCCATTCTTTCGCAGATGCGAAAGATTTGCATTAGACTTGGTCCATGTTCGCGCCTCTGCTCCACATCCCTGATGGCTTCATCAATGTGCCCACCTCCATCCTCTTCATGCTCCTCTCGGCAGCCGGAATCGCAATCGCGCTGCGCGGGGCGAAGGGTGAGCTTGACGATAAGACAGCTCCCCTTGCAGGTCTGACGACCGTCTTCATCTTCGCAGCACAGATGATCAACTTTCCCGTCGCAGCAGGCACAAGTGGCCATCTTCTTGGTGGCGCGCTTGCTGCCATTCTCATCGGCCCCTATGCCGCAACTCTTTCAATCACCATCGTTCTCCTACTTCAAGCCCTCCTCTTCGCCGACGGTGGATTGATCGCTTCCGGGCTAAATGTCTTCAATCTCGCGCTGATTGGAGTCTGGAGCAGCCATTTCATCTTCCTAGCCGTTCGAAGAATCATGCCGAAGCGCAAGAACTTAATTCCGGTAGCCGGATTCATCGCAGCGTTGATCCAAGTCCCAATTGCTGCCACATCATTTGTCATCCAATACGCGATCGGCGCAGAATCGACCATCCCGGTAAGTACCGTCTTCACAGCGATGCTCTCGACGCATCTTTTGATCGGGATTGGTGAAGCGCTGATCACCGCCTTCACTCTCTCAGCAGTCCTTGCAACTCGCAGCGATCTCGTCTTCGGATGGAAGAAGATCGCACCCAAACTTGAGATCAAGAAGGGGCATTCATGAAGGTCTTCCTAGAGAACAAGTTCCTCCTTGCCGGCTTATTCGTCTCACTCGCAGTGGCAGGTTTCCTCTCCTACTACGCCTCATCTCACCCAGACGGACTTGAGAAGGTCGCAGAAGATAAAGGTTTCCTCGATACCGCAAAGGATTCAGTCAACTCCGGAACGCCTCTCGCTGACTATGGCATCACCGGTCTTGATAACGAGAGATTGAGTGTTGGCCTCAGCGGAGTCATTGGAGTCTTCGTGACTCTGTTCGTGGCATTCGTCATCTTCAAAGTCATCGCCAAGAAGGACAAGTAGGAATCAACTTTCCGGTCAAGGCAGACTCGCATGCCCATGAACGACACCATCATGGCCATGACGCAGGAGAGCGCCTCTACATTCATGGGCATAGCCCGGTTCACCGGCTACCAGCAGAGCTGAAGATTCTCGCTCTTCTCGCGTTCCTTCTTGTAGTCGTCACTACGCCCATCACTCATCTCGTCAGTTATCTCACCTACTTCACTTTGATCATCGCTGTAATCCTGATTGCAAAACTTCCTCTTCTAACCGTCTTCAAGCGTTCGCTGATCGAGATTCCCTTCGTGCTCTTTGCCGTCCTGATGCCCTTCTTTGGAAGTGGAGAGAGCTATGAGGTAGCCGGCTTCACGCTCTACCGTGAGGGGATCCTTGCTGGAACAGCCATCGTTGCGAAAGGGACACTCGGCGTACTTGGCGCCATCACTCTCTCATCCACATCGACTGCGCGAGAGATCCTTCGAGGTCTCGAGAGACTCAAACTCCCTGCTTTGATGGTGAACATCGCTTCCTTCATGCTCCGATACATCAATGTGGTAACAGATGAGATGGAACGCATGCGGATAGCCCGAGCCTCGCGCGGCTTTGAAGCACGCGGGATCAAAGATTGGCGCATCCTGGCAAGTGTGGTCGCCACACTCTTCCTCCGTTCCTATGAACGCGGTGAACGGGTTCACCTCGCGATGCTCTCGCGCGGTTTCACAGGAATC